>Ga0315286_10006772_pt1 | contig 11160 bp, 8 predicted proteins | sample YL17G10_0_MG_FD_205038 | JGI IMG/M metagenome (GOLD analysis project Ga0315286, IMG submission 205038) | Sediment microbial communities from Yellowstone Lake, YNP, Wyoming, USA - YL17G10_0 | ecosystem: Environmental > Aquatic > Freshwater > Lake > Sediment | place: USA: Wyoming | collected...
CAGGTCGCGATCGGCGCGGCACAGCAGGATGTCGGGCTGGATCCCGATCTCCAGCAACTCCTTGACCGAGTGCTGGGTCGGCTTGGACTTCAGCTCGCCGGCGGCGCCGATGTACGGCACCAGTGTGAGGTGGGCGTAGAGGACGTTTTCGCGGCCCACGTCCACCTTGAGCTGGCGGATCGCCTCCAGGAAGGGCAGACTCTCGATGTCGCCGACGGTGCCGCCCACCTCCACGATGACGACGTCGATATCCTTCGCCACCCGGAGGATGCCCCGCTTGATCTCATCCGTGATGTGGGGGATGACCTGGACGGTCCCTCCCAGGTAGTCGCCCCGGCGCTCTTTGGTGATCACGGAGAAGTAGATCTGACCCGTGGTGATGTTGTTGTCCTTGGTCAGCCGCGCCTCGGTGAACCGCTCGTAATGGCCCAGGTCCAGGTCCGTCTCCGCCCCGTCATCGGTGACGAAGACCTCGCCGTGCTGGAAGGGGCTCATGGTGCCGGGATCCACGTTGATGTACGGATCGCACTTGAGCAGCGTGACCTTGAATCCCCGGCTCTCCAGCAAGCTTCCGAGGGAAGCGGAGGCCAATCCCTTCCCCAGGGATGATACCACGCCGCCGGTCACGAAGATGAACTTGGTCGCCATGACATCCCCCACCTATAGGTCAGCGATCTCTCAACAATGACCAATAACCAAATCCCAATGACCAACGGCGGTATCTGCAATGGTCATTTGTCATTCGTCATCGGTCATTCGTCATTGGTCATTGGTCATTGGTCATTCGCCATTGGTCATTGGTCATGCGCCATCAGGCGACGCACCCGCTCCAGGTCGGCCGGCGTGTCCACGCCGAAGCTGTCGTGCTCTGTGATCACCACGCGAATCCGGATCCCGTGCTCCAGGGCCCGGAGCTGCTCCAGACGCTCGCTCTGCTCCACCGGGGTCGGCGGAAGCGACGCCAGGTGGAGCAACGTCTCCCGCCGGTAGACGTACAGCCCCATATGGAGCAGGTAGGGCCGCTCCATCCCGGCCGGGATGCGGTCCCGGATGTAGGGGATGCGCGCGCGGGAGAAGTAGAGCGCGAACCCCTGGCGGTCCAGTACGACCTTCACCTTGCTGGGGTCCGCCGCCTCGTCGGCTCCCATGGGGCGCGCCACGGTCCCCATGGGGATGGAGGCGTCCCGGATGAGCGGCTCCACGGTCTGATCGATCACCGTCGCGTCCAGGAGCGGCTCGTCCCCCTGGATGTTCACCACCAGGTCGCAGGGAAGGTCCCGCACGACCTCGGCGATCCGGTCCGTCCCCGACGGGTGGGCCGGCGACGTCAGGCTCGCCCTGCCGCCGAACGCCTGCACCGCCTCCAGGATCCGGCGGTCATCGGTGGCAACCAGGACCTCGTCGAGCAGCGCGGCGCGGGAGGCGCGCTCCACCACATGCTGGATCATGGGCTTGCCGCCCAGGTCGGCCAGCGGCTTGCCGGGAAAGCGGCTGGACTCGTAGCGGGCCGGGATAATCCCGATAATTCGTGCGCTCACATTACCCCCTGATCCGGCCCGTGCTGAACCGTCTTCGGCAAGCCACCGGTTCCAATGCAAAACGGACAACCGACAATGGAAAACCGGACAATGGGAGACATCAGCGGCCGGTTGTCGGTTGTCGGTTGTCGGTGTTTCATCGGGACGACTGTCCGTCCTCGAGTGCCCGGGAAAGCTCGGCGCGGCTCACCGTGGCCGTGCCCCGCTTCCCGACCACCACCCCGGCCGCGTAGTTCGCGAGCACCGCCGCGTCGCGCATCGAAGCGCCCGACGCCAGGGCCAGAGCGAGGGCGGCCATCACGGTGTCCCCCGCCCCCGTCACGTCGTACACCTCGCGCGCGAAGGTGGGGATGTGGGTCACCGGACGGCCCGCTTCAAAGAGCGACATGCCCAGCTCACCCCGCGTGATCAGGATCGCCCGCGCCTTGAGGCGCCTGAGCAGCCGCTCCCCCACGCGCAGGAGGTCCGCCTCCTCCCGGATCAGGATCCGGGCGGCTGCGGCCGCCTCGTGATGGTTGGGAGCGACCACCGTGACACCCCGAAACAGCGGGACGTGCTGGACCTTGGGGTCCACCGCCACGAACTTCTTGAGGCGCGACGCCAGCCGGAGCACCTCGCGCGTCAGATGCGGCCCGATCATTCCCTTGGCGTAGTCCGAGATGAGGAGGACGTCCGCCTGGGGCAGGCGTTCCCGCACCTCCTGCATCACGCGGGTCCGGACCGCCGGGCCGATGGGAGCGTCGCTCTCCCGGTCGAACCGGACCACGTGCTGGCTGCCGGCCACGACCCGGCTCTTGATCGTCGTCGGCCGCGTGTCATCCACGACGAGGCCGTCCGCCTTGACCCCTATCCGTTCCAGCTCATGTGTCAGGCGCAGGGCGGCGGCATCGTCCCCGACCACCCCCACGACCTCGACCCGACCCCCCAGCGTGGCGATGTTCACCGCGACGTTCCCGGCCCCGCCGATCTTCAGGCTCTCCGAGCGGACGGCAACGACCGGAACCGGGGCCTCGGGCGAGATTCGCGAAACCGTCCCCCACACGTACTCATCCACCATCACATCACCGAGGACGAGGACGCGGCTCTCGGGAAATCGCTCCAGATACCGGAACAGTCTTCGGGGGGTCTTCACGCGCTAACTCCTCATAAAATCATCATCTACGGTATCGCACTTCTGTGCAAAATTCAACCGGCATCTCCCCGATCCGACGCAGGACGAAAGGAGCGGATCAAAGGCGACGGCGGCAAGGGCCACGACCCTCGCCGCCGTCGCGCATCCTTCTCGGAGGACGCGAACGTCAGGCCAAAGGGGCGTCACCGCGGCCTTCCCCTCCGATCTCTGGCTGCCCTCGGAAGTAGTCGATCGTCTCGCGCAGGCCGATCTCCAGCTCCACCTTGGGCTCCCAGCCAAGCAGCGTCCGGGCCCGGGTGATGTCCGGCTGCCGCACCCGGGGATCGTCCTGGGGCAGCGGGTTGTAGGTGACCGGTAAGGAACGCCCGAGGATCTTTTCGATGGCGGCCACCAGGTCGCGGATGGTCCGCTCGGCGGGATTCCCGAGATTCACCGGCTCACCCTCGGCGGACAAGAGCAGGCGGAACAGCCCGTCCACCAGGTCCGAGACGTAGCAGAAGCTCCGGGTCTGCCGCCCGTCCCCGTACACCGTGAGAGGATTCCCCTCCAGGGCCTGGATCAAGAAATTCGACACCACCCGGCCGTCGTTGGGCCGCATGCGCGGCCCGAACGTATTGAAGATCCGGGCGATCCGGGTCTCCACCCCGTGATAGCGGTGGTACGCCATGGTCATCGCCTCGGCGAATCGCTTCGCCTCGTCATACACGCCGCGGGGCCCCACCGGATTCACATGGCCCCAGTAGCTCTCCGGCTGGGGGTGGACCTGCGGATCGCCGTACACTTCCGAGGTGGAAGCCAGGAGCAGCCGCGCCCCCTTTGCCTTGGCCAACCCCAGCGCCTTGTGCGTGCCCAGCGAGCCGACCTTCAGGGTCTGGATCGGAAGGCGCAGGTAATCCACCGGGCTGGCGGGCGAGGCGAAGTGCAGGATGTACTGCACCGGCCCCTCGATGTAGAGGTATTCGGTCACGTCCTGCTTGAGGAAGCGAAATCCCTCCCGGCCGAAGAGGTGGGCGATGTTCTTCAGGTTTCCGGTGATCAGGTTGTCGGCGCAGATCACCTCGTGGCCTTCCCGGAGCAGCCGGTCGCAGAGGTGCGAGCCGAGAAAGCCGGCGCCGCCGGTCACCAGGGTGCGCGGGGCGTGACTCATGTTCTTTCCCTCGTGCCGCCCTGTCCGCGGCCGATCCCGATATATTCGAACCCCAGAGCGGTCAGCTTCTCTCGATCCAGGGCGTTCCGCCCGTCCAGGATGAGGGGGCGGACCATGTTGGCCTTCAGGCGTCCGAAATCCAGGGATGCGAATTCCGGCCACTCGGTGCAGAGCACCACCGCCTCCGCCTGTTCCGCCACCGCGTAGGGATCCGGGCAGATGGCGAGGTCCGGGACAGCCTCTTTCGCCTTGGCTGCCGCCTGCGGGTCGTAGCCTTGCACGAAAGCCCCCTCCTCGATCAGCCGTCGGGCGATGGCCAGCGCCGGGGCTTCCCGGATGTCGTCGGTGTTGGGTTTGAAGGCCAGCCCCAGGAGCCCGATCTTCTTCCCCGTCAGGATCCACAGGGCGCGCTTCAGCTTCTCCACCACCAACTCGCGCCGCGCCGCGTTCAGTCGCCCTACCTCTTTCAGCAGGGTGAAATCGTAGCCGCTCTTTTCCGCGATCTTGACGAACGCCCTCAGGTCCTTGGGGAAGCACGAGCCGCCGAACCCGATCCCGGCGTTCAGGAAGGCCCGGCCGATTCGCTTGTCAAGACCGACCCCCTTGACCACCTGGAGGATGTCCGCACCCGCCGCCTCGCACACATCCGCCACGGCGTTGGCGAAGGAGATCTTCATGGCCAGAAAGGAGTTCGAGGCGTGCTTGATCAGCTCGGCGCTGGCGATATCCGTGACCAGGAATGGGACGGCCCGGTCCACGCGGCACTCGGGGTGGATGGGACAGGGAAACCGCCCCTCCACGATGGGGGCGTAGAGCTCGCGCAGCGCCGCCTCCGCCCGGGGACTGGAGACCCCCACGACGATCCGGTCGGGGTGGAGGAAGTCCTCCACCGCCATCCCCTCCCGCGTGAACTCCGGGTTGGAGGCGACGTCGAAGGTGATCCCCGGCCGCTTCTTGTAGATCGCCAGGGTCTTCTCGATCCACTGCCCCGTCTGCACCGGGACCGTGGACTTTTCCGTGATGATGGTGTCCCGCGTGGCGTGCTCTGCGATCCGGCGCGTCGCAAGTTCCACATACGTGAGGTCGGCCTCACCGTCCGGGCGCGGCGGCGTGTTCACGCAGATGAAGATCACCACCGCCTCGCGGGCCGCCTCGGCCGCGTCCGTCGTGAAGCGCAGGCGGCCGTTCCGGCTGTTGCGCGCCACCAGTTGATCCAGGTGCGGTTCGTAGATGGGCATCCGCCCCTGGAGCAACACCTCGACCTTGGCCGGGTTGTCATCCATGCAGACGACCTGGTGGCCGATCTCTGCGAGGCAGGTCCCGGTCACCAGCCCCACATAGCCCGTCCCGATCACCGAGACATTCATGTCTGGTTTTCCCGCATCATCCGCACCAAGTCCTTGACCTCCTGCGCCCGATCCTTCGGACAGACCAGGATGCCGTCGGGGGTCTCCACCACCACGATATCCCGAAGCCCGATCGTCCCGATGGGACGCGTCGTCCCGTACACCACGCACCCGTAGCTGTCGCGTCCCACATGGCGGCCGATCACCACGTTCCCGCACTCGTCCTTGGGGAGGATCCGCCCCAGGGCACTCCAGGCCCCCACGTCGTCCCAGGCGAAGGTGGCCGGGATCATGTACACCTCCTCGGCCCGCTCCAAGACGCCGACGTCGACTGAGATTCTGGGCATCTGTGGGAACACTCGATCCAGGGTGGCGACCTCGTCGTCACCGCCCAGGGCAGGGCGAATCTCCTGCAGACTCCGCCAGTGCTCGGGGAGGTGCCTGGCCACCGCCCGCAGGAACGTGGAGGCTCGCCAGAGGAAGATGCCGCTGTTCCAGTAGTAGCGGCCGTCGGCCACGAAGCGTTCCGCCGTGGTCCGGTCAGGCTTCTCGGTGAACCGCTGGCAGCGCCGAGCCGCCGGATGCTCCGGGACGGCGTCCCCGGCCAGGATGTACCCGTATCCCGTCTCCGGGCCCGTCGGTGGGATCCCCAGGGTCACCAGGCCGTCCAGCCGGTCCAGGAGCAGGAGCCCTTGCCGCACCGTCTCCTCGAAAGCGTGAAAAGGCGAGATGAAGTGATCCGACGGCGTGACGAGCATCCGCGCGCCCGGCAGGCGCCCTTCGACCACCAGCGCAGCCAAGCCGATGCAGGCCGCCGTATCTCGCCCGACCGGTTCCAGGATGCAGTTCTCCGGGGGAAACCCAGGGAGCTGTTGCAGGACGATGGGAAGGAGTTCCCGCCGGGTGGCCACCAGGACGTGGTCCTGCCCCACCAGGTCCGCCGCCCGCTCGATCGTACACTGGAAGAAGCTTTTCCCATCCAGCAGGGAGGGAAACTGCTTGGGATGGCTCGACGTCGAAAGGGGCCAGAACCGCTCGCCACTCCCCCCGGCCAACACCACAACGTGCAGTCGGTTCATGCTCTACCCCAAATCAATCCAAAATGAAAAACCGACAACCGACACCCGGTCAACGGGAACGCACCACTGACCGGTTTTTCATTGTCGGTTGTCCGTCTTTCATTTCACCCGCCCATAATCATCCTGCTTCCGGACGATGTCGTCTTCGCCGAGATACGTCCCGTGCTGCACCTCGATGATCACCACGACGCTCCGTCCGTGATTCTCGATCCGATGCCAGGCTTGCCGTGGAATCACCGTGCAAGCCCGCGGTCGCAGCCTTAGAGTGCGCGTCCCGTTTACGACGGTCGCCGTGCCGGCAACCACCACCCAATGTTCCGCCCGGTGACGATGCCGCTGCAGGCTCAGCCGCTGCCCCGGCAGGACCACCAGCCGCTTGATCTTGTAGTCCGGCCCCGCTTCGAGCGTATGGAAGCTCCCCCAGGGTCTCCACTCCTCCTCGATCGGCCGGCTGGTCACCTCGGGGAGCTTCGCATCAGCATTCGGCTTTGACATTCTGTCCTTAGCCCTTCGCCCCGGCAATACCCTGTCCCCATTCCAGCAGCGCACGCACCTCGTCCTCTGTGGGCGCCTCGGCGTAGATGCGCAGCAGCGGCTCCGTCCCCGAGGCCCGCAGCATGACCCAGCTGTGATCCGCTCGGATCAGCTTCACCCCATCCCGAGTGTCCATCCGCAAGAGGGGGACGGACAGCAGCGCGGTCGGCGGCGCACCGGCCAGACTCGCCACCACCCGGTCCCGGTCGGCCAGCGTCGCCAGCCGCAGGTCCGTCCGGCCGTAGCGATGCGGACCGTATGCGGCCTCCATCTCGCGGACCAGCGTCCCGAGCGACTGGCCCGTCATCGCCATGCACTCGAGCAGCAGCAGATAGATCAGGCCCGGATCCCGATCCGGGATGTGGCCACGCACGGCGAAGCCGCCGCTCTCTTCTCCGCCGACCAGGGCGTCCTGCTCCCGCATGGCGGCGGCAACGAACTTGAACCCGATCGGGGTGACGACCAGCGGCACCCCCAGCGCCTGCGCCTCCAGGTCCACCATGCGGCCGATGTTGACCGACTTGACGACCGCTCCGCGCTCCCGACGGTTCCTGACGAGGTGCCGGACGAGCAGCGCGAGGACCTGATGCGGGGTGATGACGCGTCCGTCTTCGTCCACCGGGGCGATGCGGTCGCAGTCGCCGTCGAAGGCGAAGCCCACGCACGGTCCGGCCCCCCGCCACTCCTGCGTCGCCGCGATCAGGGCTCCCATGTAGGCGGGAATCGGCTCCGGGTGCAGGCCGCCGAAGCCCGGATTGAGCTCGCCGTGGATCTCGCGCACCGCGCAGCCCGCGCGCCGCAACCGCTCCACCAGGAGTCCCTGCCCCGCGCCGTACATCACATCCAGCACCACCCGGATGCCGCTTCTCCCGATGGGCGCGACGGGCACCAGCTCCTCGAGCCGATCGAGCCACGGCTCCCTGGCGTCGAAGGTAGCAATTTCGAATTTCGAATTTCGAATTTCGAATTTGCTCTCGGCTCTAATCCGTTCGATCTCCTCTTCCACGCCTCGAGTGAAGGACACCGGCGCGGACCCGCCATAGGCGGCCTTGCACTTCACCCCGCTATACTCGGCGGGATTGTGGCTGGCGGTGATCACCACCGCCCCGGCCGCGTGCAGCCGCACCACGGCGTAGGAGAAGGCGGGTGTCGGCGCAAACGCCGCCGCCAGACTCACGCGCACCCCCTCCGCCGCCATCGTCTGGGCCGCGGCCTGGGCGAATTCCCGGGAGAGAAACCGCGTGTCGTACCCCACCAGGACGTGCGGGGATGCGCCGTCCGCTTCGGCGCGGACCCGTCGCGCGATGGCCCGCGCCGCCAGCCGGACGTTGGCGAAGGTGAAGTCGTCCGCGATCACCCCGCGCCAGCCGTCGGTTCCGAATTGGATGTCCGTCATGCGATCCAAACCCCGGGAAAACACACGCCTCAACGATGCGGCGTATTCTGCGCGAGCCACCCCACCCCGTCAAGAAAAAACCAGAAAAAGCCCGCCGCTAGCGACGGGCTTCAGAATTCCCAGGGCAAAACAGAATTTGTCGTCATGTTACGGGCAGTGGGTAGACCCCGTGCGGGAGAAACTCCAGGCGGACCGCGGTGCCGGCGGGCAGGACGCCGCCGTGCATCTCGTAGTCGGTGATCAGGACGGGGCCCAGCTCCGTCTCGACCGTGTAATCGGCGGACGAGCCGAGGTAGGAGACCTTCTGGATGGTGCCGAAAAGGCCGTCGCCCTGGGTCCGGATCCGGATGGCTTCGGGGCGTGCCAGGACCGTGACGGCACCCGCCTGGAGGGGCGGGCTGTCTACGGTGAGCCGCTGCGGACCGATGACGACTCGGGCGTGGCCGTCTTCCATCGCCTCCAGCCGCGCCGGCAGGAAATTGGCTTCCCCGATGAACTCCGCCACGAACCGGTTGCCGGGGCTCCGGTACAGCTCCAGCGGGGACCCGATCTGGACGATCCGCCCCTTCTCGATGACCACGATCTTGTCCGAGATGGCCAGCGCCTCGGCCTGGTCGTGGGTCACATAGATGGCCGTTATCCCCAGCCGCTGCTGGAGCAGGCGAATCTCCTCCCGCATCCGCTTGCGGAGCTTGGCGTCCAGGTTGGACAGGGGCTCGTCGAAGAGCAGCACCTTGGGCTGCATGACCAGGGACCGGGCCAGGGCGACGCGCTGCTGCTGCCCGCCCGACAGGGCGTTCGGAGCCCGCTCCCCCATCCCGGCCATGCCGACCAGCGCCAGGACGTCCTCCGCCGCCTTCCGCAATTCGGCTTCCGGTCGTCTCAGCACCCGCAGGCCGTACGCGACGTTCTCGAAGACGCTGAGATGCGGGAAGAGCGCGTAGGACTGGAACATCATGGTGACGTCGCGGGCGTTGGGGGGCAGGTGGGTGACCTCCGCGTCGGCGATGAAGACCCGGCCGCTGGTGGTCGTTTCGAGACCCGCGACCATCCGCAGGATCGTCGTCTTCCCGCAGCCCGACGGCCCGAGCAGCGTGACCAGCGAGCCCGGCTCGATCTGGAGACTGACGTCGTCCACCGCCACGGTCTTGCCGAATCGCTTGCTCACGTGCTCCAGGGTGACCCGCGCCGCCTGGGACTTCACTGCTTCCATCATGCCGTGCCTCCACTCTGAATCCCGCCCCCCGCGCCCTTCTTACCCACCAGCAGGTACATGAGTGCAACCGCCGCCGCCATGATCACGATCAGGACCGTGCTGTAGGCCGTGGCCAAGCCATACCGGCCGTTCTCGGCCTGGTCCAGGATGACTTTGGTGGAGAGCTGCCACTTGGCGCTCACCAGGAAGACCACGGCGCTGATGGCGGTCACCGACCGCACAAAGCTGAACACCAGGGCCGAGATGATCGCCGGACGGATCAGCGGCAGGACGATTCGCCAGAGCGTTGTGGCAAACGAGGCCCGCAGCGTCACCGACGCCTCTTCCAGCGCCTTGTCGATCTGGGCCAACGCCGCGATGCCGCTCCGGATGCCCACCGGCATGTTTCGGAAGATGAACGAGATGACCAGGATGGTCGCCCCGCCGGTCAAGAGGAGGGGCGGCTGATTGAAGGCCAGGATGTAGCCAATGCCGATGACGGTTCCCGGCACCGCGAAGGACAGCATGGAGGTAAACTCCAGCAGGCCGCGACCCGGGAAGCGGTGCCGCACCACCAGGTAGGCGGTCAGGATGCCGACGGCGGCGGTCAGGGGGGCCGAGACGCCGGCCAGGATCAGCGTCGTGCTCAGGGCGTCCATGCCGTCCCGCAGGAGCTGACGATAATGGCGGAGCGTGAACGCATTGTTGATCCCCCAGATCTCCACGAAGCCGCCGTACACGACGAAGACGTACAGTGCCAGCGTGAAGACGCACCAGGCTACGCAGAAGCTCAAGAGGCCGATCTCGAGCCCGCGTGGGAGGGGCTGCGGCCTCCCCGACGGCGGCTTGCCGGTGACCGTGACGTAGGACCGTTGGCCGAGCCAAAACTGCTGCAGGACAAACGTCACCAAGCTGGCGGACAAGAGGACGATCCCCAGCGACGCGGCCAGCGTCTTATCGAACCGCCCGATGATGGCGAAATAGACCTCCGTCGAAAGGACCTCGAACTCGCCCCCCAGGATGATCGGGTTTCCGAAATCCGCCAGCGATTCCACGATGGTGAGAAGAAACGCGTTCGCCACCCCCGGCCGCAGGAGAGGCAGTGTCACCTTCCAGAACGTCTCCCAGGGTCCGGCCCGCAAGGTCAGACTCGCCTCTTCCAGGGCGGGATTCACCCCCTCAACCACGCTGGCAATCACCAGGAACGCCACCGGTGCGAAGGAGAGTGTCTGGGCCAGGGCCACGCCCGGGAACCCGAAGATCCCCCGCGTCTGGAGTCCGAGCAGCACACTCGTGATCAGCCCCTGCAGGCCGAAGAGCAGGATGATCGCCAGACCGACGACGAACGGCGGTGTGATCATGGGTAGGAGGGAGAAGGATCGCAGCAGGACGGTGAGACGCGACCGAGATCGCGTGGCTGCCAGAGCGAACGCCAGCCCGATCAGCGTCGAGGCGACGCCGACAAAGACGGCCAGCCCCAGGCTGTTGCCGAGCACCCGCCAGAACGACTTGTAGTTTCGGAGCGTGTCAAGGAAAAGCGCGGGCCGGAACCCCTTGGCGTCCATCACGCTGTGCTGGAGGACTGCGAAAATGGGATAGACGATGAAGAGTAGGACGAAAAACCCCAGGAGCAGGATGCTCGCCGCCACGAAGGTGTCCGCTCGGATGTAGCCCCCCTGGGACAAACCGTAGGCGAGCACCAAGAGGCATACGGTCATGGCCAGGAGGCTTCCCAAGCCGAACGCGTACGGCTTAATTCCGGCCGCGACTGTCAACCAGAGGACCAGAAGACA
>Ga0315286_10006773_pt1 | contig 11158 bp, 5 predicted proteins | sample YL17G10_0_MG_FD_205038 | JGI IMG/M metagenome (GOLD analysis project Ga0315286, IMG submission 205038) | Sediment microbial communities from Yellowstone Lake, YNP, Wyoming, USA - YL17G10_0 | ecosystem: Environmental > Aquatic > Freshwater > Lake > Sediment | place: USA: Wyoming | collected...
GCCAGGGGAGGGGAGTTTTTTTGGGGTTCTTTCTCAAATGTTAAAAGAAAATTCTCAGACTCAAATGTGAAGTCCTAATTCAAAATTTCCGCAAGCAGCATTCTCTCCGAGCCGGAAGGCTCTCCCTCCGGGGCAGAAGCCCCTGTGGGGCGGAGCCTGAGCCGGAGGCCGAAATCCGCCTTCGAAACGATTGTCAACCAATATTAGGAATTAGGTTAACAAATTGTCACGAGTCTGTCAATGTTTTTGAAGAACGTCTTTAAGCGGAACGGACCAAATACCATGTGAAACTTTTCTTCTTGACAGATTATTTTGGTAGTGGTATTTTAAGCACGAACTTCCTCAAATTCATTTAACTCTGTTCACTTTTTAGTCCTGAGAATAGTCATCCCATTTAATAAGGGGGAAGGGTGGAAAATATCTCAAAGAGCCTGGCATTTCGGATAGAGGTGCCGGGCTTTATTTTTTGCAAGCGTTGTCAATTTGATGAAGTTCCGGGTCTGGATTAGGATTTTTTGGTTCACCATAAAGGCAAGGAGGTTCTAAAAAATATGAAAAAGCTAATGACTTTGACTATAGGGCTGGCAGTATTCCTGATCACTTCCCAGGCAGGCGCCGCCTTCTACCTCCATGGCGCCGGCCCAAATGCCAATCCTCCCACATTGTTCTTGGATACTGCCGCTCCCACTGCCACGACTGCAAAATACAGGGATTCGACCGGTGTTAATTTCTCAGGGGGGAATCAATGGAAAGAGATCGGGACGTGGACGATTACCACCACCGGCACCTTAACTGAACTGAATAACCTTCATGTGTGGCTGGGGTTGAAGAACAGTGACGATATCGGCACTCGATTCGATCTAAGAGCCGAGGTCTACATAAATGGTCAATTCTTAATTACGTCAGGCGAGCTTTACTGCATTCAAGGCATCACCAGAAATCCTGACCTGGCAAAAGAGGTGACTGTCTCTTTTAGCTCCTTCTCTCCCGTGGACTTTTCTGGCACAGACACGCTTTCCCTTAAGATCCTTACAAGGATTGGAACCAACGGGGCTGGGACTTTCTGCGGGGGCCACAGCAATGCCGTGGGTTTGCGGCTCTATTTTGACGCCGTCAGCCGTCCCTCAAGGTTTGATGCAACGATCTCAGAAAACTCTTCTCCGGTAGCCAATGCCGGCCAAGACCAACAAGTAAGAGTTGGAGATCTCGTAACACTCGATGGTCGAAACAGCTACGATCCTGATGGAGACCTGATCACTTACAACTGGACGATCACAAGTGCTCCATCGGGAAGCAGCGCTGTGCTCAGTAATTCGGCTTCTGTCATGCCCACCTTTACCCCGGATAGAGCAGGGGACTACGTCATTCTTCTCACTGTAAATGACGGCCAAGTAAATAGCAGTCCAGATGATGTCATTGTCATCGCAGCGCAACCCAATGTGGCACCAACAGCCATTGCCGGACCTGACCAGAGTGTGGTGACAGGAAACCAGGTCTTCCTCGATGGTCGGGGGAGTTTCGATCCGGATGGCGACCCTTTGACTTATCGATGGCAGATGATTTCTCTCCCTGCAGAGAGCACAGCCTTTTTGGATAATCCTGCATCCCCAACACCAAGGTTTTTACCTGATAAAAATGGGCAATATATTATCGTGTTAACAGTCAATGATGGGGAATTAGACAGCCTTCCTGATGATGTGGTCGTCATATCAGCGACCCCCAATGCGCCACCCGTTGCATACGCAGGTGATGATCAGACGGTTTCGCGAAACACCATGATCAGTTTGAATGGAACAGCGAGTTATGATCCCGACAATAATCCCCTTGCTTATATTTGGAGTATCGTTTCGAGACCAGAAGGAAGTACAAGCCAATTTGATAAACCCGCTTCCCCAACGCCGCAAATTCTTGCTGATAAGGAAGGGGATTACGCCTTCCGCCTCGTAGTATTCGACGGTCAGCTTTACAGCGATCCCGATACAGTCGTAGTCCAAGCAGTCAATAATCCCCCTATTGCCGATGCAGGACCAGACAGGGACGGTGTAGTAGGGATTCCTGTAAGTCTTAATGGGAGCGGGAGCAGCGATCCAAATGAAGATGCCCTGACTTATCAATGGAGCGTCGGGTCTGCTCCGAGTGGGAGCAGCGCAACGATCAACAATCCAACATCAGTGACCCCAACCTTTACTCCTGACATCCCAGGTTCATTTACGATTCAGTTGGTAGTTAGCGATGGACAGTTGACCAGCAATCCAGATATGGTAATTATTTCCGCTACAATACCTAATCGCAATCCAGTCGCCAATCCTGGAGGTCCATATTCAGGCTTTGTGGGCATACCCGTGCAGTTCAATGGCTCAGGCTCGAGCGATCCAGACGGAGACCCCTTAACCTTCGATTGGCAGTTTGGAGACGGAGGCACGGGATCCGGAGTTAATCCAACTCACATTTATTCAAACCCAGGGACCTACACGGTAACCCTGAGGGTTGAAGATGGTCGGGGAGGAAGCAATACTGCCCAGACAACAGCCCAGATCGCCGCCTCCGGCCCTTCCATTACGGGCTTTAATCCCTCTGAGGGTCCGGTTGGAACAGCCGTGACGATCAGCGGGAACAGGTTTAAAGCGGGTGGGTTGAGGGTCAGCCTCGGTGGTGCTTCTGCCATAATATCCAAATTTACTGACTCCTCAATTACTACCACCGTGCCTCTGGGAGCCACGACCGGACCCATCACGGTGACCACAGTTGAAGGAACTGCCACATCCGTTTCAGACTTTACGGTCAAATCACTCCATGATTTCAGCCTTTCTGTAACTCCTCAGACCGCCAAGGCGGCCCCCGGAGGTGAGGTGACCTATACCATTTCGGTGACGGGTAGCGAAGGGTTCAGCAATCTGATTGGTCTCACTATTCAGGGGTTTCCCCAAGGGTTTACTGGATTCTTCAGTCCTAAGACCATAACCTCTGGCCAATCATCGACCTTGACCATTTCAGCCTGTGACTGTTCGCTCAGCAGTCCCGTTACCTTGACTATCACAGGGTAAGCGAGTATTGAGGGGAGAACTGTTTCCCGATCCGTAGACGTGAGCTTGGAAGTCTTGAGCCCGGGAATAACCACATTGACCGGAAGGGTGCTCGACACGGACAAGAAGCCTCTAAGAAATGTGACAATAAGGGTGGGGGAGACATCCACAACCACGGATGAGAGTGGAAACTTTATTCTTGAAAATCCATCCACCGGCGATCAGGTTGTTTTAATTGACGGATTCACAGCCTCTACCGAGAGCACCAAATATCCTACCATCCCGATCACGATGAATATCGGCCCAAATCAGACGAACTACCTTCCTTATATTCCGCACCTCCATGCTCAGAAGAATTACAATTTTACACCGATCAATCCGGCCGTGGAAACCATTGCAGAAGACCCTGAGATTCCTGGTTTTCAACTGAGAATACCACCAGGAGTTGACATTATTGGATGGGACGGAAATCCCAATACCAAGGTCTCCGTGCGCAGAGTTCCCATAGATGTTCTTCCTGTTGCTCCTCTCCCTCCGGGAGTTCAAACAAAAAGCGTTTATATGTTCTACTTCAATAAGCAAGGCGGTGGCGTTCCAGATGTGCCCATTCCGGTTACCTTTCCCAATGATCTTGGATTGGCGCCCGGCGAAAAAGCAGATCTCTGGTATTTCAATGAATCACCCAACATAAGCGAAGCTCCAAACGCATGGGAGATCGCTGGCACGGGAACGGTCAGCGATGATGGGAAGACAATTTCAACCGACCCCGGAGTGGGCATCCCGAGGTTCTGCTGCGGAGCAAGTTTCTATGCACCAAGACAGGCAACAGGACCGAATATCCCCCCGGATAAATGCGAGTTGGGAGATCCGGTAGATGCTTCTACGGGAGTTTTTATCAGGACTGAAACAGACTTGGCGATTCCTGGAAGAATCCCGATAGAGATAAAGCGCACTTATAGAACCTTGGATACAATCCTAGGACCATATGGGCGAGGGACATATTTTAGTTATGATCAGTACATGTTCTTATCGGGAGGCATGGCAACCTTGGTAATTCCTCCCGGCACGCGCGTCTCTTTTTATCGCCAGGCCGATGGAACCTTTATAAACACAAATGAGCCAACTTACCGGGGGGCCAGGGTGACTCTTAACCACGACGGGTCAAGCGCCCTCCAGATGAAGGATGGCATGGCTTATAAATTTGACACGAACGGCCTTCTGATCGAGCAGACTGATAGAAATGGCAACAGACTCCAATTCTTAAGGGGAAATTTTACAGATGTTTCTTCGATTATCGGACCGGATGGAAGAACAATGGTCACCTTCAGCATCCACATTGCAAACAGAGATCTTGTTACCGAGATTACTGATATTACGGGCCGAAAGGTCACCTACACATATGATTATTCCGCCGACCAGGAGGCAGGTAGATTGATGTCTGTAACTAACCCTGAAGGCGGAGTCACCCAATATCAATACGATACACAGGGCAGAATGACCTCCATCATTGACCCTCGGGGGAACACTGTTCTTAATCTAACCTATAATATTAACGGTCGCGTCTGCCAGGAACAATATGCAGATGGAGGAGCATATAAGTTTTATTATATCACTGTTGGTGAGTCTACGACTCCACAATCTCTAAAACTCCTGGCCGAGGCAGCGGCAGGAGGCCCAATTACTGCTTCTCTTTGTTCTGCGACTGCCTCAAATTCACCTGTCGCTTATACCATTGCCGTTGATCCAAACGGCAATCCAACAACCTTTCATTTCAATAGCGCACAAAAGATAGTCTCCACTACAGATTCGACAGGCCAGACTGCTATCACAGAAAGAGATCCGGCTACGAACCTGGTTACCTCCCGCGCCGATGTCCTTGGGCGAACAACGAGATACACATATGATAACAATGGCAATATGACTTCCATCACCGATCCTTCAGGAAATTTAAGCATGATTGAATATGACACTATCTTGAACAAGCCCACTAAGATTACCAATGCCCTTGGCAATGTGACAACCATGGCCTACGATTCAAAGGGCAATCTGATTGAACTCCGAGCTCCAGACTCAGAACTCACAACCATCAATTATAATCAATATGGCCAACCCATCTCCGTCACCGACCCGATGGGAAATACTGCAGGCTTTGACTATGATGACCATGGAAATCTTATAAAGACCACGGATCCTCTCGGAAACAGCGCATCCATGAAGTATGATCCCTTATCGAGGTTAGTAGAATCTACCGACCGAAGGGGAAGGACGACAGCATATACGTACGACCTCATGAACAGGATGACAGAACTCAAAGATGCGCAGGAAGGTGTGACAAAATTCGCTTACGATCTTAACGCGAACCTCCTTTCTCTTACAGACGCAAAGGGACAGATCACAAATTACGCCTATAATGGGAAAAACAAACTTATCCGCATGACGGACCCATTGGGTAAAATTGAGACATATGAATACGACTTTAATGACAACCTTATTCGCTTGATTAATAGGAAAGGACAACCAACCCGGCCCATTTATGACTTTAGGAATCGACTGAAGAGGATTGATTACGCAGATGGAGGCTACACTGAGTACACCTACGATGCTGCCGGAAGAATTACTGAAATTTATGATTCTGTTTCTGGCTCCGTTCAGTACAAATATTCTGATACGGGATGCGTTTCTGGGTGTACCGGGAGGCCTGTAGACAAGGTGATTCAGGAAATAACCCCCCTGGGAAGCATTTCCTATGAATATGATGCCCTGGGTAGGCGAACGAAGATGCAGGTTTCGGGACAGGAGCCGGTCACATATCAATACGATCCAAGCAGCCGTCTAACTGACGTCAATTCAATAATTAATGGCGTGGCCGCAGGCTTTAGCCTGCACTATGACGGGGCAGGCCGCAGAACCTCTTTGAGATATCCCAACGGGATGGTCACAAATTACGCCTATGACAATGCGAACAGGCTCCTGGATCTCAAGCATCTAAATCCAGTAAATCAGATCCTTGAATCATTAAACTACACATATGATCAAAATGGTAATAGAACCGCTATGAACCGGGCCAATGTGCCTGTAAAACTCCCCGATCCTGCATCAAATATTACCTATAATTCAGCGAACCAGATGCTGACCTTCAACGATAAATCCATGACTTATGATGAAAATGGAAATATGACCTCTCTGACGGATGCCTGCGGCACAACGACTTATACCTGGGATGCGAGGGACCGGTTAACTGGGATAACCGGATTTACTCCCGACTGCCAACCTGTAACCGCTAACTTCAAATACGATGCCTTAGGTAGAAGGATAGAGAAAACCATCAACGGAAGAACAATTCAGTACGTCTATGATGTCCAAGATATCGTTCAGGGGATTGAGAATGGCGCAGTAACTGTTAACTACATCCGCACACGCGGTATTGATAAGCCTTTGGCACGAGTAGAATCCAGCGGGGCTATTCGTTATTATCAGCAAGATGCATTAGGTAGTGTCATTGCCCTGACAGATGGATCCGGGAACATTAAAACCCAATCCGTTTATGACCCCTTCGGCAACATAACCATCTTTGGTGAACTCAGTGATAATCCTTTCCAATATACCGGAAGGGAGAACGACGAGACGGGGTTATATTATTACCGCTTTCGATATTATTTCCCCAAGCTTCAAAGGTTTATTTCGGAGGATCCGATAGGTCTGTCGGGCGGACACACAAATTACTTTACTTATGTGGATAGTGTCGGAAAACCCCATTTTGATACGAATCTATACACGTATGCCAGTAACAATCCGGTTAACTTCATTGATCCTTTGGGACTTTGGTATTATGACGTAAATGTTTCTTTGGGGAAATGGATTGGGGCTACTGGTGGTTTCATAATTGGACCACAAGGAATTTATCCATACTTAGGTGGCGGATTCGTTTCACCTCCCGGTGGCATCACTGTAACATGGTCGCCATACGATGTTACTACAGGGTGGAATGTTGCGGTCCAACCCGTTAGCAATATAGCATTTCAATATGGTTATAGTTTTGGTGAGGGCGGGGGTAAGTTTTGGGAAATTGGCGTGGGATTACCTCCAGGACTATCTCTTACAGGTTTTTACGTTTTCCAACCGTGGAAGTGGCCATCGAAAAATAAACAGGAAAAATGCAAATGAACTCTATCAACAAAGACACGATCGGCTCCATTATCTCAATAGTTCTAGGGTTATGGCTTGTAATTCGCTACAAGTCATTAGGATCAAACGCAATCTACGAACGGCAGAAATCTAAATATTTCAAAATAAATGTGACTGAAAAAACGGAAAGGAATTTCCAAATAATGTTTTTGATAGGGGGTATAATTCTTATTCTGATAGGTATCTTGACTTTGCTTAATGTCATTTAGCCTATCTTCGGCCTATTATTTTAGCGATTAAAACCATATGAAGATGCTGATGGTCTTTTTGTTGCTCGCTATTTTGGTTACTTCGGTAATGTCCCAACAAAAGTTAATCAAGGACGGCGTGGGGATAGACCCGGATTGTATAATAATGCCCCCTGGCAGGGTACTGCTGATCAGCAGAGAGAATTTTGTGGGGGCCGTAAAATTCCTCCACACAGAAGAGAGGCCGGATGGTACATACACGAAGTACGAATACTTCGAGTATGAGAAAGGTGGGTTCAGGAAGGTGAGAGAAGGGGAACTTTCTTTCAAACCCCCCAGCGGAAAGGGAATATTTTTCCATGAAAGTCCTTATAAGCTGGGTGGCCCTCTAAAACTGAGGAATTTCAGTCTTTTTACAGTTGGAGGAAGCAGAGAACACTCTAACGTTTATTTCTGGAGTGCACCCAATAGGCCAGATTTAAAGGTACGAATGGCCCCAACCCCATGGAAGGATATTTCGCAGGTTAACTTAACCGATCCCAGGATCAGATGGTTTGCTTATGATGAAAAAGAAAGTCGGAAGGTTGTCCCAATAGACAAGATTTGGGACTGATCTTCCTCAACAAAAACCTCATCGGGCTTGCAGCGGGATATAAACTTTTATAGGTGCGTGACCCAAGGAGTGGAAGGGTCCACAATTTTTTGAGCTAATCGATTTTAGACACGGCAGATTGATAAACAAAGAAGGATTGTTCAAAACGAAACCCAGGGGGTCAAATGGAGAAGGTCATGAAGAAGAGAGGCTGGTCAAAATCGGGAATAGTTTTTCTTTTATCAATTAGTCTGCTTCTATTCAGTTCTTTTAAAGCTGAGGCTGATGAAGCTAAATACGTCTATGATGACCTTGGCCGGCTTTATCAGGTGATTGATCAGCAAGGGAATGTGGCCACTTATAATTATGATGCGGTCGGAAATCTGCTTTCTATTATTCGGAGTACAGGCGGGTTACCAGTGCCAGAAATCACAGGAATCTCTCCGAATTTGGCCAATCCCGGGGATACCGTCCAAGTTACGATTTCGGGAAACCATTTTCTAAATACAGCAGTAAGTACAGACAATCCTGGTATCAATATAAGTAACCTTCAAATAGCCGATACATCCATAACAGCCACATTTAACATCTCATTTTTTTCTCCCATTGGCTTGACCACGGTCACTGTCGCGAATGCCCTGGGATCAGCTAACATTGGTTTTACTGTCAATCCTCAACCGATCATAAACTATCTTTCGCCATCTTACGGACCGGTCAGCCGACGGGTGACCATAAGTGGCACCGGGTTCAGCGCTGTTCCATCTGAAAACCTGGTCCTTTTTAATGGGGTCTCAGCTCCTATCTATTCTTGTACGCCCTTTAGTATCTTGACTTCTGTGCCAACAGGAGCAACGAGTGGTGCAGTCACGGTTACGACAAAAGGGATCGTATCCAATTGGAAGGGATTCACCGTTATCTCTGCGGGACCGCCTCCCCTTATTGATTCCATCATTCCCAATGTGGGTTCAGAGGAAGGCGGCGATACAGTTACGATCAGCGGAAGTGGATTCACTTCGGATACGAGGGTCTATATCAGTGAAAAACCTGTCGCCAGCGTTACCTTAATAGACGCTTCAACCTTGAGGATCGTTACTGCACCTGGTGCAGTTGGGAGTTGGAACGTTCTGGTCACTAACCAAAGTGGGGATGCCGTCTTACCAGGAGGATTCACCTTTATTTCAGGACCACCGCAGGGAATTGTCAGTGTAAATCCCGCCACGGGACAGACCAATATCCCTACTAACACTCTCATAACGGTGCTGTTCGCCAGGCCAGTGGATCGTATGACGGTCAGTAGTTCCACTTTTTCGGTGGTCAAAACAGGTACAGCCATTCAAGTATCCGGACTGTTCTCCTTCGGATTCGATGACAGAATTCTTACTTTTCGGCCTACTGTTGCCCTTAAGCCCGATACTTCCTACACAATTAGTGCCACCATCGGTATTAAGAGCAGTGATGGAATTCAACTGAATCAGCCTTTTAATTCCTCATTTACGACCGCCGGATTTTCCGATAACGCCTCTCCTACAATTACCATGAGCCCGAATAGCGGGGCTACGGGCGTACCCATAAATACCCTCATCGTTCTTATTTTTTCTGAGCCGATCAACCCGACAAGCATCAATTCTTCTACATTCGTAGTAACGAATGATGGAATGCCTGTTTCAGGGAACACAGCCTTTAGCAATCAGAATATGGTTCTGGCCTTCGCGCCCTTCCCCAATCTCTTACCAAGCTCATTCGTAAACGTAGCCCTCTCCCCCGGGATAACAGATGTGGCTGGAAACCCCATTGTCGGAAACGGTGGCGTGGGAACCTATTTCGTCGGTAGCTTCACCACTGCCGACACATTTGATACCGTAGCGCCTTCGATTGCGGTTGATCCACCTGACAATGCGACAGGCATAGACACCAATACCTCTGTCTCTGTGACTGTGACTTTCAGCGAGCCTATCAATCCTTCAACGCTGAGCCCGGGAACTTTTACCGTGTCTGTAGAGGGAAGCCAGTGCCCAGGGAGGATATCCTTGTCCGGTCTGAACACCAAAGCGACCTTTATTCCAGACCAACCATTCCCTTACCTGTCGCTGGTCACTGTGCGCGTTGCAGCCGGGATAAGCGATGTGGCTGGCAATACCACCACTACTTCGTTTACCAGCACATTCACCACCGAGCCAGAATCGATATTGACGCTCACATATTCGGGGCCGACCACCCTTGCAATTGGGGAGACCATCAGTGTGGATGTAGCCAATACGGGTGATAAGGATACTTCGCTAACATACGAAGTGAGCCTAAGTGGCAGAGGTACTGTCATCTATCAAACGTCTCTCACGGATGCGATCGCGGCAGGGGCCACGAAGAGCTATGCCCTTCAGATACCCGCTCATGTAGCAAGTGGAGATTATACTCTTCATGCGGAGGTAACCAATAATAAGGGTAAAAAGACGACGGAAGATTCTGCTGCAAAACCCCCTATTTTCAGGATAATCGGTCGCTTGGGAAATAAAAAGTCGTTTGTTTTCAATAACTTTCAATAAGTGTTTTCTTTATAAATCCAGCCAGATGGGGTTTTGCAGCAGAATCGACGGAAGTCTTTTTTATAAATATTTTAGGCTTGAATGCTACCCTCACGACAAGGACTGACAAGGACTTTTATCTTGCCACAGAGCCAATTACAGCCGTCAGCACCATTCAGAACGGTTCATTTGGGATTGAAGGGGGAAGTTTAAGAGTTGCAGTGAGCAGAGTGGGTTCTCTACCTACAGACGCAGTTTTTGAAGATCCCGTTGGAGTAGCGGCAGCACCCGATGGTTCTTTTTATGTGGCGGATGCTGGAAATTTCCGTATTGCAAGGTTTAACAGCACTGGAAAATTCTTCAAGCTGTGGGGGAGTTATGGAAGTGGGAATGGACAGTTTGAGACAATTATTTGTATCGCCGTAGGACCCGATGGGTCGGTTTATGTAGGTGATACGTCAAACTGGATACTTCGTGTTCAAAAATTTGATGGAAACGGGAGGTTCATTACTAAATGGAGTTGGGATGGCGGTGGTTACCTTGACCATCCCTTTGGTATTGCTGTGGGACCTGATGGCTCAGTTTATGTGGCTGATCAGGCAAACAATCGTATTCGGAAGTTAGGGGACATCCTATATTGCTCCTGTCAAG
>Ga0315286_10006774_pt1 | contig 11158 bp, 16 predicted proteins | sample YL17G10_0_MG_FD_205038 | JGI IMG/M metagenome (GOLD analysis project Ga0315286, IMG submission 205038) | Sediment microbial communities from Yellowstone Lake, YNP, Wyoming, USA - YL17G10_0 | ecosystem: Environmental > Aquatic > Freshwater > Lake > Sediment | place: USA: Wyoming | collected...
ATGTTCCGGGCAATCAACTTTATGGCTGACGATATGCTTTCCACACCCGAGGCAAAATGTCTCCCCGCATACGAAATCCGATAAGTAGTCGTCATACAGCTCTCCCCGGATATTACGTATCCTTCCTGCATTTCATACTCTAATTCCTCACGTTCCATATTTCCTCCTATGGCGTCAGCTTGACGCCGTGTTTTCCCGCAAGCACGAGATACCCCGCCACACCGGCCGCGAGTATCAGCAGTATGACCGGCAGGGCGGAAGCGGAGCTTCCTACGCCTTCTGCCGTCTTTTCCACGGCCGTAACGATTTTTTCAACCATTGCCCCGGCCCCCCTCCTTCACGGACTTCCCCTCATATTGAGGCAAAATGTCTCCCCGCATACGAAATCCGATAAGTAGTCGTCATACAGCTCTCCCCGGATATTACGTATCCCTCCTGCATTTCATACTCTAATTTCCTCTGGCGTCAGCTTGACGCCGTGTTTTCCCGCAAGCACGAGATACCCCGCCACACCGGCCGCGAGTATCAGCAGTATGACCGGCAGGGCGGAAGCTGAGCTTCCTACGCCTTCTACCGTCTTTTCCACGGCCGTAACGATTTTTTCAACCATTGCCCCGGCCCCCTCCTTCACGGACTTCCCCTCATATTCCGGCAGGTTATTGAGAAAAGACTTCGCAACCCGCAGGGTTACGCCCGCGTTTGTGCTTATGTAAAGAACAGGATCGGCCCCCGGAAGAAGATCGTCCTTCGACAGCTTATACATCTTGTCAATGAGAGAGGCGTTCCATCCCTGGGGGCCGAAGAAGGACTTTACGGCGCTGTCTCCTGTTTCCGAAAAGATTTTTTCGGCAAGGTGGGCCTGCCACGGGGTAGTGGTGAAAACGGCGGGAAATTCGACGCCCATGTATTGAGTATAACTTGCCATGAAATTCCCCTATCTTTTTCCAAGCCAGTAAAGACCGGCGAGGAACAATGCGAACATGACAAGGCTTGTCGCCTTGAATCCCATGCCCTTCGCCGTTTTCGGCATGAACTGAATCAGCCCCCTGGCCCCGCTTATTTTGTTGGTCGCCTGGGGGTTCCATCCCGACTCAAGAGCTATCAGATGATAAAGAGAATCGCGGGACACCCCTAATTTGGTTGCGGTTGACCGCAACGCCCTTTCCTCATCCGGCAGCAGGGTGGGGCCTTTTGCTTTATTTACAAGGTCAACATAATCCTGAACGGTCGTAATGCCGGGGTTGTCATCTTGGACGTTTTCGGGAAGCTCGGTCGAGGGCGGCCAGTCGCGGGCTTTCGGGTAGAATACGCACATGTAAAGGTTCTGCGGCGTCTTTGAAAACGGCATCCAGGGCTTGAGATAGTCGTAAACGGGACCGTTAAGCTGCGCCACACGGGTCGGGTAGTCGGCTACGAGGGTGTCGGCGGAGGTTCCCATTTTAGAGCCTGGTGCGGGTTGCGGCAATGTCGGGGATTCGGGCGATGACGGCCCATCGCTTTCCGGCGTTTTTGTCCTGCCGGGCTTCGGCGGGTATGGGAACCGGAATAACTTTTTCAGGGCCGCCGACATTAAGGTTGAGATTTTTAGCCACAGGTCCTCCATGAATGAAATATACTATTCCGCGCCCGTAAATTCAAGTATCTCGGACACGTTTTCTTTTTCGTAATATTCCTTCATAGCCGTTTTTGCCCGCGCCGATTCCCTCCACGCGAAATGAAGGACCTTGAAATTCCCCATTATCCGGGCGGAAGCGGGGACCTCGTCAAGGTAATGAGATCCCGAATAGTCCCGCATGTATCCGCACGGGGCCATGAGGATTTTTGTCCTCCTTGTCGCCGGCCATGTCGTTTGCCGTAGCCATGGCGGGGTGAAGCTCTTGAAATGCTCCCCTGTCCAGGGTTCCTCGAAAGGGTATTCGGCAAGGGGATTGAAGGCGCAAGGACACAGCCGGTCCGAATACCTGTCAACCAGAAAGCCCGTGAGGGTGTCGTATTTTTTCGAGAGTTCCCGGAAGTCGGGCGGAGACAGGGTAACGCCACCGCGCTCATAGTCCCGCGAAGTCACAAGCCCCGGCATTGAATGAAATTCATCCGCGTCTGCCAATACAAGGAGATCGGAAGGGGCAAGGGTTTCGGCATACCGGCCGAGAACCATGTCCTGCAATTTTCCGTCGCCGTATCGTCCGGATATTTTGCAGACGTCGAACCCCGCTTCGATAAAGCGGCGGAGGACAGTATCGCTCACGGGTTCGTTTCCGGCATGAAGAAAGACCTTGTATGAATCAAACCCCATTGACTGATAATACAACGCCCAGGGCTTGAAAATATCAAGGTCGTGTTCGACGCCGAAAAAGGAGGCGAAGCGGATTTTCATACTTCCGCGACAAAGCCGTCGTTTGTTTCAATCAAATCCTTTGCCATACACCCTCCTATTGAATATGTTTCTTGATGAAAGCCACGAATTTCCCCGGCTTGAAGTTCGGGTTATCAATTTGCAGGGCGTGACACAGGTGTTCCGTGACGCTCTCGATGCCCTTCTGCTCCGCGCCGGTCTTGCGTTCCCGGCAGGCCTGCGCTATGGCAAGCGCGACGAGTTCATAGTCTTTGCGGGTCATACAGGTCCTTTCCGTTATGGTTTTGTCCGAGCCATGATAATATCCATTTTGCCGTCAAGCTTGTCAACCTTTCCGGCGATCCCGTCAACCTTCTCCCTTATATAAGAATAGTTGGTTTCGAGGATGCTGATTTTTTCCTTGTTCACCCCGAACGTGAATATGAGGGAAACGACGGCGAGAAGAAGGGCGGCCGTGATCCCCGTTATGGTGACGGTGTTATTCGTCTTGCGTATCACAAGGTTGTCGGAATCCCCTTCACGGTGCGTCATGTTGCTTTCTCCCGTTGTCAAGCGTTCTTCCATGCTTCCGTTTTCGCAAGGTATCTCTGCGTCGCGGTTTTCCATACTCCGCCTATCGCTACGGAAATATCCGAAACGACCTTCCACGCGCCGCTTATCACTATCTGCACGTAATTGGTAAGGACGGAGCCGACACCCCAAAATGTTTGAGGTTCATTTTGACTGTTGTAGTCGGATGTTACCCATCCCGATGAACGGGCAACTGACGCGATTTGTATCTCATCAATGTTACCATTAAAATAAATGCCACTTGTAGGATAACTTCCTATTCTGTTTGTTCCGTCATTATTAAGAATAGTCCCGACGCAACTTGTGGTAGAGCCTGCCGCAGCATTACGATATGGAGTGTGGGTGCCTGTTGTGCCATTCCAGGTAAACGTAATCATTTGCCACGCACCAGCAGAGCAATCAGGAGTATCTACATCTCCGGAATATCCCGATCCGCCTGAATAATGGCAATTATATCTAACTTTGTTTTCTCCGCCTCTCCCCGCAACAACAGGACGTGATTGCGCTGATCCATTTCCCCGCACAAAAATTCCTGGCCAAGCACCAAACGGCAATGATGTGGGATTTATCCAAGCATTAATTGTCAAATATCCTAATCCATCCAAGGCAGTATAACCAGCGCCAAGGTTAATATATTGAGAACTTGCGGCTACAAAATTTCTGGCATTACCAAGTTTGCCTGTTGCTGACGTTGAACCATTATTTGTTCCTGTCCATCCGTTTCCTGTTGAATCGGATATATTACCACTACCATCCATGTGATAGACGGTTTTGTATTCCGTCCACACGGCATATTGACCGTAAGCCTCGCCCGGAAGATAGGCGATGGCGTCCGATCTCCCCCACCAGACATATATAACAGTGTCCGTCGAAGAATTTACGGACGGGACTTTCACCCATATTTCGGCACGGGCATTTGCGGGATTATTGTCCGTGGAGAAAGAAACGATCTCGAAGGGTATCTGCGTGGTTCCGGCCGCGTCGCTTGTGAACCGAAGGTCACTGCCATCGGATTTCGCCGGTTGTGTCCCGTCGGCGTCGAACATGGCCTGCGGTAAATTTGAAGTCGCCTGCGAGCCGGTCCATACGAACGGGGAGGTAAAATTCGATTGAGTTCCGGAGCCGCATTTCGTATGATCCTGAGTCAGAGGGCATTTGAACTTCCAGCCTCCGGGAAAAATACCCATTGTCACTTCCGTATCAAGAATAATAAAAGTTTCAGGAGAGGATTGCGCGTTATAGGCGATTGCGGCATACGTGGCCGACGAATACGAGTTACCGATTCTTATTTCGTCCATCCAGCCATTAAAATAAATCGGACTTGCGTCATTGGATTTTCCCAGGTTGCAGTATTGCCGGACGGCGTTGCGGAGCCAGTCATTAGCCGAAAGAGGGCTTCCCTGCTGAACTCCGTTTATGTAGCAATAAATCAAGTCCGACGTCACGTTGTCCCAGGTGATGATAAAATGCTTCCACGTCGAGAGGTCTTTCCATCCGGGCGTATCACCCCTGTAGTGGTGCGTCGTATTATTTATGAAATCCTCAAAAATGTCCGATACCGCGAGGTTGTTGTAATTGTAAACCTTGAAATTGTCCTGTGCCGCACCGTTACCGAAGTCAACGACCGGAGCGCCGCTTGACCATGCGTTCCAGTAAGCCCATCCCATAATCGTCAGGTATTGCAACGTATCGGGATTGCCGGACGCGAGGCCGCCGCTGATATACATGTAGCTGCTTGAGCCGTTGAAACTCCGTCCTTTTCCTATTTTTCCGTCAATGATCGTCGTTCCGGAGTTCGTCATGTTCCATGTGGACGCTTTGGAATTGATCATGTTGCCGGAGCCGTCGTCGTTACCGTGATACACCATGTTCCAGCCGTCATAAGCGTTATAGCGGCCGTAGGTGTCACTCGAAGCGTAACCGGAAGCCGCGGCATTGCCCCAGAATATATAGAAATAATAATCAGTCACCGAGGAAAGAGAGGGAAGGCGGACCCATATTTCAGCCCGCGCCCCGGAGGGAGCGCCGGCCTGGGAGAACTCTACTATGTCAAAAGCAAGCTCGTTGCCGTTCGCGTCCGTGAATCGGATGTCGCCGCCGTCGGACTTTGCCGGGCGGCCCCCGGAAGTTTGAAGCATGTCCGAAGGCAGGGAGCCGGCGCTGCCGTTCCATCGCAGGACGCATACGAACGCCCCGTAGTCGGCCGATACTTTCGTATGATCGACGTGCAGGGTGGCCCGGTATTTCCAGTTTGTGAAATCGGAAGCCATTTCAGCCCTGGCCCGGCGAAGCCTCGCCCGTTAAAAGAGGTTTAGGCTCTTCATTCATGTAATAGGCCGTTTCCGTTTCCGTGCCTTCGTTCAGCACGTAAAATTCGACGGCCCTCTGAATGGCAATCGGAACGTCATTGATCACGTTCGTTTCGAGAACCACGGAGCGATACCTTTTCACGGCGAGATTTTCCGCGTTCTGCGGGCTTGCTTCCGTCATCACGACGGCCGTGAACCGGGGGGCAAGGTCGGCAAGCAGTTCGTTTTTTGTCATAGAGTCTCCTTTATGCGACGTATTTGAAATAAAGGGTTCCGTCTATTTTTCCGGTTGCGGACGGAGGATCGCCGGTTCCGTAAAGTATGTCGGGCTGCGGGCTGGAAATCTCCCGCCACCTGGAAGTCACGTTGTCATACTGCAAAAACGCGCCCTTGTTCGGGACCATCGCAATATCATTGAGCAATGTAAAGCGATTCGCGGCTGTGGAGGAGGCACTTTCGTTTACAAGGGTTATTGTGTAAGAGCCGACGTTTTTCAGTATTATGATTCGTCCGTCCGCTCCGCCCGCCAGTCCCGTCAGGTTATAGGCCGCGGAAGCCGAAGCTCTTATGGTGTTGGCCCCCGAAAGTCCCGTCGGGGACCAGTCGTTCGTGCTGCCCGAAAGGGCCGTCGGGGTGATGATTCCCGTAAATCCGAAGGCGACGCTTGACTGCTTCGCGGTCGGGTTGGGATATGTGCCGGAGAGGTCGCCGCCCGCTGCGCCGGAGGGGGCGTTTGCGAAAGCCGTCCAGGCTGAGGAGTTGTAGTAATAAAACAAATCCTCTGCCGTTATGTAAACGGCCATGCCCGCCGTCTGCACCACGAAATCCCATGTCGCGCCGTTATATTCGGCAATCTGTTTCTCCTTGCCGGTCCATGTCCCCGACGCGGTGGCTGCGACGATATAACGGTCGCCTTTGCTTGCGGCCGGAGGGGCTGTATGCGTCTTGTCCGTTACCGGCTTCTGCCATTGGAAATTATTCAGCACCGGAACCTTATAGGCCGTGGGCATAAAATTCTTCCTTTTTTATTAAAGACAAGGGGGAGTAGCCCCCCTTGCCCTCATTGAATGAACCCTTACAGATTCATCACTATCGCTTTGTAGTCCGTATCGTAAGTGCCTATTGAGCTATACGCCGTGTCCCAGTTTGAATTGTTGTATGTTGACTGTGCGATAGCGGTATTTGTCAGGTTGCCGTTGCCGTCAAGACCCGCGAAGTTTCCGCTGGTGCTGCCGCCCGTTACCTTGTCGGCTTTCCCGGATATGTCATCGGAAGCCCATGCGGAACCGCTGAAACGAACGATAATGCTCTGGAACACGTCATAGCACTCCCACCCTGCGGATGGAGTATTGAACTCCCATGTGGGGGTAGCGCCGCCCACCGTGCATAACGCGATGGCGTTATCGTGCGTGGCCCAGTCTCCCGACCCCGTGGGCGCTACGATGTAACGATCTCCTTTGGCCGGAGAGGCGGGAGGGGCCGACTGCTGTTTTTTTATCGGCTGCTGCCACGCAAAGGTCTGTTCTACCGGAATCCTGTAAGCTGTTGACATAAACCCTCCCTGAAAAAGTTAAATGTTATACGTCAAGTCCTTGAAATCCGAATCGTAAACCAGCTTCGACGAGATCGTAACCTCGTCCGTTCCCGTCGTTATGTCAATTCCGTTCCCCGCCAGCAGGGTGCGGAAATTAAGAATATGCGCCACAAGGCTCTTGAAAATTGAGCCTGTGCCGGTCCCGACATTCGCGGCCCCGGTCACTTCGGTCGGAGCTATGACGCTTCCCACCCACGGTCCTTTTGCCTGTCCAGGTCGTATTCCGGGCATAGAAACCTCCTATACGGGCGTGATTTCCATTTCGGCGATACTGTCGAAAGTCAGCGGTTTCCCGTTGAAAGCATCGTCTATGGTGGAAAGATACATCTTGAAAGCCCCCGAAGCCGTTCCGTTGACTTCCAGCTTGCAGAACGGCAGCAGAATTTCATTCGCAGCCTGCGCGGAAATGTTCATAAAGATTTCCGTCTCGAACATGGTATTGAGGACCGACAGGCCGCTTACGGAAAACGTCTTATTGTCGGCCGGGATCATCGAATACAGGGAACTGTTATGTATTGTCCTGTATGAAAAATCACTCAACAGAAGGTCCCATGTCCCGTCAAGTTTATCGGTGATTTTTCTTATCCAGTAAACATTCCCGGCGTTCGCCCCCGTAAAGGAGGAGTTGTCGGATATATAAGAGACGACCGGGGCCGACGCTCCCGTAAACACGGCGACCGGACTGCCTATCGTAAAATCCACGGTCCCGGCAAGGGGGGTTATCATAAACCTTGCGGCCCCTATCAGGAGACCGAGACGGCTTATTTCGTTTTCAAGAACGAGGCCGTCCGCGAAGTTGCTGAATATCCCGCATCTCTTTATGGAAATATTGCTGTTTGAGTTCCAGAAAGAAAGGGGTTGTGCCTTGAATCTCTGCGCGTTGTAAAACTGCAAAACGCAGTTTTGCGCGATAGGATTATCGGCAAATGACATATATGTCGCATTGTTGACCACGTAAAGGCCATAATCAGGTGAAGGAGATGTTATGTATCTCCACAAGAGGTTCTTTGCCGAATACGTGCGGATGTTCGAGTTGTAACGATTAGCCATAAATCCTCCCGTCGGGATACCGTTTTTCAAATAGCTTGACAAACCCCTCGTCAACGATCTCCTGCGCGGAAATCACGGCGTTGAGCGTGATCGAGGCTTTTCCCATGAGTCCCGCGCCCTGGATGAGCGTCCCGGAGAAAGAGGCGTAAAGCTGGTCGTTGTTCTGCCGCGTGATCCACGCGAACCGATAGTCAAAGTTCTGGAAAAACTTCGTCATGTAAACCGGCTCCCTGAACAGGATCGCTTTCGCGCGGCTCTTGAGATACATCTGGAATTGCGGAATGACGCTGATGTTTGACGTAAAATCCAGCTCCTCGATGTCGGCCGCGAGGGTGACACTCCTGAAATAATACACGCCGCTCACCATGAGGGGGCGGACCGGAGTGAGGGCCGCGGGGGCGGCCGCCCATATATATTGACCGGCGTCAAGGTTCGCGGTCCTTTGATAGGTAAACTCAATCGGCGGAGAGGAGATATACGGAAGGTCCTCGATACGCGGAATTACGGGAACGGTGTTCATAAATCCCCCTCTTCCATCATTTCTTTCTGAGATTTCATATTGAAAAGATGCCGGTTCACTCCGTCCATATACCATACATACCAGGTGCTCCCTTCGGTCATCAGTTTCTTTTTTATGGAAGGCCACCGTTCGCCGTCCCACAACGTCCGCAAGTATGACCGCGACGCGCCCCCTCCGAAGGTGAAGGCATCCCGAATGATAGACCGCAAATCTTCCGAGGCGTATTCCTGTTCGCGGGATTCGAGGTTCCACACATCCGTCAAGCTTTTCCGTCCCATATTTACAGCCTCACTTTCACGCCATAGATGGCGGCCGCGACATAAAGGTCCTTCGTCGCGTGTGAATTTGTGAACTCGAACGTGAGAACGCCCTGGCGCGGAAGCAGGAAAGGCGTCCGCATGGTGCATACCCCGTAATCATACCCCTGTATCGTGTCGGCCGGAAGCGGTATGCGCTGCCCATTCCTGAGATACCCGGCGTCCTGCCCGCCGTAAAGGGTCGTGGAACCAGCCCCCTGGAACGACAGGGAAATTCCCATGAAACGAACAAGCGGCGTCCCGACCTTGTCCGTGTCGGGGTCAACGCCGTCCGAAAGGCCGCCGGCTCCGGCGGCGGAATTGATATTTTCATACCATACATAACGCCCCGGAATGTGCGTCGGCGGGGTCCAGTAATTGACGCCGTAACGGATGGAAAGCAGCTTGAAGGCGTAGTCAGGGTCCAGAAGCACGTTATGGTTGAGCTTCGAGGCGGCCGGAACAAGAGGGCCGAGGTTCGCAAGCGACGGCTGATTGCCGGGCGTCACCGGCGTCCAGGTATCGTCGTTGCGATTGACGAGGGAAAATATAAACGGAAAGGACTTTTGCCCCTCAAGGCCGAGGGACGGGTCCTGTCCGAATTTCACCGAATAATCTTCCGTCCGCTGCTCGAACATAAGGCTCCTTCCTTTCGTAATATACTTAATGGAGACGAATCGCGGCAATCGGGGATCGTCCTGCGACGCCGATTCGTCTTATTACAAAAATCAGGAACCCGGCGTCAGGTATTTATACCCGTGCATCACTATCGAGAACGAGTGCGTCCTGTCCGCATTGTCGAGATTGCGGATGTCGAACCTTATCTTGCTGTTCCGCAGGAAAAAGTAGTGAAACGGGAACGGCTTGATAAAGGAAAGACCGTATCCGGGCGTCGCGATAAGCTCCATCGGGAGGTCGCCGGAAGTCAGGTCGCGGCCGGCGCGGGTGTCGGTGATGCGGACCGTGAGGCCGCGTCCCGCCCAATGCGTAAGACCGCCGGAGTTTGGAATCGGAAACGACGAAGCCTTGCTTGCGTCATAGGAAAAAACACTCGCCGTCAGGTAGCAGCACTTGAAGTCCGTTCCCTGCTCGATGGTCATGGTGAATGGTCCCGAAGCCTGTCCCGCAATCACGTCGGACAGGACATAGGAATACCACCACTTCATGGCCTGGCATTTCCGTTCGTGCAGGACTTCCTGTTCGAGGGCCGCGAAGGTAGAGTCCGCCGCTATGCGGGCCGCGAGTTCGGGCTGGTTCTGATAAGGCTGCATGGCGGCCTGCGGGCGGGCCGAAGAGGGCTGGATTATTCCGGGCATGAGATTCTCCTGTGTAAGGTTGAAATCCTTTGGCCTTGATTATGAAAACGGAGGAGGAGGCCAGTTCCCCCTCCGTTTTTTCCTGCATGGGGACGCTCCGTTCAAGCGTCCGGCGTTTCCCTACTTCGCCCTCGTCAACATACCTTCGAGCCGGACCTGCATGGTGCAATAGTAGTCTGCAAGCCAGTCGAAAGCGTTATAGAGGGGTTTCCCCGACGACTTGATGTTCGTTGTGTCCGCGTTGTTCACGATCTGCGTGACATTGAAGGACACGAGTTCATCAAGGAAGATCGGGGACGGTTCCAGCTTGATCCAGCCCGAAACGATGGTGTCGCCCATACGCGCGACCGAACCTGCCGTTGCGGGGTTGTAGCCGTTGATGCACAGGGACGGGAGGAACTGGCTGCCGTGAACCTGGAAGTCGTATTCGCGGCCGGCAATCCTGATCTCGAAAACGCTGTTCTGCATCACGTTGACATACGCCTGCGCGATGAGGGAAGCGTTCTTCGCGGCCAAGCCTGCCTGACCCGATGTTCCGGTGTCATACTGGCTGATGAGGGCCACGCCCATACGGGTAACGAGGAACGTCTGACCGTTCGGCAGTTTGCCGCTGTCAAGCAGGTTCGTCTCGTTCTTCGTCTTGCTGCCGACTAACCACGACGCGCCGATAGGCTGCGCGAAGAAGGTGTTGTCGGACGGCGTTTCGGAGAAATACCGTGTATCCCATATCGTATGCCGGATGGCATCGCGGGCGGTGGAATACGATCCGCCTGCACCTAACTGAATCATGTTTTTGGCGGTTTTTGTGATCGCCATAGACACTCTCCTTTTAATTGTGGATTGTGGTTGAAAAACGGAAGCGCCCCATACGGGACGCTCCCGGTGTTAATGTCCTGCTTACCCTATGTCAATGGCGTCATCGCCGTAGCTGATGTCGTCACCTTCATAGGAAGCTCCGAGCGCCGGCGCATAGTCCGCACCGACCTGCTGATACGACGCGCCCATTCCGATTACGCCCGGTTCATCGCCTGCCGCCGGGGCCGCTGCTGCGGTCATCGGGATCAGCGTTGAAACGTCGGGAATCGGGGTGAGGCCCAGGAACGCGATGTTCGAGGCGATGAGGTCATAGACGCCGACCCCCGCGACCACG
>Ga0315286_10006776_pt1 | contig 11156 bp, 8 predicted proteins | sample YL17G10_0_MG_FD_205038 | JGI IMG/M metagenome (GOLD analysis project Ga0315286, IMG submission 205038) | Sediment microbial communities from Yellowstone Lake, YNP, Wyoming, USA - YL17G10_0 | ecosystem: Environmental > Aquatic > Freshwater > Lake > Sediment | place: USA: Wyoming | collected...
GTTGATGCCGGTGAACACCGCGAACTCCTCCAGCTTGATGCATCCTGGCTCTTCGGTCCTTCCGAGCATATCGTAGGAGAGCGCGATCAACTCAGCATCGTCGAATTTCTTACCCCCCTCGGAAAGCTTCTTGATTCGAACGACAAGCTCCTTCAATTGATTTTCCGGCAATTCGATGCCATAGCCTTTCAGTATCGCCTCTACGGCATGAGTCCCTGTATGCTTTCCCACGACAAGCGCCCGCTCCTTGCCGACCGATTCCGGTGCAATGGCCTCATACGTGAAAGCCTCGCCCAGTACTCCGTGTACATGTATGCCGGATTCATGCGCGAAGGCGTTGTCCCCGACGATGGCCTTGTTCGGCTGGACCTGCACGCCAGTAAGGTGAGACACCAGTCTCGATACATGCGTCAGTTTCTTCAGATCGACGTTCGTCTTGATTCCGAAGAAAGTGGCAAGCCCGACCGTGATCTCCTCGAGCGCAGCGTTGCCCGCCCTCTCTCCAAGGCCGTTGATGGTGCAGTGAATCTCTTCCGCACCTGCGAGCACGGCTGCGAGGGAGTTCGACACTGAGAGCCCGAAATCGTCGTGGCAGTGCACCGCCAAAGGAACTTTCGCGACAGTCTTCAGATCCGTGATGAGGCCGGCCATTGCCTGAGGTATCATTACGCCGACCGTGTCCGGGATATCAATCCTATCGGTCTTCGCATCCTGGACTGCCTGAACAACTCTCTTCAAGAACGCGACATCGCTCCTCGTGGCATCTTCCGGAGAGAACTCGACGGTCATTCCATGTGATTTTGCATAATCGACGGCCCAGGCCGCCTTCTCAACGACCTGGTCCCTCGTCATCTTGAGCTTGTTCTGCATATGGATGTCAGAGGTCGCGAGGAAGAGGTGGATCGATTTCAGATCGCAGTCGATCACTGTGTCGATGTCGGTCTTGCTGCATCGGGAAAGTCCGAGGACTTCTGCTCTCAACCCGAGCTTTCCGATTGCCTTGACCGCTTCTTTCTCCCCCTCTGAAGTAATGGGGAAACCTGCCTCGATTATGTCTACTCCCAGATCGTCCAGAGCTTGAGCTATCTTGATCTTATCATCAAGTGAAAGAGCTACGTTCGGAGTCTGCTCCCCGTCCCGCAGCGTCGTGTCGAGTATCTTCACGCGTTGCGGAAAGGCCTTGCCGCCAAGAGCCTTCCTTACATTCTCTCCGATCTGCGCGACGGCTCTCTTCGTGGAGTCTACACTGGCACTGTCCCGAATCGAGACTTCATCTCCCTGTCTCTCATGGGTATGCGTCAAGGAAAACACACTCCCAATATTCTCTGCACTGGTTCAGTCCAGCAGAAGAAGCAGCAAGCTCAGTTTACCGATAACCGAACCGTTTTGAGACATTTGCAGACTTCCCAGTGCGTTGCGAGCCGTGTGATGCCCGCGAGGAAATGGATGGCCGAGGGCAATATAAATATTGCGATATAGGCGATCATATGTAGCCAGTAGCACTAGAATTCTATGACATCCACCGCCGAACCTTTCCTCAGCATCTCCTTCCCCGGAGGGATGATAAGGTAGCCGTCGGCGTTCGCCATGCTTGTTATCGCGCTCGATTCTTTGAAAGCCGGAACCGCGCGATCGCCATCGACTTTTACGGTCAGAATCGTTGTGCGATCGGGAGAAACCCTCACGTCGGACGCGATCCTTGATTTCCGGACCCGCTTCTGCCTTTCCGGGATTCGGCCGATCTTCGTGATCATCGGCTCAAGGAAGATGTATGCATTGGAAAGGCATGAGGTCGGATGCCCTGGCATTCCCAAAACAATGCTCTTCCCCACTTTCCCCAGGAGGGTCGGTTTTCCTGGTCGTATCGCGACTCCGTGGAACAAGACATCGCCGAGGTCGGAGACGGCATCGACTATCAGATCCTTCTCACCGACGGAGCTCCCACCTGAGAAAATGATGATATCCGCTCCAGCCTCAGATTCGATGGCCTCGAGCAAGCTTTCCTTCGAATCATCGACGATCAACCGTACGTCGACTGCTCCGCCGAACGACTGGACCGCAGACTTGAGCGTGAAAGTGTTGACATCGTACACCTGTCCTGGCTTGAGCTTCTCTCCGGGGCGTATGACCTCGTCCCCTGTCGGCATGACGATCACGTTCGGGCGTTCGTATGCGATGATTCCATCGACACCGATCGCAGCAATCGATCCGATCTTCGCCGGGGTCAGCAATTCACCCTTGCGGGCGACGATTGCGCCTTCCTTTATATCATCACCAGGCGAAATCACATGTTCTCCTCTGCTGACGGGTGCGATGACCGCGACTCTCTTTGCCGACTCCCTTCTGGTTGCTTCAACCATGATCACAGAATCTGCGCCCTTCGGCAACATTCCCCCCGTCGCTATCTCTACGCATTGGCCCGACGTTATGGGTTTTGTCGCGACATCTCCCGCGAACACCTTGTCGATGATTCTCAAAACGACTGGTTCCTTCTTGTTCGCCCGCTTGACGTCGATTGCCCTGACTGCGAATCCGTCCATTGCGGACCGGGTGAACGAAGGGACGCTTATCCCGGCTCTGATGTCCTCCGCGAGGACTCGGTCCAGCGCGGACCAGATCGGAACCCTTTCTTTCCTTTCCATGGGCTTCGAGACTTTGTCGCAAATGCTGAGCGCCTCTTCAAGCGAAATGAGCTTTCCAAGAGGCCTCATCCCGCTCATCTGTTGACCTCCGAGACAATGTGCCCCAGCTCGTGGGCGATCAGATTCTCAGTAGCAAGCTTGACCGCCGCTGTCGACCCAGGAAGGGCGAAGACGACCTTCCTTTCGCTCACGAACGCGAAAGCCCTCGACAGCATCGCAGCCGCTCCTATCTCCTGATAGCTCAGTGATCTGAACAATTCGCCGAACCCGGGAAGCTCCTTCTCCTTGAAGCCGTCGATCGCCTCGATAGTGTTGTCGCGCGAGGTCACTCCAGTGCCGCCGTTGAGCACGATCGCCTGGATCTTAGGGTTCTCCATGAACTCTCTGAGAGCTCCCTGAATCAACTCGACTTCATCCTTGACAATCTTGTACCCGTCGACCGAGTGGCCATGTCCTCTCAATATGGCGATAATCGTCTTCCCGGAGTCATCAGTTTGCTCCGTCCGAGTATCGCTCACCGTGATGACCGCACAACCGACGCTCTTGAGAGCTTGTTTCCTGTGTTCGTCCGCGCCCATTCAGACCCTCTCCTTCCACCTATCGGAGACGCAAGCAGTATTCAATCTGCCCGGGCTATCCTAATAGGATTGGATAGATTAGTTTTTCCTTCAAGGGGCCAGCAGAATCAGAAGTCATCTCGGCGATATCACAAAACCGCACTTCTCGTCGCCCTGACACATGCATCTCTTCTCCATGGCTTGAACGGGCGTTTTGAACGCTCTTGCGCCGATGCTCTCTAGGGCAAGGCTGATGCTGATGCAGACAGGTATTGTGCTGACTCCGTATTGATTCGGTATCGCGGATACGGCAGATACCTTCGCGGTCTTAAGCCCGGCATTGACCTCTTCGATCGCATAATCGGAGATCCAACCGGTCAATTTGAGCTTCTCCAACCCCTCTGTGAGGATCGCCTCTGGCGTGCCCTCCTGGCTGATCCTCCCAAGTATGTCGTGCAGGTCCGCGATGCCGCTGAACGCGAGGTCCAATTGCCTCATCACCCAATGGCTGTTCTCACTCACCTTCAGGACGTTGACAACAGCAGAGATCCCCTCTTCGGGAGAGATCCTCATCGCGCCGCCGAACTCACTTCCTTTCTCACCGGACGATCTGATATGCAAGGTGTTGGGCATTTGCTCCAGCTCCAGGGTCGGGGTCTTCTCCGGTTTGCTCTCCTCATCCGAATGAGCCGTCTGGACTCTCCTCTTCTTCCCAAGGTCCTTCGAAAGGTCATACTTCTTCCTCAGCTCTTCAAGGATCCCGAGATTGTCCGCGTGCAATTCGATGATTTTGAATCTGTTCTTGACCCAGCCGAATTCTTCAACCTGTCCGAGATATCCGACCTCGAATCCAAGCCGAGATGCCTCGAGCAGTAGGGTCTTTATCTCTTCCTTGTTTTCGGAGTTTATGTCTTCTGGCATAGCGACGCCCATCCTTTTGCGAAGAGGGCTGACCCCCTCGCTTCGTCCGCCACCGACCCCCCAAAAGACTGCTTTGTGGCTGACGAAAAATCGCACTTAATGTATAAGTAGATTGACAAAAGGTCGTCATTTTCGAAAGTGATAATGATTCCTTCTTGAGTTCTCGCCCTTCCCACCTGCTTGCGCCTCGAAAGCTTTATCCTTGACCAGCAGACTTCATGGCTCGGGTCTGAGATGAACGGCAATATCGGCAAGATAGCCTTCCAGGGTGTTCGCGGAGCGTATTCGGAGGACGCATGCGACGCCTACTTCGGCAAGGGGGTTGTCGATGGATTGGGAAACAGGCACGGGGTTGAGACAATCCCGTACCAGAGCTTCGCCGAAGTCTTTGAGGCGGCCGAGAGAGATATGGTATCTCATGCCGTCGTTCCTGTCGAAAACTCCTACGAGGGCAGTGTTACTCAGGTGAACGATCTTCTGCTCGAGAAGGATCTTCTGATCTCCGGGGAGATCATACTCAGGATTAGGCATTGCCTTTTGACTATGCAGGGCACTAGGATCGAGGGCATCAAGCGCGTCTACAGCCATCCCCAGGCGCTGGGGCAATGTCGCTTGTTCCTTCAGCAATTCCCCCAATGGCAGTTGATTTCAACCTATGACACGGCGGGAAGCGCCGCTATGGTCAAGGAGAACGCTCGAAACGACGAAGCCGCCATCGCAAGCTTGAGGGCAGCTGAGGTTTATGGGCTCGAGGTGCTCAAAGAAGGGATCGAGAGCGATTCCCAGAACTATACACGTTTCTTCATTCTTGAGAAGCATCCTAAGCATTCGCCGGATGCGAATAAGACATCCATGGTCTTCGCGGCGAAGAACACGCCGGGCTCTCTCTACATGTGCCTGAAGGAGTTCGCCGAGCGCGGGATCAACATGTCGAAGCTCGAGTCGAGGCCCAGGAGGAACAAGCCCTGGATGTACGTCTTCTATGTCGATATAGACGGCAATCTCGGAGATCCGAACATCAGCGCAGCGATCGGCAGCCTCCTGAAGACGGCCGCCTTCGTCAAAGTCCTTGGGACGTACAGGAAAGCCGAAGAGCCTCAGGACCCGAATGCGGTAAAAGCCTAGTTCGTCCCCGCTCCGTCAGCGGCAGATCTTGCCATCTCGCGGTATCTCCTGAGCATCCCAGGGGCCGGTTTCTTCGGAGGCTTGAACCCTTTCATCCGCTTCTTCATCTCTGTCGCGGACAGCTCGACGTCGATCGATCTACTGTCGATGTCTATCTCGATGGTGTCCCCGTTCCTCAGGGCCGCCAAAGGCCCTCCGACGTATGCTTCAGGGCTGATGTGGCCGACGGAGACCCCCCTCGTGCCTCCGGAGAACCTCCCGTCCGTGATCAAAGCGACCGACTCGCCGAGCCCCATTCCGGAGATCAGGCTCGTCGGCCCGAGCATCTCCGGCATTCCCGGCGCTCCTTTTGGACCCTCAAACCTGATCACGATGACCTCTCCTGGCTTGATTTTCTTTGCCTTTATTGCCCTTGTCGCGGCCTGCTCGGAATCGAATACGCGGGCCCTGCCGATGAAGTGCTTGCTCTTCGTCGCAACCGCTGATTGCTTGATGACCGCTCCCTCCGGGGCAAGGTTGCCTCTGAGGATTGCAATCCCTCCTTCCTTGTGATACGGTCTGCTCAAGGGCCTGATGATCTCCTGATCTAGCACCTTTGCTTCCGAAGCGATTTTCCTGATCTTGATCCCGAAGACGCTCTCCGTATCTTCGAGCGAATCCCTTATTCGGTTGAGGATCGCCGGGACCCCTCCTGCCTCCTCGAAGTCCATCAGGAAATATGGACCCCCTGGTCTCAGGTTTATCAAGTGCGGGATCTTCTTTGAGATTTGATTGAAAAGGGAGAGCTGGATATTGACGCCGAACTCTGCGGCTATCGCAGGCAGATGCAGGCAGGTGTTGGTGGATCCGCCTATCGCCATGTCCGCCCTGATGGCGTTCCTGAAGCTGGCTGCTTTGACGTAACTCCTCGGCCTCCTCCGCTCCTTGACCAGCCGAACAATTTCCTGCCCGGTCTTCTTTGCGATATCGATCTTTTTCTCGCTGAGAGCGTGAGATGTTCCACTACCTGGCAGGCTCATCCCTAAGACTTCCGTCAGGCAAGACATCGTGTTCGCGGTGAACAGCCCTGCGCATGAGCCGGGTCCAGGGCAGGCATGCCTCTCGATCTCGACGACCTCCTCCTCGGCCATCTCACCGGCGTTGTGAGCCCCTAGTGCTTCGAAGATGGAAATGAGGTCGAGGCTCTTCTTCTTCAGCCGGCCAGGGGCCATCGGACCTCCCGTGACTATGGCTGCAGGGATGTTGATCCTTCCGGCCGCCATGAGCATACCAGGCGTGATCTTGTCGCAGTTGGTCACCCCAACCCATCCATCCAGGAGATGGGCTTCTATCATGAATTCTACCGAGTCGGCGATCAGGTCTCTCGACGGCAAGGAGTATCTCATGCCCTCGTGTCCCATTGCGATACCGTCGCAGATACCGGGGATCCCGAAAGAGAGCGGCACCCCGCCAGCTTCCCGGATTCCGTCGGAGACTTCCTTGGCGAGCCTGTTCAGGTGCACGTGGCCAGGGATGATATCGTTCCAGCTGTTCGCGATCCCGATCATCGGCTTCTCGAAATCGAGGTCGTTCAGCCCCGTTGCTCGATAGAGTGCCCTCGCAGGCGCCCTGTCTAATCCGCAGACTGCTCTCTTCGACCTGAGATTGCTCGTCAATTCTGTTCCCCCAACGATGTCAATTCGAGTTAGAACTGAGTTTGAAATCATCATGCAATGCTTGGACAGCCGCTTTCTCGTCCTTCATGCTCACCATGAACGAGATGTTCAGCTCCGACGACCCTTGAGCGATGGTGCGTATGTTGATCTTCCTGTCCGCCATGGACTTGAACACCTTCGCCGCGACGCCCGGAGTCCCTCTCATCCCTCTCCCGACCACTGCGACGATGCAGTAACCGCCTTCGCCAGTTATCTCTCTAACGAGCTTCGATCCCAGCAGCGAAAGCTCCAGCGCGTTCATCGCCTCCTCCGCATCCGCTTCCGGGACTGCGATCGACATGTTCGCCTCGGAGGAGCTCTGCGAAATCATCAGCACATCGATGTCTTCGTTAGCGAGAAGTTCGAGAACTCTCGCTGCGACTCGGGGTGTGCCGACAAGCCTGGCCCCTGATATGTTTATCAGATGGACCTTATCGATCACACTAATGGCTTTGACGCCCCCGTGCTCCGGTTTCGTAACATTTGATCTGACGATCAGCGTGCCCTCGTCATCCGGCTTCCATGCGCTCTTGATCCTGTAAACAAGATCTGATTCCAGACCCACCTCGAGCGCCCTCGGGTGGATGACCCTTGCTCCGAAATGCGCGATCTCGATCGCCTCGTCGAATGCGATCCTGTTTATCAGGCGGGAGTCCTTGCAGAGAGATGGGTCCGCTGTCATTATTCCAGGGACGTCCTTCCAGAACCAGAGCTCATCTGCCTTCAGAGACAGGCCGATGATTGCCGCCGTATAGTCAGACCCTCCTCTGCCAAGAGTGGTCATTATGCCTTTTTGCGTCACGCCGATGAATCCAGCTATGACAGGCATGATGCCATCTGCCATCAGGGGCTCGAGGTTCTGTTTCACCTGCATCGAGGTTACGTTCATGAGCGGTTCCGCACCGCCGAAATTCTCATCGGTGAGTATTCCCGCCTCCCCGCCTGTGATCGGCTTCGTTCTGATCTCTCTCGCCTCGATCGCCGATGCGACGATGGGTGCCGACATCCTCTCTCCGAACGAGAGCAGAAGGTCCTTCGACCTCGGTGTCATCTCTCCCACGTGCGACATCCCCAGCGCGACGTTCTTCAGATCGTCGAGCTGCGCCCTCACCGTCTTAATCGCCTGAGACGCGAGTCTCTGATCTCTTATGGATTGCACCGCCCCGATATGAGTCGAAGCGAGCTGATCGATGGTGCTGTCGATCCAATTCTTCCTTGAGCTGGTTATGTGCTTCATCATCTCCACGAGGCTGTCAGTGACGCCTGATAGGGCAGACACGACGATAACGATCTCGTGCTTCTTGTCGACGAAGGCCTTCGTCACATTCGCAACCTGATCGATGCCGTTCGCATCCTTCAGTGCCGCCCCTCCGAACTTCATCACGATTCTCATCTTCGGTCCCTCCATTGTAATTCAGGGTCTCCTGGGCCAAGCTATCGGCGCCTTCGCGGCATGTCCCGAGTAGGTCTTCCTGATGTCAATGAGATCCCGAAGCACGGCACTGGCCGTTTCGGGCCCCCCTGCTCCTTTACCGACTATTGTTATCTCTCCCGCGAGATCCGTATCGAAAGTCAATGCGTTTGTCGTTCCCGATACGTTCAGTGGGTGTTCTCTTGGGATTGGCATCGGTGCGACCTCGATTGCGTCCTCTCCGCAATACGCGATGAGCTTCATCGTCTTACCTTCAGCCTTAGCCTTGTTGATCTGGTCCTGGGTGACTCCTCTGATCCCTGTTATCTTCACATCCTTTATCGAGAGGCTCTTCTCCATTACCCAGTTGGCGAGAATGACTAATTTTGCAGCCGGATCCAGCGCATCGATGTCATATGTTGGATCAGTTTCGGTATATCCTTTCTTCCTTGCCTCGTCGAGGGCTGACTCGAATGACACGCCTTCCGCATCCATTTTCGAAAGGATGTAGTTCGTTGTTCCGTTCAGTATGCCCCGTATCGACTTGATCTCCAGGCCGTCCATGCTCTTCTTCGCCAAGTCCAGCATCGGGGTCCCTCCACCGACAGTCCCGCTAAATCTGAGGGATACCTTATTGTGATCCGCAAGCTCGATTAGGGCCGGCATCGCAAGCGCTAACGGCCCTTTGTTTGTCGTTACGACATGGACCCCGTTCTTCATCGCCGACCTGAGATGGTCCAATCCCGGCTGACCGGATGCAAGGTTCGTCGGGGTCGTCTCGATCATCACTTCGCAGTCGAGTTCCATCAATAGGTCATCGACTTTCGCCTCCGGCCTCCAGAGAGTGCCGAATTGATCGAACTTGTCACTTCCGACCTCTACGGCCTTCAAAGCCTCATCTTGAGATATGCCTCTGGGATTGACCAGTGCGCCGTTGATGTCGACGATGGCGACGATCTTGGGGTTGAGTCCATACCTCCGTCGAAGGGATTCTCGTTGCTCGGAGAGCACCCTGACAGTGCTCTTTCCAACCACTCCGAATCCCACTACCATTATCCGCAATCTCAACACCTCAATTCCGCAGTGCCGCTCGTAGTGACTTCATGGAAGGTTCAATCTCAATAGGTTTTTTCGACACCGTGATGGCCGCATCCGGATCCTTCAGCCCATGACCGGTGGCGACGCATACAATCTTTTCTCTCTTGTCAATCTCGCCCGCATCGAGGAGCGTGATTAGACCAGCAATGCTCGCGGCCGCCGCTGGTTCCACAAATAAGCCCTCCAACTGCGCGACCATCTTTTGAGCGGAGATAATCTCCTTGTCAGGGACAGCTATCGAGGTCCCCTTCGAGCTCCTGATCGCATTCATCGTCTTGAGCCAGTTAGCCGGATTCCCTATCTTTATCGCGGTCGCGATGGTGTCCGGGTTTCTGATCGGTTCGATTTTATTTGCCTTTTTCGCGAAGGCTCTCGCGATCGGTGCCGCGCCCTCCGCCTGAATGCCATATATCCGCGGCGAGCTCTTTGAAAGACCAAGATCCTTGAACTCAGAGAATCCTTTCCAGTAAGCCGCATTGTTGCCGCCGTTACCGACCGGGATCACGAGTGAATCGGGCGCGCAACCCAGCTGATCGCAGATCTCGAACGCCGCCGTCTTCTGCCCCTCTGGTCTGAACGGGTTCACCGAGTTGAGAACGTAGAGTCCGAGCTCCCTGCTAGATTTCATTACGAGATCCAAAGCATCATCGAAATTTCCTTTGACTGCAAAGACCGTTGCTCCATGCATCATCGCCTGGCTCAGCTTACCTAAGGCAATCATGCCGGATGGTATCATGACTATGCATTTCAGACCTGCAAGGCTGGAATATGCCGCCAAAGAGGCAGATGTGTTGCCGGTAGACGCGCATACGACCGACTTGACCTTTAGATCGACAGCCTTCGAAACTCCAACCGTCATGCCCCTATCCTTGAACGAACCGGTCGGGTTCATGCCGTCGAATTTTATGTAGAGGTTCTTGATGCCCAGCTTCCCGCCAAGTCGAGAACACAAGTGCAGCGGGGTGCCTCCTTCGGTCATCGATATAGGCGCCTTCAATCTGATCTTTGGGAGCAATTCCCTGTATCGCCATACGCCTATCGGCCTGCCGTCGAAAGCCTTCCTGAGCTTCTTTGGGTCCATCTCGGTGAGCGGGATGATCACTTCCAGTAGATTTCCGCAGCTGGGACAGGCGTAGAGTATCTCGTCTACCGAGAATTCTCTACCGCATTTGATGCATCTCAGGACCTGATTATCCATAATACGGTGTAAAAAATTCATGCGTATATTAGCTTATGCATAGCCAGTCAATGAAGCGCCACGCACGACAACCAAGGCAGAGGCGGCTAGGACCTGAGGCTTTATTCCTCGGCGATTGTGATTCCGGAATTCGGATCGGTGGCTTTTTTCTCCATTTTCGCCGTCGCCACAGTTTTGGCAGCGATGTAGTCCCGCAAGAAGGCATATCAGGAACAATGATCGGCGAACCGTGGGTGAAACACCCCCGACTTCTTCATTTAATATTGCGCCAGTAGATTCATATCAGTTTTACCGTTTGATTGCACAGTCATTTATAGTAGAAGTGCTTGAAACCTATCAGCGATGGGCGCAAGTCGCGTTCACGCAAAAAGGAGAAAACGTAAAATGAGTTACGAGCCGCACAGAGGCGGAGGTCGTAGATTTGACTCAGGCCCCAGGGAGATGCACAAGATAAAGTGCTCCGACTGTGGCTCTGAGGCTGAGGTGCCCTTCAAGCCGACCGAGGGGAAG
>Ga0315286_10006777_pt1 | contig 11156 bp, 10 predicted proteins | sample YL17G10_0_MG_FD_205038 | JGI IMG/M metagenome (GOLD analysis project Ga0315286, IMG submission 205038) | Sediment microbial communities from Yellowstone Lake, YNP, Wyoming, USA - YL17G10_0 | ecosystem: Environmental > Aquatic > Freshwater > Lake > Sediment | place: USA: Wyoming | collected...
CCAGCGACCCGTTCGGGTAGTGGCGGACGCCCTCGTCGGCGAGCGCGACGCCCTTCAGGCGCAGGCGCCGGATGGCCTCGACCTTCTCGGGGGAGACGCGGCGCTCGAGCCACACGAATCGCGGGCCAGCGGCCTCCACCAGGTCCTTGAGGATCTCCTGGGGGTCGCCGCCGATGACGCGGGCCAGCGCCTCGGCCGCCTCCTCCGGGTGCCGGATGGTCTTGCCGTCGGCCAGAATGCTGAAGGTCGCGCCGTCGTCGCGGACGGTGAGACCCTCGATTTCGAGGTTGCGGACCTTCTTCATCCTCTCCGCGGGCACGCCGTGCCGCAGCCACACGTACCGGCGATCCTCGCCCTCGGTGAGTTTGCGGTAGACGTCTTCGCGCCTCAGGCCCAGGACGCGCGACACCTCGACGGCCACGAGGTCGGGTTCGGTGACGATCTTGGGGTCGGCGAAGACGCTCTTGGCCTCGATGCTTCCTGCGAGCATGCGGCGGCGGCAGTCCATGATGTTACCCCGCATCGGCATGAGGGGCATCGTCATGTGCTGCTGCTTCGTGGCCCGGGCCGACAGTGGTTCGGACGAGAATATCTGGATTGATGCCAGATATGCCGCCAGCCCCGCCAGCATCGTTCCCAGCCCTGCGCTCAGGACCCAAGCGACCCGGCGTTGGCGAATCTCAGGCGTCACGGCTCTGTCCTTGGGGCGACTTTCGAGTCGCTTTGACGTGCTATGGCAGGGCGCGCTTGCCGCGGTCGGCCGCCAGCCGGCGCGGCCGCGCACTCTTCTCGGGCGGCACGATCGTGACGGCCCCCCCGGGATCCTCGGCATCCCGGCGGAACTCCACGGCCCGCTCGCGCAGGCGCGCCACGTTCTTCAGGCCGGCGATCGACATCTCCAGCCGGCAACATTCCTGCTCCAGGTCGCGTTTCTGGCGGAAGAGCATGTGCAGCCGGTTCCCCGCCTGGGCCGTGTCGGTCCGAAGCCAGACCAGTCCCACGGCCAGGGAGACCAGCAGCGCCGCCAAAATCGCCAGCCGGACGCAGAGCCTCATCGCTTCGCCACCTCCACTTCGGTGGGACCCGTGCCGGCGGGTTCGCCGTCCAGCAGGAGCAGCCTCTGGTTGATCTTCAGTTTCTTCTCATCCGCCACGAGGTGCTGGTTCTTGACCGCCAGGAGCCGCGCCGCCCGGGGGTCGTTCGGGTACAGTTTCGCCGCAATCTTAAGGAACGTGTCGCCCGACTGCACCGTGTAGGTGGCCGGGGGCCTGGAGGGAAAGTCGATCAGATCAGACTGGTTGCCGCTCATCTTCCCGACGTCGCTCGGGGTCAGCCGGCGGGCGGTGTCGCGCCGCAAAGGGTCGCGCGGCCCGTCGACCGGCACGGTGAGTCTCCGGAGGTCGGCCATCAGGCCGGCCTTGTCGCGCGGGCCCGGCGACGCCGCCTTGCCGGCCTCGGCGAAGTAGGTATCGCATACGGGCTCTCGCGGCGGGTCCTTGCGCGGCGGATCGGCGGGGGCCGGCGCGTCCTTGCGGGGCTCGGCCGGCGGAATCGGGGCCGGCGGAATCACGAGTTTCTGGCCCGCGCACAGGCGGTTCGCGTTCCGGATGGCGCTCTTGTTGGCCTCGTAGATCCGGCGCCACTCCTTCTCGCCCCCGACGCCGTAGTATTGCCGGGCGATGAGCGTCAGCGACTCGCCCGCCCGCACCACGTGAATCGACTTGGGCGGCTCCGGCGGCAGCAATGTCAGCGGCACGACCGTCGGCGGCGCCTTGAGGATGACTTCTTCGCGGGCGACCGGCCCGGCCGCCCGCGGCGCAGGCGGCGGCGAGGCCGGGCCGAACGCCACCTTGCCGACATCCTCGGCCTTGGGCGGCGGCGGCACGTCAGCCACCAGGTCCGCCGGCGCCGGGAGTTTCTCTTCCGGCAGCGCCGCCTTCTCGGCGACTGTCGCCGTCTCCGCCGCCGGGACCGCGAGCGAGATCTCGGACCCCGCCGGAACGACCCCCTGGTCGCCCCCGCGTGTCAGCGCCCGCAGGCCATCGCTCTCGCCGACCGGCAAGGTTGCATGGCCCTGCGCCGGCGAACTGGCCCGGTCGCTCAGAATCACGCCGAACATCACAATGAACGCCAACCCCACCAGCAGCCCCAACTTGGTCTCTCGCGCCACGGCGACACCCCCACATCTTCTGAAACCGAGGTTCCAACGCGCCCTCGACGGGCGAGCCCTCGGCCGTCCCCACGACGGCCGTCTCGCCGCGCCCCTGAGTATGCTCAACCGGCGGCCGGAAGGCGCCGGCAAACCCGCATCTTGGCTGAACGGCTGCGCGGGTTCCTGGCGACCTCCTCAGGCGTCGGGGTGATCGGTTTGGCCGTGACGAGCCGCACCAGACCGCGCTCGGCCGCCTCGCGGAAGCGGGCCTTGACGATCCGGTCCTCGCCGCTGTGGAAGGCGATCACCACCACGCGACCCCCGGGGTTTAGGTAGCGGAAAACTTTGTCAAAGAACTTGTTAAGGCTTGCCAGTTCATCATTTACAGCAATGCGAAGCGCCAAGAAGGTGCGCGTGGCCGGATGAATCTTCTGGCCCCGCCGCCACCCGGCCGGCACCGCCCGCTCGACAAGTCGGGCCAACTCGTCGGTTCGGCGGATCGGCTGCCGCCGCCGCGATTCGACAATCGTTCGGGCAATGCGACGTGCGAAAGGCTGATCGGCGTACTCCCACAGGATCGACGCCAGACGATCGGCCGGCCATCGGTTTACGATCTCCTCGGCCGTAGTGCCCTGGCTGCGGTCATATCTCATGTCCAATGGGCCCGGGCGCTCGAAACTGAAGCCGCGATCGGCATCCGCCAGTTGGGGGCTCGACAGGCCCAAGTCTGCGAGGACCCCATCGACCCGGTCCAGACCAGCCTCGCTCAGCACTTGGTCGATATCGGCGACGTTGGCGTGAAAATACCGTACGTCCCCCGCGCGTCCGAATCGGGCGATCAGACGCTCGCAGGCTTCGCGATCACGGTCCAGCAGGATGAGCCGCCCGCCGGGCCGAATACGCCTGAGAATCTCCCCCGCATGACCCCCGCGCCCCGCGGTGCCATCAACGATGGTCAGTCCCGGCCGGGGCTTGAGATGCTCGATGACCTCCGCGAGCATCACGGGCAGGTGCCCGGGTTCGCTTTCCACGCGGCCCCCGCTCAGTGCCTAGTGCACGTTGGCCGACAGCGTGGCTCCCGCCTCCAGCCGCACCAGCAGTCCCCGCACGTCATCCGAAAACTCAACGCGGCGATACGCCCGGCCGCGGGACTGGACCCGCCCCAGGCGCTCCTGAAGCCGCTGCACTTCCCGATGCAACTGTTCTGCCGACGCCAGAGCCTCGCCGCCAGATGCCTGAATCGCTTTCCGGATCATGGCCCACCCCTGTGTACCTATGTGTCGGCTCACGGGAAACCTCCCTCACCCCATCCAGCAGGTGTCGTCGCTTGGTACCCGGGCCCGCTCGCGGCCGCGCACCCCCGTGCGGCCCTGCGGCGCCCTGCTCTCGCCTTCCACTCGTGACTGCATCACTTCCACCGCCTTCATATAAAGGGCCGCCCGGGCGGAACGAGCCCGCCCGGACGACCCCCAAGGGGGTCATGCCGAGCCGGAGGCCGGCGCCGCCGGCTGCGCCTTGCCCGCCGGCTGCGCCGAAGAGGCATCCGTGGTCGTCGCCGACGAGGCCTCCTTCGGCGCCGGAGCGGCCGGCTTCAGCACCGCCGTCGCCGTGGCGTCGAACTTGTCCAGTGCCCTGGCGACGTGCTCATTCCATTTTGCCTTAGGCCATACCTCCATATGATCCTGGGCCCCCACGAGGACCACCTCGCGCGAGACCCCGAAGTGCTTGAGCAGCGTCTCCGGGATAAGGACCCTGCCGAGCGAATCGATCGCCAGGTTCGCTTTCAGACCGCACCGGACCCGGAGGTAATCGCGCACGCCGGCGTCCGTCTGGGCCTTGGCGTCGAATCTCGCCGTGCTCTCTTCGTAGTCGCTCTGCGTGTACAGGTACAGCACTCTATCGTGCCCCGGGCACGCCGCCAGGTCGTACCCCTCCTTGCTGCGGATGATGGCGGTGCGCAGTTCCAGCGGGATCGTGAGTCTCGACTTCTTGTCGATCGAGAAGAAATGCTGTCCGAAGAAAGTTGCCACTTGCAGCCCCACCTGTAACATTTGCGACTAGTTGTCAGCCCCACCTGACAGGCTCGGAGTATGCCGTTGGCTGCACCTGATTGTCAAGAGGTTTTCGCCGAGAATTTCAGGATTTCTGGCTCGCCTCGAGGAGGGTTCCGTTTGTCTGCAAGACCAACACAACAAGCGGTATCCGAAGCAATGCAGGACCCCAAGATATTGAAGCACTCCCCCTGGCTTGCGTAGTGGCCGTGTGGGAATCCGTGAAGATTTCTTTCCGTCGAAGTGGGGCCGAGTGGGGTATCAGGACTATCGTGGGCTTCCCGCCGCAGCTTGGGACTGCGTGACGACCAGCGTGCGGGCGACCCGGTCGCCAATGCGCTGAGGCTTCGGGCCGATCAGAATGGACGCCAGGCCGAGCATGTAGAACCCGGGGAACTCATCGATCGCTCGCAGGATGTTCCGGACGAATGCCTGCCACAAGGAAATGGGCATGCCGAACTCGGTCCGGACCGAAAGGCCCATGAGGCGCTTGCCGATCGTGCGGCCAAAGAGCCCCTCGGCAATTGTGAAATATACAACCATAAATGCGATGTGAAGCCCCTGGAGGATCAGCATCTCCTGCAAGGTCAACTTCATCGCCAGGAATTGCTCCACCGTGGTCAGGCGGGCCGCCAGGTCCGGCGCAAACTGGACGACGAACGGCGTCATGAGGGCGCTGAGGAGCAGGGTATCGATCGCCAGCGCCGCGCCGCGCCGGAGGATCGACGCCGGCACGTAGGGCATCCCCGGAATCGCCGTCCGGGAATCGGCGGCGCCCTGCCCGGCCGCCCGCGCCCCGGGCGCGGCCTGCGGCCCGGCCGCCCGGCGCGACCGCTGGTAACTCACCAGGAGCAGCACCAGGACGAGGGCGGCCAGCGCAAAGATCACGAGGGCCCCGTGATCAGTGCGCTCCGCCTTGGGCGCCTGATCCTCGGCCGCGAGCGGCAGGAACTGGCCGGCGCGGCCCGCGGCGACATCCGCCGCGGCAACGACCGGCCGCCCGTCGGCCATGCCCGCCACGTAGAAGGCCGGGCCGGACCTCCCCAGGACCAGCGGGCCGGGCGGCACCTCGCCCGCCAGGGGCCCGGTCTCGTGCCAGTCTTCGTCGGCGGTCGAGTACGTCGCGAGCGTCCACTGGTCGGGCTTGCCGTCGCCCTGGGCCTTGAGGAAAAGGCAGGCCATCGTGCTCGGAGTCGCCGCCACGAGCGGCGCCGACGCCACGTACAAGCGCGACTTGTTCGGAACGTGCCAGCCGTCCTTGTCGCAATACACGAACCAGAGGCGGAAGTTCGGGGATGCGCCGATGAGGCTGAGCTCCTCTTCGCGCCACGCCAGGAACAGCCTGCCGCCGAATCGCACGAGCGCCGGGTCGAGGACCTTGTCGCGTTTCAGGTCGGCGTCCACGCGTCGCCAGGACCACTTCTCGTCTTCGAACCGGGCGACGACCGGCTCGCCGGCGGCGTTCCAGCCGAAGGCGTCGGCGGCCAGGCCGTCGTCGCAGGCGGCCGCCGCCGCCCACGCGGGCACCGGCGACGGCTGGACCACCGGCCGCGTCAGACCGAACAAGCCATACCGGCCGCTGGGGAAGAACACCATCAGGCTCTCGCGCCAGGCGGCCACGGCGGTCGGGGCGCCCTGCGCCGGCCCGCCGTCGTGCCACGTGCCGCGCGCGTCGCGCTGCCAGAAGCGGAAACCCGCCAGGTCGCCGGCGCCCTGCGTCTCGGCCACGTAGAGGTTGTTCAGGTCTCCGGCGATCATGAGTAGCGGGCCGGCCGCCGCAGGCGGAGGGCCTTCGGCGTCGCAGCCCGACAGCAGCCGCGCTGCCACCAGCACGCCCAGGATGCCCACAGTGAAACGCATGCTATCAATGTCCATGTGCCGCAAGTCACGCCTGCGCCGCGCCAGGCAGCGGCCTGCCGTCTGCATCGCGGCGGGTCAGGAGACCGCCGTGCAAAGAACTTCTGGCGCTGCACAACCGGCGTCAGGCGGCAAACCCGCGCCCGCCCTTTGCTTAACCCGCCTCGCGGCAAGAGGAATTGGAGAAACGCCGGGCGCGGGCCGGCACGACGGAGGACTCACCAGGACTTCATCAGCATCAGACCTCCCGCGTCGCCGCTGCCGTAAGGCAGCACGTAGAAACCGGCGATCTGGGGCAACTCGCCCTTCACGATGCTGTGCCCGATGACCCAGCCCAAGGCCCCGCCGAAAACCAGGTCCGACACGTTGTGCTCGCGGTCTTCGAGGCGGCTGGCGCCGGAATAGCCTGCCAGGAGGTACAGCGGCAGGGCCGCCTGCCATCCGTAGTATTCGTGGATGACCGAGGCGAAGCACATGCTCGACGACATGTGGCCCGAGGGCCAACTGAATCGCTCGCCGTTCGGCGAGTGATCGTGGACCGAGGCTTTCAGGAGGCCCGTGGCCGCCACGTTCACCGTCAGGGCCTCGAGCATCGTCTTGGAGAAATCGTGCTGCTTGGCGTCGCGGCCGTCGACAGCGAAGAGGTACCACGCGCCCGCCAGGCCGAAGTGCAGGGCGGGGTTGCCGATGACGCTGCCGAAGTCCCCCGTCTCGTGGAGGCTGGTATTCTCGCTGCGCAACTCCTCCCGGACGTCCCTGTCGACGTTGTTGCGAACGATCCGGTCGGCGCCGAACGCCAGGCTCAGCACCAGCAGGTTCTCGGTGTTGGCGAAGGAGTATTTCGTGCCGCGCCACAAGGCCGCCGGGGTCCCCCGCAGGTCGTTCTTGACGATCTCGTCGAACGACTGGGTGTCGATCGGGGCAAAGGCCCTCTGCGGCTTCGCGGGTTTCGTCTCGGTCGCCGCAGGCTGAGCCGCCGGCTTCTCTGGCGTCTGGGCGGCGGCCACCTCGATGAGGGGCTCCTCGCGCGGGGCCAGGTAAAGGGTGAGTTCCTGCTTGCCGACAGGCTTCGACGGAGCCGGCTGGGCAACGGGTTCCGCGGGCATCCGGGGCGCGGCCGGGGTGTCGGCGACCACCCGCTCGCACACGGCGTCGGCCTGCCGTCGCACGGCGCGGGTATCGGAACAACCCGCCACGATGAGCGCCGCCGCCAGCACCACGGCCCATCGGCCCAGGGTCGGTAATCTCATGAGGATCCCCCGTTCAAAGGCGACACGGGTCGCGGCGGATTGGCGTTCAAACGGTCAAGCACCTCGCGCTGGTATTCCTCTCGGCCCACTCGTCCCCCGCGGTCCATGTACTTGCGTGCCGCCATGTTGCGGATGACGGCCACCCGGCTGCCGGCATCGGCGGCCGCAGGGGACGCCTTCGGCTCTGCCGGCAGGGCGATGATCTCCAACAGCCGAACCATCGCGGCGGGATTATAGCCTGCGGCCGCAACGTAATCCAGCCCTAACCGGTCGGCGTCGCTCTGCATCTCGGCGCTGTAAGGCAAGTCGCGGATCGCAACGCCCAGCCTCGCCAGCCGGGCACGCCGCGCAGCATTGTCGGGAGCGGAGATTATCTCGCGCAGGCCCGGCAGGCCGAACTTCTGCACGATCTGGCGACCCGTGTGCCGCTCGTTGATGTGCACCATCGGCCGTGCCAGGGCGGCCGCCAACTCGCCTTCGGTCTGGAGTTTATCCAGCAGGCCCCGCGTCACGTACACGGTCCCGCCGGGAAGGGCCACCGTCGCCGCCGCGCTGCCCTCAACCACGGAGAAGGAATACGGCAGCGCGTGGAGCGGGGTGCACCGGGCCACGCGCTCGCCGACGGTCCGCACGTACGCCTGAAGGGCCGGGTTATCAACGCGGCCGCCGAAGTCAGACTCCACGTAAGGCGCGACCGCGCGGCCGAGTTCGACCTCCTCGGCAACCGGGAGGTACGCGATACGCAGTTCGTCGCCGTGGCCGCCCAGGCCGCACCCGGCGACGGCCGCTATCAGCACCGCCAGCCCCAGGACCGCAGTCGCGGTTGCCGGGCGTATCATCCCCTGCCCTTCCTCCGATTACGACGCTGCCGAAATGTAGGCCATGCGCAACTCGTAGAGAAGCGTATCCAGGAGCCCCTTCTCCTCATCGGTCAGATTGCCCTTGGTCTTCTCTTCGAGCATGGCCAGGAGGTCGATGTTGTGCTTGGCGAGGCCGAGTTGCCTGAGCGATTCGCCGGTCTCCGGGTCGCGCTCGCCTGACATGAAGATGGCCGCCTGCGTGGCCAGGGTCTGGATGAGCGTCGTGAAGGTCGCGGGCGGGATCTCGTGGGCGCTACCCTCTTCGCCCATGTCGGCGTCGGGGGCGGGCGCCCGGGGACCGGCGGCGGCGCGCGGCGGGGGCGCGGCGGCCTGACGCTCGACCTCGCGGGCCAGGCGCTCCTTCTCGGCCTGGGCCTGGCGCTTCCAGTCGGAGTCGACATGGATGCGCGGCTTATCCGCCGGCGGCTTCTCGCCGGACGGTCCTGGGGGCCTCGTCTCTTCTGGAGCCATGGAACCTCACCCCTTGCTTTCTTTGGCGCTGGCGGGACCGACGGCGTTCTTTCCGAGCGCGGCCGCCACGAGGCCGAGGTAGAACGGCGACGGCCTCAGCGGCCGGCTGGTGAATTCCGGGTGCGACTGCGTGCCCACGAAGTACGGGTGGTCGGGCAATTCCAGGATCTGCATGATGGGCTGGCCGGGGGCGTGCCCCGAGAAGACCATGCCGCCCGCGCGCAGCCGCTCGATGTAGTCGGGGTTGACCTCGTAGCGGTGGCGGAACCGCAGGCGCACCGTCGCCGCGCCGTCGAACATCCGCGACGCAAGCGTGTCGGGGATGACCTCGACGTCCTTGCCGCCCAGGCGCATGCTGCCGCCGAGATCCTTCACGCCGCGCTGCTCGGGCAGGAGGTCTATCACGGGGTGCGGCGTGTCGGGCTCGATTTCGGTCGAGTTGGCCCCCGCCAGGCCGCAGACGTTGCGGGCGAACTCCACCACGGCCATCTGGAACCCGAAGCACAGGCCGAGGTACGGGATGAAGTTCTCGCGCGCGTACCGCACGCAGGCAATCTTGCCCTCCGTGCCGCGCACCCCGAAACCGCCCGGCACGATGATGCCGTCGACGCCGCGCAGGGCGTCGGCGACCTTCGCGTCCGTGAGGTTCGTGGTGTCGACCCACTGGATGGCGACCTTGGCGTCGAGGGCCGCGCCGGCGTGCTCGATGGCCTTGATGAGGCTGGCGTAACTGTCGCGGACGGCGGTGTATTTGCCGGTGATGGCGATGCGGGCCTCGTGTTTCGGGAAGCGGATGCGGTCGCAGAACGTCTCCCACGCCGCGATGGCCTTCTGCTCGGCCCGCGGGTTCACGCGGTCCACGAGGTTCAGGAGGTGCGTGACCTGGCGGTCGACCTGGTCGTGTCGCATGCGCGCCGGGATGAGGTAGATCGAGGCCTCGTCGTGCATCGAGAAGACCCTGGCCATGGGTACGCTTGTATAGATGGAGATTTTCTCGCGCACCTTGTCGGTCACGGGGTTGGCCGCGCGGCAGGCGATGAGGTGCGGCTGTATGCCCATCTCCAGGAGCCGCTTGATGCCGAGTTGGGCGGCCTTGGACTTCTGCTCTCCCAGGATGCTCGGCTCGGCAATGAACGTGAGGGCGACGAAGCAGACGTTCTCGGGCCCCTCCTCGTACGCCAGTTGCCGCATCGCCTCGATGTAGTAGGCGTTCTCGAAGTCGCCGGCCGTGCCGCCGATCTCGACGAAGACGACGTCGGCGCGGGTCTTGACGGCCAGGCTCCGCAGTTTGGCCTTCACCTCGCCGGTGACGTGCGGGATCATCTGGACGTCGCGGCCCTGGTACTCGCCGTGGCGTTCGCGCTGGAGCACTTCCCAGAAGAACTGGCCGCTGGTGGCGAAACTGTCGCGAGTCAGGTCCTGGTCGAGCATGCGCTCGTAGGTGCCCAGGTCCATGTCGGTCTCCATGCCGTCGTCGAGCACGAAGACTTCGCCGTGGCGGAAGGGGTTGAGCGTGCCGGAGTCGATGTTGAGATACCCTTCGAGTTTGATCGGCGCGACCCTGAGGCCCTTGTCCTGGAGCAACTTGGCGAGGCTGGAGGCGAAGATGCCCTTCCCGAGGCCGCTCATGACCGTCCCGAAGACCACGACGTATTTCGTCTGTCCGCGGCGGTAGCCGCCGGGCATCGGCGTGTAGAATTCGGTTTCCTCGGTCTGCGCGGCCACGTCGCGCAGGATATCGCTGCCCGGCATCGGTCCGCCTTTCATCGGCGCGAGGCCTGCCACCGCGCCACAAAAGCGGCGTATGAGGCGGGCGTATCGACGCCCAGGGGCCGCCGGTCGGTCACCATGACCCGCATCCGCCGCCCGTTCTCCAGCCACCGCAGTTGTTCGAGTTTCTCGGTCAGTTCCAGGGCCGTCTGGGGCATGGCGGCATAAGCCTGGAGGGCCGCCGCCCGGTACGCGTAGATGCCGAAGTGCTTGAGCATCGGCGCGCGGCGCGAGGCCTCGCCGTCGCGGGCCCACGGAATCGGTGCGCGCGAAAAGTACAGCGCATCGCCGCTCGCCGCCAGGGCCACCTTCACCGAGTTGGGGTCGATCGCTTCATCAGGCGCCAGGGGGCCGGCCACGGTGGCAGCCTCGATGCCCCCGTCGGCCTGCATCACGTCGACCAGGCAGTCGAGGAGCGAGGCGTCGAGGTCCGGCTCGTCGCCCTGGAGGTTGATGACGATCTCGGCCTCCGGCAGCGCCCGCGCCGCCTCGGCCACACGGTTCGTGCCGCAGGGATGCTGGGCCAGAGTCATGACAGCGCGGCCGCCGAAGGCCTCGACCGCGCGGCGGATGCGCTGGTCGTCGGTCGCCACGACGACGGCGTCGACCTGGCGCGCGCGGGCCGCAGCCTCGTACACGTGCCGGATGAGGGGCTGGCCGGTTTCAGAGGCGAGAGGTTTCCCAGGGAATCGCGACGACCCGTATCGGGCGGGGATTACACAAATAACCTTCATTCGCCTCACGC
>Ga0315286_10006778_pt1 | contig 11156 bp, 7 predicted proteins | sample YL17G10_0_MG_FD_205038 | JGI IMG/M metagenome (GOLD analysis project Ga0315286, IMG submission 205038) | Sediment microbial communities from Yellowstone Lake, YNP, Wyoming, USA - YL17G10_0 | ecosystem: Environmental > Aquatic > Freshwater > Lake > Sediment | place: USA: Wyoming | collected...
GACTTCGGCGGGGTGTACACCGAGGGCCCGCACGCCGGCGGCGTCTACGATATGGAAAAGGAGTTCTGGCAGCAGGCCGAGGTCATGATCGGCATGTTGGAAGGCTGTCTGCGGTTCGGACCGAAGGTCTACTGGCCGGCGTATGTGAACGTGCACCGGTTCGTGTTCGACAAGATGATCAATCATCCGGTCGGCGAGTGGTGGCCGCTGATGACCCGCGAGGGCCAGCCCACCAGATGGACGCACATGAGCCACTCGTGGAAGGTCAACTATCACACGATCCGCTGCATGGTCGAGTGCATCAAGCGGCTGGAGAAGCTGCTGGGCTGATCGGTGTGGCGGCGTGAGTGAGCGGCATTGCGGGTGCCATGCTTACGCTTGCGTAAGCATGGCGTGCCCATCGAACAAAGCATGTCTACGCGAGCGTAGACATGGCACCCGGGCTGCAATGAACTCACCTGTCATGGGTGTAATGCGGATCGGGTGGCAGCCTCAAGGCCGAAGGCCTTGGGGATGGCTCCATCGTATCGAACGAACGACCATCGCCAAGCTGCGCTTGACGATGCCACCCGGAGATGCATGCCTCATGAGTAGGCGATCAATTTATGGAATACGAAGGCCGATACAAGGCGTTTGATGCGACGCGGATCAGGACGTATCCGCTGAGCACGCGAAGCAATAAGGTGAGACGGAGCGACCTGGTTTCTCCGAAGGACTTGGATGCACTCCGTTTTGATTTGCCGAGGAAGGTGCAGGAGGACATCCGAGATGTTGCAGAGGCGGTTGCGGTCGCCCGCCGGGAGAGCAAGCCCGTCATCCTGTTCACCGGGGCCCATCTGATCAAGAACGGCCTGGGATCCTTGCTGGTCGATCTGGTGGAGCGGGGCGGCGTAACGCTCGTGGCGGGCAACGGCGCCACCGCCATTCACGATTTCGAGCTGGCCTTGATCGGCGAGACGAGCGAGAACGTGCCGGCCGCCCTCGACAAGGGCCAGTTCGGCATGGCCTATGAATTCGCCCACATCAATATGGCCCTGTCCGTCGGCAACCAGCAGAAACTGGGCTACGGCGAGTCGCTCGGGCGGATGATTTGCGATGAGAAGTTCCGCCGGTCGGTCCTATCGCTCGTGGCGAAGGAGGATTCGATTGCGGAGTTCCGCCATCCAGAGGTCAGCGTGCTGGCCGCGTGCTATCGGCGGGGGATTCCCTTCACGGTCCACGCCGGCATCGGGACGGACGTGATCGACCAGCACCCGAGCTTCGACGGCCAGGCCAAGGGCGGCTGCTCCGGCCGGGATTTCCTCCTCTACACGAACGAGGTGGCCAAGCTCACGAAGGGCGGCGTCGTCCTGAACATCGGCAGTGCAGTCACCGGGCCGGAGGTGCTGCTGAAGGCCGTCTCCATGGCGGCCAACGTCGGCCGCGTGCCCCGGGGCATCCTCACGGCCGATTTCGACCTCCGCGAGCATGAGCCCCGGCAGATGACCGACGAATCCGCCCAGGGCTACTACTTCCGGGACCAAAAGAGCGTCGTCACGCGGATCCCGCAGGCCTTCGGCGGCCGTGGGCTCTACGTCCAGGGCGACCAAACCAGGACATTTCCGTTCCTGTGTAAACAGATTGTTGAGGCACTGTAGGGGCGTATGGATCAGCAGCGGATCAGAGAGATTCTGGCGAAGATCGAGAATATCACCGTGGCCGTCTATGGCGATTTCTGCTTGGACGCCTACTGGATGCTCGACCCCAAGGGGTCCGAGGTTTCGGAGGAGACCGGGCTGCACGCCCGGGCGGTCGCGAGGCATTACTACTCGCTCGGCGGGGCGTCCAACGTCGTCGCGAACCTGGCGGCGCTCAAGCCCAAGAAGATCCTGGTGATCGGCGTCATCGGCGACGACATTTTCGGCCGGGAGCTGCGGCGTCAGTTCGAGCAGCTTGGCGTCGACACGGCGCATCTGATCGTCCAGCGGGAGAACTACGATACCGTGACCTTCGGCAAGCCGTACCTTGAGGAAACCGAGGAGCCGCGGATCGACTTTGGCTTCTTCAACAAACGCAGCGCCGCCACCGACCGGGCGCTGCTCGACGGCATGCGCCACGCGCTGCAGACGACCGACGCGATGATCGCCAACCAGCAGGTGCCCGGCAGCATCACGAACGCCGGCTTCATCGAGCAGGCGAACAAGCTCTTCCGCGAGTTCAGCGACAAGGTCGTGCTGCTCGATTCCCGCCACTTCGGCGACAAGTTCCGGCACATCTGCCGCAAGACCAACGACCGCGAGGCAGCCCGGCTCAACGGCGTCCAGGTCGCCCGCGACGAAGTCATCTCGGTGGAGGACGTGCGAAAATACGCACAGAACCTCTATCAACAGTTCAACCGGCCGGTGTTCTTGACTCGCGGCCCACGCGGCATCTTGGCCGTCGACAGCGGGGGCATTCACGAGATTCCGGGCATTCAACTGCTCAAGAAGCTCGACCCTGTGGGTGCAGGCGACACGGTGACCAGTGCCCTGGCCCTGTGCCTGGGCGCGGGCGTGCCGCCGGCCGAGGCCGCCGAGTTCGCCAACTTCGCCGCCGCCGTGACGGTCCAGAAGCTCTTTCAGACCGGCACTGCCAACGGCGAGGAAATCCTGACGGTAGCCAGGGACCCCGATTTCATCTATCGCCCGGACCTGGCGGAGGACCGCCGCCAAGCCCGCTACCTGCCCGAGACCGAGATCGAGATATGTGAAGAGAGTTGGAAGTGGGAAGTTGGAAGTGTGAAGTGCGGAGGGTCGAAGCCGGCGACTTCACACTTCAAACTTCAAACTTCAAACTCTCCCATCCGCCACGCCGTGTTCGACAACGACGGTACCATCAGCACGCTGCGCCAGGGCTGGGAGCCGATCATGGCGCAGGTGTGCATGAGGGCCATCCTCGGCGACCGCTGCCAGACCGCCGGCGAGGGGCTCTACCAGAAGGTGCGCCGCCGCGTGCTCGAGTACATCGACCAATCGACCGGCTTGCAGACCCTCGTGCAGATGGAGGCCCTGGTCGGGATGGTCCGCGAGTTCGGCCTCGTCCCGCCGGAACAGGTCCTCGACCGGTTCGGGTATAAGCGGCTCTACAATGACGCGTTGATGGAAATGGTCAGCGAGCGGATCGCCCGGCTCCGAAGCGGCCGGCTCGATGTGACCGATTTCACCGTCAAAGGCGCCGTCGCCTTCGCCCAGGCCCTGCGGCAGCGGGGCGTCACCCTCTACCTGGCCAGCGGCACCGACCACGCCGACGTTGTCGCGGAGTCCACGGCCCTGGGCTTCGCCGACCTGTTCAACGGGGGCATCTACGGCGCCACCGGCGATATCGACAGTTGCTCCAAGAAAATGGTCCTGGACCGGATCCTGGCCGAGAACCGCCTTTCCGGCCCGGAGCTGGCCGTCTTCGGCGATGGCCCGGTCGAGCTGCGCGAGTGCCGCAAGCGCGACGGCATCGCCATCGGCGTCGCCTCCGACGAAATCCGCCGTCACGGCCTGAACCCGGACAAGCGCGCCCGCCTCATCAAGGCCGGCGCCCACCTGATCGTCCCGGACTTCTCGCAATCGCCCGAGTTGCTGCGTCTGCTCTTCGGCGAGTAGATCGAGGAGGGATGACGTGGACGGCATGGACATCGCGGACGCGGTGGACAGGGTGGGACAGGCACCGCATCCATGTCGTCCAGCAAGTCCACGACGTCCACCACATCCGGACCAGTGCCCAAGATGCCCTTGCCACGCGCGGCGCCGGCCGGGTCGGGGGATCGGTTCTTCTTGGCCCGCCGGAAGCCGAACGGCTCTTTCGGCTCCTCCTCCGGCGGCGCTGCAGACGGAGGAAAAAATCTGAAGATTTTCATTGACTACATGGTCAAACTATCATATGCTCTGGGGCGATGACTTACGGTATCGACGATGGAGCCATTGATGGCGAAACAACGGCAGGTTCCGGAGTAGGCGCAGCATGGTTTGTCCTGTGTACATCGGCATCGCGGGGTGGTCCTATCCGGACTGGGAGGGGATTGTCTACCGGGACCCGAAGGCGGACCAGCTCGAATATGTCAGCGGCTACGTCGACTGCATCGAGATCAATAACAGCTTTTATCGCCCGCCGTTCGAGAGGACCACGAGATCCTGGCTCCAGAGGACGGCGAACCGGCCGGCGTTCTTCTTTACGGCCAAGCTGCACCAGAGCTTCACCCATGAGGGCAAGATCGACCCGGCGGTTGTGAAGCAGTTCCACGAGGGCTTCCGGCCGTTCCTCGACGCCGGGAAGCTGAAGCACCTGCTGGTCCAGTTCCGGTACGATTTCGCGGATACCCCGGCCAGTCGCGAGCACCTGGGGAAGATCGTCCGCCACTTCAAGGATGCGTTCAGCGTCGTGGTCGAGTTGCGGCATAAATCGTGGGAGAAGGCCCAGTCGCTGGGCTTTCTGCAAGAACTGGGGGTGACCGTGTGCAACCTGGATTATCCCGTCTCGCGGCAATCGTTCAATTTGCAGCACTGCACGGTCGGCAAAGACGGCTACTTCCGCCTGCACGGACGCAATGCGGAGAAATGGTTCAGCAAGGCCGGCCGGGATGAAGTTTACAATTACCACTACAGCGAGCAGGAGCTTGCCGCCATCAAGGAGCGGCTCGACATTTTGGGCAAAGCCTTCGAGTCGCTGACCGTGATCGCGAATAATCACTATCGGGGAGCCGAGCTGGCCAACGCCATCGAATTGAAAGCGCTGGTCAGCGGGCAAAAGCAACCAGTGCCAGAGGGGCTCGTGCAAACGTATCCCAACCTGGCCAAGATCGCCGCGGGCAAGTGACAACGCAGCGGATCGTGACCGAATCGGCCTTCGTTCCAGGATCACCGGTTCGGACGGGGACAGTATGCGCATTGCCGCGCTGACGTGCCGGAGCTTCTACAGTCTCTTGAGGGGATCTGTGTCCGTGATGCGATGGGTGCAGAAGGCGGCGGAATACGGCTATGGGGCGGTGGCCCTGGCGGATGTCAACTCCCTGGCCGGGGTGGTGGACCTGTGCAAGGACGCGTACGACAACCGCTCCTGAGCGCAAAAACAAGGCCCGCGACAAAAAGGCCATCGAACTCTTCGGCGAATACGTCTGGCTGAATTTCCCGCCGGAAGCCACGTAGCACAGCCGCCCCCGGCTGCGTGTTTCAATGGGCCGCCGGTCTTGGGAGATCGGCGGCCCTTGTCCGGTTGCCAAGTGGGTAATGCGACTCACGGCTTGACGACGCAGTTGTAGATACGGACATCGTCGATCAGGCCGGACCAGAAGGTATCTGCCTCACTCGCGGTAGTACCAGCCGGTCAGAACGAACTCCTCTTGAGCGCCGAGCAGCAATTCGGGACGCTGAAGGGCGGCCAGGATGTTTTGCTGAACCGATAGGGTCGGCACCTTGGCGATGGTCATGATACCATTGACGTACCATGCCCAATCACCCGCTTGGTGAATATCGGCATAGGAGCCGGTCACTTTGGTCACGGTGATGAATGCGTCGGGCGCATTATGGACCGTGACCCCAAAAGCGCACACGATGTTGCCCTTGGAGTCAAATGTGGCATGTGCCGCATTGGCGTCTGCGACGAAGGTCCCCTTCACATCGCCAATGATCTGGCCGTCGATTTTGGCCGGTGTCGTATCGTCATGGTCTGTCAGAGTGATCCGTCCGGAAAACCCCGAGCGCAATATCATCTTCTCATCGACGGTGGGTGTCCCCGTCGTGGTGGTCTCCAACTCGCCGGACACGTTCTGGCCGAGGAATTTTGCATTGACCGTCGCCGGACACTTGTGCCAGGGCCATGGGCCGCCGGCCCAGGTCTGGTTCCACAAGCCGCCAGCGGCGCCGAACTGTGCGGCGACGGCCGTGCCATACTCGCAGAAGGACTTCGGTTTCATGCTCTCCACCGGCTCATACTGCCCGCTTAGGGCAAAGTCGCCGAGACCGCCAATCAGGGGGACTTTTCCCGCGAGGGCTGACATGATGTTGTCCTGGAGTTTGACCCCCTTCATCAGGGGCATTGCATACAGCCCGGCCAACTGCAGCCGCCAGTCTCCTGCCTGTTTGATGTAGGCAAACACCCCGGTTGCTTGATCCAAAGTCAGTGCGACTTCGGGACCCGGGGGACGGAAGGGCGCCAGACCCATGCCGGTTCCCTGGTCCACGAGAACGCGCGACGCATTGAGATCGATGATATTGACCCCTGTGCCGGTCAGGACCATCGTCCCTATGACCATATTGCCATTGCTCTTGTCATGGGCGGATAGAGTCAGCGTGCCTGCGATCGGGAGGGTGGCGACCAAATCAGCACTGACTTTTGCAGCCGCCGTGGTTTGAAGGGCCAGGAAACTGGACACGTTGGAGCCCAGCAGAGGCTGTGCCGCATTGTCACACCACGTCCAGGGCCCCTGCCCCCAGTTAAGCTGCCAGGTGCCCTTGCCGCTGACCAGTTCAGTTGTTGTTCCCGATCCGTAGTCCGCGAAAGCCGTTGGTTCGGCGGCCTTGGTCAGGATTAGACCGCTGATAGCAGAGGCATCACCAACGTCGGGATTAGGCGTGACATAAATATTCAGCGTCGTGTCCCCGGCGGTGAAAGCACACTTGACGACACAGCCGCCTTTCCCTCCGACACTGCCTTGCGTCACAAACGGGTCAAATTGCTCCACGATCTGACTGCCTCCAACCGTGATACTCATAGGGCGCGTATGGTCGGTGTAGAACACAAGCTGAAGTCGATAGGACCTCCCGATAGTCAGACCATTAGTGATGGTGATAGAAGTCGTCCGACCCGAGGTGGAGCTGTTCTTCCAGATGATGCCGCCGAGCAGCATGTCAAGATCGGCGTTCCCCGTGTTCGGATAGGTTGCACCCCAGGTATTGACGACACCCTCGGCTGATTTGCCGACAATCACATTCGGGTAATCCTGGTCTTGATGAAAAACAAACGTGCCGAACGTGGGGTTCCCGTTGTTCCCGAAATTGATCGCGTACAAGACCTCCCCGGAGAGGTCCAGGTCCGCCGGTTTGTTTAGCGGCAAGATGTCAACAGTAGCACCTGCCGCGAGATTCCCAAACAATGCCGCCGCGACAACCAAAGCGAAAATCGAGTTCACTTTCCTCTTCCACATGTCACACTTCTCCTTTCGTACTTCTTGCGTGATTGAGACTTTTGCTTGCCCGTCTGTTCTTGCGTCTATCCCATAGCGACAGTCCTCCACCTGGTGATAATGCCTTTGCACTGTCCAACGGCCTCCCGGGCGGCCCCGCGTGTTTCAATGCACCTCCATGTGCTACCTGAATTACGCAAAGAGACTGGGAATCTCGCCGGAAGGAGCAAAAAAACAATGACCCGCTCTCAGGCTAAACCGCAGCTTCTTAACCACAGAGGGCACAGAGGTCACAGAGGAATGAAGGAAAGGAGGTGCGAAGAGAAAAATGTTGGAAGATCCCATGTTCTGGCCTTCCCACCTTCGTTCTTCTCTGTGTTCCTCGGTGATCTCTGTGGCTTCCTTTATCGGCTTTTTACCGGGTCGTTGAAAAAGAACGAGCTGCCGTCTCGTAGCTTCCCAGCGGCGAGAGTTTGTATTAAAATGGTTGTTGTTCGCGGTCCGGCGGGAGGCCGGGGATGCAGACCAGGACGGGATGGCAGGTTGTCGGAGGTTGATACATGGCCAAGCCCTATGACGATACCTCGCTGGGGGGTGAAGGACGGGCGTTCCCGGCCACAGAGTGGACGTGGCTGCTCCACTGCCCCCACGCAGAGGCCGTACTGGCGGAACTATGCCGGAAGTACTGGAAACCCGTCTACTGCTACCTTCGGAGCATGGGCCTTGGCAATGAGCAGGCCAAGGACCTGACGCAGGGTTTCTTCACGGACAAGGTGCTCGGGCAGGACCTCGTTCAGAAGGCTGACCGGGAGAAGGGCCGGTTCCGCAGCTTCCTGCTTCGATCCGTGCATAACTACGCTGTCAGTGCCCTGCGTTCGAGCAAGGCATGTGCTTCCCTTGAGGCCGCACCCGATTTCGGGACCACGAGCGACGATCCCGAGGTCCAGTTCAACCGTGCTTGGGCGGATGAGTTGCTCCAGGAGGTTCTCAAGGAACTTGAGCAGGAGTGCCGCAGCCGGGACAAGCTCACCCACTGGCAGGTGTTCCGCGAGTGGCTCTTTGAGCCTCGGATCGCCGCAAGTCCTGCGATGAGCGAGATTTGCGTCAAGTATGGCATTTCCGACTCATCTACCGCCTATCACATGATCGAGAACATCAAGCGGCGCTTCCGGGCGATTCTGCGGGACCGCCTGAGCCAACTGGCCGGCTCGGAAGACGAGATCGAGGTGGACATACGGGAGTTCATCGACATTTTCTCCGGCGGCCCGGCGAGAATCTGAGCGTGTTCGCGTAGATAATACAGCCCGGCCTTCGGGCGTAAACCAAAGAATGGACTCACACAAAGACGCCAAGACACGAAGAATGACACCAAGATACCTCATGGACTCCGTGGCTTTGTGGCTCTGTAGTCGTTAGGACTCAAAGAATCATGTTTCGCGCTAAGACGCCAAGATCGCCAAGGTTCGATCCATCTTCGTTTCGGTTTTCTTTGCGTGCTTCGCGTCTTGGCGAGAGAATAGGTTTTGGTTGTGGCCGAGGGTCGTGGTGCGGGTAATGGGATGGCAAAGGACACAGGCAGCCTGGACCTGACCGATCAGCAGAAAACGCGACTGCTGGATCTCGCGCTCGGTCCGCCGGATCACCCTGAGCCCGCGAACGAGGATGAGGAAAGAGGCGACCTGCTACACGACATTCTGCGGTGTTCCCTGCCGCTTCGCGCCGGGTCGTGTGAGGGATTGAGTGCCGCTGCAATGACCTCCTGCCAAGGCCTTAGTTCTGTGGTGGGACCGCCCATAGGCGAATTGTTGCCGGACCAAGGGACCAGCGTCGCCGTGCTGAAGGAAATCAAGCAGTATGCCAAGACACGCGGAAGCCAAGCGGCATCGGAGCGAGAGAAAGACGCGTTCCTGGCCATCTACTTTGCCGCCATTGCTGCCGCACTGGTGTCCCGTGACGAGCGCATCACAGAGCATACCGACGAGAATTTGACCCAGTCCTTCCGCTGCTACGCCAAGACCACTTGGATGCCGATCCATCTGGCAGGTCTCCTAGCCAAGGCCGCCGAACGCTGCCCGGGAACGGCAGGAACCGGGGGCAACCGCCAGCCATAGGCCTGCCAGTGCCCTATTTCGTCTCGGCGTAGAGGCGAGCAACTTCTTCGGCACTCAGCGCACGGTTGTAGACTTGAACGTCATCAATGAGCACGACGGAGGGTGCGCTGAGTTGCATCGCGTCACTTCCTATGCGTATTGGCTCCGCAGTGACGTTTATTGCTTGACCTGGTCCGGCCACGGTGGATTCATTGAGTACGCCGTCCACATAGAGAAACAACTTGCGCCCATCGAAGACACCAGCAACATGATGCCACTTCCCGTCCGCCACCGGCGTTTGACTCACGACATTATCCCAGTCAAATCGAGGAGTAAAGACACTGATACATGAGAGCATGATATGGCCCTGCTCGTCATGCATGCGCACACCCCACGATCGCCACTTGGTGATAAGGGGCTGATTCCGTACAGTGGGGAGGTTGATCCTTATGAAGGCTGCAACGGTAAGCTGGGGAACAAGGTCAAATCGCGCATCGGCCCCGCAATCCACGTGCCCGGCCCCAGTCAGCCTTAGAACTGAACCTCTCTGGGGATCTGTCACAATCGCAGCAGCGTCTGAAACGCTGCCATGCAACCCCTCCAGGGAAGAGCTGTTCCTCGCTGTCTGATCGTCAAACGTGTAGCGGGCGAGCAAACCGTTGAAGTCCTCCGAGTAGACCCCGACACGAACCGTGTCACTTGTCTGGAGTTCGCCGTCGGAAACAGTGAGCAACAGTTCATACGCCCCGGGCTTGGGCAAGACGATGCGGGGGTCCGCAACATTGCCTGAGGGAAGAAGCTTCACCAATCCGCTTCCGCCTCGCTGAGACCACTGCACCGCCAGATGATCGCGGCCGTCAGGAAGACCATCGTCAGTAATGCTAGCAGCAACTCGCACGGTGTCCTCAGGCCACTTGAGGCACAGTGAGTGGGGTACTCTGACGCTGGGCGTTTTGTTTTTGGAGTCCTCCCCAGAGTAGAATAGTTCAATGACTTCCTCACTGCTCAAGGCACGATCATACACGCGGACATCAGCGATCAGACCGTTCCACTGTCTGTTGAGCAGATTCTGCGCAGATTGCCCGATGCAGAGTTCAAAGTCGTTGGCACGAATCGAGCCAGACGCTGGAACCGTCCCATCGAGGAGACCGTCAACGTACAAACGCATCTTCGCCCCATCGTATGTGCCAACTATGTGATGCCACCTGCCGTCCTCAACGCCAGTCTCCCCAACCACACTAGCCGTCGTAGGTGGTGCAGTCCGTTCATCGTCCATTAGTCCCAGGGTGAATCGCATCTTGTCAGTACCTGCCCAACGTCGTAGGGCCCAACCATTGTCCCCTTTCGCCACGATGGGCTCACTACGGCATCTGAATTCCTTCACCTGCATCCAACCCGAGACGGTTATCGCATCCTCAATCTTGAAAGCAGGGTCGTTCCCGCACCTAACATACTCACGGCCGGTTGCAGCCACGCTGAGAAGAAGACCACGTCGAATCTCGCCGACTTCCCATCTGGGATCGCCCACCAACGTGCCATCACGTCCGTTTCCCGAGGAATCTTTGGCCAGGCCACCTCCGCCGTCGTCCAGCTTCCACCACGCAATCAAGTCCTCGCCAGGAACATTCCAGAACAGCTTCCCAGTGTACGGATGGCCTGCTCGGTACAGATTCAATCGCTCCTCAAAGTTGGCTCGCCACCGAGAGCTGTCGTCCGCAGACAGCAGGTCAATCGCTTTGCGCTGCCACTCCATCGCGCTGTCAAATTCACCAGCCCCGGCATGGGCCGCCGCAAGAGTGGCAAGGTGACGAGGATTCTCCCATCGCGATAGTCTACAGGCTTCTCGCGCACGGGCGATCGCTTGACGAGCCTGACGCGGGGGACCATCTGTACGTGTCACCTGCAACCACGCAAGTCTGCCATAGGCTTCATCACAAGCA
>Ga0315286_10006780_pt1 | contig 11154 bp, 14 predicted proteins | sample YL17G10_0_MG_FD_205038 | JGI IMG/M metagenome (GOLD analysis project Ga0315286, IMG submission 205038) | Sediment microbial communities from Yellowstone Lake, YNP, Wyoming, USA - YL17G10_0 | ecosystem: Environmental > Aquatic > Freshwater > Lake > Sediment | place: USA: Wyoming | collected...
GAAGTCGCGATACGCCTCACGCCACACGTCGGCGGCATCGTCGGCCTGAGTTGATCGGACACACGTCAGCGGTTGCAGCACACTGCAATCGCGGCAGGCGATCAGCGGTCTATTGTGGGATAGTTCCATTAATTAATGCAACTGCATGTTCGAAGGACTCGGGCGGCAAGGAAGGGTGACGACGAACTGCGTACCACGACCGGCCTCGCTGTTTACGCGCAAGTCTCCACCGAGCAACTCGATCAACCGGGTGGCCATCCGCAGGCCCAATCCGAGGCCGCGGAAGCGCCGGCGCGCAGAGGTGTCAGCCTGCGAAAGCCCTTCGAGAGCATGCACGATTTGATCGCCCTCCATGCCCACGCCCGTATCGTCCACCTCGATTTCGAGGGCACCGGGTTGCGGGGCGCCGCGCAGCGTGACTGAGACCGTGCCGCTGGGAGTGAACTTGATCGCGTTGTCGAGGAGCGCCCATAGCACGCGCTCGACCTTTTCCTCATCGCCGATGGCGGCGAGAGTGGGGGAACTGGTCTCCATCCGCAAGAGCAACCCCTTCTCAGTCGCCAATCCCTGGAACTTCTCAACGGCGCGCCTGACGGTGTCTGCGATGTCAAACGGTCCGATGTGCAAGGTGATCTCGCCGGCATCTAGGGCGTTCAACAACAGCACCCCCTCGATCAGATTGAGCAGTTCGAAAGAGTTTGCCTGAATGCGGTCGAGCGCACTGAACTGCTCGCGGTTGACGACCTCCCGCAGCTCTTCGGCCAAAATGGCGCTGTAGCCGATAATGGCGCTGAGCGGCGTGCGCAGCTCGTGGGAGAGGTTGGCCAAGAAATCTTCCTTCATGTGGCGCACACGCAGTCTGGCGCGTCGGCGCGCGACGGCACGGCGTACGAGGTCCGAGATTTGCGGCACATCGAAGGGCTTGGTTATGTAATCGAATATGCCATGGCGGAGTCCGCGGATGGCGGAATCGAGCGAGCTGTAACCGGTGACCACGATCACTTCGACGTCGGGATCGAGCTCCTTGATGCGTTCCATGACCTCGAGGCCGGACATTGCGGGCATGCGCAAGTCAAGCGTGACCACGTCGATGGAGGTCGAGCGCAAGATTTCAAGGGCCTCTTGTCCCCCGCTCGCCGTGAAGACGTTGTACGCCGGCTTGAAAATCATGCGGAGGGATTCGGCCGGACCGCGCTCGTCGTCTACGATCAGTAGCGAACCTCGTTCCTCCATAGTGAACCTCGCATCGCAGAACAGTGGCGAAGTGTGGTGAGCATGGAGGATGCCAACGCACCTCGGAGATGAAGTATTCCCCCATCTCTGCGTTCAAGGCAGCGGGTTCCAAAGGGATTTGCGAAACGTGGGCGCACGCCCATAAGGCCATGCCCGCACGCGCGGGCACGTTCGACGTGCAAAGATGGACGCTAGCGCTGTAGAAGTGGCGCTACGGCTATGGGCAGCTCTCCCCGGCGATGCCGAGCTTGTCCACAATGCAGTCGAGATCTTGGCGGTTCTGTGGGGCCAGCTCAGTCGGGAAATGCAGGCTTTTTCCAGGGGCAGACATCACGCCAGTTCACTCTGGCGAGTGGGAGTGGTAGCAAGTAGGTAGCAGAAAATCGCCGCGGCTAGGGTGACGGCCCGAACACCGGAACCACGACCGGCCGCCGCGGCGCTTTCTTCTCGTGGGCACCATGTGGAGGTGCGACGGTGGAAGCAGGCAGTAGGGAATGGGTAACCCGGTATCTGGATGGGGTGCTCGCGGATGCGCAAGCACAGCTCGCCAAGTTGAGGGCGCCGGAAGCGTGGCGCTGCATCGAGGTGACGTTTGACATGCCGTGCCTCTCGCCAGCGTTCGGCGGCTTGAGGGATGAACAGGAACGGGCGCTCGGGCCAGAATATCGGGTGATCAAAGCGCGGAAGCGCCCATACTCGGACCTGCCGGCGCACCGTAAGCTGCTACGCATCGCCGACACGATCGAACGCACCGAGGGCGTGTCCAGGCCGCAGGCGGTAATGCTGGCCTTTGAGAGAAATCCGCCGCTTCACAAGCAACACGTGCAACAGGCTCGGCGTAACGGTGGATCGGTCGAAGAATGCAAGCCGAGGCGCTTGGCGAAGCTCGCCGCCGTGGCGAACGCAGCGCTCCAACGACTGGATGACCCGGCGGTGGCATTCCGATCCGGCGCCTACATCGAACAGCATCGTATGGTGGAGGTGCTGCGGCGCAACCTGACCGGCAAGGCGCGCGAAACAGCATTGAAGCTGATTGAGAAACACCGCTCCGAGCTGCGCAAGCGGGGCGCAAGCGGTGGCGCGAAGGGTGCCGGCAACCCAAAGAGCGACCATGGCAAACTGCTACAGCGAATCGTCGAGATAGAACGAGCTTGCGTGTTCGAGGACGTGCTCAAGTGTCTGCAAGACGAGGACGCCGTTGAAAAGCTGATCGGGCAAGCGCCGGAGCTGGATATGCACTACGTGCAATACAAGGAATCCACCCAACGCATGCGGTACGAAACAGGCAGCGGAGACGAGCAATACGTATCGCGGGCTGCTCTGGAAAGGGCGTTCAACAGAATCAACTCGCGGGCTGCTCTGGAAAAGGCGTTCAGCAGAATCAACTCGCGCAAGGCGTAGACGCACAGCACGCTATCCGTCGGTGCTGTGTGACATGCTTCCGCTCGATGGAGCATGAGGCATCGCAGTATCTGACGACCCGCGACGCGGGGAAACTGATCGATCGAACACCGGCGGCGATTCGACGCGCCGCGGCGCTCGGGCTGCTCCGGCCGGTGGTGGTGACGAGCGCCGGTGAGCGGCTCTATTCCTCCGCTGACGTGCTCGCGTATGCGGCTCGCACGGCGCAACGGACACGACGGCGCGCGGAGGCTGCCGCGTGACACGCACAGCGACAGGGGCGGCGCAAGCTGACGCGGACGTTGGATGGTTGCGAACACTTCACGGCGCCGCACGTCATCGTGGCGACGGTGACCTCGACCGTGGCCTGATTGAACTCTCGGCTGAGGTGCTGGCGGACCTCCACGCTGATAAGGATCTAGTCGCAGCTGCTGATCGGGTGATCCATCCGCGGTTGGTTGCGGTGCTCACCGAGTGTGAGCGGCTAAGTGACGCCGAGGCGCGACATCGGGCCTTCCCCCTTGCAAGGAATGCTGCTGCCCGAGCGCGAGAAATCCTCGACGAGCGGCGAGAAAAAGACGCGCACGCACGCGAGATCCTCGCCGAGGTTGGCGAAGGACTGCCACTTGACGTTTTTGGCGATGTCTCACTTGCAGGATCGCCGGATCTGCCGCTCGACGCCTTGCCCGAGGTGATCGCCAACTTCACAGCCGATACGGCGGCGCGGCTGGGCTGTGATCCTGTGAGTGTCACGCTGCCCGCCATCATAGTCTCCGCAGCGGCAATCGATGATGCCTACATGGTGCAGCCACGACGCAACGACACCGCTTGGCGTGAAAGTGCCCGGCTGAACGGCGCCGTCGTCGCACTATCGGGCGATCACAAGACACCCGCAGCGCAGGCCGCCGTGCAACCCTTGCGGGATGCTGAAGCCCGATGGTTCGACGATGATCGCCGGGCGCTACGGCGATATGAAATCGAACGCAGGGTCTACGGGCGGAAGGTCGAGAACTACGTCAAGAGTGGAGGTGTTGGCTACCCCCCTGAGGAGCCGGAACGGCCACGCGTGCGGCGGCTGGTCACTGCTGACTGCACAATCGAAGCGCTGAGCGAAATCCTGCAAGACAATCCGCATGGCGTGGTTCTACACGCTGACGAATTGACTGGCTGGCTTGGGTCATTCGACGCCTACCGCGCCGGCGGAGTGGGCCGCGACCGGGCGCTGTGGCTGCAAACGTGGAACGGCGGGCCGCAGCCCGTGGACCGCGTGCGCCGCGGCCGCGTTCTGGTCCCGAACTGGTCGGTGTGCATCATCGGTGGCATCCAGCCCGAACCTATGCGAAAGCTCGCCAGCAAGCTAACTGACGACGGCTTGCTCCAACGTTTCTTGGTGGGAATGGCGCGGCCATCGGTGCGAGGTGAAGATCGCGAGCCCGACGAGCACGCCTGCCGTGCATATCGCGACGCGATTTTTCGGCTCGTCGATCTCCCCACGCCGGGCAACCCTCGCATCTTCACGTTGTCCGAAAAGGCGCACGTTGAGCGCGAGGCAGTCGAAACAGCGGCGCGGAACGTGCAGATCCTACCCGACACGTCGAACGCTTTCCGGGCGCATCTGTCGAAATGGCCTGGGATCTTCGCCCGGCTGCTGCTCACCTTCCACGCACTCGAATCACCCATCCTCGATCCGGTCATCTCGGGCGAGACCGCCCGGAAGGTGGCCAGGCTGATGATCGACTACATGCTGCCGCACGCGGCTCGCTTCTACGCCGACGTGCTCGGCCACGAGCACATGAAGTACGCCCGGTGGGTGGCCGGCTACATCCTTGCCCACGCAAAGGAACGCATCACAGCCAGGGAGATCGGTCGGGGATGTCATGAGCTGTATCAAGACCGCGCCGCCCTCTACTCGGCAATGGAAGCGCTCACCTTGGCGGGCTGGGTCACAGCAATCGCGGACGCCAACGCGAAGCAGCCCACACGCTGGCAAGTGAGCCGCCAGGTGCATGAACTTTTCGCCGAACGCGCCCGGCAGGAATGCGAACGCCGAGAGGCAGTGCGTGCTGAGGTCGCCCGAGCCGCAAAAGCTCTCGGGCTTATGAGGGCGGAAGCATGAGCGCTGCACCGAGCCTTTACGAACGCATCCGAGCGCTGGTCGATGCAGAAGCGTCAGGTTTGTCACTTGCGCGTGCGAAGCATGAACAGGACAAGCCTTTTTCCCCTCTTAATATAACCCCCACTCCTGTCGAAAATCCTCAAGTGACAACTTCGACACCTACGCCCGCGTCCGGTGACTCTCTCTCTCGGCAAAATCCTCAAGTGACAACTTCGACACCCTGTCCGCACGTGACTGATCCGGATCTTGCGCAGTGGTATGCCGAGAACCCAAAATTGACCTGTGCCCGCTGCTGGCTGGAACGGCACGGGCGGCCGATACAGGCGGGTGCTGCCCATAACACCGAGGTGGCCGGATGACGGACCGATCCGCCATGATTGGTGCCCTCAAGACCCTGATCGCCGAGGTGCCGGCCGACCAGTTGCCGGCGCTGATCGGCGAGTTGGAAGCCACGAAGGCCGTGGCGTGGGCACGTCTGACGGTTCCGCCGACGCCGGCAGTCACGGCCGCAGGTCAAGAGATGCTGACGGCCAACGAACTGGCGCATGTGTTCAGCGTACCGAAGTCCTTCTTCTACGAGTTGGCGCGCCGCAAGCGTGTTCCGTGTACGCGACTCGGCCGCTACGTCAGGTTCAACCGTGCCGATGTAGAGCGTTCCCTGGCTGAAGATTCCAAGATAGCCAGGCTTGGAAGCCGAAAAAAGCACCGTGGAAACGGGCGCCTAGAACGTGCCGCTACCACCTTGCTACCGGGCGGCAGTGCCGCCGAAGGGGCAAGACCGGCATGAATCAGCCTACGCCGATCGCACCAGCGCCCGACTACCGGCTGAACTGCCGCACCTGCGGTGCCGGCTTCTTCGGCATGCTCGAAAAGCTCCAGCATCAAGAGCACTGCGGACAGCCGGCCCGGCCGAAGCCGAAGCGGCGAAAAAAGGGGCGGCGACAAAGGCCGTGATGCGCCCGCTCGTACCCATGACACGGCCACCGGGCCGGCCACCGAAACACGGCTCACGGGCACTGGCGCGGGCGATCGAAGGCAACAAACTCGACCGACGCACGCGGCCCGCCAAATTGCGACAGCAAGCGGCCAACTTGTTCGCCGAAGATGCCGGCGGCTGGCCGTACCTGAACAACCGCGAAGTGGCGTTGATCTGGTCGACCGCGAGCGTGTGGGTGCTCTTGAACCTCCGGCTCGATGCTCTACTCGCTGGCAACGGCAACGAAGATCACGGCTCGCTGAAGTGGCTTATCGCCTTGTTGAACTCGTTCAGGCGCAACCTCGAAGTGCTGGGCCTTCGACCTGAGCGGGTCGAGGATCGAATCCCGACGCTCGAACAGTACCTAGCTGCCAAGGCCACGCGTGACAGCGCTGGCGATTCTCAGAGCCACGATCCCGCCGCGGCAAAGGCTGGACCTGTACCCGACCCGCCGGAGGTAGCATGAAGAAAGCGAACCTAGATTCGCTTCTGGCCGCGATTCGACGCCGGGGGTTCGAGCCGAACCTGACGCGAGAATCGTATGGGTACATCGTCGAGTGTGGTTTTCGATCGAAGACGCTGCCGCTGGCAATCGTGGCGACGGCCATTTTGGTTCGTGAGCAACCGCTGACATTGCGCGGGCTGTTCTATCGCGTGGTGTCGGCCGGGTTCTACGATTCGACCGACCGGGCGAATTACCTGCAGCTGAGCCGGGTGATGACCACCTTGCGTGAGGCTGGGGTGGTTCCCTTTTCGTGGCTTGTCGACGGGGTACGCGAGACGTTGAAGCCGTCGAGTTGGTCGGGGCTCGCGGACTTCGCTGACACGGTGCGCGACGCCTACCGCCGCGACTTCTGGGCCACGCTGCCCGACTATGTGCACGTGTTCTGCGAGAAGGACGCAATGGCCGGCGTGCTCGAACCCATAACGCGTGAGTATGACGTGGCGCTGTCCGTGATCCGTGGGTATGTGTCGCTCTCATTCGCGCATCGGGTGGCCGAAGTCTTCGACGAGATCGACAAGCCGATCCACTGTTACTATCTGGGTGACCTCGACCCGTCCGGACTCGATCTCGAACAGGATCTTCGCGGCAAATTGAAACGATACTGCGAGCGGCCATTCACCTGGCAACGGCTCGGCGTGACGGTCGAGGATCTCGACGCCTTCAACCTGTATCCGCTGGCGCCAAAGCAGAAGGACCGGCGCACGGCGGCATTCCTGGCAGCTGGCTACAGGCAATGCGCCGAACTCGACGCCATACCGGCCACTGCACTGCGGGAGCGGCTGGAAGGGGCGATCCTGGCGCACGTGCCGGCGGCGGAGTGGAAGCGGTTGCGCACGGTCGAAGAAACGGAGACGGCGAGCTGGCATCGGGTGCTCGACAGCATCCAAGTCGAGGGGCACGCATGACCGAGTCGAACTACTACATCGAATCGAACTACTACATCAACTTGCAGGAACGATTTGGCCGGCGCTATCGCATCGGTTTCGAGATCAAGGGCGCGACGCGCTACCAGTGGCCGGAGGCTGACCGGCCATGGCTGCTTGAGATCCGTTGCCGCCACGGCATGGTCTACCCGGTCGGTGGCAATATGCTCGCTGCCGTGGGCATGGGCAGCCGGGCCGGTACCACGTTGCGGGCGCTGCCGTGCATCCGGTCCAGCCGCGGCGACGTCGAGACGGTGGTCACCTTCAACGTCGACCATATCGAGGCGGTGTTGGCGATCCTGAAGCCGTACCGGCGCCGGCAGGTATCGGACTCAGAGCGCGCCCGGCTGCGCAGTCTCGGATTCAAGCGACAGGGCGATGAATCGCACTGTGAGAGCGACCCCAGCGGCCTAGAATCGACGATCGACCCGTCAGAACCCATTGGTGAAGGGAGCAGCCATGCCGTTCGCTGAAGAAAAGGAGCTGCAGCCATGACCCATGCCGAGCGGCTCGCCAAGCTCAAGACGTTCATCATGCAAGCCAGTGCCGACGAACTCCGGGTGCTCCTGCTCGTTGTCGAGCGGCTCGCCGCGAATCGGCAGCAGAACCGGATCGACGTCCAGATACCGCGGGACGTCGACGGCGAGCTGACGGCTGCACTGCAAAACGCCGTCGACTTGAGCCTCTCCGCAGTGATGGGCCTGGCGCGGGCGCGGGAGCGTCGGCCGTGAGCTTTGATGACGACGTGCGGGACCGCGAACGAACCACGGACGCCGCGGCGTGGTGCCCGATGACGATCCTCGACGCCATGGCAGATCCGGCGCTCTTCGGCCCGTGGTTCAAAGGCGACTCGTGGGCCGCGTGGCGGGCCTTCCTCGCGGTGCTGTTCGGGCTGCCGATGCCGAGCGCTGCCGATGCCGAGACCTACTTCAGGCACACCGGCCGCACGGCGTACGCACCGGGCAAGCCCGCCCGCGAGGCCTGGCTTGTAGTGGGCCGGCGTGGCGGCAAGTCGCGCATTGCGGCGCTTGTGGCCGTGTACCTGGCCTGCTTCCGCACCTATGACGACGTGCTCGCTCCGGGCGAAGTCGGCACCTTGCCCGTCATCGCAGCGGACCGGCGCCAGGCGCGCACCATCATGCGGTACATCGTGGGCTTTCTGGACGCCGTGCCGATGCTCAGGGCGATGGTGACGAGCCGAACCAAGGAAACGATCGAGCTGAGCAACCGCGTCACCATCGAGGTGCACACGTGCAATTTTCGCAGCGTGCGTGGTTACACCATCGTGGCGGCGCTGCTCGATGAGGTGGCGTTCTGGCGGTCCGAGGACTCAGCGAATCCCGACGTGGAGATCCTGAACGGACTCCGGCCGGGCATGGCGACGGTGCCAGGTGCGGTGCTGCTCGCGCTCAGCAGCCCCTTCGCACGCAACGGCGTGCTGTGGGAGGCGCACCGGAAGCACTACGGCAAGGACGGCGACCCGGTGCTCGTGTGGCAGGCGCCGACGACGGCAATGAACCCGAACGTCGACCCGCAGGTGATCGCGGACGCCTACGAAGAAGACGAAGCATCCGCCAGCGCCGAGTACGGCGCCGACTTCCGGCGCGACGTTGAGAGCTACGTGTCCCGCGAGGTGATCGAAGCGTGCACCATTCCGGACCGGTACGACCTACCGCCGGCCGCCGGCATCAGTTACCGCGCGTTCACCGATCCGTCTGGCGGCTCGCGCGATAGCTTCACGTTGGCGATTGCGCACGACGTCGGGCTCTTCACAATCATCGACGCGTTGCGCGAGACCAAGCCACCGTTCAGCCCGGCTGACGTGGTGAAGACGTATGCCGAGCTGTTGAAGGTCTATCGCGTGACGTCAGTCACCGGCGATCGGTACGCCGGTGAGTGGCCGCGGGAGCGATTCCGTGAGAACGGCATCAGCTACGACGTGTGCGAGAAGGTCAAGTCGGATTTGTACCGCGACTTGCTGCCGCTGCTCACGTCGACGTGCGTCGAGCTGCCCGACAATCCGGGCCTGAGCCGGCAGCTGCAGGGGTTGGAGCGTCGCACGGCACGCGGCGGCAAGGATTCGATCGATCACGCACCACGGGGCCACGACGACGTCGCAAACGCCCTGGCAGGGGTGGCGGTAATGGGGCGGATCGGCCGTGGCAGCTACAGCGTTACTCCATTGGTGATGTGAGAACACGGTACCGGCGGGACCGCCGGGAATGAATGGGAAAGGAAACTGTACAATGGACCTAGACAATCACAGAGCAACACTGCGGGCGGCACAAGGAGCTGTTCAAAAGATCCGCGGGCTACGCCAACAGATGCAGCGCGATGCGGCGACGATTGCCGGCGAGAAGTTTACGCCGGCGTATCAGGCTGAGCACAAGGCAAAGATCCGCGAGGCGGCGAAGGCGCAAGGGGCCGAGCACTTGAAGCAGACCGGCATCCTGGCGGCGCTGGCCACGGCACTCGCCGACCGCGACAAGTGGAGCCGCGAGGGCATCATCCGGCGGGCGTCACGCTTCACGACCCCGTTGGCTGAGCAGCCCACCTTGACCGGTGAGCGGGCGATGGTGGCGCTCCTCAGTGATGTGCGTGAGGAGCTGACCGCACAGCGTTGGCTGCTGCAGGTGTCGGCAATGGGACCGGAGGAACTGAACGAGGCGTTCCAAGAGGAGCTGCCGCGGCGGCACTTTGCCGTCTGTGCGGTGATCTTGCGTGAGGCTGACCGGCGTGGCGCTGTGGCAACCGCAGAAGGCCAGCCAGACGGCGCCGACGCACGCGCACTGCCGCGACAACTGCGGGCACACCTCGACGCTGCCGACCTGCCAGAATTTGTGGCCACCGACGCCGTATTCACCGAGCTGGCACAAGTGAGCGGCTACCTCGACGATGCGGTGAGCTCATTGGACACTGACGACGATCCGGGGGCCCGCCGGGAGCAGATCGTCGAGCTGCAGCGCAGCGGCGCCAGCAACGACGAAATTCGCGCGGCACTTGCGGCGACCGCCGCATAACATAAGGAGAGACCATGACACCAGACTGGAAGAGAATCACTGACCCGACGGATCCCGCATACGACGCCGGCAACCCGACCTTTGATTGCCCGTGGTACGGCGACGATCAACTGACCGGGGCTGACACTGGCGTGGCCCCGGTCAGCGTTGGACCCGATGCGCAGCAAGACGGCTTCAAACACTGGACGTTCAGCGTGAGCACCAATGCGCCCGCGGGCAAGTTTCCGGGCAACCGGCGCTATGTGGCGCAGCGCATTGACCCGGCCTGGGCGCCGCATGTGCAATGAGATCACCACGCAGCGCGCCGTACCCGCGCTGTCGAGCGAGCGGCACGCAGGCGGTGCGTGTCTCCCAGAGAACCGATTGCCCGTGACCAGAGACCGCGGGCAGTCGGTCGCCCGCCGAGGTGAGGTGTGATGCTCAGGGCAAGTGGCGGGGGGACGGCAGAAGAAGGATCAATACATCCATCATCACAGCAAAGCGGGCGGCAGCAGTTATGGGGGCTGCGGTTCCAGATGTGAAAACGGCAAAAAGACGGGCGCCGCTACTCGGGCGTCTTCTTCTTCGCCTTTTCCCAGCGAGCCTGAACGGCCTTACGCGCTGCGGCGCTTCGCTCTTCCGGGCTCAGATTCTTTACCCTGGCTTTGCCACCCTTGCGACCCAAGGCCACCGCATAAGGGTTTTTGCGCTTCGATGCCTTCGCCATCGGACGGAACCAATAGCACATCTACGAAGCGGTTTGAACGCCCTCTTGACTCGTACGAAGCGGTTCGTATATGCTCTGTGCCGAGACTGACCCGAGAGGAGGGAAACGGCATGGAGCAACACGTCATCAAGCGCACCGGCCAGTCAGCGCTGCGTTTTGAGGGCGAGCAGATCGCCGAGATTAGTGGCCGTTGGCAGGATGGCCGGGAGCTGAACCGCGGGCATGATCTAGCCGTGTATCGCACGGCAGCCGGCAAGATCATTCTGTCGATTCA
>Ga0315286_10006784_pt1 | contig 11149 bp, 7 predicted proteins | sample YL17G10_0_MG_FD_205038 | JGI IMG/M metagenome (GOLD analysis project Ga0315286, IMG submission 205038) | Sediment microbial communities from Yellowstone Lake, YNP, Wyoming, USA - YL17G10_0 | ecosystem: Environmental > Aquatic > Freshwater > Lake > Sediment | place: USA: Wyoming | collected...
AATCTACTCGCGGGAACAACTGTTGCCCGTGATCTATAATGTTTATCAAAAACAACATAGTCATAGAGTAAATATTTTGGGCGTAGGAGAGGTGGGAAGAACCAAGTTTTTTGACGATCCCAGGAAGCTGAGTCCATATTACCTGGCTTATATGTTGCGATATCGCAAGTCTTCATATGCGGTAAGAGAATGCAAATCTTGGCTTGCAGAGGCTAGCCCTACTGCCCGCAGCTGTGGGCTAAATATCATGACCTTGTTTTGGTGGGAAATCCTTATTGGCAACTGGGGGGCCGTTGGCAATTCGGAATCTGACATCGCCATTGAGGAGTTTGATCCGTTTGACAGCCACCTTTTGTATGAGATGTTCTTATCTGTCGACGCGAAGTACAGGACATTTAAGAATAATATTCTTTTTCGAGAACTGATCAGATTTATGTGGCCTGAATTGCTTGAACTACCATTCAATCCGCCGGATAGCAAGAAAGATAGAGTGATCATTGTGCTTAACAAGCTCGGGGTTGAGAATGCGCTTAGGATGATGAAGGCCAGATTATATGGTTGGTATTATCGCCTCTTTTGGGCACAAAAGAAACGCACACGTTAACGAGTGTTCATAAGCAGCAGAGTAGTAGAGGATATTTCAAATGCGGCCCTATAAACGGTCAATTAATTTGCTCATTGAACATATCGAGTAAACCTTCAGCAAATCCATATTTTCTGCCTGAGTTGACAGTGATGAACATTGATTGTTTTCCTTAACATTTGGATTAGGCAATCTTGCCTCAATCATATATAATAAAATGCCCATATTTAGGGAAAGGATATTATCTGTACGTATAAGTACTCTAGATACAAATGTTCTGATCGGACTTCGAAGAAATCATTATAAACAGGCATTCGCGACTAGGATGTTTGGGAGAAGTCAAAATGACCCGACTTTTAAAAACAATCGTTTTAATAACAATAGGCTCTAGTTGCTTTTGTGAGGTACAGACTCGTTCTGGCCAAACACATACCGCGGCCAGTCCTTCCTTGGCGGATGTCCGCGCGGCCATTTCTTCAGCCCGTTCGGGAGATACGATTATCGTTCCGCCGGGAGCGGCGACATAAGATAAGCAGCTCGTGCTGACCAAGGGGATCAAGATCATCGGCGCCGGAGCTGGGAAGACCGTAATCACCTCTACGTACAACGCCACAACCTCGAATTCGAGCGATCCGGGAAACGCCTTGATTTATTACCGGCCAGCGGAACCATCTGACTCCGAGAAGCTTTGGCTGAGCGGATTTACCTTCGACTTGGAAAACAGATGTTGATTTCTACATATTAAAAATGGTTCCGCCACGGCCATTAGATACAACCGCATCGACAGCAACCTCATAAAGAATACCATCGGTATAGGACCATATATGTTTGGGGAACGATTCATGGAGTGATTGAAAGCAATACCATAGACAATGCCGGCAGCGTCTTGGGAGCTTACGGAGCCAACTCGACGTCATGGACGCATCTTACGTTCGATTTTGGGACAGCCGAAAATCTGTATTTTGTAGACAACGTTATAAATGGTCTGCAGACGACCCCTCACAGCGGAGGGGCCGGGGGGAGATATTGTGCCCGCTACAACTCATATACTTCGCCCAAGACGACGGGGTTATATCCGTGGTTTGATATGCACGGGAATCAAGATGGCGGGAACAACGCTGCTATGGGCGCGGAAATATACGAGAATACATTGACCATGACCGAGCCGGACAAGGGGGTTGGCATCTTTGATCAGCGCGGAGGCAAGGCCCTAATCTACAACAATAGCGTTATGACAACCGGTTCGGTAAGCGAGAAGTGCAGGGAAGAATACGTCGATGAGATTACTCCGCCGGCCATAAGCTCTGATGGACAACCCCAGCACGTTTCGAATTCGTATTATTGGGGGAATAAAAAGAACGGCACGATTCTCATAACGGCGAGCGTCGGCGGGACTATTGACTATGGCGCCAGCTTGGGCCGCGTCCCCAGAGAGAACCGAGAGTTCTGGAACGAAGAAACATCTTTTAACGGAACAAAGGGAATGGGAGTCGGCCCCTTCTCCAAACGACCGGCCAGCGGCTAGCCACTCCTCTGAAGAAATGCTCTTCGCTATCCCCCTCCGGGGTGATTTCCCCTCTCGTTCCCTGAAATAGGATAATCCCGGAACACTCGTCAACATGTAAAGCAGGGATATTGTTAGGCCACAGAACACTGCTAGAAGAGTCGAATTCGAGGAAACAGGAGAATGAAATGACCAGGAATTCAGGTTCTTATCGGAAGTCATTCGCAGTTTTGATGGCCGTTGTTCTGTTTTTTATTTGTTTCCAAATATCCCTGCAACATTTAGCGGCGCAAACCAGGCTGGCCAATCCCAGCAAGCCGGTTCAGCTCGCTAGTAGAGGGACACGCCTTGTCCAAGCATCCTTCAAGTACGGACCCACTCTCCCCGTCCCGGGGCAAGAAGTACAATTCACGGACGCTTCCACTGGAAATCTGACCTCTTGGCAGTGGGATTTTGGCGACGGGACATTCGCCTCCGACCGTAATCCGAGCCATACCTATGCTGAGGAAGGATTCTACCGAGTGACACTAACCGTCGGCAACGCATCCAGCTCCAGGAGCCGGAGCCGGATCGTCACCGTATCAGCTGCAGAAGCTAAGGTCGAGGCCTCCTTTGTCTGCAGCCCCTCCTTTCCGACGGCTGGGCAGGCCGTGCGCTTTGAGGGAACCTCCGCGGGAAGTTCGACCTCCTGGATGTGGGACTTCAGCGAAGGGTCGACGAGTGCGGATCAGAATCCAAAGCATGCCTTTTTGAGGGCCGGATTCTACAATGTGACACTTACCGTTACGAATGGCGCCGGTTCGAGCAGCTTGAGCCGGATTGTCACGGTATCCCCCGCCTCCACACTGAGTGCGGATTTTGTCTTCAGCCCGGATTCTCCTGTTCTAGGGCAGATCATTCAGTTCTCGGACCGCTCCTCGGGGAGTCCGGACTCTTGGCTATGGGAGTTTGGGGATGGAGTCTCAGACACCATATCTGATCCGAGCCACGCCTTTGCGGCCGCAGGATCCTATGTGGTTACACTGACAGTGAAAGCAGGCTCGGATTCAAGCAGCACAAGTCGAACTGTTAAATTGACGCCAACCAATGTCATTGCAGCGGCGAGTCCTTCCTTGGAGGACGTCAGCGCGGCCATTTCTTCGGCTGGTTCGGGAGACACCATTATCGTTCCGCCGGGAGCGGCGACATGGGATCAGCAGCTTGTACTGACCAAGGGGGTCAAGATCATAGGCGCCGGTGTTGGAAAGACCGTGATCACCTCCGGGTACATGGCCACAACCGCCAACACAACTAATCCGGGAAACGCGTTGATATATTACCGGCCGGCGGTACCATCCGACTCCGAGAAGTTTCGGCTGAGCGGATTTACTTTCGACTTAAATAACATGTGTGGATTACTTCATATCAAGAATGGTTCCGCGACGGCCATCAGATACAACCGCATCGACAGCAACCTTATAAAGAATACCATCGGTTATAGGACAATCATTGCCTGTGGAACGATCTACGGAGTGATTGACAGCAATACTATGGACAATGTCGGGAGCGTGTTGGGGTCATATGGAATCAATTCGACGTCATGGGCGTATCTTACGTTTGATTTCGGGACAGCCGATAATTTATATTTTGAAGACAACGTTATAACTGGTCTGAAGACTACTCCACACAGCGGAGGAGCGGGGGGGAGATATTGCGTCCGCCACAACTCATATACTTCGCCAAAAACGACGGGGCTATATCCCTGGTACGACATGCACGGCAATCAACCCAGCGGAAACCACGCCATAATGGGCGCCGAAATATACGAGAATACCGTAACTATGACCGAGGCGGGCAAAGGGGTCGGCATCTTCGACCATCGCGGCGGCAAGGCTGTCATTTATAATAATACCGCGATCACAACAGGTTCGGTCTCTCAGAAATGTAGGGAAGAATACAACGATGGGAGCAAACTCCCCGCCACTGGTCCGGATGGCCAACCTCAGCACGTGTCCGACTCGTACTATTGGGGGAATAGGAAAAACGGTGCAACTTTAATATCTGCTTCTATCAGCCAAACCGTGAACTACGGTGGGGATAAGGGGTTCGTTCCGCAAGAAAACCGTGAATTCTGGAATGAGAAGGCATCGTTTGACGGAACTCCGGGCATAGGCGTTGGGCTATTTAACGATAGGCCAAACAGCGGCGCCAAAGGTCTGGCCTATTGGGCAACCGATAAAAAAATATTGTATAGATGCACGGCAGACAACTCGTGGGAAGCATATTATACGCCCTATACTTATCCGCATCCGCTGAGGAACAAGTTTTAGCGCGATGCTGTTATGCCCATCGTTCATGGCACATGACATTGGTTCCTGAGGACATTATCTAACCCAAGTACAAGTCTGTCCTAGGATGGCCGTGTCCGATACAGCATGCTCTTGGCGGTGATTGAGAAAAACAGAAGAATAGCGGTTAACTGATGCGCGAAGGAATTGATTGAAGACTCGGCTATGTTATGGGCCACTGCCATAATGATAAATCCAATCCAAAGGACGCCCCAATCAAAATCCACATCGAGTACCTGATGGGCTTTCCGGCAAGATGATAGTAGGAATACAGAGACGAGTACGAGGCCAACGAAGCCAAGCCCAATGAGCACATCCAAGTAACCATTGTGCGAGCCGCTGATGCGGAATGCATCTCGCGTCCCTGGGGTCCAAAAGCCTCCGAAGCCCCCTCCCAGAATGGGCTTCTTCATAGCTACCGGCAAGAGCCTTGCCCATATATCCGTTCTGCCTGTCAGTGTCTCATCCCTCCCCGCGGCGGATGTGATGAATCCGAATTTTAACTGGCCGGTAAAAACAGAAGTGGTTCCGTATAGGATAATAATGGCGATAATCAGCATCAGGAGAGAAGCTCCGACGGTCTTTCCCTTTTTCTTCATAAAATAAAATGTCGCGTAAGATAGTAATCCCATCGATAGGGCAATTAGCGAGGTCGCCGAAGTTTTTTGACCACCGGTGATAAGCCATAATGTTATGGCCAGAATAATAATTTCAAAATGAGTCTGGTATTTCCACACGGATGGGTTTTTCCCCTGCCATCTCCTGATCAGCGACCAGATGAGGAAGAAAGCGACGATCATGCACAAGCGGCCTAGGCCATTTTTTTGCATGGCAACGCCCACCCACAAACGCCTGCCCGACCAACGTGTATACTCAACGCCATACTGAGGGAAATACTTGATTAAAACCGGCGAGAAGGGAATTAGGATATATGCCGTTCTTCTTAGCACGCTCTCCATCGCGCGCCGAGGGGACGGCTCGGAAAGGACAACAAAGGCCATGAGGACCGCCAATAACTCCCTTGCCCACCGCTTGAATGATATGTCGGGAATGCTCGACCAGAGGACGCTGATAAGCATGAAGACAATGAGGATCATCAGCCAGGAATTGTCTTTCATGGCGGAGGACCAATCAAATCCTCTTTTGAAGAGTATCCACAGTGCCGCAATAATGAGGACGATCAGGAAGGCTCGGTCCAGTGAGCTTCCCGACTCGGGATCTGCGCTAGATACTCGAAACCATGCGGCCAGCGGTTTGCTGGCTGCAGAGAGCATCCAAATAGTCGGTATCCATATCGCCTTGGACACGTCAGGGGACTGCTTGGCCTCGAGTCTGAGCATAAAATAGACAAAGGCAATGCACAGAGTTAATGCTAGTAAGGGGGGCAAGGATGGTTCCCTTCGCTAATGCTCGTAATCTTTGTGAACTTGATTCCGTATCGTCATATACAATCAGTATCTTATGGGAATACTCAATGTCTGTCAAGAATCCAGGAAAGCAGTCGATGCGTCATTTAGAGTGATTCAGCTACCCGGCATCAATAGTCTTTTTCACGAACTCCCGGAGCCGGCGCATTTGGTCTTCTCTTCTGTGCCGGATCAGCTCCGACGAGACCGGCCTTGGAGTCCTTTTGATCATGGAATAGAAGTACCCTGAGATCAACGCACATCCCCCGATAAGAAGCGGCTTTCTAGACGTTTGGTAGATCGCCCGGAATACTACCCAAGCCGGGTGGGCACCAAGAGCGTGATCCTTCCGGCCGTCCTTGAATCGTGCCTTGATAACACTCTCCTTTGCCGTTCCCATCTTCCGGTGATGCCGGTAGGTCTTCTCCGTGAACGTTTGAGTCTGCCAGCCGCGCATTCTCGCGGTCAGGACGGCGACGACATCGATTCCCCCGCCCTCGATAGGGGAGTATCCGCCGATGTCCTCATAACACCGGCGTCGGAACAGTTGGCATGCTCCGGAGACATGATCGATGCTGGAGAACCGAAAATCGTAGGTTTTTCCGTCCTCCTGGAATGGGGCGCCGCCGATTCCCAGCTTGGGATGCTCCACGAATTTGCCGATAAGGAACTCGAAGAAATCCTCGTCGAAAGAGAGGTCGGCATCGAGATTTCCGACAAGATCAAAGGAAAGGTCTTTCACGGCGGCATAGCCGGCATTGAAGGCCCCAACCTTGCCGGCGAAGTGCCGTTCCCGGCGTTCGGGCATCCTCACGAGCTTCATCCAGTCATGAGCGGCGCAGTGCTTCTTCACGATCTCGTCGGTGCCGTCGGTCGACCCGTCACTGACGATGACCCACTTGATCGGCTTGTATGTCTGCGAGAGCATCGACCGGATTGTCCGTTCGATGATTTCGGCTTCGTTCCGAGCCGGCGTGATCAATACATAGATAAGCGGCGTGCTCATTGTGGCGCTCTGGCTAGGCGACCTGATCGGGATCGAGCCGAATCATTGCTTGCCTAAGCTCGCATAGAGTTTTCTCTGGTGCTTATTCACCAGGAGGTCATATTCCCCGAACGCCCGCAGGACGCGTTCACTCTTGAGCAACGGGCCGGCCTTTTGCTCCAGGGCGGCGAGGTCGGGTGCGCCGTTGATCTCGATGAGCACCGGTTCTCCTCCTTGGCCAATGGCCATGTCCAGGCCCAGCATCCGGTAGAATGGAAATGCTTTCTGGATCGCCGCCGCCGTGGCGTGGACCCGTTCCCACTCCGGGATCGGGTAATCCTCAAAGACGACCCCTGAAGTCGGGTGGGTGCCGAATCTGTTCCATTTCCTGTCGTAGGCGTACTTTTTCAGCCGACCTCTGTCAAAGTCGACGCCTACCGAGACCCCCCCCGCGCTCCAGTTGTCAACGAAAGACTCGCCGACGCCCGACCTCATCGATCCATTCACTATGATCAGATCGTCCTGCTTCGTCAACATGGTAATGATACGGAGCGTGTTTACCGAGAAAGGGGAGAAGGCTGCCATTCTGGCATCCTGCACCAACACGTCTTGAACGATCGACGTTTCGGCCAAAAAGAAATCATCTAGCGGTATAGATACTTTTGCGGAACTGACGACAATGCAGTTATCAATCTTCTTGACCATCACAATGTCGCGCCCCGCACTTCCGAACAATGGCTTAATAATTAAAGGGCGCGCCGGCGAAGCTTGAAGCCACAACTGAATCTGGCGACGATAATCCTGCCCTGGCTCGATCGTGCCCCATGTGTATGGAGTGCGGATGCCCAGAGCTCGGCAAATCAGTGCGCAGAGATATTTGTCATTGAATAGGACCCGGTATTCGAAAGGCTGGACCGCTTTTTGTAATCGCAGGCGCTGGTGGGGATGGTAGTTGGAGCCATAGTAATATGACCACTCTTTTTTATCTATCTCCCACAATCGGCATAAGCCATAATGGTCCGGGAATGTCTTGTACGAGAAAAACAAAGTGAACAGATCCAGCGCCAGGCCGAGCCTCGACTTCTCGCAGTCATTAAATGCCCTGACCTTCCGATAGCAGCCGGGCAGCGCGAAAAGCTGCCTCAGCCGCTGGTAATATAAGTGTGCCCTCAATACGACATTCGACTTTTGTAACCGAATGTCTTGCTGGTGGTCCATCATGGGCGGCTTCCCTATTAGCTAGGGGAAGATTCTAAGGGTGGGGGAGGGGAATCGCGCGCCGCAGCTCGCTTTTGAGCCCCCCAACGATGGCTTGCATTGCCCATATTTCCCAGCCGTGATTGCCTTCGATGAATACGGGCCCTTTCGGGGTTATGGCAATATCCCATCCGATCGAGACTAATCCATAGAAAAAACGATGTAACCGTGTTGCCTGCTCCACGGCTTTCCTAAAGAAAGGGATTTCAAATCCCTCAAAATGGATGCCTGATTCCGGATGCGAAACGGCGAAGCCGCCCTTTCCTGGCCTATATACTCCCGTGCTAAGCAATTTTCCCGTTTCCAGGTTTACCCCCACAGCTAGACCTCCGGAGGCCCAGTTATCGACCCGTCGCCCTTTCGTGCCAAATTTCACAAAGGCCCCGAAAGGTGCGATTTCACCTTCACTCAGGACTGTCACGAGACGCAACGTATTGATGGAACCCGGATATATCTCGGCCATCTTCGGGTGTTGGGTCAGCCGTTCCTGGAGTAATGAAGGTACCTGCATATTCTTCCTGAGCTCATCTAGGGTACTCTCCATCCCGTCTATATAGATTCTGCCCTTATCAACCTTCAATGAGAAAACGTTGCATCCGTGGGCCCCTAAAGCGTCCTTACAGAAAATATCCATCTGGTCGACATCTAAGAGTGACTCAAAACCCATGGTGTCCCCATGATCAAGCCAGAGGAGCCGTGACCCATCGTAAATCGCCAGGTTTTTGGGTGTCGGAAAGGACAGGGCGGCCAAGTACTCGCCGAAAACGAACTTATCCTTGCATAGACAGCGATAATCAGTAGCGCGAGCACCGGTCCACGCTTGCGAGTTCGCTTTCCTTATAAGGTTCATGCCTTCACGGCACGAGATATACTGCTCGCCTTTGCTGCCATGCTTCCTGTCTAAACCGTACACAAAATAGCACTCGTTGATCTCCGCATGCCGTATTGTCCACAAGAAATTGTCCAAATATATTCTGAAGCGGGACTTTCTCTCCTCGGCGGGAAAGTACGTCTGCGATGTCGCTGGGCTTTTCAAAAAGCCAGGAATACTCGCGAGGGTGACCAAGGTTGTCCAAATACGTTCTAGAATGCTATTGGTACCCCGGAGTATTCTAAAAAGAACACCGCGCCTTCCTTTCTTCATTTTATCGACATATTCCTCTTAATGGGGAATTCGTTTTCTGGAATGCTTGCTCATAGGCACGGCTTGGTACCGCTTTTTCTCTCTGGCCACAGGAAGAGGTTAAATCGGAACTCAGATCATGTCAAGGGGCGTGACCGAAAACCATACGAAGAGAACCTTTGAACGAGCGTAAGCCAACGCTTAGAAATCCCGCTTCTTGATCAGTTCTATGCCCAGCATGGCAAGCAGCCGGCTCAGGTGATGCCCGCCTCGCTCCAGGACCTTGACATACATATGCATGCCCAGGCCGCGAGCGAAGGGAAGGGCGAGAGCGTAAACCCCGGATGCGGCGGCCAATTTCAAGGGGACCGTGATCCGCCGCAGGCCGTAGATCTCATCCGCGGCGTTTTTGTGGGTGTTATACCCCTGGACCACGGCGCGTCGCAGGTAATAGGCTTTCTTCCAGCGCACGGGCGGAACGGTCTCATAAACGGGGGCGTCCTTGACGGCGATGAACCTGTACCCTGCTGCTATAGCTGCCTTGAAGAACGCCCGGTCAGAGCCGCTGGTTTTCCATCTCAGGTCGAATCGCAAATGATGCCGGTCAAAGACGTCTCGCTTCAAAAGAACGTTTCCCGTCCTGGTCTGGTCCCAGTTCAGGAGGGTGCCCGTCGGGATGACCGGCCTTTCGCCGAAACGGCCCTTCAGGATCCAGTTGGGGGGTCTTTGGCGGTAGAACGGATAGACGGGCCCCAGGCCCCCGTCGACGCCGTATCTCTGAATGGTCCGATACAGCGTGACCAGCCAGTGCTGGGGCGCGAATTCATCATCGTCGATGATGCCGATGTAATTCCCCCGGGCCAATTCCAGAGCCCGGTTCCTCGCGGCGGGGATGGTATTTTCCGGTTCGATGTCGTACTCGATCGCCAGACCCAGTTCAGCCTTCAGGCGCGCCAGGGTTTCCCCGGCCTGCCCCGCCGCGTCGTTGTCCACCACGACGACGGAATAATCGAAAAGGCCGTCGGTCTCCTGATTCTTGAGACTTCGCAATAGGCGTTCGAGCATCCGGTTGCGGCGGAACGTGCAGATGCAGATGGAGATGTGATCCGTCATGATGGCGAATACGATCTTATTGATAATAGAACAAATGTCAAGGAAACGCGCCTTCCGCCGGCTAGCGGCCCAGCCTGGACATCCATTCGTCCCATTTGACCGCCGTCCCCATCCTCAACCTGCGGAGGGAGGTCATGAGTCCTTTTCCTTTTTCCGGACCGAACAGCCGCTGCAATAAGCTCGACCGCCAGCCGAAGCGCGGCGCGGCCAGCTCTGCCCCCAGCTCTGATGCCAGAGCGTTCATCCGCTCGAGCATTTCCGTTTTCTCCGGATAGAAAACGGGCAACCTGATCTGAAGAAGTGCCAGGGCCGCACCTCTGGTTCTATAGGTTTTTTCGAGGGCAAGAAGATTTTGAATTCTGAGCGTCGTCGACAGGATCAGGGACCGGCTTGCCCGTTCTGTCATGTCCCTGCTCAGCTGTTGGAAGCCCGACTGGCGATAGTAGCACCTTGATTCCCGCACGAACCTGACTTTCTCGCTGGCTGCGACGACCCGGGCGAAATACTCGCCGTCGTCATCCATAGACAAGCGTTCGTCCCATGGACCCGCTTTTTCCGTCAACGCCCGGCTGACGAGCCACCCGGCGGGGTTCATCCACAAGTATTCGGACATGCTGATGATCAGCCAATCTGCTGGGGAAAGGTCCTGCCACAGAGGATTGGGAACGAATCTGGCCTGCTTGTGACGAAAATAGAATACTCCGTGGGGGGAAGAGTACAGAACGAGCTTCGACCGCTCTCCCGCCGCGGCCTTCATTTGCCCGGCGATCTTGTCGGGAGCCAGAAGATCGTCCGCGTCGAGCCATTGAATGTAGTCGCCGGAGGCCAGGCTCAGAGCCCTGTTGCGCGCC
>Ga0315286_10006785_pt1 | contig 11149 bp, 8 predicted proteins | sample YL17G10_0_MG_FD_205038 | JGI IMG/M metagenome (GOLD analysis project Ga0315286, IMG submission 205038) | Sediment microbial communities from Yellowstone Lake, YNP, Wyoming, USA - YL17G10_0 | ecosystem: Environmental > Aquatic > Freshwater > Lake > Sediment | place: USA: Wyoming | collected...
TGCGCTTGCCCTGCAGGCGAGGAGGTCAGCATAGAGATACTCTACTGGACTCGGGTTCTTGAGGAGAGTGATGGCCTCCTCGTTGAAGAAAATTGTGACGTCATGGCTGGCTTTTACTGCTGCTGTGCTTAGCCCCTCTACGTCCCTCAACTTCGCGGGTGTGGAGACAACGATCAGGAGACGCATGGATGCTCCAGAAGGCAGTGAACCGCTTAACGGTTTCCCCTGTTCGACAGCTTAGAACACCCAGACTCATCTCGTTCTAAAGCCTAGCATTAAGCTGTCTCCCGGTGATACTATACACAGATGAACAATGTCTCAACCTGGTAGATTTCGTCTGACGGCCTACGTTCTTTTAGGGATCGTGTGTGGGAGCGTCATCCTCGGCGCTGCGTCGAGCTTCAACTTTTCTCCATTGATCCTCAAGTATGAATCCCCGGGTTTCAACAATTTCAAGTCGGAGGTCGAATTAACTTGGTTCCTCCAGGAGAAGGCGAAGACTGAAGACTCGTATATCCTAGAGTTCGGCGGCTTTCTTAGCAGGACTACCTCGACGGTGGTTCCCCAGTTCGTGGGTATTGACGCAGCAATAAGTGCGGCTAATTCCGCTGGATCGAAGTCTGATGTCGATTACTCGGGCACGAACATCCAGGTAGCCGGTGTCGATGAGGCGGACATCGTGAAGACCGATGGGAGATACATTTACCTGTCGAGACTCAACACGGTCTACATAATCAAGGCTTATCCAGCAGAAGAGGCGAAACTCCTGACCAAGATCAGGTTCGATGTCGAGGTCAACGACCTCTTTGTAGCGGGGGATAAGCTGGTCGTATTCACGATGGGTTACAGTAGGGTGTTCGCATCAAAGGCGGGGGGCGTCTCACCGATGCCCATGATCAGCACAACAACTGTCTACTTCTACAACATCTCCGACCGGGTCAACCCAGTCAGGGAGAGGACCTACGAAGCTGAGGGCGGCTACATGGCAACACGGATGATCGGGGAATATGTCTACGTTGTATCGCAGAAGGGTGCTTGGGTCTACAATGGCGTCCTCGACCTCCCTGCCTACACAGAGAACGGGAAGCCATACCTAATACCAGCCACCAGCATCTATTACTACAATGGCACTGACCCCCACTACGCTTACACTACGGTGGCGAGCATTAACGCGCAAAAACCAAAAGACCCGGTTACCTCAAAGACTTTCCTCCTTGGGTCGAGCAGCACAGTATTCTGCAGCGCTAATTACCTCTACCTGACGACGGGGGGATACTCCTCGACGGGCGTCCATAAGATTAAGCTCGATAACGGCAACATCGAAGGGATAGCCGATGGGAGCGTCCCCGGTTGGGTCCTCAACCAATTCAGCATGGACGAGAGTAACAACTACTTTAGGATCGCAACGACTACGGGTCATGCCTGGGGAGTGAGCACCTCAAAGAACAACGTCTACATCCTCGACGCCGACCTCAAAATTGTTGGGAGGCTTGAGGACCTTGCCCCTGGTGAGCAGATATACAGTGCCCGCTTCATGGGGGACCGCCTCTACCTTGTCACTTTCAAGAAGGTCGACCCTCTCTTCGTGATCGACCTCAAGGATCCCACTGCCCCAAAGGTACTTGGGAAGCTCAAGATACCAGGCTACAGCAACTACCTCCATCCATACGATGAGACCCACATCATCGGCCTCGGGAAAGAGGCAATCGACTCAGAGAAGGGCAACTTTGCTTGGTACCAGGGCGTAAAACTGAGCCTATTTGACGTAAGCGACGTCGCCAACCCTAGAGAGGTGGCGAAGCTGGAAATTGGTAACAGAGGAACGGATTCCCCCGCACTCAGCGACCATAAAGCCTTCCTCTTCAGCAGGGAGAAGAACCTGCTTGTCATCCCCATACTAGAGGCGAGGATCGACCCCTCGATATATGGAGGGAGGGTACAAGCCAACATCTACGGTGACTACGTCTACCAGGGCGCGTATGTCTTCCAGATAAGCACGGAGGGGATACAGCTCAGAGGGCGGATCACCCACCTAAAGGGTGACGAGCTGCTCAAGAGCGGCTACTGGTTCTCCTCCGAGTACTCAGTCTACAGGTGTTTGTACATCGGAGAGAACCTCTACACCATATCGGGAGGAATGGTTAAGATCAACAGCTTAAGTGACCTCTCCGAGCTCAAAGCGATCCCGCTCATCTAACCCCAAGTTTTTCTGTTAGATTATTATACATAATAGACGTAATCGTTTTCATGGCTCATGAGGGCAGCGGGGGGAGGCTCCGGCTCACCGGCGCCTACACCGGAACAGGCTCCTAGGGGGAGTTGAAGTACTCCCTAGCCTCTTTAAGCAGCTCCGGCTTAGCGAGCAACTCGACGAGCGTCATAGCGAGGGCTTTCGTCCCTATTATCATGGCATCGAGGCCTTCCTTTGTGACGCTGCAGTCCGCTAGTTGCCTGCTGTGTCCTGGTGTGCCCTCTGGGCCGATCCCTATGTAGCTACCCGTCGAGGGGCACTTCTGGCTCACATCCCCGAAGTCGGTGGAGGCCATGGGTATCCCTACTTGAGTCTCCTGCCAGTCATCGACCTTTACTCCCTGGTCTACATAGTTCTGGTAGAGGACCTTGACGAGTGGGATGTTTGGCTTCATGCTGGTGTAGAGCTTTTTCTTTGTGACGGTGACTTTCGCCCCTGTTGCGATGGCGGCGCCCTCGGCGCACTTCTCGACCTTGTCCACCATGATTACTAGGTACTTCTCGTCGCTGCTTCGGACACCGAATTCGCATACTGCGCGGTCTGGGATTATGTTCGAGGCTAGACCACCCTCGGTAATAATACCGTGTATGACTAGATTTGCATCACGGCGTGCCTCCTGCCTTAGCATATGTGTGGCCGTGTAAGCGAGTGTCGCGGCGTTGAGGGCATTAACCCCCTTCTCAGGGGAGGCGGCGGCGTGACTCGTCTGCCCCTTGAACTCCATCTTTAATTGCCAGATGCCAAGAGCCTTCCCGCCGACACCCCATCGCGTCGAAGGATGGAGCATTATGGCGGCATCGATGTCGTCCCAGAAGCCCTTGTTCGCCATGATGACCTTGCTGCCTGCGCTAGGTCCCCTTCCTTCCTCGGCGGGTGTCCCTACTACGATAATTTCACCCGGCAGATCCTTGGCGGCCTTCGCCGCGGCGATCCCTGAGCCAATCGCGGAGGCGGCTATATGATTGTGACCGCAGCCGTGGCCGACGCCAGGGAGAGCATCGTATTCCGCGAGGACGGCGACCTTTGGCCCCTTCTTCTTCCCCTTAAATGAGGCGCTGAAGGCTGTGGGAATCCCTAGGAGCTGCCGCTCAACCTTAGCCCCCCGCATCTCGAGCTCCTCAGTCAAGAGCGCATATGCCTTGAACTCCTCTGAACCTAGCTCAGGATTCTCATACATCCATTTCGCGATCTCGACGAGGCGCTTCCTATTAGACTCAACCTCCTTCTTAGCTGATTCCTTAAGGATCTTTACGTCCACCAACTCGATCCAGTAGGAGTCAACAGGAAGGCTGATATGATTTGTGCAGCGGGAAACGTTAAAGACGCAGCTTAACATTTCGGTGTTTGATTCACAGATGAGGCTTGAAGTACCACTCCGCGAACTCGTTTCACTTAGAGGGAGGCGTGCCCTCATTACCGGCTCTGCTGCAGGGATAGGCAGGGCGATGGCGGAGCGCTTCGCTGAGGCCGGTGCAGATCTCATACTCGTTGACATAGATGAGAAGAAGCTTAAGGAGGCGACCTCTGAGCTGAAGGAATGGAATGTCGACGCTATCCCAAAGAAAGTTGATCTCTCAAAGAAGGAGGAAATTGACGCCCTCTGGAGTGATTTAAAAGGATCGGAGCCCGACACCCTCGTCAACAATGCAGGCATCTACCCTTTCCGTGATTTCCTGGATATTGACGAGGATTTCTTTGAGAAGGTCTACGCCATCAATCTAAAGGCTGTGCTCTGGATGTGCCAGCACATGATTGAGGCCCGGAAGAAAGAAGGTGGCGTAATAATCAACATTGGAAGCATAGAGGCTATCCTACCCTTCAAGAAGGGGATGGTCCATTACGACGCCTCCAAAGCAGGGGTTATCGGCCTCACCCGAGGCCTAGCCCGCGATTTCGGGGATAAGGGATTCCGCGTAAACGTCCTCCTCCCAGGTGGCATAGTAACCCCCGGTACAAAAGGGGCTGCAACGGAATTCTTCAAGGGAAACATCGGCCTCGCCAAGGCAGGTTACGACTTCATGGCAAGACTCCCAATGGGGCGCGTCGGTAAACCAGACGAGGTCGCGAGAGCAGCGCTGTTCCTCGCCTGCGACCTCTCAAGCTACATAACCGGAGCCCTCCTAGCCGTGGATGGCGGGTTCCTCTCAGCCTGATCCACTTTCACTCGACTCCCCCATCGCAACAGGTGCGCACGCGTTATAAGTGAAAGTACCCCTCAGCGAATCGATCAAGATGGCCGAGGACGTAGAGAAGATAGAGCTCGACGGCGTCTCAAGCACAACACTAGCCAAGCTTAGGAAAGTCGGCCTCACCACCTATGAAGCGATAGCAGTAACTCCGAGTAGGGAGATCGAGGATCTAACCGGTATGGGCGCTGATACCGCTCAAAAGGTTAGCCAACTTGCCAGGGAAAAGATCGACCGCGGCTTCATCCCCGCCACCGAGGTTCTGGAGCGGAGAAAGCTTATGATCCGTTGCAATACTGGCAGTCTTGACCTCAACAGAATCCTCGGCGGAGGCATTGAGACCGGCGCTATCACTGAGCTCATCGGAGAATTCGGCTCTGGGAAGACTCAGATCTGCTTCACCCTTAGCGTTCTCGCTCAACAGCCCAAAGAGCAAGGTGGCTTCGCCAGCAAGGTCTGCGTCATCGATACCGAAGGCACCTTCCTACCAGAGCGCATAAAGCAGATCGCAGAAGCTCGTGGCCTAGACGCAACCACCATCCTACAGAACGTCCTCGTCGCCCGCGCCTACAACAGCGAGCACCAAACCATCCTCATAAAAAATCTCCCACAAGTCGTCCAAGAAAACAATGTTAAACTAGTAATCATAGACTCGATGATCGGCCACTTCCGCGGTGAATTCATCGGCAGGGGAACCCTCAGCGACCGCCAGCAGAAGATAGGCGCATGTCTAGCGGCCCTACTCCGCGTCTCCCAGGCATTCAACCTCGCTATAGTGCTGACGAACCAGGTACAAGCAAAACCCGACACCGCCTACGGCGACCCCAACAAGCCAACAGGCGGCCACGTCATGGCACACGCCTGCACCCACCGCATCTACCTCAGGAAAGGAAAAGAGAATACGAGGATCGCGCAGGTCATCGACTCACCATACCTACCCGAGGAAAAGGCCCGCTTCGCAGTAGACGCTGCTGGCGTAGTAAGCTGCGAGCAGTAGGGCTACCTTACGAGCTCGAAGGGGCTCTGGAAACCCCTCTGGGCCAACTTCTTCCTGACCTCGTCCTTTAGGGCACCAACGCCCTCGTTGGTCCGGGCGCTAACAGAGAATGCGGGGATCGAAGGACCTAACCCCTCCTTTAGGGCTTCGATATTGTCCTCTATATAGTCCTTAGGACCCTTGTCGATCTTGTTCATAGCAACGAGGACGGTAATGCCGAGATCCCTCTTCATGAAGTGGACCATCTCAATATCTAGGGGGATGAAACCCTTCTTGGCGAGGCGTGCCTCTGTCTCGAGGAATGTGCTAATATTTACAACATGAACAGCTAAGGCGATACTGCCAGCGTTAAGCTCTAGGAAGTCAAGAATGTTGTCCTTCGTCTCCTCCTCTCGGGTGCGGCTTGAGCGTAGGCTCCGCCCATAGCCGGGCATGTCGACTAAGGTGAGTCCTTCCGCAATGGGGTAACGCTCAATGCGCTGAGTCGTGCCAGGGTCCTTCCCCACATTGACATTGAGGCCCGTCACCGCTCTGATTATGCTACTCTTGCCTGCGTTTGGCCTGCCCGTGAATACTACATACTGGTCACCCATGAGAGGTCACGGAAAAAGAGGCGAGGGTTGAATAAAGGCTTAGAGGCTGACCGTGAACACGAGGCGCTGCGCTAATTCCTTGTACCTATTCCTGATGGTGACCTCGGTCACCTGCGCCTCCTTAGCTATCTCGCCCTGAGTGCGTCGCTCGTCGGTTAACTGGCTACTTATGTAGATGCAGGCAGCGGCGATTCCCGAGGGACCACGCCCACTGGTAAGGCGGAGGTCCGAAGCCTTCTTCAGTATCCCCATGGCGAGCATCTCCGTATCCCCCGTGAGGGCGAGTTTATTCACGATCTTGCTGATGTAACCATGTGGGTCGACCTGAGGGACGTCAGGATTGAGTTCCCTAAGTAGGAACCTATAGTTACGAGCCGCCTCCTTCTTAGTAATGTTAGCAGCGACGGCTACGTCCTCTAATGTCCTGATAACATTGCACTGGCGGCACGCCATGTAGATGCTTGCGACGGCGACGCTTTGAATGGTACGCCCTCTTATAAGCTGCTTCTGGATGGCGCGACGGTAGATCATGCTCGAGGTTTCAATGACGTTCCTTGGTAAGTTGAGTTTGTAGGCTATCTTGCTCATCTCGCTCAAAGCGTGGGCGAGGTTCCTCTGAGTGGAGTCGCTGACCTTGCTTCGTCGCTGCCACTTACGGAGACGGTAGAGCCTGGCGCGCTCCTCTGGGCTAAGACGCCTCCCCGATGCGTCACGGTCCTGCCAACCGATGGTGGTGCTTAAGCCCTTGTCGTGGATAGTCCAGGTTACTGGAGCACCGACACGTGGGAGCTTGTCCCGTTGCTCTTGGTCGAAGGCACGCCACTCCGGCCCTTGATCGATGAGGGTTGTGGAAAGTACGAAACCACACTTTTCACAGACCAGTTCGCCTGAGTCGTAGTCGCGAAGGAGGTTCGTACTACCGCACTCAGTGCAAACAGTCTTGCTACGTAGCGTCGCTGCCAAAGAACCACTCCAAAAGACTAATATATTGAATCTGGCCGGGTTTATAATCCTTTCTGAATAACCCTAGAGGGGACCGAAAGAAGGCATATTTAGTTAAACTGGTTGATAAATGCCAGCCATTCCACATAAAAGCCGTTAAAATGACCTAAAAGTGCATATGTTATCTTTTAATGAAATATTAACAACCCTCGCATGAATTCCTGTTGAGGTACATTTATGAGCCCACGGTGCTTCAGCTTCTGCACCTGAGGGTAAACTTGATGGTCAAGCGAGTCTACGACTTCTCTGAAGGCAATAAGGATATGAAGGATCTGCTGGGCGGCAAGGGGGCAAACCTCGCCGAGATGGTAAACATGGGCCTACGCGTCCCGCCCGGATTCACGATAACCACAAAGACCTGCGCTGAGTTCTTCTCAGCGAAGGGAAAATTCCCTGAGGGACTATGGGAAGAGGCCCTGGAGCACCTCAAGGGCGTCGAGAAGGTGACGGGTAAGAAGTTCGGAGACGCGAAGAACCCACTCCTCTTCAGTGTCCGCAGCGGCGCGCCTCGCAGCATGCCCGGGATGATGGATACGGTTCTCAACCTAGGCATGAACGACGAGGTCGCAACCAGCCTCAGCAAGCTCACCAAGGATGAACGATTCGTCTATGACGCCTATAGGCGCTTCATCACGATGTTCGCCAATGTCGTCATGGGGGCTGAGAGAAAGGAGTTCGATAAGGTCCACGAGGTTTGGAAGGAGAAGGAGGGGGCGAAGAGTGACCCTGAACTCAGCGCTAAGGCGCTCAAAGGAGTCGTCGCTGATCAGAAAAAGCTCTACAAGAAGCTCATTAAGAAGGATTTCTCCGAGGATCCCTATGAGCAGCTGAAGCTATCCATCGCGGCAGTTTTCAACAGCTGGAACACTCCACGCGCTATCACCTACAGGAAGATCGAGAACATCTCAGACGACATGGGGACTGCCTGCAATGTGCAGATGATGGTCTTTGGGAACCTCGGAGAAGACTCAGGCAGCGGCGTGTTATTCACCCGTGACCCGAGCAGCGGGGAGAAGAAGATATTTGGCGAGCTACTCTTCAATGCGCAGGGCGAGGACGTCGTCGCAGGGATACGCACCCCCATAGGCCTCGACGACTTGAAAAAGGAGATGCCCAAGATTCATAAGGAGTTAGTCGGCATCGTGGAGAAGCTAGAGACCCATTACAAGGACATGCAGGACGTCGAGTTCACCATCGAGAAGGGTATCCTCTATATGCTCCAGTGCCGCAACGCGAAGAGAACAGCGAAGGCAGCGGTCAAGTGCGCCGTCGACATGGTGGGTGAAAAGCTCATCACCGAGAAGGAGGCCATCCTCCGCGTCGAACCTAAGCAGATAGAGCTGTTACTCCACAAGACGATCGACCCAAAAACTGGGAAGAAGGCCATTGCCAAGGGTTTACCTGCCAGTCCAGGCGCTGCAACAGGGCAAGCCGTATTCGTCCCAAAGGAAGCGGAGGAGTGGAAGGCCGCAGGGAAGAAGGTCATCCTCGTGCGCCCCGAGACGACCCCCGAGGACATCGCGGGAATGGTCGCAGCTGAAGGCATCCTCACCAGCAGAGGAGGCATGACAAGCCATGCCGCCATCGTCGCCAGAGGAATAGGCAAGCCTGCAATCGTCGGCTGTGAGGCATTACACATCGACCTCGACAAAGAACTCTTCAAGGTCGGCGAAGTCACCATAAAGAAAGGCGACCTAATCACCATCGACGGCCTCACCGCAGATGTCTACGATGGAGAGGTCGAATTTATCGAACCAAAGATCGGCAGCGAGGTCGCTGTGCTGCTTGGTTGGGCGGATAAGTTTAGACGCCTCGGCGTTTGGGCGAACGCCAACGATGAGAAAGACGCCGAAAAAGCCTACGAGAACGGCGCTGCAGGTATCGGACTCACGAGGACGGAGCGAATGTTCCTCGGAGTCGAGCGCGTTGCCCTCGTCCGAGAGATGATCATGGCAGATACCATCGAGGAGCGCCAGAAAGTGCTTGACAAGCTCCTCCCCATGCAGAGGAGGGACTTCAAGAGCCTCCTCAAAGCAATGCACGGAAAACCAGTCCAAATCAGGCTTCTTGATCCCCCACTCCACGAATTCATGCCCCGCGAGGTTGACATCGTTACTGAGATCTTCGAGATGGAAAAGGCGAAGGCGTCGAAGAAGGAGATCGAGGCGAAGAAGGTCATTCTCGCTAAGGTACGTCGGATACAGGAAGCGAACCCGATGATCGGTCTCCGTGCCTGCCGAGTCGGCGTCCTCTACCCCGAGATCTACGAAACTCAGGCCAAGGCCATCTACGAGGCGGCCTGCGAATTGAAAAAGGAGGGGGAGGACCCCCACCCTGAGATCATGATTCCAGGTACCATCACTTGGAAAGAGCTCGCGTACCTGAAGCCCTTCGTTGTAAAAGCATATGATGAGGTAATGAAGAAGACGGGGCAGAAGATAGTCTTCAAGTATGGTACAATGATCGAGATGCCACGCGCCGCTTTGACCGCCGACGAGTTGGCGAAGGAGTGTGACTTCTTCAGCTTTGGCACAAACGACCTGACGCAGACCGGCCTCGGGTTGAGCAGGGACGACGCTCAGGGGACCTTCCTCCCAATCTATGTGGAGAAAAAAATCCTCCCTGACGACCCATTCCAAACTCTCGATAAGAAGGGGGTCGGGGCACTTGTGAAAATATGTGTTCAGTTGTCTCGGCCGGCCAACCCGAAGCTCAAGATAGGTATTTGTGGTGAGCACGGTGGTGACCCTGAGAGCATCTACTTCTTCCACGAGGCTGGTCTTGATTACGTAAGCTGCAGCCCCTATCGAATTCCGGTGGCGCGCCTCGCCGCGGCGAGGATCGCCATACAGAGCGAGACGAAGAAGTAATCCGATTCACGCCACCTTAGATAACTAGAAAATTCTCAATTTCTTCGGGCGTTTCCTTTTTGTAGTGGTTTTTGGTAGAGACAACTGGTGCAAACCCTACAGGAAACCTCATGTATCCAACCCTGCTATCTACCCCATGTCATACCTCGATCACTGTGGGGTCTATGTAAAAGACCTAGAGCAATCCCTCATATTCTATAAGGATGTCTTCGGGTGGAAGGAGAAGACGCGCTTCGGCTCGGGGGAGGCGAAGATCGCGGTCCTAGATATGGGAAAGGGACTGCTAGAACTCGTACAACGCCCCGGTTCCCCCGGTACACCGCCAAGTGGGAATTGGACCCACCTCGCCATCCACGTCGAAAACTGGGACGTAAAGGTCAAGAAACTCGAAGAAAAAGGGATCGAGCTCCGAAAGGTCACAATGGGCGATGGAAGCCACATCGCCTTCTTCAAGGATCCTAATGGTCACACCGTAGAGATCATGGAGAAGGGACTCAGTCTAAGCTAACTATTGTCAGACTATCTCTAGTTTTTCCTCCCTGACTAAGGACATTATAGCTACTGCTGCGACTGAACAGGCGGTCAGGAACCACCACGCAGAGGAATAAGACCCCGTAGTGTCGACTATATAACCGAAGATAGGTGGGCCGACAATGTTGCCAATAAGCAGGATCATTAGGGAGTAACCCATGGCGAGTCCGGCGACATCCTTCTTCACAGACTCGGACACGAGTATCAGGTTCATTCCACCCCAGCCGATGGCTGAAAAACCAAAGGCAGCGAAGATGAGGGTGATAGCCCAGCCGGGCGTATCGGGGTCTATAGCCTGGACAATTACGGAGACGGTGAGCATGATGCACCCTGCCAATAAGAGGGGCTTCTTCCTGCTCCCGCCGAAGACTCGGTCACTCATTACCCCGAAGAAAAGCTTCCCAAGAAGCCCCCCGATGTTCGTTAAAGCAAGGTAGAACCCGGCGAGGGTTACTGCCAAACCGACGTGCTCCTTCAGGTAGATGATCAAATAGGTGACGAGGGAGTAGTCTACCGCCATAAAGCCGATGCATGAGAGGCTAACCAGCTGGATGTTTCTGTTTAGAATGACCTCACGGATCGTCGCCCATTCAGCGCGGTGGCGCGTGACTTTAGACCCTGTCTCGGCGTCGATCCTGGGAGGTTCTTTGTAGAAGAAGTGGGAGATAACGGCCGCTGCGATGGAGATGAGACCGACTGCAACGAAGCCGAGACGCCAG
>Ga0315286_10006788_pt1 | contig 11148 bp, 11 predicted proteins | sample YL17G10_0_MG_FD_205038 | JGI IMG/M metagenome (GOLD analysis project Ga0315286, IMG submission 205038) | Sediment microbial communities from Yellowstone Lake, YNP, Wyoming, USA - YL17G10_0 | ecosystem: Environmental > Aquatic > Freshwater > Lake > Sediment | place: USA: Wyoming | collected...
ATGCACATCAGGCCGATGCCGCCGCCGGCCGCGGTGCCATTCACCGCCGCGATGACCGGCGCACGCATGCGCGTGAACGAGCTGATCGCGGCATGGATGAACGTCGTCAATTCGTTGAGGTAGGCCGACACGCGCTCCCCCTGCTCCGTCATGCCGCGCAGGTCACCGCCGAAGCAATAGTGCTTGCCGGCGCCAGTGACGACCACGGCGCGAACTGCCGGGTCGTCCTCGCACTGCAGCGCCGCCGCCAGCAGGTCGCGGCCCATGGCGAGGTTGAGCGCATTCGAGGCTTCGGGCCGGTTAAGGGTAACGGTTGCCACGTGGTCGCGAACCTCGACCAGGACGGTCTTGCTCATGGGGTCCTCCGGATGAAAGCAGCCGCGCGATGGCGCAGCCGTGCTGGTGTCAGGGCTTGCCGGGCGGCGGCGGCTTCGAGATCTCGCGCAACCGTTGCTCCAGGTACGTCACCATGCGCCGCTCGCGATCGCCGAACTCGTGGGTGAGGAAGCTGACGGCCATGCCGTCCATGACGTAGCGCACCAGATCGAGGGCCAGGTCGAAGTTCTCGCCCGAGTCCGTCCATTCCGGCCAGAGGTCCACGGCCGTCCGATGCCACTCGCTCTCGAAGGCTTCCTGCGCCGGCTTCAGGATTGCCTGCAGTTCCGGGTCGGTACGGGCCGCGATCCACAACTCGAGGAGCGCGACGTACATCGGGTGCTTCACTTGCTCAAGATAGGCGTCGAGCGCCCTGCGCGGACGCGTCTCGTCGCGCGGCATCTTGTCGATGGACTTGCGGAACGCCTTCAGGCGCTTGGCGTGCAGGTGCTCGACGGCCGCGCGCACGATGTCGATCTTGGACGGAAAGTGATGCAGCATCGCACCGCGCGACAGCCCGGCCTTCTCGGCGATCACGGTGGTCGTCGTGCCGGAGTAGCCGAGATCGACAAAACAACGCAGGGCCGCCTCCACGATCTGCAATCGCGTCGATGCGCTCTTCTGGGCCTGCCAGCCCGAGGGCTCCGGCTCGGCCGACTCGGGGGCCTGTGGGTGTCGCGGGGTCATCGGTGGTGTGTGCGTATAGCCGCTGCGGGGCTAGGATGTGGCGGCTGTCGGAAAAAGTCAAAGATGATTGAAACAGACACGCCTGACTGCTAACGTCCGGCAAGTTTCGGACCAAATCGGGCCGTAGCTGGCACGCACGAGGAGTATTTCCATGGGACGTCTCGACGGGAAAGTGGCCATCGTTACGGGTGCAGCGGCGGGACTGGGCCGGGCCGACGCCATTGCGCTCGCCCGTGAGGGAGCCAAGGTCGTCATCACGGACGTGGCAGAGGCCGAAGGCCGGCAGCTGGCGGACGAACTCAACGCAAAGCGGCCGGGCAGCGCCCTCTTCCTCAGACAGGACGTGCGTGACGAGGCGCGCTGGCAGGAGGTCATCGCAGAGGCCGTGCGTCAATTCGGCGGATTGCACATCCTCGTCAACAACGCCGGCGTCGTGAAGATCGCCACGCCGGAGAGTTGCACGCTCGAGGAGTTCCGCTTCCAGAACGCCGTAATGTCCGAGGGCGTGTTCCTCGGCTGCAAGTATGCGATCGGCGCGATGAAAGCGAGCGGCGGCGGCTCGATCATCAACATGTCCTCGGTCGCGTCGCACCTCGGTTACCCGGTGTACTTCGCCTACAGCGCCGCGAAGGGTGCGGTGCGCTCGATGACGAAGGCGATCGCCGTGCATTGCCAGATGAACAAGTACCACATTCGCTGTAATTCCATTCACCCCGGCGCGATCGACACGGCAATGGTGCGGGAGTCCACGAAGACGCTGGGCATGGAAATGTCGGCGTGGGAGCAAAGCCCGACGGGACTCGGCAAGCCGGAAGACGTGGCCAACCTGGTCGTGTACCTGGCGTCCGACGAGTCCCGTTTCGTCAACGGTACCGAGATCCTGCTGGACAACGCCCTGACGGCCCAATAATGGTCGAGTGACCGCTCGATAGCGCCGCGGCGCTTACTCGTCGTCGGCGATCGTGAGCGGCAGGCCGTCCAGCGCGTCGGTGAACTCGACCTGGCAACTGAGCCGCGAGCGAGCGGCGTCATAGTGCTGCAATTCGACGAGCAGTTCCTTCTCGTCCGCTTGCGGCGTCGGCAGGCGCGAAGTCCACTCCGGGGCGACGAAGATGTGACAGGTGGCGCACGAGCACAGGCCGCCGCAGATGGCCGTCACGCCGTAGTCGAATTCGCGCAGCGTCTCCATGAGCTTGAGTCCCGCGCGGCCCTCCACCTCATGCACCTTGCCGTCGCGGTCCGTCACCAACATCTTCGCCATGCTCGCACCTCGAAATACGGTCAGCCGTCGATTATTGCAGCGCAAGAGCCCTTGCGCACCTCCGGCGGCAGGAGTCAGTTCGCTTCCGCTCGGCTGAGGCGGTGCATCATGCCGCAGTTCATGGCACAAAAAAACAGTCATGACTGTTTAATTCAGCCCCCCATGCCTATAATTCGGCATTGACCCAGCCGGGCCGCACCCGCCGATTCCTGGAGGCAGCGATGGATCTTGGACTGAGAGGCAAGAAGGCAATCGTCACCGGCGCCACGCGCGGGATCGGCCGGGCCATCGTGGATCTGCTCGCCACCGAGGGCTGCGACGTGGGCCTGTGCGCCCGCAGCGAAGACGAGGTGCAGGAAGCGCTGACGGCACTGCGCGCCCGGGGCGTCAATGCGTCCGGCGCAGCCGTCAATGTGCGCGACGGCGACGCCTACAAGGCGTGGCTCGAGAAGACGGCCGGGGATCTCGGCGGCTGCGACATCTTCGTTGCCAACGTGAGTGCCGGCGGCGGCATGGACAGCGAAAAGAACTGGTGGAAGAACTTCGAGGTCGACGTGCTGCACACGGTGCGCGGCTGCGAGACCCTGATGGAGCACCTGAAGAAGTCCGGGCAGGGCGCCGTGGTCATCATCAGCTCGACCAACGCCATCGAGACGTTTGCGGCGCCCATGGCCTACAACGCCATGAAGGCCGCGCTCATCACTTACTCCAAGCAGCTCTCGCAGTTCGTCGGCAAGAGCAACGTGCGCGTGAATTCGATCTGCCCGGGCCCGATCTACTTCGAGGGCGGCGCCTGGGAGATGATCAAGGGCACCAACCAGAAGTTCTACGATGCCACGCTGCGCGCCATCCCCTGCGGGAAGATGGGCACGCCGGATGAACTCGCGCGGCTGGTGGCCTTCATCGCGAGCCCGGCGGCGAGCCTCGTGACCGGCGCCAACATCGTGGCCGACAACGGCTTCACGAAGGGCGTGCGGTTCTGACCGAAGACCATGGCCAAGGCGGCAATCGACGCGTATTTCGTCTGTGGCGGCAAGTACCACGACATCGACTATGCGCGCCTGCAGCTGCTTGGCCTGCTCGGCGAACACGAGCGCATCCGCACGCGCATGGCCGAGGATTACAGGGACAGCGATGCGATCGCTGCCGCCGATTTCCTGATCACGTACACGGTGGACGTGGTGCCGGACGAGGCGACCGCGCAGCGGCTGCGCGATTACGTCGCCTCAGGCAGGCGCTGGTTCGCGCTGCACGGCACAAACTCGGTGCTGCGCCATTTGCAGGGCCGCGGCTGGGATGCACCGCGCGCTGCGCCGACCTTCATGGAGACACTCGGCAGTCAGTTCGTTGCCCACCCGGCGATCGAGCGCTACCGCGTCGAGGTGACGCAGCCCGGGCATCCGCTCGTGGCCGGCATCGAGCCGTTCGATGTGGACGACGAACTCTACCTGTCCGAACTGCACCCACCGCTCGACGTGCTCCTGCACACGCGCTGGACAGGCGACGCCAGGGGTTTCACCGGCCGCGACTGGACGCGCGACGAGCCGCGCCCCGTCATGTATCTCAAGAAGGTGGGTGACGGCGAAGTGCTGTACCTCACGCTCGGGCACGCGCGCGGACGCTATGACATGCGACCGCTGATGGACGAATATACTCAAGTGGAGCGCGGCAGCTGGAAAGTGCCCGCGTTCCACGAACTGCTCCGCCGTGGCATCCGCTGGGCCGCGCGGCTAGCCTGAGCGGGAGACGCCTGATGGCCTCCGATTCGACTCGTAACGGTCCGTTGCACGAAGCATCGAAGGCACCCGCGTATCGCGAGGTGCGGCGCGTCGCACCGGGTGACAGCCCGCGCACGCCCGCCGACAAGGCTCCGGACCCGGAACTCGGCACCGCCCCGATCGCCAAGGAACGCTATGTCTCGCCCGAGTTCATGCGGCTCGAGTGGGAGAAAATCTGGACCAAGGCCTGGCTGCTCGGCGGACTCGAGTCCGACCTCGCCGAACCCGGTGACTACATTTCCACGGAGATCGGCCGTGAGTCGGTGCTGCTGGTGCGGCAGGCCGACGGCAAGGTGCGCGCGTTCTACAACGTGTGCCTGCACCGCGGCAATCGCCTGCGCCCGACGGGCACCGGCAGCGCCGAATCTTTCAAATGCCAGTACCACCACTGGGAATACGCCATCGACGGCGCATTCAAGCGCATCCCGGATCTCGATACGTTCCCGCAAGGCGCCCCGCCCTGCCGCGGCCTCGTCGAATTGCCGTGCGACACGTGGGGCAGCTTCGTCTGGTTCAGCCTGGACCTGGACGTAGGACCGCTGCGCGCCTTCCTCGACCCGATGCCGCAGCATCTGGATCCTTACAACTTCCACAAGATGGCGCTCACGCGCGACATCACGGTCGAGTGGGACTGCAACTGGAAAACGTCGGTGGACGCCTTCAACGAGAGCTACCACGTGCAGGGCATCCATCCGCAGCTCATGTGGTACCTGCACGACCTCGACATCCAGATCGACTGCTACGAGCGCCACAACCGCTACCTGATCCCGTTCGCGACCTGGAGCCCGCGCGTGCGCCGGCCGCCGTCGATCCCGGACCCGATCAAGGTGATCATGAAGACCGCGGGCATGGACCCCGCCGACTACGACGAGCCGCTCGAGAACATCCGCCGCGACGTGCAGCAGTGGAAGCGCCGGCACGGCCCCGCGCAGGGCAAGGACTACTCGCGGCTGAACGACGATCAGTTGACGGACGACTACCACTATCTGATCTTCCCGAACGTCACGCTGAACGCACACGCGGACGACCTGATGCTGTTCCGCCAGCGGCCGCACCCGACCGACCCGAACAGGATGTTCTACGACATCTGGACGTTCGAGCTGGTGCCGCACGGCCACGAGCGCCCCGAGCGCCCGCGCCACCAGCACTTCAGGCATGGCGACAAATCGATCGGCCTGGTCCTCGACCAGGACGCGGCCAACCTGCCGGGCGTGCAGGCCGGCATGCAGTCGGCGGCGTTCAAGGGCCTGTGGATCGGCTCGCAGGAACTGCGCATCCGCCACTTCCACAAGGTCATCGACGATTTCGTCTACGGCCCGGGCGGCAAGCCGCCCGGCGCGATCTGAGCAAGACCCCGCAGAACCCGGCCAGCGAAGCGAGCAGGCATGACACCACCACTCACGACGGGGCGGCTGCAGCGCGCCTACCGCCAGATGAAGACGATCCGCGAGTTCGAGGAGCGCCTCCACGTGGAGATCGCCACGGGCGAGATCCCGGGCTTCACGCATCTCTACGCCGGGCAGGAAGCCGTCGCGGTGGGCGTGTGCGAGCACCTGGACGACGCGGACTACATCGTCAGCACGCATCGCGGCCACGGCCACTGCATTGCCAAGGGCTGCGACGTCCGCGGCATGATGCTCGAGATCTACGGGCGCCGCGACGGCCTGTGCAAGGGCAAGGGCGGCTCGATGCACATCGCCGATGTCACCAGGGGCATGCTCGGTGCGAACGCGATCGTGGGCGGCGGGCCGCCCCTCGCCGTCGGCGCGGCCATAGCCTGCCGTAACCGCAAGGACGGCCGCGTGAGCATCGCGTTCGGTGGCGACGGCAGCTGCAACCAGGGCACGGTGTTCGAGGCGATGAACATGGCCGTCGTGCTCAAGGTGCCGGCGATCTTCGTGATCGAGAACAACGGCTACAGCGAGCACACCGGCGCCGACTACGCCGTCGGCTCGCAGGACATCGCCGGGCGCTCGCGCGGCTTCGGCATGCCCGCCGAAAAATGCGACGGCGCGGATTTCTTCTCCGTCCATGAGATCGTCGGACGCCTGATCGCGCGCGCCCGCCGTGGTGAGGGCCCGGCCACGCTCGAAGCGAAGATCACCCGCTTCTACGGGCACTTCGAGGGCGACCCGCAGCTGTACCGCGCCAGGGACGAGGTCAAGCAGCAGCGCGAGTCGATGGACTGCCTGAAGAATTTCCGCGCGCGAGTCACGGCCGAAGGCTGGCTCTCCAGTGCCGATCTCGATGCGATCGACGCAGAGGTTCTCGAACTCATCGACTCGGCCGTGGCGACTGCCAGGGCGGCTCCGGCGCCGGACGAGTCCGAGATCGCCACTGACGTCTACATTTCCTACTGAGCCGCGGACATGCCACAGAAATCATTTCGAGACGCGCTGAACGAGGCCATGCACCTCGAGATGGAGCGTGATCCCTCAGTGATCGTGCTCGGCGAGGACGTTTCCGGCGGCGCCGGCGGCACCTCCGGCAGTCGCGAAGCCTCGGGCGGCATCTTCGGCGTGACCAAGGGACTGCTGCCCCGCTTCGGCGAGGATCGCGTGATCGACACGCCGATCTCGGAGTCGGCGATCATCGGCGCCGCGGGTGGCGCGGCGCTTGCGGGGCTGCGGCCCGTGGCGGAACTGATGTTCGCCGACTTCGTCGGCGTGAGCATGGACCAGATCTTCAACCAGATGGCGAAGTTCCGCTACATGTTCGGCGGCAAGACGCGCTGCCCCGCGGTCGTGCGCCTCGCCATGGGTGCGGGCATGAACATGGGCGCGCAGCACTCGCAGACGATCTATGCGCTGCTCACCGCCGTGCCCGGGCTCAAGGTCGTCGTGCCGTCGAACGCCTACGACGCCAAGGGCCTGCTCATCCAGGCCATTCGCGACGACGATCCGGTGATGTTCTTCGAGCACAAGGCGCTCTACCCGCGCCAAGGCGAAGTGCCCGATGGCGCTTACACGATTCCGTTCGGCGAGGCCAACCTGCTGCGCGAAGGCGAGCACGTCACCGTCGTCGCGATCGGCCGCATGGTCGTATTCGCGGAAAAGGTGATCGACAAGCTCGCGAAGGAAGGCATCACCTGCGACCTCATCGACCCGCGCACGACCTCCCCGCTCGACGAGGAGACGATTCTCGAGAGCGTGGAGAACACGGGACGGCTGGTCGTCATCGACGAGTCGAACCCGCGCTGCAGCGTCGCCTCGGAGATCTGCGCCATCGTCGCCGGGAAGGGCTTCCGCTCGCTCAAGGCCGCACCGCGCATGGTCACTGCGCCGCACACGCCAGTACCGTTTGCGCGCGAACTGGAACGCGCCTACGTCCCGGGGCCGACCCGGATCGAAGCCGCCATCCGCGCGGTGCTGCAGGACTGACGGCGGACCGGATCAGCGCGTGCGCCGGCGGAGCCGCTGTTCGATGGCAGCAGCGCGCCGCGTATACACAGGGTCCGCCGAGCCCGAGTCGGGCCAGGCGCGATACCAGAGCCATTGCACGTAGTCGAACGCCCAGCGGGCAGCGGTGACACGTTCGTCGTTGATTCGCCCGCCCTTCCCGTAGGCCTCGAGCAGCGTCGATTGCTCGCGTGGTCCGCAATCGTGCTGGCAGAGAAACGACGCAAGGTCGAAGACCGGATCGCCCGCGCCGCCGTACTCCCAATCCACCAACCACAACCGGTCGCCGGCGTCGATCAGGTTGAGATGGTGCAGGTCGTTGTGGCAAAGCGTCTCCGGCCCCGCGCCGCGTCCGAGCGCTGCGAGCACCTCCATCGCCGCGCCGCGCAGTTCGTTGTCCACTGGTGACGCTCCGGCGCACTGCGCTTCGAGATGCGCCGCCTGTACCGCGAAGTCCACTGTGCGCATGCCAGGCTGCATCGGCAGCGAATGGAGCCCGCGCAGCGACTGCGCAAGGCGAGCGATGTTGTGCGGCGCGATCGCCTCGTCCCGCTGCCACGAATGCCCAGGGACGAGGCGGGTCACCAGCAGGCGACGCGCCGGATCGCAGCGAATCACATCGGGCGCAAACCCCGCATTGGCGACGATGTGCAGCAGTCCGCACTCCGCGTCGCGATCCACGCCGAACCGTTCGGCATCCGGCGGACTCAGCCGAACGAAGAATCGCTCGCCGGCCGCTGCGGCGATCCACGCGTGATTACTCAGGCCGCCCGGCTGTACCGTCAGGGTTGCAGCGGCAAGAGCACGCGTGCACGAATCCGTGCCGAGCGCCGCGCGCACCGCGCGCTCGAGATCCGCAGCCGCTGCGCGTCCCACCGCCGCCACGCGAACCTCATCGTCAGGCATGCGCGCCGCCCGTCTGCCCCAGGCCCTCGCGACGATAGTCCGCCTGCCATTGACGGTAGCCGCGGATCGCGGCCAGCGAATACACGACGAAAAGCACTGCCGTGGCATGGAGCCCCTGCGTGAAGTACAGGGCCGCCGCGACCATGTCGATTACGATCCAGTACAACCAGTTCTCGAGCACCTTGCGCGCAACGAGCCAGGTCGCGAACACGCTGACCCATGCCGTCAGGGCATCGACGTAAGGAACGACGTCATTGGAGCCCGCGCCGGCGACCCAACGGCCGTTTACGACGCTCACGACGGCGATCGCCGCCATGGCGAGCAGATGCCAGCGCAAGGGCCAGCGGCGGACCGGCAGGACAGGTTGCGCGCCGTCTCCACCCCGGCGCCACGCCCACCACCCGTACACCGCCATCGCGACGTAGAAGACCTGCAGCCCCGCCTGCATCACGAGTCCGCCGCGCGCGAACAGCACCAGGAAGATCGCCGAGCTCACCATCGAGCACGCCCAGCACCAGGCATTCTGGCGAATGGCGAGCACCAGGTACGCGAACGCGAACACCACTGCGACCCACTCGGCCGCCGGGATCTCGGCCATCGCGCCCAGCAGGGTCTCGAGCACGATCAGCGCTCGTCGTCGGTCGGCTGTCCGCCGAGCACCTTCATCACGAACACCGCCCGGCGATCCGCGGCAAAGGTCTGCTTCGTTTCCGCCGCCAGCGCTGCGAACACGAGATCGTGCTCACCGGCCAACTGCGTGCTCATGGCGTTCGTCAGCACCTGCAGGCCTGCATGGCGATTGAGGCGCTCGATGAAATCCTTGATCGGCGCGACGTAGTGCGCGTCGAGCGGATAGAGGCTGATTTCCACTGCAATGCGCATCATTCCTTCTCCCTGTACCGACACCTAGCGCAGCCGCCACTCGACCGTAATGCCCGCCTGGCGGGGATCGCCCCGCTGCACGTACAGCTTGTTCGCGTAGTCCGGTGGCTCGAGACCGAAGTAGAATCCGCGCACCGCGTACGATTCGTCGAACACATTGCGGCCCCAGGCATACAACGACCAGCGCTCGCCCGCATAGCCCGCCTTGAGATGAACGAGCCGATAGGGCTGCGAACGCTGGTCGTGGCTGGCGTCAAAGTAGAACGCGGCGCACCCGGTCAGATCCATGCGCCCCATCCAGCCCTGCTCCCGGCCCCATTGTGCCGACAACGAGTACTGGTAGCCGGGCGCGTGTGCCTGCTCGCGTCCGTCGAGATTTCGGCCGCCATAGCGATAATCGACGTACTTCGAATCGAGCAGGCCGAGCGTGGCGCCGAACGCGAGCGCCGTGGCCGGCCGCCAGTGCACCGATCCCTCGAGGCCGTAGTTGCGGCCGCGCGCCGCATTGTCGGTGTAGAAGACGTAGGACAGCGGATCGCCCGGATCGAGCTGGAACGAAGTCGCGACCTGTTCCTGCTCGCGCCACATGTAGAACAGCGACAACTGCGCGTCGAGTTCGCGCTGCCTGCTGGCGAAGCGCACGCCAGTCTCGACGTTCCACAGGTACTCCGGATCGAACTGCCGGCGCTGCTCGGGCACGTAGCGGCCGATGTTGAATCCGCCTGCCTTGTAGCCGCGGCTCACTGTCGCATACCAGGAGCTCGCTTGCTGCAGCGGGCCGCGGATCGACACCTGGCCGCCCCACAGTGTGTCGCGCGGCGCGAAGCGCGCGCCGTCAGAGTCGTGGTAGTCGGCCGAGCGTGTCTCGGCCCGCAATCCGCCGCTCAAGGTGAGGGCCTTGCCCATGCGCCACTCGCCTTCGCCGTACGCTGCGAGATTCGTAGCCGAATACCGACTGAGCAGCGACGCGTGCAATGGCTCGTCGGCGAAGTCATCACGCTGGTCGTTGTCCTCGTCCAGGCGCAGCGCGTAGACACCCGCAACCCAGCCGTAGCCCCCGGCATCCGCGGACGAGCGACTGACGAGGCGGAGGTCCTCGCTCATCGTGCGGCGCTGGCGGCCGTAGCGCGAGAAGTAATCGTACGGCGGGTAAATCCCCCAGTACGCATCGTTGCCCCAGTCACCGTCATAACTGTAGACGATGTCCGAGTTGGCATAGCCCGTCGCGCTATGCAGCGTGACGGCACCGAGGTCGCCGAGCACGGCGACCGAAGCGCCCTTGGAGCGCTGTGCGTCGCGGCCGGGGCGATCCGACAGCGTCCGCAGCCGGTTGTCGGGCGAGAACGCGTCGAAGCCGTTGTCGAGATCGACATAGAGCGCCGCGAGGTCCACCTGCCAATCGGTCGCGGGATGCAGGCGCAGCTTGCCGCGTAGAGTCGACTCGTCCCGACCGTTCGTGTCATCGCGCCGCAGGTACGTGTTGCGACGGAAGCCGTCGCCCTGAAAATGCTGTGCAACGAGGCGCCACCCCGCGCCATCGTCGGCCGCGCCGAGCGGCCCGCCCGCCGCCAGCCCCGCGGCTTGCACGGCGTCATCCCCAGCCGTCAGTTCCAGGCGCAGATCGCGGCTGCCGTCCGGATCGTGCGTCTTGACCTTGATCAGGCCCGCCAGCGCGTTCGCGCCGTAGCGCGTGCCCTGCGGGCCCCGCAGCACCTCGACCTGATCGACGTCGAACAAAGTCGCCGGCATGCCGACACCACTGAAGTCGATCTCGTCGATCAGGAACCCGACCGACGGGTTCGGCGCACCCTGGTATTGCTCGAGTTCACCGACGCCGCGCAACAGAAAATACCGCGGGCGA
>Ga0315286_10006790_pt1 | contig 11147 bp, 7 predicted proteins | sample YL17G10_0_MG_FD_205038 | JGI IMG/M metagenome (GOLD analysis project Ga0315286, IMG submission 205038) | Sediment microbial communities from Yellowstone Lake, YNP, Wyoming, USA - YL17G10_0 | ecosystem: Environmental > Aquatic > Freshwater > Lake > Sediment | place: USA: Wyoming | collected...
GGCGTGGAGGTGGCCATCCATCAGCGCATGCAACCCGTTGCTCTCGTGGAAGCTGAAAAACTTGCGCGTCGAGTAGCGCAGGGTGTAGCCGAACGCCTGCAGGGTGATCGGTGCGGCATGGGTGAAGGTGACCCGATACGGCGACCAATCGCATTCGGCCATGTCCCCGGGCTCGCGCGGCGCTGTCTCCAGGCTCGGCCGGGGCGCCGGCTTGGGGCGGATCCGGCGCACCAGGTCTTTGACCACGCTGTAGCCGCCGTCGAAGCCCTTCTCGCGCAGGCTCTCGAAGACCCGTTGCGCGGTGATGTCCGGGTAGAGCCGAAACAGCTCGTCGACCTGCGCTCGAAACCGATCGAGCTTCGATCGCCGCCGGTACGAAGATTTCGTCGGCAGCGCCGAGTGCGGGCTGTGTCGGGCGCGTCCGTGCTCACGCACGATCTGGCGCACGGTGTTGCGGCTGATGCGGAGCGCGCGCGCGATGGCGCGCCACTTCATCCCCTGGCGGTCGAGCTCCAGCACATCGTGGATGCGCTTTTCGTCAAGCGGTGGCATCGGTTCCGCCGTGCACGATCAGGCGGGCGTCTAGCGTCGTGGTGAGGGCGGCGAGCGCCGAGCGCAGTTCGGCGAGCTCGCCGCACACCACAGCGCACGCCGGTGCGCCCAGGCTCGTCAACGAGCGTTCGAGCAAGCGCGCGTGCAGGCGCACCGCGAGTCGCTTCATTGCCCAGGAGTCGGCCACCAGCTGCTCGCCGGGCGTGCGCCGTGCTCCGGCGCCACCCCTGGGTGCCAGCGGCGGCGGTGATGCCTGCTCGAGCAGCCCGGGCCAGTGCTCCGGCGCTGCCGCGAGCAGCGTGTGCACCAGGTGCGCGGTCTGGCGCGTCGTCAGCCCTCGCCGGGTGATCACCCGCAGCACCGCATCCTGGTTGCAGCGCTGCAACCGCGCCAATTCCGCCGCTGCCGTCGCCGTCACCAATCCCAGCCTTACACTCGCGCTCAGTTCGTCGGACAGGCTCTCGGCCAGCGCCAGACGCCGGCACACCCAGCTCTTGTGCCGGGCCACCAGCACTGCGATCTGCGGCTGACTGAGCCGGTCCTCCCTGTACAGCGAGCGCACCAGCCACGCCTCTTCGAGCTCGGCCAGGCCGGTGCTGGCGTTGCAGCACAACACCCGCACCTTGGCGCCGGCCGCATCGAGCCCATGCACCTCGACCCGCAGCTCGGCCCACGAAAGTGCGCGCGCGGCCCGCACCCGTTTGAGGCCGTCGAACAGCTCCAGTCTCGCCCCTACCCGATACGCCTGCACCGGCGTCAGCTGCCCCAGGCGCGACAGCGACAGCTGCATCTCTTGCTGCGCCTGCGGCGGGCACAACCGCATCGACGAGAGCGCTTCGCCCAGCTCACTCGGTGCCAGATCCAGTGTCGATGTCGGCTCGCCCGTCACGACCAGCACCATGCCGTGCTCGGGAGTAAAGACCCAGATCGGTCAGTGACGGTCGTCCCACAATCACAGCGTTTTCTTCAACGATCGCCAGCTCTTACCCATTGAGGCCGGTCAGTGACATGCGTGCCTCATGTCCCAAATCCATGGCGCTGCGGCACATTCCCCCCAGTGCTTTCAGCGCATGGCGTCGGCGGATGTCTTGGGCGTTCTGACTCCGGTCTGCAAAGCCTACGGCTCGGAGGCGTCGTACGACTCGATCGTGCTCGCCATCCAGTGCTACGGCGGCTACGGCTTCAGCGAGGAATTCCCGCTCGCGCAGATGCTGCGCGACTGCAAGGTGTTCCCCATCTACGAGGGCACCAACGGCATCCAAGCCATGGACCTGCTCGGCCGCAAGGTCGTGATGAAGAACGGCGCGGCGTTCCGCGCGGTCCTGGACGAAATCTCGCGCACCGTCGAGGAAGCGTCACATGTCGAGGCGCTGAAGGACATGGCCGGCAAACTCGCCGCCGCCTTGGCCGAAGTCGGTGAGACCACCGCGCAACTGGCGGGCATCGCCATGGGCGGGGACATCGAGTGCTACATGAGCTGTGCGACCGCCTACCTCAGGATGTTTTCCCGACTCGTCGTCTCGTGGTTGTTCGTCTGGCAGTCGACCGTCGCACAGAAGGCGATCGCAGCGGGTGGTGGTGAGCAGAGTTTCTACAAGGGCAAGCTCGCCACGGCTCAGTTTTACCTCAACAACGAGCTGCCCTACCTGCACGCCACGGCGCAAATCCTGAAGAGTGGCGAACGGACGGCGCTCGACTTCAACGAGGAGTGGTTCTAGCGGGCTGCGCCCAGCGTCTATTCGGGGGTCCGCTCCCGTTGGTCGCTGCGCCGGTGCCGTCATGAAACTTGACTCATGCGCGATGAGTTCCTGCCGTCAAGAAGCCTTGCGGGTGATGCGGCAGAGCCTTCGGCGCTTGTTGCCATCCACTGAGTACCCCGGTTCATAAGTTCGGCAACGTATCTACGGCCGGCACAGCCGGCCCCGATAGCGATTGACGCTTCAGTTCGTGCGGCAGAGTTTTCGGCGCCCGTTGCAATCCACATAGTCTTGCCGTTATAGTTTCACGCACACGATATCGGCTGCAGCTTCAGTTCGCCGCCTAATACGGATGCGCAGATGAGCCCTCACCCATCGAGACGGAGAAAAATCGCCACCTGGATCTGGGCGGTGGTACTTGCCCCGGCCATTTCGTGTGCGCCTTCTCCGGCGTTTTCGCAGATGGGTAGAGGTGCCCAGACACAGCGCAGTGAGCGCTTCAAGACCGAGAAAGAGTTCGCGAGTCATGTCCTGGAGGTGCAGACGCTGCTCGACACGATTGCCCGAAAACTCCAGAGTGGCGATGCGGTCGGTGCTGAATGGGACGCGTTACTGAAGGAAAAGGAAATTCTGCTGACACTCGACCCGGTGATGCGGCAACGATTCACCGAGAGAGAGCAAGCGATCATCGCTGCCGGCGTACCGGCCGTGATTCTCGATCGGCACCACGCGACGGTGGCCAACTATGAGAAGAGTTTCCAAGTTCTGATCGATAACTTGAGCCAGACCGAGGGCGCGAGACGAGGACGAAGCGGCGACTTTCTCGACAAGATCAAGGCAGCTCACGGGCACCTCGAGCAGCGCAAGTCCAAAGATCCCCCACCCTTTCTCAGCTCAAGTCCCTTGTCAGATGGTTCGCACCAACAGGTCGGGGGATTGACCGCGATGGCAGCCCATAGCGACCAACGGGAGCGGTCCATAGAAGAGACGCTGGCCGCAGGCCCGAGCTTGCCGCTGGAATCGGTCAAGAAGAAGGCCCCGGTTCTGGATATCAATGCCGCCGTGCCCCCTCCTCGCGCTGAGGCGCGCGCGCCCGCGTCGTTACCCGCCAACTCAGTGGGTCCGGGAGATCTCAATCCGACAATAGACGTCCAAATCACCCAGGAAGTTATCGATCTCGCCGCCAGTCTGGGCAACTCGCCGGCCAGAATCTATCAGCATGTCAGAGACACCTTCCCGTTCGAGCCCTATCTCGGTTCGCGCAAGGGGTCTCGGGAAACTCTCCTGGCGGGCAGCGGCAACGACTATGATCTGGCGTCTCTGCTCATCGCCCTGTTGCGGGCCGCGAATGTTCCGTGTCGGTACGTTGCGGGCACTGTGTTGTTGTCCGCTGACCAAGCGATGCAGTGGCTGGGCGTCACTGATCCCGGGACCGCCGCGGATCTGCTGGCCACCGCAGGCATCGAGGGTACGGCGTATACCAGTGGCGGGCAGATCACGGCTATCAGCTTAAAACATGTCTGGGTCAGGGCCTACGTGCCCTACGGCAACTACCGCGGCATCCCGAACGACGCCACCGGCAAGATGTGGGTACCGCTAGACCCGAGCTTCAAGCTCTCTGACTACCCGCCGGCCGTCGATATCCCAACCGAGATGGGGTTCAACGCCCAGGCGTTCATCGACAATTACATCTCCACCTTCCACACGCTCAGCCCGGTCGAGTTGTACCTCCAGCAGATCCAAACCTACGTCACAGCCAACCACCCCGAGCTGACCTATCCGAGTGGTGTCTTCCGCCGCGGAACCGTCACGCCAGATCAGTTGGGACTGCTGCCCGGTGCGTTGCCGTACAAGCTGCTGTCGAAGGACGACGAGTACACCGAAATTCCGGCTGCCAAACGTCACCAGATCCGCTTCCGCATCTCGGACAATTTCGGCTCGCCGCTGCTCGACCATACGGTGAACCTGCCGACGATTGCGAGCAAGCGGGTGACGATCTGCTACATCGCTGCGACGCCCGCAGATCAAGCGACGATCGAGGCCTTCGGCGACCTCTACCTAACGCCCCCCGACCTCATCGACCTCAAGCCGGTGCTCAAGGTCGACGGTACAGCCGTCGCGACGGGTGGCAGCATTGGCGCCGGAATCCTCCACAGCTCGGACATGTTCTTCATGGCACCCGTCGGAGAAGGCAACCCGGTGCCGGTCATCCATAACTCCATCACCGCCGGTACATACCAGGGGATCGGCATCGATACCTACGGCGTCCCGCCCAGTGTGCTCCTCCCCTCCCAGAGCGGACCCACGCCGGATACCGACGGCCTGACGGGCGAGAAGCTCTACCGCACGGCGATGTCCTACTTGGATCGGGTGGATCGATCCGGCGCGGCCGTGGCGCAGACGATGCAGATGGTGGCGCTCACAGCAGTGTCCGAGGCCATCGTCGAGAACGTCATCTTAGTCTCCTACAGCTTCGGATCTCCGGTGGGCTGGGAGTGGCGCGGGTTGGTGGTCGATGCCGACCGCAAGATCATCGGGCCGTTCTCGATTGATGGTACTACGAGCAAAGAAAAGCCGTACTTTGTGCTCGCCGGAGCCGACGGGTCAATTCAAGAGAACCGAGTCTTCGAGGACACCTTCAACGAGCAAGCCGTCTCGACGATCAAGATCCTAGAGCTGGCCAACGACATGAGCGTTGCGACGTGCCGGATTGTGACCAGCATCGCGGCGAATTGCCCGGGCATCTCGCAGCCGGCCAGCGTCATCAGCGCCATCAACAGCGCGCTGACGCACGGCCATACGGTGACCATCCCGCGCACTGGGATCACGTATCATCAGTGGCAAGGCACCGGCTACATCGACATGGATCCCACCACCGGTGCCGCGGGGTACATCATCAGCGGCGGCCAGAGTGGTGGGGCGACGGTGGATCTCTGGCTGTCCACGTGGGATCTGATCTTTGCCATCCTGTTCCGCGACGTGTGCAACATCACGGCCGTCATTACCTCCCCGGCACCCAACCAGTTCTTTCCTTATCCGGGGTTTTTGGCCGGATTCTTCAGTTCCGAACCGTCGCAGTTCGATGTGGACTACACGGTCTCGTACTGTGACGACGGCTCAGAGCTGATGCACGAAACGTTCCGGCCGCATTACCAGTATCCTCCCGGGGACTACATTTTCTACGCCGGCTATGGGACCGGCGCGACGCTTCCATTCACGATATTTGACGTCGAAATTCAAATGGGTGGTGCGCGCGACAGCGATCACTACATGGGCAAGGGGTACACCGGGGCCCCGGTCGACGGGGATCCGAAAGAGGCAAACATCTACTACGTCATCAAGCCCAGCACCTTCACTCCCAAGGAGGTGAAGCTCATGGTCAGCCAGGGGGGCGCCCTGCTCACGATGACGCTACCGAATTCGTCTGGCGAACAGACCGTTGAATTCGACGGCAAGAAGGACGACGGCACGTTCTTCGACGCGGGCTCCTACAAAGCGAAAATCAAAGTCATCGCCCCCAACGACCGGCAGAAGACGAGCGATGACCACGATCTGCAGGTCGTGGAGGTCACGAAGGTTGAGTTGCTCACAGCGGCCGGCGGGGCGCTCGACGCCAACAAGCATCCGACAAAGCCGGGCGGGTTGCGGATCTTTACGGGCAGGACAGCCCCGGCTGCCGGCTCGCGCAACGACACCGCCAAGGTTCGAGTGACCCTGAGTGCCGCAGTGCCCGCCGGTAAGCTGAAGGTCCACCTCTTATCGTTCGATCTGGAGGATCCCACCGGGCTGATCAACGCCAATCACGGCAGCGCGCTGGGGACGTCAGCCGAGGGGGACTTCAGTGACGACGACCCGCCTACGGACGGCGACGATAAGGTGGACGTGGACTTCACCGTGACCATGCAGCCGGGCGACAACTTCAAGGTGTTCGCGAGCACCAACGAGGAACTGCTCCTCAACATGACCGATGCCATCGTGAAGGCTACCACCGACGCGATGGGCGCGACGACGGACGCGCGGCTGATGCCCCTGGCCTCGGAACAACTTACCGTGTGGCGCCGGGTGCACGCCGAACGCGACTCGATGGGTACCGTCACGGGGAACGTCGTCAGTGGGAACATCACCGCGGTCGCCGCTGCCGGCGCCGGCAAGAGCATGGTCACCACGAATCAGAATGTTACGGAGACCCCTACCGCTGCCAATCGCTTCGAGCATGGCGTACTGAAAAACGCCGGACATAGTTTTTCAGTCATCTCGAATACACAGGGCGCGAACTTCACGGTCACGGTCAACAATCTCGGTGCGGTGGTGCCGGCGAATGGCGCGTTTACTTTGGTCGACGACGATGACTTCAACAGTAGCGACGGGGCTGCTCTGGACGGCGACGCGGGCGAGGATGTCACCAATGTCGATACCACCCTCATCCAGGACAGTGACGATGGCGCCAAGAACGTCTTTGCATTTGCCTATGTCCGGCCGACCTTCGATGTCGGCGACAACAATAGCAACGTGCTCTTTGTTCTGAATACGCCGGACGGTGCGAACGAAGACGCTTTGCTCATCGCGACCTATGATTTCGACCAAGTTGCCACCGAAGCCGACCCCGACTTCTGGACCGTCTATCTTCTCGGAGCCTATCAAATGCAGACCGAAGAGGATGGCGATCCGGCGAGTGAGAACGGTGGCGCCTCTACCCTTGGCCAGGTGGACACGAACAACGGGAAGGGCGTGAGCGTTTTCAAAGAAACTTCGAAAGAAGCCGCCCCGGGAGGTGGCACGTGCGCTGGACCCGGCACCTTAGCTCACGAGCTGGGCCATCTCTTCAAGGGGGAGCATCCTGACGGCGGATTGATGGCTGGGTCGTGCGGACCGTCCTTGAGCTTCACGAATGCTTCATTGACTAAGATCAGAAACCTTGACCACCCGTAGGGAGTGTCGACTTCGGATGAAATGGACGCAAACACTGGAGAGCAGTAGGTGGGTCGTGAGCCTGGCTCTCGTGTGGGCGCTGCTGGGCGGACGGACGGCGCAGGCGCAGCTCACACTCCAGCTGACCGCGGATCGCGACGCCTATTTGCTCGGTGAGCCGGTGAAGCTGTCGCTGCACGTCCGCAACGACACGTCGTCGCCGATCCTGGTTCGCAAAGCCATCGATGTGAGTTACGGCCTGGTCTCCCTGCAAATCGCGCGCGAGCAGGGGGCATTCAAGCGCTACGTGGCGCCTGAGTTCGGCACCAAGGCTGCCCACATACCAGCCACTGCCATGCAGCCGGGGGAAGACTTGGCGTCGTCGTTCGTCGTCCTCTACCACGTCGTTTCGAAGGACCCGGCGGAGCTGGCCACGTTCTACGCCTTCGACCGGCCCGGCACCTATCAGTTGCGCGCGGAGCTCATCGATTTCGTCGACAACCAGCGCCCGGTCAGCCCTTCAATCGAGATCAAGTTCTCGGCCCCGAAGGCAGCCGACGCCGCCGCGTGGAGGCTGCTACAGACGAAGGAGGCGGCGTACTTCCTCCACAGCGGCCAGCCGCTCACCGTCTCCACCGACGTAAAGAGCTTCGAGCAGATTCTTGCCCGGTATCCCGAGAGCACTTATGCCGGATATCTTCAATCGTCCCTGGAGGTGCATCGCCAGTTTGCGCCCAAGGCGGCGCAGGCAGCTCCGTTGGTGCAGAGTCGAGCCCTCGACGTTGCCGGCCGCTCCCTCATCGTCAAATCGCCCGCCGGTTTGGCGGTGACCACAACCGACGCCGCGGTGCAGCGCATCATCGATCGAGTCAGTGGGTGGGTGAGCGCGTACAACGGTCAAGACATTCCACAGCTGATCCAACATCTGAGCCGGACGCACAGCTTGCGAAAGAAGTGGGAGCAGGGTGAGGGTGACGCTGACCGCACAATGGCGGTCCGGCGGCTGCAAAAGGCGTTCGCGGCAACCGGCCGGGTCTCGATGGATGTCATTGGCGCTGACGTCGGCAGCCAAGCGGCATCGGCGGATATCCTCATGCACGCCGAGCGAGCTGATCCGGTGGACTCTAACCTGGTCATGAAGTTCGTTCGCGACGCTGACGGATTGTGGCGAATTATCGAGGTCGGCTTTTGACTCCCCTGCACACCAACCGCCCGATGCAGTCCGTAGCCTGTGTGCTACGCGCGTCTGTTTGCGCGCTGCTCGTGGTGGCGCAGGCGGCAAGCCAAGCAAATGCGGACCCGATCTCTTCGGGTCTCTCGTGTCTCGCGGCGCACCAGAACCCAAATGGGAGCTGGGGCGACCTCGACGGCAGCGGCCGGCGCGATACGACGGTTGTGCTCAATACGCTCGGCGCCCTGGGACAAACTTCATCTCCTAGCTACACCCAAGGTCTCGCCGCCCTCCAGGGCCTCGCCGCAGAGAACAACGACTACCTCGCGCGCCAGGTGCTCTCACTGGCGCCCGCCACGATCGATGCCTTCGGGTTGGTCACACGGCTCCGCGACAGCCAGGAGAACGCGGAACCCAACCCGAGCGTTCCGAACTTCCCCGCCGGCGGCTGGGGAGCGGCGAGTGGGTTTGCCACCGATACCCTCGACACGGCGCTGGCGCTGCGGGCATTGCGGGCTGCGGGTTTCGAGAGTGGTCTCACCGTCGTGAACGAGCAAGTGCCGGCGGCAGCAACGACCGCCGTGCACCCCTTCAATTTCCCTGCCGGAGCGACTGGCCTGTCGATTCTTATTCGGTCGACGACCGGGCCCATTCGGCTGTTTTTCACGACGCCGGCCAGCGGAACTTTTTCGGTCGATCTCACCCCCGGCGAAGTCCCCGTCAATCAGACCGGCCTGCCGGAGGAGACGGGAACGTACAGTGTAGAAGTCGAGAATCTGGACACGGTTCCAATCTCCTACGCGCTCGAAGCGCGCTTCACGACCGCCGACGGCTTCACTGTGGAGCGCATCAGCCGCGCCCTGCGCTACCTCGGCCTGGCCCAAAATGCCGACGGCGGGTGGGGCATCGCGCCTGACGAGGAGAGCAGCCTGATGATCACCACCGAGGTGCTGCTGACCTTGCAGGGGTACGGAGGCAGCTTCGCGCCGCGGAGTGCGATCGATCGTGGCCTCGACTGGCTCCAAACTCATCAGCATCCCGACGGTGGATTCAGCGCTGATCCTGGCGCGAGCTCGGTCTACGAAACTGCCTTGGTTGTCATCGCGCTCAGCGGCGGCGGCCGCAACGCGGGCTCGATCCTCGCCACCCCCCGCAGCTACCTTCTCAGCAAGCAAGGCCTCGATGGCTGTTGGAACGACGACGCCTACTCCACGGCACTGGCGCTGCGGGCCGTGGGGCTCATCTGTCTGCTCGATGTGGATGGCAACGGCACCGCCGACCTCGCAACCGATATCGTCTACATCGCCCGCCGCCTCTTGCACCTCACGTCGGTTGTTCCCCCCAGTTTCCGTATCCTCGATCCGACCATCGCGGCCGATGCCGTGATCGCCGCGAACATCGACGCCATGTCGATGGCGCTCGACGTCGATTCGAATGGTCACAACGATGTGGCCACCGATATCGTGTACATTGCGCGCTGGTTGCTCCACATCCCCCAGGTAGTGCCGCCGAGCTTCCGCACGTTGGATCCGACTATTCCGCCGGACGCGACGGTCAGTACCCACATCGATGCGTCGTGCCCGTGAAGGGCTGGGCAGCGGTTCGGGGCGTCAGGCAGCGTTCTCCGCACTCAGGATAAACTGGTGGTGCGCACCTCGGTGTGGGGAAGAGTCGGGCCGGGGATAACTTCTCCCTGCCGTCGTGCGATCTCGACGATCGCGCTGGATGTATCCTCGTGCCACTGCCGTTCTCCACACGCCACGGGCTCGATCCGGCTGTCCGTGTGCGCCGCCACGCGCCACAAGAGGTCGACATCGGCGCGGCGCCGCGGCAGGTCGAAGAGGGGAGACACCACGAGCACGTCGATGTCGCTCCACTGATCGGCCGTCCCGGTGACTTGCGAGCCGAACACCACCGCGAAACGGATCGCAATGCCCTTCCGCTGGAGGGCTTGAAGATAACCTTCCACCGCTCTCACAACTGGCTGAGCAACCATTGCAGTACCTCCTCCACCCGCGTGGCGTAGTGTTGCGCTTCGGTCAGGCTTGGTGGCGGCACGAGCAGGTCCGGATACCGCCCCTCAATGTTGAATGCGTTCATGTCCGCCAACAGGTCGCCGTAGTTGCCCGGGAGATCGACGCCGGCGACCTCGGCGAGGCGCGTCAGGTTATGAATGCGCGGTGCCAGATCGCGGGTCTTCCTGCACACGTGAGCCTTGAGCGCCTTCTCCAGCGCTAGGTGACAGAGGAACAGTGCATGGCGAGTGTGTCCTCGATCCAGCAGTTCGCGAGCGACGGTACGGTCTTCCTCGGCCCCTTGTCGCCAGTACGCAATCTGTTTCTCCAGGTCGATCATGCCAATGGCGGCAGTGTACTGAGCCTGCCCTACGGGATGCAAGGCGTCTCGGGTTGCCCTCGGGTTTCCACGAGAGGGTGGCAACGGTAGCCCATCAGCGATGCAAGAGCGCCAGCCCTTGCGTCAGCGCGAAGGGAGGCGGTCGCGACTTTCAAGGGTCGACTCCCATGCGCGGCTTCATGGAACGTATCAACGAACCGATCGTTGCCGAGCACGGCGCGCATACCAGATCGTTCACGATTCCACGCTGCGGTCGTCGAAGGACATTGGCGAACTCGCCGCTTTACCGGGAAGTGAACACCACGGCAGTGGCGGCTCTCCCAAGTACAGACCTCCTGATCTCACCCGACCGGCTGACATCATGATGAACGTCGGGAATGGGTGCCGCGCAAGGGTTGGCTGAGCGTACCGACGCACACGCCGCAAACGGGCACGCGGCGGGTCGGATTTTGAGAAGACCCCGA
>Ga0315286_10006791_pt1 | contig 11147 bp, 15 predicted proteins | sample YL17G10_0_MG_FD_205038 | JGI IMG/M metagenome (GOLD analysis project Ga0315286, IMG submission 205038) | Sediment microbial communities from Yellowstone Lake, YNP, Wyoming, USA - YL17G10_0 | ecosystem: Environmental > Aquatic > Freshwater > Lake > Sediment | place: USA: Wyoming | collected...
CACGAAGATAGACAAGCGGAACATCAAGAACAAGATGTTTATTTTCTTCGCAGACGAGCTGAAGAAAGACAAGAAATACACCATACCTGAGGACCTGGGCAGGGTGGAGTTCGAGGCGTTCCCGCCATGCATGAGAAAAATCTACCAGGACCTGCAGAACGAGCCTAATGTAGGTCATATCCCCAGGTTCGTCTTCTCCACTTTCTTAGCCAGCATCAAGATGCCGATAGAGGAGGCTATAACCCTGTTCAAGAACCAGACGAACTTCAACGAGAATAAGACGCGTTACTATCTCGAGCACTCCTATGGCCTAAAATCGAACAAGACGAAATACTCCGTTCCAGCCTGCGCGAAAATGGAGAGCTACGGCGTTTGCTATAGAGACATCGCCTGCCGTTGGAATCACCCGATGTCATACTACGCTAAGACGAAGAAGGTCAGAAAATGAACCAAGCCGCAGATTTCATCAGGAAAAAGTTCCGCGAGTATTACCAGAAGAAGGGCATCATCCCGCCCGCCGATTTCGAGAAGCGCGAATTCGGCTTCGGCAATGACAAGAAAATTGACTACCGCCATCACGGATTCAAGACCGCGGACGAGCTGAAAGGCTATTTCATCACCAACACCCCTCTTTACGCCTCTTTCTCTTCTGCCTATTACGAATTCCCCAACACCCAGCCAATGAACAGGAAGAATCTGCTCGGATCTGATCTTATATTCGAGTTTGACGCCGAATGCTCGCACGATAGGATAGCCTGCGCCGAATGTTTGGAAAAAGCGAAGCAGGACACCATAAAGCTCATAGAGGATTTCCTGATACCTGATTTTGGATTCAAGAAGAGCGACATAACCCTGGCCTTCTCCGGCTCGAGGGGCTATCACGTCTATATAGTCAATGACGAGGTCAAGCACTTGAGCGGAGAGGCCAGGAGGCAGATCGTCGACTATCTCCAGGCCAAGAATCTGGACATAAAAAGCATAATCAGAGGGGGCGCAACGCTTGGCTCCAAGGGCTGGCGCGGTCGATTGGCGCGAGCGGCTCACGAATATGTCGAAGCCTCCAGCGAGAAGAAGTTCACTGAGAAAGAGGACATCCTGAAGAAAATGGCCGAGGGGAATTATGATTTGTTCAGGGGAGCGCACTCGTTCTGGGACAGGCTATTAAACGAGCAGATAGTCCACCTGAGCTCGGGCATTGACCAATCAGTCACTATCGACATATCTAGGCTGATTCGGATGCCTTCTACTCTGCACGGCGGCTCAAGCCTGTTGTGCATGCGCATTGACAACCTCGACAAGTTCAATCCGTTCAACGATGCCGTCGTCTTCTATAATCCTCCGATGAAGATAAAGCTGACAAGAGACGTCGGAGAGTTCGTGCTTAAGGAGCAGACGTTCGAGCCGCTGGTGCATGGCCAAGAAACTAGCCTGCCGGAATACGCCGCCCTGTATTTGATTTGCAAGGAAGCCGCCTTACCTTTATAAAGTGCAAATGTCTTTTAAAAATATCATGAGAGCCCAGGGAGCGTTGGAATATCTTATCATAATCGCGGCAGTGTTAGGCATAGCGGCAGTCGTAGTCCTGTTCGTAGGCGGCGCGTTCATAGGCAGTTCAGGAGGCGCGGATATATCCAAATGCAGGCTAGCTGCTTCCAATTGTGCAAAAGATATGGCGATGGGGATCAGCACGACCTGTAATTATTGCGATAGCGCATGCGCAAGCGCGACCACCAACCCCTGCAGCCAGCCGGAAGCTGCTAAAGGCGTCTCAAAAGGCGCGATAGGCTGCTGTAAACAAGGCAAAACAAGCCAAATTTATCCCGGCTCTATTGGATGCGGCACCTCCGTCCACATCGCCGTCGGTACGAATAGATTTTATGCACCAGCTGACTGGGAAGCCACTAAAGCAAGTACTTTATGCTCAATTTACCTGATTTATAGAGTTAAATACCTAGATTCTTTAGGTAGCTGGCATACCTTTGCTCCCGGCATTTCATCTCCAGCGCAAGATTTTGACATCTGCCCAGGGGTAGATATGATAATCATTATCCTTACCACAACACCAGAATTCGACATGATTGGTTAACTATTCAGGAAAACTTTTAAACCACGGCTTCGTAATTAATTTGCTGTTTTTAGTGATAAGATGAACTACGAGGACTTGAGGCGGTTTCAGCGGCTGGAGAGAAATTCATCCAGGCTCGGCGAGTTGAGCAACAATTTCTATGGAGAGCTATCGCAGATGATGTGCGACCAGAAAGCCAAGTGCAAAGAAGGCTCCTCTGAGGACGCGAGGGTTTTCGAGAACATGGTAAAGACGTCCAGGGATGTTTTCGACAGGCGCGAGCAGAAGATACTCATGAAGGCCATGCGATATGCCAGAACCAACGAGACAGAGAAGGATGCGGTGACTGACGAAGAGAGGAAGCTGTTCGAGAAAATGGCCGAAGAGCTGAAGAAGAGCAGGCAGGACTTCGAGATGCTGCTCTCAGGCAACGGAAAGCCCAGGAACATAGACAAAATACAGAACATAAACGACATACCTGCCATCAATAATGGTCAGACGGCAGAAGATTTAAATATAGTCATGGTGAGAATTCTAAAGAAAGTTCCTAAGTTCGTTTCTGGCGATTTGAAGGAATACGGCCCGTTCGAGGCAAACTCTATCGCCAGACTGCCGCGAAAGGAAGCGGACTTGCTTTCTAATCGGAACATCATCGAGTTGATATAGCTTTAGGAGTGATTCATGTGAAAATACCCGCGATAATTAATGTCTATTGTCCGAAATGCAAGAAGCACACCCCCCATAAGGTCAAGGAGCTGAAAAAGGGAGGGAAAAGAAGGACCCTGTCGTGGGGCCAGCAGAAGTTCATTAGAGCCACTAAAGGCTATGTTGGAAAGAAAGCAGGCGTGCCCAAGAAGGTCCATCAGAGCCAGAGGCAGACGCTTATGCTAGAATGCTCCGTCTGCAAGAAGAGGCACCCCAAAGACATGCCGCCTTCCAAAACGAAGATAGAGATAAAGAAGAAGGAGTAATCATGCCAGTGAAACAACCAAAATCGAGATTCTTGAAGGTCAAATGCGAAGACTGCGGCAGCGAGCAGATAGCCTTTAGCAACCCTGCGATGGAAGTCAAGTGCCTGGTCTGCGGAAAAACATTGATGCAACCAGGAGCGAGCAAGCCCAAGGTCCTTGTCAAGAAGGTAAAGGTTCTAGATTGATATGAAACTTTCTGAATGGCCGGACAGAGGAGACTATGTCGTTCTGAAGGTCACAAGAGTCATGCCTTACGGAGCGGTAGCCGGGTTAGAGGAATACCCGGGCAAAGAGGCGTTCATACACATATCCAACGTCGCCAACACCAGGATAAAGAACATCCGAAGCTACATCGCCGAAGGGAACGTAAGAGTTGGCACCATAATCAATGTCGACCAGACGAAAAAGTCGATAGAGGTATCGCTAAGGCGGGTTACAGAACATGATGAGAAGAAGAAGCTGGAAGACTGGAAGAGGGAGAAGAGGGCCGATAAGCTGTTTGAGAGGCTTTGCAAGACACTCAAAGAGGATTACCAGAAAGCCTATAGGGTGATAGTGCCCAAACTGGAAGAGGAGTTCGGAGACCTGCTTTCTGCCTTTGAGAACGCCAGCTTATACGGCGAAGAGGCGTTCAAAGGGATTATTCTGCCTGAAAACTTCCTAGAGGCTTTTGTCAAGCAGGCCAAGGAGAGCATTATACCCACGGAGGTCGTGGTGAAAGGCGATCTTGTCCTCTCGTCCAAGAAAGGCGACGGGATACTGGCCATAAAAGAGGTGCTGAAGAAGGTGGAACAGCCCAACGTCAGGCTGGAGTATATCTCAGCCCCGCGATACAGGGTGCAAGTGACTGCTCAAGACTATTCCGCGGCAGAGAAAGTTTTAAACTCCCTCGTACAAAATGCTATACAAGACATGAAGAGGCTCGGCGGAGAGGCCAGCTTCGAGCGCATAAAGGGATGACATGGACTACAAGAAAATACTAAAAGAGGCCGGAGAGAGCGTGGGGATACTCGCCTTGTTATTCGTTTTCATCGTTCTGCTAACGCTAGTAATGATGTCACTGGGCCCGCAGGCGCCGCCCATCAACAAAATGACCTGTGATATAGTCAACGCGACCACGTTCTGCCATTTCTGATGATTATGTCTCTATTGAAATGCACCCAATGCGGAAGATACACGACGAAAGACAGTTGTCCATCGTGCGGAAAAAAGACTTTCAACCCAGAACCCCCGAAGTTCTCGCCGAAGGACAAATACGGCAAAGAGAGGAGAGAGATGCTGTATGAAAGAAGTTGAGATACAGGTGAAGAAGGAGGTCAGCCTGAAAAGCCCAGTCTTGATAGAGGGATTGCCTGGAATAGGACTAGTGGGCAAGTTAGCTGCTGACGATATCATAAAGGAGCTGAAGGCAGAGAAGTTCGCCGAGCTATATTCCCCGGATTTCCCGCCCCAAGTCATGATCGAGGAAGGGTCCATAGTCAGGCTGCTGCGCGACGAGTTCTACTACTGGAAGGCTGAAAAGAAGGACCAGAGCGACCTGATTATAGTCGTGGGCGACCACCAAGGCCTAACGTCCCAGTCGTTCTTCAACATAGCCGGCAGTATACTTGATTTCGCTGAAGGATACAAGGCCAGAATGGTGATAACCCTCGGCGGCCTGTCGATAGGGAAGATGAGCAAGGCGCCTAGAGTCTATGGCGCTGTCACCCACAAACCCCTTATCAGGGATTTCAAGAAACACGGCGTGCTTTTTGACAGGAAAGACGGGCAGAGCATAGTAGGGGCTGCCGGACTATTGTTAGGCTTGGGCCAGATAAGGGGAATGAAAGGAATCTGCCTGATGGGCGAGACGCAAGGAAACTATGTCGACCCAAAGGCAGCAAAGGCAGTGCTAGAGGTGCTGAAACATTACCTAAAACTGAACCTGAAGCTGAACGATTTAGACAAGAAAGCATTAGAGACCGAGGAAATGATCGCCAGGTTCGAGCAGATACAGAAATCCCAGCAACCGCCAGCGCCCGTAATGCACAAGGACGAGAGCTCGACCTACATCAGGTAATCTGCAAAAACCTTATAAACCTAAACTGTTTTTCTACTTTTAATGAAAGCGTTTATCCTAGCTGTCATTATCCTAGCCGTCATTATATCGATTTCTTTATTTTTCCTAAGCGGATACCTGGAACAACAAGGAGGATCAGACCCAACACAGACGTGTGATGAAACCGGCAAGTGCTCAACACCTCAGCAGACCTGCTCCAGCGGCAAATGTCCATCTGGCGAACAACAATCGCAACCGTGCTCAGACGGCACTGCCCATAACCAATGCTCTCTGACCAGACCGGAACAATGCCAGAACGGAACGCTAATAGACAAGTGCACCCAATGCGGCTGTGCTCCGGGCACGCTGTGGGTTTGCAATCAGACCAGCGAAACTTGCTATAAAAAACAGATGTTTGCTACAGCCGATTTCGCAACAATCGAGGGATGCGAACCCTATCGTGGAGCTGCAAATGCGCCCCTAAAAATACTTTTCATAAGCATCAATAATACGCCGCAGTTTGACACCATTGTCGACACGGTGATTGAAGCAAAATTCGAGAGTATATCCCCGTTCAAAGAAAATATCAATTCAATCGCTTTTTACAAGGTTAGTGTCAATGACGATAACATAACCTGCAAAGCCTATGAAAGCGGTCCCATGGCCAGCGGATTCTCCTGCTCGAATGTCCTTACTGCGGTAAACAAAATATGCAGGGTTAACGATTACAGCGGGATTATGTCCGTCGCATTGGTTAAAAGCGATTATTCTGGGGGGTTTGGAATCCCGATTTCTGTCGGCGTTTCCCAGGGTCAGGATTTACAGGTTTATACCGACTCAATCGGCGGAGTGGTTATGCATGAATTAGGCCATGGCTTCGGCCTGGTCGACCTCTACTACGGCATGTTCTATTTCGATGGGCGTCCGGCTCAGTTCATGGATACAAACTTTTCTCGCGCCTACCCGAATGCAGATGGCCCTGGCTGTCCCAAATGGTGCCAGTCCTACAAGCCGGTTTCGGAATATACTCAATCACTAACGGCTCCGTGCGTCAGAATAACCACAAAAGAGGAGTGCGTTTCTTTTGGAAGGCACGAAGAGACATACTCATTCGGCACAGTAAAGACCTGCGACGTTGTTCCCAACAACCTCACCAATGAAATGGAGCATGCTTGCTGTGTGTGGTCTAATGAATCATTTGAATACTTCAATTCATATTGCGTACCGGCATGGGGCATGGAGGACATCGGAATAGGCTGTTTGGAAGGCACAGGCTGTTATTTCGGAGCGGTTTATGGCAATTACGCATGGAGGCCCGTCTTGCGCAATAACGAGAGCATCATGTACAGCAGCGATTCGGTGGCGTATGACCCCGCGTCTTTAAGGCAGTTAAACAAAATATTCGAATGCTGCCTGGTCAATCCAACCAGCAGCAATTGCGCGGATTTCAGGCAAAACTTTTCAGATTTCTTAGAAGAGCGCGGCTACCAGAAGAGAATCGGCTCCTGTGGCTATCCCGGACATGAGATAACTAGCTAACATTATTAACTTTTTCATACCAAATATCTGACATGAGAATAATAGCCGACCTCCATTTGCACTCGAAATACTCGCGAGCTACTTCTGGAAAGATGAACGCCATAGACCTGTCCGAATCGGCCAAGCTCAAAGGGGTAAACCTTTTAGGGACGGGCGATTTCACCCACCCAAAACACCTAGCGGACTTAAAGAGCCAGTTAGAACCTATAGGCAACGGCGTGTTCAGGTATAATGGCATCTACTTCATCCTGTCGACGGAGATAGCGAACCTCTTCACTTGGGACCACAAAGGCAGGAAAGTCCATAACGTGATTCTGGCCCCATCGTTCGAGATAGTGGACCAGATAAACGAGAGACTATTGAAATGGGGGCGACTAGACTACGACGGCAGGCCGATGTTCGGAAAGACCTGCGTCGAGCTGATGGACCTCTGCCATTCTATCTCCAAAGACATTACAGTTATCCCGGCGCATATCTGGACTCCTTGGTTCGCTGTGTTCGGCTCCAATTCCGGCTTTGATAGGCTCGAGGACTGTTACCAAGAGCACACGAAAGACATATTCGCGATAGAGACTGGCATGTCCAGCGACCCGGCGATGAACTGGCGGCTATCGTCGCTCGATCGACTGTCATTGGTCTCTTTCTCCGACGCCCACTCGCCCTATCCCTGGCGGTTAGGTAGGGAAGCGTGCGTTTTCGATATAGAGCCCGACTATTTCGCGATGATGAAAGCGATAAAGCAGAAGGATAAGAGCAGATTCCTGTTCACCATAGAGACTGATCCGGCCTACGGAAAATATCACTATGACGGCCATAGAGCCTGCGATACAGTCTTGTCGCCGGAAGAGGCCAAGAAATACAACAACATATGCCCGGTATGCCGAAGGCAGTTGACCATAGGAGTTGCCCACCGCGTTGAAGAGCTCGCTGACAGACCGGTAGGATATATTCCCAAAGAGGCGATTCCGTTCAAGACGTTGCTATCGCTATCCGAGATAATCGCGGGCGTCTTCAACACAACGCCAGAGTCCAAGACAGTCTACCGCGAGTTCAACCAGGCGATAAAGATTATGGGCAATGAGCTGTCTATCCTGCTCGATTTGCCTGAAGAACGGCTCAGGAAAGAGATTAACGGAAAAATAGTCGATGTGATAATGAAAGGGAGAGAAGGGAAAATCAAGATAAAGCCTGGCTATGACGGCGTATATGGTGTTCCAGTTTTCGAAGAATCCGAAACAGAGGCAAAGCCGAGGCAGAAAAGCCTATTGGACTACTGAAGCTCTTTTACTACCTTCTCTATCCCCATCTTCTTCTCTTTCCCGCTTTTCATGTCACGCAGTACCAGCTTCTTGGTCTTGAGCTCTTCTGGCCCGACTATAATCGCATAAGGGATATTCTTGGCGTTGACATAGTCGAACTGCTTCCTGAGATTCCTTCCAGCGCTGTCAAAGTCGGCGGGCACCCCATTCTTCCTGAGCCCCTGAGTTATCTTTATCGCTTCTTTCCTGACATCATCATTGACTGCGCAAACAAAAACCTTAGCAGGATAGTCCTCTACCTCAAACAGTTTTTTCTTTTCCATTTCATCTATTATCCGCGACAGGCCGAGACTGATGCCTACAGCGGGCGTTGGCTTTCCGCCATAGATCTCCACAAGCTTATCGTATCTCCCGCCGCCAGCGATACTGAGGCCGCCAGTGCTTATCTCGAATACGGCGCCAGTGTAGTAATCAAATCCCCTAACCAAGCCAAAGTCTATCGCAATCTCCTTCTCCAGCCCGAAACTATTCAACTCTTTGACCAGGCTCTCGAGCTCGTCAATCTCCCCTGGCTTTGACCTAACCAATTTCATCAGTTTTTCTATCTTAACCGTCTCTATCCCTTTCTCTCTCAACTCTTTTATCACGCAGTCTTCGCCCATCTTCTCGAGCTTGTCTAGACAGCGAAATACCTCTAACGGGTTCTTTATGCCTAGGTTGACCACTTTCCTTTCTATGACCCGTCTGTCGTTCAGCCTGACTCTGAAATCCTTGAACCCTAGCTTGCGCAGGCACTCGACAGCTACCACTATAACCTCTGCGTCAGCGATAGCCAATTCGCTGCCAAATATGTCCACATCAGCCTGCCAAAATTCCCTATAACGGCCGGCCTGCGGCTGGTCGTAGCGCCAGACTTTCCCTATCGAGTAGCGCTTGAACGGTTTTGCTATCGACGGATCAGAAGCGACTATCCTCGCCGCCGGAACTGTCAAATCGTAACGTAGGCCTAATTCTCGGTCGCTCTTGTCCTTGAAGTAGTAAATCTCCTTCTTTAGTTCTTCACCGCCTGCGTTCTTGGCCGATAGTAATTCCCAGTCCTCGAATGCTGGGCTGTCCAGAGGCTCGTATCCGTAGTTTTTGAAGACTGCCTCTACCTTGGAAATGGCATAATTTAGCCGTCTCATCTCCTTAGGCAGTAAATCGCGAGTGCCCTTGGGCGGTTGGAACATAGTCTTCTTAACACCAGAATCAGATTTAAAGCTATCGAAATCGCTTCTATTTTCCTTGGTGAATAAAACCAGCCATGTTCGCTCGCTATCTTTCCTTCACAGGCCTTTATAAAAGTTTCTCGAAAATCAGTCTATCGTAATACTTTCTTCCAGATTTTATATGTTTCTTCATTCTCCCAACAAATGTGAACTTCAAATCCTTAGCAAGATTTATGCTCCGTTTATTGTTTTCACGAGTCGTATAAATCAATTTTTTAAGTCCTTTTTTCTTCGCCGTTTTAATTGCTTCCTTAATCAGTCTAGTCCCTATTCCTTGGCCCCAGACCTCCTTCTTCAACGATAAACCTACTGTCCCAACATGATTCATCCTACCCCGCTCTATCCTGATAAAGGCATCACCAACAACATTCCCATCTTTCTCAGCAACAAGTATTACCAGGCCGCGTTCCATCATTCTGGAATACTGTTCAATAGTTTCTTCTAATGTCTTTGGCAGAGGAGTTAACGCGTTTTCCTGGATTTCTGGCTCCTTGTTCCTTTCAAAAAGCGCTTCGGCATCCGACCACTGGAACGGTCTTATTTTGAGCATATTTATTATTAGGAAGACCATTAATATAATCATGAAAGAGGCCATGTTCTACCGGAAGAAAGATCCAATAGAGTGTTATCTATGCTACCGCAACTGCAAGATCCCTAAAGGCGGATGGGGCTATTGCGGAGTCAGGCAAAACAAGGACGGGACTCTATACGCGATGACCTACGGCAGGCCTTGTACCACTGCCATTGACCCTATAGAAAAGAAGCCGTTCTACCATTTCTGGCCCGGAAGCCTGTCATTCTCGATAGCGACAGTAGGCTGTAATTTTAGGTGTTTGCATTGCCAGAACGCCGACATCTCCCAAGCGAAGCCAGGCTCATTGCCAGAGCAGGAGATGGAGCCGGAAGAGGTTGTCAAACTGGCCAAGCGCTCTGGCTGTCAGGGAATATCCTATACTTATACAGAGCCCACCATCTTTTTCGAGTACTGCTACGATATAGGGCGGCTGGCTCGGAAGCAGGGGCTCTATAACAACTTCGTGACTAACGGCTACGCCCAGCCAGAGCCCATAACTAAGTCGAAAGAGTTTCTGGACGCGACAAGGATAGACCTGAAAGGGGACGAGAATCACTATCTCAAGGTCTGCGGGGGGGTAATCCTAGAAAACGTCCTGAAGTGCATTAGAGACTACCACAAGACTGGCCAGCACATCGAGATAATCACGCTGGTTATAGAAAAGGACAATGACAATCGGGACTGGGTTCTGGCCATGGCCGACTTCCTAAAAAGCCTATCGCCGGATATCCCGTGGCATTTCACCGCGTTCTACCCTGCCTATAAGATGATGGACAAGCCCAGAACCTCGTCAAAAACCTTGGAGAAGATGTACGACTGGGCCAAAGAGGCTGGAATGAGATACGTTTACACAGGCAATGTCCCCGGCCATCGATACGAGAACACCTATTGCCCTAATTGCGGCGAGCTGGCCATAGAAAGGTCTGGTTTTAGCGTAATAAGGATAAGCCTGACCAAAGACAAGCGCTGCCCCTCTTGCGGCGAGAAAATCCCGATTGTGGGAGAATTACCCGGAGATTAGCCTGCCCAGTATGTTCAGCGCGTCCAGCCTCTGTATCAGCTGGTCCGCGTAAAAGAACGCCAGAATCAGCATCACTATCATGATTAGTACCGCTACCAGTAATAGCCTCTCGGTCATGAGCTGCTGTTGCTGTAGATACTGGCTGTAGCCCATCTTGTATTTTCCTGTGCTATCCTGCCAGACCATCGTTTCCTCTTTCTTTGCCATCTATTTCACCTCACATCCATCCCAAAAAAGTAGCTAAAAGCACAGCACCCACCCCGCCCAACCCGCCGAGCACTGATATCAAAAGCACCAGCGGAGTCAGCGGAATCTGTATGCCGAGCACGTAGACTATTATCAATAAAGCCACTATGCCGGCTATCGCGTTGGCAATCAGTTCCTTCAGCAGGTAGATCAGCAGGAACGCCCC
>Ga0315286_10006792_pt1 | contig 11145 bp, 9 predicted proteins | sample YL17G10_0_MG_FD_205038 | JGI IMG/M metagenome (GOLD analysis project Ga0315286, IMG submission 205038) | Sediment microbial communities from Yellowstone Lake, YNP, Wyoming, USA - YL17G10_0 | ecosystem: Environmental > Aquatic > Freshwater > Lake > Sediment | place: USA: Wyoming | collected...
CCGTGGCTCCCTTCTGTCCCTCGAACGCGGCCTTCTCGAACTCCTGGACCATCTGACCTTTGCCGAACCAGCCGAGGTCGCCGCCCTGCTTTCCAGAGGGGCACTTCGAGAACTTCTTCGCGAGCTCGCCGAAGTTCTCTCCGGAGTTGATCTTGGCCAGCAGCTCCTTGGCCTTGTCTTCCTTCTCAACAAGAATGTGCGCTGCGTGGACTTGCTTTGCCATGTCGGTCCCGATGCGGAGGCGGAATATCAATATTGCCAACCAAGAGGCAGGTGAGTCGTCAGTAGTTCCCCAAATGCAGATATACGTACGAACCCGTCCCGTTCCCGGAGAGGTCATGGCGACTGATGAAATCCCCTCGGCCCTGAAGCACCCGCTATCGCTCCAGGCCGATTACGCCTCCCCGACGATATACGGCTGGGCAGGCATCCTGGTGGGAATCCTTGTGCTCGTCCTCGCCGCGGTCATGATGGTCGTATTCGTGGTCGCCTCGATGGTATTCTTGGCCGTGGTCGCCTCGATGGTATTCTTGGCCGTCGGGGCAATCTTCGTCGCTGTCGGATACCTGATCCTCACGAAGGGCAAGTAGCTCGAGACTGCAGGAGGCGGTGGGAATCGGGGCTCTTTTCGATGCGTGGCTCTTTCTCCCTTTCCGACCGTCCAGAACCGCGCACCCGTACCTTTCAATCGCAAAGCATAAACATAACGATGATAAGTATGAGCCATGAACCTGAACCTGGATGACGTCGACAGGAAGATACTGAGAGAACTGCAGCGTGACGGACGAGCGTCGTTCAGGGACATATCATCTCGAATAGGCGTGAGCACGCCGACGGTCAGCGCGAGGGTGCTCGCCATGACCGACATGGGCCTGATCAAAGGGTACACCACATTGCTCGACGCTGACATGCTCGGCCAGGTCTCTGTGATACTCATGATCGATGCGCGCCCGTCAGACCTGGACAAGGTTGTCGAGAATATCGGCGACGACGACATCGTCCGCCAGATGTTCGTGCTGTCCGATTCCAGGGTTATGTGCCTCCTGTCGTTCTACAACCAGGTCAAGTACCAGCAGTTCCTGGAATCGCTGGCCCACATCCCCGAGATCGTGAAGGTCACACCGTCGCTGATCCTGAAGTCGAAGAAGGAGGTCCAGCGCGCGGCCCTCACGGACGAGGCCGGCCTCATGATCAGGTGCTACTACTGCGGGCATCTGATGAGGGACGAGGGCGTGAAGCTGAAGATGGACGGCAAGTACCACTACCTCTGCTGCAGCGTCTGCGCCAAGCTGTACAAAGAGAAGTACGAGAGGCTGAAGAAATCAGCCGCCGAAGCGTGACTGCAGAACGGCGTGTTTCACTAATCAACGGTCGCTTTACTTGGCGTACTTCTCGGGGTTCTTCTCGAACGCGGTCTTGCATCCAGGAGCGCAGAAATAGTACTCCTTCCCCTTGTACACGCTCTTCCACTTCGCCGTTTTCGGGTCCACTTCCATCTTGCAGATGGGGTCGACTGCCACATTCATCACCTTGACTAAGAGGGTGGGAGCGGAGCCAGGTTATCTCACTTGCGGGGCATTGAGGGGAATCTAGCTCCGCTCCGCACATCCCATATTAACGACGTGAATGATATTGCTTGCGCCTTACTAACAACATGGTACGCCAGCTGATGTCCAATTCTGACCGTCGCGGGCGAACTCTTATATTTCGGGAGCAGGTATGACCGTTCCCGGGAACCTGGTGAGTATAGATGCCGATATTCGAGAAGTCTTCTGAAAGCTCCGTGACCAGGGCGATCGTATCTCAGTTCGCCAAGGACATGGACGGCTTTGCCGAGACAGATGTGATCATTGTGGGCGGCGGGCCCAGCGGGCTCATGGCCGCGCACGACCTCGCGAAGAAGAAGGTCAAGGTGCTCATCGTCGAGAGGAACAACTACCTGGGCGGAGGGTTCTGGATCGGCGGCTTCCTCATGAACAGCCTCACGATCAGGGCCCCGGCTCACAAGATTCTGGACGAACTGGACATCGCATACGAGGAATATGAGAAAGGCCTCTACGTGGCCCTTGCCCCGCTCGCGTGTTCCAAGCTCATAGTTGCTGCTTGCGAAGCCGGCGCGAAGATACTCAGCATGACCATGTTCGACGACCTCGTCCTCCGCGAGAAGAACAGGGTCGCGGGTGTGGTCGTCAACTGGGCACCCGTGTCCATGCTTCCCAGGCAGGTAAACTGTGTCGATCCCATCGCATTCGAATCCAAGCTCGTGATCGACTCCACGGGCCATGATGCTTCCGTCGTGAGGAAGTTGGAGGAGCGCGGGCTCATAAAGATGCCGGGATTCGGCGCGATGTGGATAGAGAAGAGCGAGGACGCGGTGGTCGAGCGCACTGGTTTCGCGCACCCTGGCCTGATCGTCACTGGCATGGCAGTGTCCACCACCTTCGGGCTGCCGAGGATGGGCCCGACATTCGGGTCGATGCTCCTGTCCGGACGGCGCGGGGCCGAGGTCGCCTACGAGCACCTCAAGAAGAAGAAGTAGGGTTCTGCTGCAGCCCCTCGCTCCGTCAATGAACTCGCCGGGGACATGTGCTGAGCTGGTGACGGCGTTCAGATGTGTCGGTGGAACGACGAGAGGTCGTTGACCTTCTCCTCCGACCTCAGCCCGTGCTCCATGGCCATCACTGCCGCTCCAGCGCCCTTTATCGTGGTGAAGATGGGGATCTCCAGCTCGACCGCGAGCCTCCTCATCATGTAGCCGTCCCTCCTCGTCCCGGAGGATTCGCTGGGCGTGTTGATCACCATGTGCACGTCCCCGCTCCTCATGAGGGCGAGCGCGTCCGGGCCCTTGTTGTCCGATATCCTGTACGTGGTCACGGCCTCGACGCCCCTGGACCTCAGCGTATCCGCGGTCCCCTCGGTCGCGAATATCCCGAACCCCATGCTCACCAGCCTCCTCGCGAGCTGCGCAGCGACGTCCTTGTCCTCGTCCGAGACGCTCACGTACACGTTGCCCTTCCTGGGCAGCCTCTGCCCCGAGGCGATCAGCGCCTTCCAGACGGCTGCGGGGTACGTCGCCGCTATCCCCATGACCTCGCCCGTGGACTTCATCTCGGGGCCCAGGATGCTGTCCACGCCCGGCAGCTTCAGGAACGGGAACACGGACGCTTTGACAGCGACGTGGGATATCCTCGCCTCGCCCTGCAGGCCCAGGTCCTTGAGCTTCGTCCCCAGCATGACCTTGGTCGCGATCTTAGCGAGGGGCACCCCGGTCGCCTTGGATATTATCGGCACGGTCCTGCTGGCGCGCGGGTTCGCCTCCAGCATGTAGACGCTCCCGTGCTTGTACGCGAGCTGGAGGTTGATCAGGCCCACAGTCTTCAGCGCCAGGGCGACCTTCCTGGTGGTAGAGGCGATCTCTGACATGACCTCCGGGCCGAGCGTCATCGGAGGGAGGACCATGGTGGCGTCCCCAGAGTGCACGCCCGCCTCCTCGATGTGCTCCAGGACCCCTCCGATGTACACGTCCTCGCCGTCGCACACGGCGTCGACGTCTATCTCGACCGCGTGCGTGAGGTACTTGTCGACCAGGATCGGGTGCTTCTTCGATATCTTCGCGGCGCTCTTCATGTACGTCTCGAGCTCGCCCTCGTTGTAGACGATCTCCATCGCCCTGCCCCCGAGGACGTAGCTCGGCCTGATCAGCACTGGATACCCTATCTTCTCGGCGAGGTGCTCGACCTCCTCGAACGAGAAGCCCGTGCCCGACCTCGGCTGGAGTACGCCCAGCTCGTCCATCAGCTTCGAGAACTTCTTCCTGTCCTCGGCGAGGTCGATGGACTCGGGCGAGGTACCCAGGATCCTCGTCTTGGAGGCCCCGAGCTCCTTCTGCAGGGGCAACGCGAGGTTGATCGATGTCTGCCCCCCGAACTGGAGTATCACACCGTCAGCGTCCTCCTTCTCTATCACGTTCAGGACGTCCTCGACGGTGATCGGCTCGAAGTACAGCCGTGTGGAGATGTCGAAGTCCGTGGACACCGTCTCCGGGTTGTTGTTGATGATGATCGCGTCCATGCCCTGCTCCTTGAGCGCGAGGGCGCCGTGGCAGCAGCAGTAGTCGAACTCTATCCCCTGGCCTATCCTGATCGGCCCTCCGCCGACGATCACGACCTTCTTGTTCGACGAGGGCCTCGCCTCGCACTCGGACTCATACGTGGAGTAGAAGTACGGCGTCTCGGCCTCGAACTCGGCGGCGCAAGTGTCGACCATCTTGTACTTGGCCACGATTCCATTTGAGCGCCTCATTCGTCTGATGGTCCCCTCATCCTTGCCCGTGAGGGTGGAGATGTGCTCGTCCCCGAACCCGAGGCGCTTCGCCGAGGCGAGCGTGGCTGGGTCCAGCTTGCACTTCAGCTGGTCCTCCATCCGCACCAGGTCTTGGATCTTGTGCACGAAGAACGGGTCCCAGGCAGACAGCTCGCATATCTTCTCGACGCTCATCCCGCGCCGCAACGCCTCGGCTATCGCGTACAGCCTCGTGTCCGTGGCGACGGCTAGCTCCTTCTCCAGGTCCTCCTCGGACCATCTATCGGGCTCGAGTCCGACCCTGTCTATCTCGAGCGACCGCACGGCCTTGAGGAGCGACTCGTGGAAGTTACGCCCGATCGCCATGACCTCCCCGGTGCTCTTCATCTGGGTCCCGAGCCTCCGATCAACGGTTCTGAACTTATCGAACGGCCATCTCGGTATCTTCATGACGACATAGTCCAGGGCGGGTTCGAACGCGGCGCATGTCCTCTTCGTGATGGCGTTGGGGATCTCGTCCAGCGTCTTGCCGATGGCGATCTTCGCCGCCACCCTCGCGATCGGATATCCGGTCGCCTTCGAGGCCAGCGCGGAGCTCCTCGAAACCCTGGGGTTGACCTCTATCACGCGGTACTCCCCGGTCTTGGGGTGGACCGCGAACTGCACGTTGGCTCCTCCCTGGATGCCGAGCGCGCGGATGATCTTGATCGATGCCGACCGGAGCATCTGGTGGTCCCGGTCGCTGAGCGTCTGCGCGGGGGCGACCACGATGCTCTCGCCCGTGTGGATGCCCATCGGGTCGAGGTTCTCCATGTTGCACACGATGACGCAGTTGTCCTTCACGTCCCGCACGACCTCGTATTCGAACTCCTTCCACCCGATGACGCTCTCCTCGATCAGCACCTGCCTGATCCTGGAGTAGATCAGCCCTCGGCCAGCGATGTGGACGAGTTCCTCCTCGTCGTTGGCGATGCCTCCTCCCGTGCCCCCGAGCGTGAACGCCGGCCGGACCAGCACCGGATATCCCCCTATCTCAGGCACGGACCTCTTGGCATCGTCGATCGACTGCACGGTCCTGCTCTTGGGGATCGGCTCGCCGATCTCGAGCATGGTCCTCTTGAACAGCTCCCGGTCCTCCGAGAGCGCGATCGCCTTCGGCTGGCTGCCAAGCAGCTCTACGCCGAGCCTCTCGAGTATCCCCTGCTCGGCGAGCTCGGAGCACAGGTTCAGGGCGGTCTGGCCGCCCATCCCCGAGAGTATCCCCTGGACCTTCTCCTTCTCGATTATCTTGGTGATCGTCTCGACGTTCAGCGGCTCGATGTACACGATGTCCGCCATCTCGAGATCGGTCTGGATCGTCGCTGGGTTGGAGTTGACCAGGACCGTGGTGCATCCCTCCTCCCTGAGGGACTTGCACGCCTGTGAGCCGGAGAAATCGAACTCCGCGGCCTGCCCTATCACTATGGGCCCAGAGCCAATTACCATCAGCTTCTTCAGGTCTGGTCGCTTCGGCATCAGGCTCCCCCCATCATCCGCGCGAACCTGTCGAACAGGAATGTGGTGTCCTGGGGACCGGGATGGGCCTCCGGATGGAACTGGACCGAGAAGACCGGCAGCTTCCTGTGCCTCACTCCCTCCACCGTGCCGTCGTTCAGGTTGGCGAAGTCGACCTCGAGGCCGGCCGCCGCGGCGCTCCCGGAGTCCACCGCGAAGCCGTGGTTCTGGGATGTGATGAACACGCGCCCGTCGTGCGACACCGGCTGGTTGATCCCTCTGTGGCCGAACTTCAGCTTGTAGGTCCTAGCGCCGAACATCAGGGAAAGGAGCTGGTTCCCCAGGCAGATGCCCATCATGGGGTAGTCCTCGCTGAGCCCTTTGAGCGTCGCGACTGTCTTCGAGAGCATCTCCGGGTGCGCCGGGTTCCCCGGGCCGTTCGTGATGAATATGCCGTCCGGGTCCAGCGCCCTCACCTTGTCCCCGGGCGTGTCGAAGGGCAGCTGGACCACATCGAATCGCTTCCTCAGCTCGATGACGATGTTCTCCTTGACGCCGCAGTCGAACACTGCGACGGTCCGTCCCCTGCCCTCGTCGAACCTCTTGACGGACTTCGTGCTCACCTTCGATACGAGGTTGGTCTCCTCGGGGTGCGCCATGGTCCTCACGCGCTCGAGCAGCTCGGCCGGGTCGCCTGTCGTGATGCCGCCCTTCATCGTTCCGTGGATGCGCAGCCGCCTGATCAGCGCCCGGGTGTCTATCCCGGATATCCCGGGGACGCCGTCCTTCTCGAGGAGCTCGTGCAGTGTGTTCTCCGAGGCCCGGTGCGACGGGAGCCCGCACAGCTCCTTCACCACATGGCCCCAGACCTGGACCTTCTCGGACTGGCCGTCCTCCGAATTCACGCCGTAGTTGCCGATCAGCGGGTACGAGGAGACCAGTATCTGTCCGCAGTAAGAAGGGTCCGTGAGCGACTCCTGATAGCCTGTCATGCCCGTGGCGAACACGACCTCTCCGAGAGCCGTCTTCCGGGCGCCGAAAGCCTCCCCCTCAAGAACCGTCCCATCCTCGAGGACCAGGAAGCCCATCATTCACAAGACCTTCGGGATATTCAGAGGGGGCTTAAAGAAGCTTGTTGTGGGAGGTCGGACTTCCCGCGCCTGGATTATCCCAATCTGGACACTGCGAGAGGAACTTGTCCTCCTTGCGGGCAGAGGGCGTCCTCAGTGCTGCCGGGCGTACCGCGCCAAGGCTCCGAGCGCGGTGACGGTGATCCACTGGTTCTTGATCGGGTTGGGCCTGTCGGACTGGTACCACAGCCCGTCCTTCGATCTCGCCTCGACCAGCCAGCTGATGGGCCTGTCCATCCTCGGGTCCGACGGTCCGAACCTCAGGGCAGTGAGCATGTCGAGGCCGCAGAGGCCGCTGCCGTAGTACGTCGGGTACTTCAGCATGGTCCAGTTCCTCTCCGACTGATAGTAGCTCGAGTGGCAGTTCCTCTTGAAGAACTGGTCGAGGAAGAAGCTACCCGCCCTCCGGACATCGCTGCTGGATCTCATCTTCGGGCTCTGCGCCATCCCCCGGATGACCATCAGGGTCGTCCATGTGCAGCTCGGCACATGGCTGTAGTCCTTCGGGCTGTATTCCGGGATCTTGCCCGCCTGGACCATCGCGGCGAACTGGGACATCTTCATGTATCTGGTTCTGTTGCGAAACCAGGCAGCGGCCTTTCACGCCGCAGCCTCCTCGCAACTCGCTCCATTCGGCTCCGACCGTGCGCCCTTCTCAGGGTCGTAGAGGATCATCATCACGTCATGCTGGAGCGCGCCGGGGTCGAACCGTAGACCCCCCACCATCTCCTTCGAGACGGCTGTCTGCAGCAGGTTCAGGCTGGCGTTGATGTGCCTGTCCAACCGCCAGCCGCACTCGCACGCGAACTCCGTGCCCTTTCGGGAATCCTGTAATCTCCCACATACCGGGCACCTCCTGCTGCTGTTCCTCGGGTCCACCTTGTGGACCGGTATTCCTCTCCACTGGGCCTTGTACTCGATGAACTGGTGGAGCTTCCTCCTCGGCCACATGCTCAACCGTCTGTTGAGGGTCTTGTCCTCCCTCGGCTTGAAGACCCCCTTGAGGTCCTCGAGAATTATCGCCGCCTTGTTCTCCTCGGCGAAGTCGATTACCGCGTTGGCCACCTGATGCATCCGATACTCGACCCGGTCATGCTCCCTCTTCCCCTCCCTCTTGCAGAGCCGCCTCGAGGTCCGGCGGTCATGGGACTTCTTATTCTGGAGGCGCTTCCGCCGGTCATGGTGCCTCTGCTGGATCGTGGCCACCTGCGGGAAGGATGCCTTCACGGAGACGCCTTTCTCTCCACTAACGAACACCCCGTCGAGACTCCTCTCGTTCGTGTCGAGAGATACGACCGATTCCGGAACAAACGGTCGTGGCTCCGTCTTCCTGAAGGCGATCACGACCCTGTCCGGGAAGAGCGTCAGGGAGCCGAGAGAGTAGGAGGGATCATCCAAGAAACCCCTGTGATACTCGCTCATGACCAGCCTGAGCTCGACATGGCACCCTGCCCGGATGGGCAGGTCGATCACCCCTCTCTCGCGGTCGAGCTTGTACGCCTGGTTCTCCGTCTTCATGAACAACCTCTTGACATACGGGACCCGGTCCGCCTCCCCTTTCCTGACGCTCCTCCGATGGTTCTTGAGGACACTCGTAGCGACCTCGAACACCGAGACGAGGTGCTTAGCGTACATGCAAGGGTGCTCGGTCCTGAAGTCCTTATATGCGAGCTTGCACAGCGAGTACCTGGATGTCGCGCGCGTCTGCAGTCCCGCCCTTATGGCACGATTCACAGCAAGGCGGAAGTCCTCGAGGAGGAACCTGGCCTGAGCGGACAGCTCGCCCTCGAGACGAAAAGACACCGCCTTGACGAGCATCGGATGTTCCTAGGCGGTCGCGGTATTTCTTATCATCCACTGCATGTAGCATCCGCCCCTTCGCGCTCTCCTCGGGACACTTCCGCAGCCAAGGGGACATCCCGAAGGTATTCGCTTAGAGCGCCAAGGGCCACGAGAGATCGACTAGCCACGTCTCCCTGAACACGGAGCGAGTGTTCTCGGTGGACATCCTCCCGCATGATCAGCGCCCTGGCAGGAGGGTGTGCAGTCGATGCGGCGAGACACAGGGCAAGAAACGGTGCACGAACCAGGCGCCGATGGGCATTCCTCGTTCAACTGGCTCTGAGTGTGAAGTTTTGATCACCGGAGTTCTGCAACAGGGCCTCTCAAGAACCATTGAGGAGGGCCGCCCGACTACGCGATGTTCATCACGACGACGTCCCGGACCGCCTTCATCTCGCTGAACGGGAGCACGAGCCTTCCCTGAGCGTCCGTCTTGAACAGGCGTGGCTCGACCTCCTCAGCAGGTATCACGAGCACGTTCTGTAGCTCGCCGGTCTTCGTATCGATCATGAAGTTCTCTATCATCCCGAGTATCTGGCCGTCGTTGGTCATCACGGTCTTGCCTTTCAGCTCGGTTATGAACTTGCGCATGCTCATCCCATCTCCAGCTATCTGTAATAGCCTAGACTATTATCATCTTTGCTCTTCTTAGACGTTGCGGTCTTCATCTCCCGCGACTGAGATTCATAGAATCTCACGGTCTCTGGGTCGGTCGAAGGCCTGACGGACTCAAGGGCCTTCTCGAAGTGCGCCGCGGTCACCTTGCCCGCCGCTCTGTCCTCTCGCAGGGCGGCGAGAGCGGCCTCCCTGCACAGGTTCTCGATGTCCGCACCGACGTATCCTTCCAGCCTCTTCGCCATCGCGTTAATGTCCACATCGCTTCCGAGAGGCATTGCCTTGGAATGCACCTTCAGTATCTTCAGCCGGCTCGCCTCGTCCGGGACAGGGAGCAGGAGCAACTTGTCGAACCTGCCGGGTCTGAGCAGGGCAGGGTCGACTATGTCCGGCCTGTTGGTCGCCGCGATCACGAACACGTTCACGAGATCCTCGAGCCCGTCCATGGATGTCAGGAGCTGGTTCACGACCCTCTCCGTGGCGCCGGAGTCGTGGTGCCCGCCCCTCCTGGGGGCGATGGCGTCTATCTCGTCGAGGAATATGATCGCGGGCGAGACCTGCTTCGCCTTCTTGAATATCATGCGCACGGCCTTTTCGCTCTCCCCGACCCACTTCGACATTATCTCGGGGCCTTTGATTGAGATGAAGTTCGCTTTGGACTCCGTCGCGATGGCCCTCGCGATGAGCGTCTTGCCCGTCCCGGGCGCGCCGAACAGCAGCACCCCGGACGGGGGCTTTATCCCCAGCCTCTTGAACGACGCGGGGTCAGTGAGCGGGAGCTCGATCGCCTCATGTAGCTGCTTCTTCACATCCTCCAGTCCGCCGACGTCGTCCCAGGTGACCCTCGGTATCTCGATCAGCACCTCTCTCATGGCGCTGGGTTCTATGTCCTTGAGGGCATCTGCGAAGTCCTGTGCGGAGACTCTCATCCTCTCCAGGATCTCCGCGGGGATCGGCTTTCCCAGCTCGATGTCCGGCAGGTACCTCCTCAGGGCCCTCATGGCAGACTCCCTGGCAAGGGCGGCCACATCCGCCCCGACGAACCCGTGCGTGACCTCTGCGATACGGACGAGGTTGACGTCCTCCTCGAGGGGCATGCCCCTGGTGTGGATCTGCAGTATCTCCAGTCTCCCTTCCACGGTCGGGACGCCTATCTCTATCTCCCTGTCGAACCTCCCCGGTCTCCTCAGGGCTGGGTCGATCGCTTCCTCACGGTTCGTGGCCGCGATCACGATGACGCACCCTCGGCTGGTCAGGCCGTCCATCAGCGTCAGGAGCTGGGCCACGACCCTTCTCTCGACCTCTCCCTGCACCTCGTCCCTCTTGGGGGCGATGGAGTCGAGCTCGTCGATGAATATCACGGACGGGGCGTTCTTCTCCGCCTCGATGAATATCCCCCTGAGGCGCTCCTCGCTCTGGCCGTAGAACTTGGACATTATCTCAGGGCCCTGGATGGCGTAGAAGTTCGCCCCGGCCTCGCTCGCCACGGCCCGCGCGATCAGGGTCTTGCCAGTCCCGGGAGGACCGTACAGCAGCACGCCCTTGGGGGGGTCGATCCCGAGCCTCGTGAATATCTCCGGATGCTTGAGCGGGAACTCGATCGTCTCCCGGATCCTCTGGAGCTCCCCCTCCAGGCCTCCGATGTCCTCGTATGTGACCGAGGGCCTCGTGAGCTCCGTGACCTCCACCGGCTCGGTCTTGACCGAGAGGTCGGTGTGTTCAGTCACCTGGACGATCCCGCTGGGGGTCGTCGATGCGACGA
>Ga0315286_10006793_pt1 | contig 11144 bp, 22 predicted proteins | sample YL17G10_0_MG_FD_205038 | JGI IMG/M metagenome (GOLD analysis project Ga0315286, IMG submission 205038) | Sediment microbial communities from Yellowstone Lake, YNP, Wyoming, USA - YL17G10_0 | ecosystem: Environmental > Aquatic > Freshwater > Lake > Sediment | place: USA: Wyoming | collected...
TTTATGTTTATCTTCTTTAATTTGTTTCCAATCACGTTGTAATTTCTCTTTAATAGCTTGTCTAATAAATTGACTAAGATTTACATCGTATTTCTTTAACTGTTCAAAAGCAAAGGATTGTTGCTCCGTTATTCTAACTTTATGAATCTTAGTCTTTTGCATTGTTTTGTGTCCTCTTTTATAGCGTGTAGCAAGTAGTTATCAGCAATTTTTGCGACTGACCTCAGAACCTAATTTTATAACGAAATATGTTTCGTGTTCAATTGCGCCCCATTTTGTATTTCCTGTTCCAATTTCAATTCCTTTGCATTCTAAAATTACTTTTGGACTTTTTGGATTATAGCCATTCGTAAATTCAATTCTATCAAAGGGCATTGATTTAAACATTTCATTTCCTTTCTCCCATATCGTCAGCTCTTCATTTAATAAGTTCCATTCTTTAGCTATTCTTTTAATCCAGTAGGGTTTTATTTCTCGATATTCTTCTGTTTTCATTCCGAAAAGAATCATATCGAACCATTGTTTTTTTAATGTTAATTTTAATGTTTTCATCTTATTACGTTTTGTGGTTAAAATTAAAACTGCTGATAACAAATTCTTGCCGAAAATTAGGGTATCAGAGCTTATTTAATTACTGTTTTGTGTTTGTAAATATTAGTTTTTTATCTGATAAGTTAGGCTTTTTAAGTCCCTAACTTCGGCAAGAATCAGCCGTTACAGGCAATACTACCATCCATCTCCGAAAAGAGAATTTTGTTTAATATTTGACCTTTCTATTATTCCTAATGCAGTTTGAAATATTGTCTTTCCTGCTTCATAATCTACAAGGTTTCTCGCCACCTTATCAAGCCTTTGCTCTCCTTTGTATTTTCTAAAATCGTAATCGTGAAAATTACATAAGGTTTCAATTTCATTATCCATTGCACACAAAATCCCATCTAACTTTCGTTCATTTATATTATTAGGCAAATTGAAGTTTGTCCAATATAAGTGCCTACCTCGTTTTTTAGCTGGTATCAAAGGCTCATAGTAAGGTGTTACATTTTCAACTACATATTTGCCATCAAAGAAATTATCTAAGAAAATTACTTCTTCATAAAGTTTCATATCAGGATAAATAAACTTAAAGTTTTCTCTTGTTTTTTGAGTTATTCTAACTTTGCTATGGCTCGGACAAGGTGGCGAACTCCAGATGAAATCAAACTCTTTAAAGTGTTCTAATAAATATTCGTGTGCATCAGCTATAATCACTTTATCGTTTGGAAATCTCTCTTGATATAGTTTAGCAAGTTCTTCATCCCATTCAACTGCCGTTACTTCAATATTTGCCACTTCATCCCACTTATAACGATTACCACCAAGACAAGCGTATAGGTTTAAAACCCGTACTGCCTGTAACAGTGGTTTTGCGTCATTGGGGGCTTTTGTGCTATCTATAATCATTTATGCTTAAATTAAAATTTGTACTATCAATCGGCTTTAGTGCTGGAAATCTCCAACGAACGCAAAGCCACAAAACGTTAGGCGTAATAATTAAGCAAACCGCTCTTTGAATTTATCGTTAAAATATTTCTCTCCATTTACCCAAAATATTGGGTCTTCAAATTCTTGATTGTTCCCTTTATCAAATGCTTTTGTGATTTCTTCCTCCTCTCTTTTTAATAATCTTATAGCTTCTGCCATTGCTTCCCCTTTGAAATCTTTACCACCTTTCCCGCATCTATTAAAATCCATAAACGTAATTAGTTCTTGCAACGGTGTAAATCGCTTTAAAATATTACTACGCCTAACCGCACCTAAACAAGATGGCTGGCTTTGTGCTTCTAATAAACTTTTGTCTGTATTCATAATTTTGTACTTTTAATTAAGTTTCGAGGTATTAAACAGCCACCTCGTTTAGCTGCAAAACGTTATAAGCCATTTTACGACCACTCCGAAAGTTTAGACTTAACAACTAATTTCAGCTCATCAACTTTTGACAATGGACAGCGAAAGGCAACTGTTTTCGTTTCTTCGTTGTATTTAGGTTTAGCACCCGAACCTTGCCGAGTGCCTCCCCTTGTTTCTTTTTTCTTCATTACCTTACTTGATTATATCCTAATGGTTTTAACTCTGTATAGGTTTTGTAGTTTACTATTGAATAATAATTATCTTTTACAACAATTATTCCGTTTGAAATTTTATCGGCTTTTGCTCTTGCATCTTCAATGTTTGTGCAAGTAATTGTTTGGTTTGTTTTTAGTGTTGTCATTTTGTTTTTGTTTTAATTTCTGATACAAATATACAACCTTATTTTGATTATGCAAACTTTTTCAAAGATATTTTCAATTTATTTTCTAAAGTGCTGATAATCAAAGAGAAAAAACAGCAGCTAACAGCAGCTATACAAAATAAAAGCCATCAAAATACTGCTAAAATTGATACATCGTGCAAGGCTTTTACTTCGTATAGCTGCAAAACGTTAAGCTAATCTAAATTCATTATAAAATTCCTCATGCAAATAATAAACTTTTGCGTATAAAGATTCTAAAGTTAAATCTATTCTGCTAAATCTTTTTTCAATCCCTTCACCCTCTTTATCATAACAAATGATTACAACCTCATCTGTTTTTAAATCTAATGTAACATCTATGCTATCGCAGTAGTTGTTTAAGCTGCTCATACTTTCATTTTCGTTATAGAATACAGCGTGAATAACGCCAGTAATGTATTCTGTGTTGTTGTGTAATGGTAGTTTCATTTTGTTTTGTTTTAAATTATACGGTAAATTTACGCTATTAATTTGATACAAAATAACATTAAATAATAATTTAACATATTTTAACATTTAGGTATTGAAACATTTAGTACTTTTACAAACATGAAAGATATAAATAAATTAGAAAAAACGGACATTTTACCTAAGACGTTAAAATTAACCGTTGCTCAGGTTATACAACTTGATAAGGAATGTAGTAAACTAAAACCTAAAGTTTCACTACATCAATACATGGTAAATAAACTAACAATTAAAACTAAAACAATATGATAGTAATAATTCTACTAGCCTTTATGGCTGCAATTTTATTTACCTATGCAGTTTGCCCAATGCTAGGTCTAATTATTCACGATGCCATTGCTAATTTTTGGCATAAATATATTAAAAGAAAATGAAATATACATTAGAAACACATCCGAAGCCAAAATTTAGTATTAAATCTAAAGAGGTATTTATTAATGGCGATGAACAAATACTATGTTTAGAAAAGTATTGTGCAGCAATTAACGATATTTTACTTCATAAATCTTATGAATATCGATATATTAAATATAACTTAGAAGTTGAACAAATGCAAATTAAAAATCGTATAAATCAAATAAATAAATAAAAATGGAAATCACAGGAACAATCAAAGAGGTATTCGCAACCCAAACAATTAGCGAAAAGTTTAAAAAACGTGAATTTGTACTTACTACTGATGGAAGTACACCGTACCCTCAACACGTATCATTTCAAATAACTGGCGATAAATGTAGTTCTTTAGATAATTATACTCCCAGCGATGAAGTAACAGTACATTTTAATCTTAAGGGCAGAGAGTGGTCTGGTCCTAATGGCGTTAAGTACTTCAATACTTTAGAGGCGTGGAAAATAACAGGCGTATCTCAATTTAGTAAACCTAAGCCAAATGTACAAGCTGAGAATCATAACTTTGTTAATAAACAAAATGATAATGATGACTTGCCGTTCTAATTATTATTAGTATATTTGTCAAAGTTAGGAACGTGCAGGTTCAAATAAAACTAACATAAATTTAAACCGATTGCCAAAGGGACTGCACTCCCCGAGGCATCGGTTTTTTAATTTAAAAACAATTAAACAATGGAAAACAAATTATTACAGTTTCAAAAAGAAATTGGTGTTATTGCTAAAGATAGCAAAAACCCTCATTTCAAAAACACTTACGCAAGTTTAACTCAAATACTTGGCGAAGTTAAACCAGTACTAACAACCTTAGGATTGGTAATTTTACAACCTATTAATAACGGTAAAGTTTATACCGTTATAATGGATGGCGATAAAACTATTGCCGACTCTGCTATTGATTTACCTACTAATTTAGCACCACAGGCTTTAGGCTCTGCAATAACTTATTTTAGGCGTTACACCCTTAGTTCTTTATTAGCCTTAGAAATTGACGATGACGATGCTCAGTCGGCTAAACCTGCACCAGTTAAACCAACTTTAAATGCTACTCAATTTGAATCAATGATTAAGGCAATTAACGAGGGTAAAAAATTAACAGTTGAGGTTGCTATGAATAATTACACAATCAGTCCAGAACATTTAACCGCTTTAAAATTAGCATTAAAAAATAATTAATCATGGAAGCTAAAACTAAAAAACAATTAACATTATTAACTAAAGAAATAGATGCTGCCTTATTACAGATAGATAAATATGGAGATAGTATGTTTGCTTTAGGCTACGCTATTGGCACAATAAAATCTATTCAACAAGATATTAAAACATTAATAAATCTAAAAAATAATTAATTATGAAAGTAGCATTATATCAAATAGAACAGGAATACTTAAACATTGTGCAATCTATAATAGATGCTGGTGGCGAAATAACAGAGGAGCAGGAAACTGCCCTCTCTATTTCTAAAGAACAATTACAAAATAAAGGCGTATGCTATGGCTTTATCGTTAAAGAATTAGAAGGTAACATTGATCTAATTGATTTAGAAATAAAGCGATTACAGGCATTAAAAAAACCTTTAACTAATAGTATCGATAGGCTTAAAAATAACCTTACACAGGCCATGCAAATGTTTGAGGTAACGGAATTAAAAACACCGTTATTAAAGATTAACTTTAGAAAATCAGAATCTATTGAAGTTACGGATGTTGACTTGTTAGATGCCGATTTTGTTAAAACAACCATAACTAAGGCGGCAGATAAGATAGCGATTAAAGAGGCTATTAAGGCAGAGATACCAGTTAGAGGTGCTGTGTTAATTACTAACTATAACTTACAAATCAAGTAATGAATATCCCCATTCTACCAAATATGACTATCTTGCCAAGTGGCGAGGTAGTCTACAAAGGCAAAAAATTAAAGCCTATTTGTTTAACCATATCTCTTATTAGGGATAGTAAAAAAGTAAAGGAATGACCACAGACGAGATAAACAAACTAATCGCTAAGGAATATCAAAGCCTTAGTGATTTAGCCATTCAAAAGAATAACAGTTATAACGGATCAATCTTTAATCCTGACTGGATTATTAAGCCATCAATAGAGTTGACTAATAAGCAAATGATTGAATTGGGATTAACTGCCAGAATAAATGATAAGTTGCAACGTATTAAAAGCGCAGGATTAAAAGGCTTTGATGAAGATAATCTAAAGGACTTAATAGGCTATCTTATTCTTTTTCGGATTGCTCAAAGTCTAAAAAAGTAACCCTATATTTATGTTGTTTATTATAAACATTAACCCTATATCTGTGGTAGATTAATAACATTAACCCTATATCATGTTCAAATAATCGTGTTTTCTATACATGAGTTAATTATGTGTCCACTTTTTCATCTTCATCTAAAGGAATAGAATCGTAATAATCATTTAACTTGGCGTATATTATCTCAGGCTTTCCGGGCGAATAGATACAATCGCCATTCTCAAATACTATCTCTGTATAATACTTTTTATTAGTTTTACCTTTAGGAATAAAAACCTTTGGATTTAGTTGAGTAATCGCATTACGACCCAAACTAAAGTAACCTATTGTAGTTTCGTAATCTTCTAATAAGCCTTCATTTAAAAGCCTTATTTTATCAAGTTCATCTATTTCCTCATCCGTATTAAAAGCTGAGTTTATAGGGTGTATTATTGATAACTGAAACCAAATTAAAGAGTCCATTATTTCTTAGGTGTAAATGAATACCATTTTCTACAATCATTACAACTACATTTTTGTTTCATTGTACCGACAGCAGAAACATAATAACCTCTGTTTTGTGTATTGGAACTGCCACACTCTGGACAATCCTTTTTAACGCCTGTTGCGTGAGTTTTAGGCTTTATGTATTTATTCAGTTTATTAAACCATTGCTCAAGTAAATTAACATCCTGCTTACAATAATTAACCATTCTATTTAAAGCAGTTTGGTTATTTTTAAAACATACATTAGACCATAAATCCTTTTCATTCTCTAACTTTTGACCTAATCCAAAGTATTTGCCAATAGAATCTAAGCGATTGCTAGGCATATTAAGCAATGCTCTACTTTGTTTTAATGTATCAATGCTTTTAAAATCGGGTGGCATTTCTAGGTTATGAAACATGGCTCTGGTCCTAATCCATTTAGTATCAAATCGGTCAGCATTATGCCCTATAATCTCATCTGCCTGAATCATAACCTTTATAAAATCGGCAATCATTTTCTTATCGTTTTGGTTTTTATCCCATTTTAAAGAGTAGATTTTCTTTTGATTAGACCACTTATAACAAATACAAATTATTTTAGCATCCTCTATAACGTTGTTATAGCTGAGGTTTGTTTGATAAGACGGTTTCCAAAACCAGCCTATACATGGCGAAGTCTCAATATCAAAAAAAAGTCTTCTAATCGCCATAAGTTATAATTTGTGTAAAGATAAACAATATAAATTTAACGCCATGCCACATGCCAGATAAAAGTCCCTTATATACGCTATACAGATTTTTTTTAAAAGTGAATTTTTATTTTCGTTTTTGCCATTTCAATGCGGTATATGTGGCATGGACTTAGTTAGAGTAACGCCGCATCGGTTTTTTAATGTGGAATGGATGTGGCTAATGTGGAATATGTTAAATTATGTTAAAATTGTAAATAATAAGCTTTTTTTTAATATATTTGAAGATATTAAACGACTAAGTATGAAAAATCTTTTTAAATCTTACCCTCCATTATTTGCGTTTTACTTAGTCGTTTACGTATTTGATGGGGGGTATTCTTTTTTATGATAGTAACAATTTTTAAAAACCTACAAACAACAAACACTCCTTTTTTAAAGGATATTGATTATATTTTAGATAGAATCAAATCGGGAAAATCTAAGGCTATTATATCTGAAGTTAGAAAACAACCATCTAAAGATTTAGCTGACGTTTATAAAAAAACATTACCTGCAATTTGTTTTAGTGGAGAGTTTACCAAACGTGCCGATAATTCAATAGTTAAACACAGCGGTTTAATTTGCCTAGACTTTGATAAATACGAATCAAAAGAAACTTTACAAAAAGACTTTTTAAAGATAAGTAAAGATAAATATACATTTAGTTGTTTTATTTCGCCATCTGGTAATGGGTTAAAAGTATTGGTAAAAATACCATGTGATATTGAAAATCATAAAAAATACTTTGATGCTCTTGAAAAGTATTTTGATAACAAACACTTTGATACTAGCACAAAGAATATAAGCAGGGTTTGTTTTGAATCATATGACCCCAATTTATATGTAAATAAAAAATCTAAAGAATGGATTGATAAGTTAGAAGATGAACAATTAGATTATCGCAGTAATGTACCAACTATTAAACTAGAAAACGAGAATGAAATAATTAAACGCCTTTACCTTTGGTTCAATAAAAAACATTCTATGACTGAGGGCGCAAGGAATAATAACCTTTTTATATTAGTAAGTTCTTTTAGTGATTATGGTATTAGTGAAATTGAAACAAATAGATTTTGTAACCAATTTATTGAAAAGGACTTTACTCAGGATGAAATAGATAAGGTTATTAGGTCTGCTTATTCTAAATGCAAAGCTAATTTTGGCATGAAGTTTTTTGAAGATACGGAAACTCTAAAGACTGTATCAACTAAAATAAAGTCAGGCGTTACTTTAAAAGAAATTAAACAATCTCTCCCTAATGTAGATGAAAGGGTTTTAAATGAAATTAAAGAGAATGTTACATCAAATGACTTTTGGATATTTAATAAAAAAGGAGTTAAGATTGAAAACTACCTTTATAAGTTATGGCTAGAATCAAATGGATTTTATAAATACTATCCTGAAGGGTCAGAGTCTTTTGTTTTTGTTAAGATAACTAATAACCTTATCGATAATACAAGCGAAGTAAAAATCAAAGACTTTGTATTAAATGAACTGCTGAAACAAAATGAACATAAGGTTTATGAGTTTATGGCTGGTAATCCAAAGTATTTTAAAGATGACTATTTAAATATATTAAGTGAATCAAACATATTTTTTAAAGAAGATACTATTGATACAGGTTATATTTACTTTAGAAATTCATCTATAAAGGTTACTAATAATAAAATAGAATTAATAGACTATTTAGAATTAGATGGCTTTGTTTGGAAGAAACATATTATTGACTTTGACTTTAAATTAACTCAAGATATTGAATGTGACTTTGGAAAGTTTATTGAGTTAGTTAGTAATAAGGATAGTGAAAAAGTAAACGCTTTAACCTCAACGCTTGGTTATTTAATGCACTCTTTTAAAACTTCATCTAACAATAAAGCGGTTATTTTAAATGATGAAACAATTAGTGAGAATCCAAATGGTGGAAGTGGTAAGGGTATTTTTTGGAACGCTTTATCTAAAGTAAAAAGAGTAGCTGATATTAATGGTAAATCTTTTAGCTTTGAAAAATCATTTGCTTATCAAACAGTTTCGGCTGATACACAGATTTTAGTGTTTGACGATGTACAAAAGAACTTTAAGTTTGAGAATTTATTTAGCGTTATTACTGAGGGTATAACTTTAGAAAAGAAAAATAAGGATGCTATTAAAATTCCAGTATCTAAAAGTCCTAAAATTATTATAACAACAAACTATACATTAGGAGGGATTGGTGGTTCATTTGAAAGGCGTAAATGGGAGTTAGAGTTTAGCAGTTACTTTAGTTCAAAACATACACCATTAAACGAATTTGGCAGAATGTTATTTGATGAATGGGATTATAACGAATGGTTAAAATTCTACAATTATATGCTAACTTGTTTACAAATGTATTTAATTAATGGATTAGTTGAGCATGACTATAAAAACTTAGAGGTTCGTAAATTTATTAAAGAAACTTCTTTTGAATTTTATGAGTGGATAAACGAGGAAGAGAATATAGTTTATAATGAACGGATTGGTAAGGTTGCTCTTTATAATAACTTTATTGAAGAGTTCCCAGACTTGAAAAAATGGTTATCTAATAAAAAGTTTTCTCAATGGATAGAATCATTTGTAAAATTTAATAATTTAACAATTGAAAAGGGTCGCTCTCAATTAGATGGTAGATGGATAATAATTAAAAAGAATTAATATGACACTTAAAGACTTATCTATATTCAAATGGCATAAAGATTGTGAGAAAACATCAATGCCTCCAGACTATGTGCCTAAAGATAAATTTACGGATGCCACAGCCAACGGTTTAACTAAGGCTATTTGTACCTTTATTAATCTAACAGGAGGACAAGCTGAGCGCATATCTTCAATGGGTAGAGTTATTGATGGGCGTAAAGTAGTTACTAACTACTTAGGTCAAACTGGATTAATAGGTTCACAAACTTATATTCCCGGCACATCAACAAAAGGAACTGCAGATATAAGCGCAATCATTAAAGGTAAGTCAGTTAAGATAGAGGTTAAGATAGGCAAAGATAAAATGTCTCAGGCGCAAATACAATACAAAGCTAATGTAGAAAGAGCAGGTGGGATTTATATTATCGCTAAAACATGGGATGGATTTATTCAAGAATATATTAAACTATAAAAAATGTACTCATATCACAATAGAATAAAGCAGCGTATTAACAATAGGGAATTATTAAGATACGAATATGTAGATAAGCACAAAGATATTAGTCCATGCTTATTATTACACTTTTCAACTGAGCCTAAAGTTAGACCAGTTAGAGAGCATCAATTTGATAATTATAATAAGATTTTAAATGACACAAACAATAGCAATAGCACTTCTTAACAATCAACTAAAGATTAGTCATTTTAACTTTAGCAACCCTAATAAAGAGATTTGGCATAATGGTAAATGTTATACTTTGAAAGAAATTATTAAGATTGCTTTTATGTTAAAATAAATTATTATATTTACACCCGATGAATAATCAACAACTAATCGAGATAATCGCAAAAGATAAATCTTATCTGCCTTTATGCCAACGTATAGTTAAAAGGTCATATTCTAGGGATTATATTGCTGAGGACTTATACCAAGAAACAATGTTAGCCGTTTGTTCTGTTAATGATGATAGACTTATTAATGCTTACAATGATGGTTATTTAGAAGTATTTGTGGTTGGTATTATTAATAACATTTGGAATAAAAGGAAAGCTATTAAATATCATATTGATGGATCAACCTCGCCACTATTTGATTATTCATCTACCATTGAAAGCGACTGGTCATTTCACGATAAAGACAATAGTAAATTAAATTTATTTGACAGAAGATTTATAAGTGATATTACTTTAGATTATAACCCTGACATTGATATGCTATTTACTGCTACTAAGAAAATAGTTAAAGAGGATTGTAATAGTGAAAAAATGTGTATTAGGTATAAAGCAAGGGTATATAATCATTCTAACAATAACATAGCTAATTTAGATTGTACTGAATCATTTAAAAATTCTAGGCAATTTGCTAAATACATTGGTATTAATTACCCGGCAATTAGAAAAACTTGTAATCAGTATTTAAAAATACTTACCGATAAATTAACAAAATTAAAAAATGATTAACTATTTATTTATAGCTTTATTTGCTTTTTGGTTTGCTGAACTATCAACCATTCCGCAGCGTATATTGATGGCTACTGGTTGGAAACATTTATACCCTTTTAGTTGTGTAAAGTGTTTATCATTTTGGATGGCACTAATATATTCATATAATGAAACTTGGTTTATTATTATAGCAGGAGTTACTTCGCTATTAGCAATGACTATTAATTTAATTTATAGTAGATTAAGATGACTTATGAAGATGCGTGTGATATATTAATTAGGCATAATCAATTCTTTGAATTATATGCTAATGAAATGTATATTCCAAGAGGTGTTGAGGGTATTTTAGGCGAACTTAGACTAGCCTATAAAACTATTATAGGTCGGGAATTTTGCGAAAG
>Ga0315286_10006794_pt1 | contig 11143 bp, 14 predicted proteins | sample YL17G10_0_MG_FD_205038 | JGI IMG/M metagenome (GOLD analysis project Ga0315286, IMG submission 205038) | Sediment microbial communities from Yellowstone Lake, YNP, Wyoming, USA - YL17G10_0 | ecosystem: Environmental > Aquatic > Freshwater > Lake > Sediment | place: USA: Wyoming | collected...
GACTTATGTTGAATCAGGTCAATAGAATCGGTGCGCAGCGTGCCATCATGCAACCAAAGATGATAGACAAGGAGACCGTCAAACGTGGCGTCAGGACCAGTTACTTGGGAGCTAGGAGCGACCCCTCCTCAAGACTCATCGACGGCTACTCCGCTCTGCTCGCGCGCTTCCACAGGCACCCGATGGTCGTGCAGGACCTCGTCCAAGAGGCCGCGAACTTCTTGCAGAGGCAGTTCCGGCTGAGATGGGTCATGATAGGCCAGAAGAGCCCGGACGGCCTTTACAGGTACGTGGCAATGTCCGGCATGAAGCCGGAGGCTTGGGAACGGCAGATCGCGAGGACGTACACCAAGGAGGAATTCGCTCCGGAGGTGAAGGGGTTCTTCACTGCGGCCGAGATCAGCCGGCTCACGAGGGCCTACCTCGAAGAGGACAACCCCCTAGGCGAGGAGGACCTCGCGAAGGTGAACCGGCCGGTATTGCTCAAGTCCAGGCGGAGGTCTCAGGAGGACGCGCTCGAAGGGGATTTCCTAGACACCCTGATCCTGGGTTCGGACAACGAGATGCTCGGTTGGATCGACTACTCCGGGACCATCACTGGTAAGTTCGCAGACTCTATGACCATCAGATGGGTCGAACTGATGTCGGCCGTGCTGGCAGCCGCCATATCGACACAGATCCCAAGAACGAACGGCGCCCAGAAAGAAACGGTTCGAACAGGCACTGCGCTTGGTCCCCGCACTGGTTCGGATGCGCCCAGATGAGCTCCTGCATCATTTCTTCTTCTTGTCGATCACTTCTTCCTTGACTCCCTTCCCGAAGGATTTGAACACTCCGAAGCCCTTCTTGAGGCCCTTGCCTATGGTCTCTCCGGTCTTCTCCGCCACTTCCTCTGCGCTCTTCTTCTGTTTCACTTCATCTGCCATGGTCGTACCTTCTTGATTACGGAGGTTAACCGTTAGGTCAACGCATAAGGATTTGGATTGAAAGAGGGAGTTGCGTGCAATAGCTCCATGCGATGCCCTGGGATTCTGCTCACCTATCCGCTGCAAATATTAACTCGAACGGTACTCAAGAGTCTTTGGAGAGGACACAAACGGGACTATTCGGCTCGTCCGGCGTCAGGGGGGTCATCAACAAGGAGTTCACCCCAGAGCTAGCAGCCGCCATCGGCATGGCAGTCGGTGGCAGCCTCGATCGAGCCGCGGTCGGCATGGATTCGAGGACCTCAGGCCCGATGATCGAGAGCGCCTTGTCCGCAGGGCTTATGTCGTGCGGGTGCGAGGTCCATCAGGCGGGCCTGGTCACCACGCCCACGCTCGCCGAATGCGCCCGCGAGTTCGACTGCGGGGTCATGATCACCGCCTCTCACAACCCTCCGGAGTACGGGGGCATCAAGCTAGTGAACCCTGACGGCTCCGGTTGGGGCCCCGAGGAGACCGACCAGGTCGAGAAGACCCTCGATGCCGCCAGGTTCAGGAAGAAGCCCTGGGACGAGGTCGGCACCCGGCATGTCGTCACAGACGCGGTCGAGAGGCATATCCATAGGATCATGCTAGGCGTCAAGCCAGTGAAGCCCATGACGGTCGTGGTCGACTGCGCCAACGGCCCCGCGTCCACAATCACCCCAATCGTACTGCAGCAGATGGGCTGCAAGGTCGTCACGATCAACTCCGACCCCAGCGGGTTCTTCCCCGGCAGGCCTCCAGAGCCAGTGGACGAGAACCTGACGGACCTCAAGAGCATGGTCAGGTCGCTCAAGGCGGACCTCGGCGTAGCGCACGACGGTGACGCCGACAGGATGGTCGCCATCGACGACAAGGGGGTCTTCCTCGGAGGCGACCAGCTCATGGCCATCTTCGCGAAGAGGTTCTGCAAGAAGAAGGCCGTCGTCACGGTCGACACGTCCATGGCCATCGACGATTCGATCGATGCGGAGGTGACTAGGACTAGGGTCGGCGACGTCTTCGTGAGTGAGGAGGTCAAGAGGAGCAGGGCGGACTTCGGCGGGGAGCCGTCAGGGACCTGGATCTTCCCCGACCAGACCTTCTGCCCGGACGGGATACTGGCGGCCGCCAGGCTCGTGGAGATAGCCAGCGAGAAGAAGCTGTCCGAGCAGAGGAAGGCCATCCCGGTCTATCCCATCCTCAGGGGAGCCATGTCTTTCAAGCTCGAGAACAAGGCCAAGGTCATGAAGTGCCTCGAGCTCGCGATGGGTTCCGTGAAGCACGTGCAGCTGCTGCGCCTCGACGGTTACCGGCTGGAGTTCGAGGACGGCTGGGCGCTCGTGAGGCCGTCCGGGACCGAGCCCAAGATAAGGTATCTCGCGGAGGCCAGGGTCAAGAAGAGGGCCGACGAGATCTTCGAATTCGTATCGAGAGCAGTCAAGAGGTGTGTGAAGTGAAGGGCTACATACTCGCCGCTGGCGAAGGGCTCAGGATGAGACCGCTGACCTCGAACATCCCGAAGCCCCTGCTTCCAGTCGCGGGCAAGCCGTTCCTGGAGCACAACATCGACGCGCTCAAGGAGGCCGGCATCAAGGACATCATACTCCTCGTCGGATGGCGCGCGCAGCGCATAAGGGAGCACTTCGGGGACGGGAAGGACTTCGGGGTCAAGATCGAGTATGTCGAGCAGGAGCAGCGCCTGGGCACCGCCCACGCCATCGGCATGATCAAGGACATGGTCGACTCGCCGTTCTTCTGCCTGTACGGGGATGTCGTGCTCACGAAGGAGAGCGTGAAGGGTCTGGTCGAGCACCACCACAAGGTCAAGGGGAGCGTGATGGCCCTTACCCTGGTCGAGGACGCCAGGCGGTACGGCGAGGTCGTCACCGAGGCCGGTGTGATCAAGGACATCATCGAGAAGCCAGAGCACCCCGAGACCAACATGGTCAATGCCGGCGCGTATATCCTCGAGCCTGCGATATTCGAGGCCATCGCGGAGACCAAGAAATCACAGCGCGGGGAGTTCGAGATCACCGACTCGTTCAAGATACTCATGAAGAAGACCCACATCTACACCCACCTGCTGAAGGGCGAGTGGATAGACGTCGCGCGCCCGTGGGACTTGCTCGACGCGAACAGGATCCTGATGGAGGACATCAAGACGGACATCAAGGGCGAGGTCTCGGACAGGGCGACCATCATAGGCCACATCCAGGTAGGGAAGGGCACCAGGATACTCCCGGGCGCGTACATCCAAGGGCCTGCGATCATCGGCGAGAACTGCGAGATCGGCCCGAACTGCTACATCAGGCCGAGCACGTGCATAGGGGAGCACTGCAAGATCGGCGCGGGAGTGGAGATCAAGAACTCGATCATAATGAATCGTACGAACGTCCCGCACCTGAGCTATGTCGGGGACAGCGTCATCGGCGAGAGATGCAACCTCGGTGCCGGGACAAAGGTCGCGAACCTCCGCCTGGACGAGAAGGAGGTCAACGTAGTGGTCGATGGCAAGAAGACATCGTCCGGGAGGAGGAAGCTCGGGGTCATCATGGGCGACGATGTCAAGACTGGCATCAACGCGAGCATCGACGTCGGCACGGTCATCGGCGAGGGCACTGCAATTGGTCTGGGGGCGGTCGTGCGCGGCACTATCGCGCCGAACAGCAGGATATTCTAGGTCTTGCGGCTGCTCCTAAGCTTCATCACCACAAGCGCCGCGAGGGCAACCAACGCGGCCTCCGCACCACCTATGAGGAGCCACACACCGTACGTTTCCAAGAAACTCGCATTGCTGGTATCCACGCTATTCGTGACGGTGATAGCTACGGTGTCTGAATCAGACAATCCTCCAGCGTCCGTGACAGTGAGGTTAACGACGTATGTCCCCACCTTCGTGAACTGGAAGGCCGGGTTCACGCCCTGAATTATCACATGCGTACCTTTGTGTATGAAGTTCCAGAGATAATCGAGCCCTGGCTCGTCATCTGTGCTGCCAGAACCGTTGAACTGAAAGGTCGTTCCTGATTGGATGGTAGCGTTGGACCCGGCCTCGGCGTGCGGTGGGTTGTTCGTTGGGGCCAGCACATGGACCTTGAGGGTGTCGTACGATGTGAGGAACAAGCTGTCCGACGCGGCAAGCGTGACCATGTAGTCGCCTGGTGTCAAGAAGGTGTGAGTTGCTTTGATCCCATACAGCTGGATTACGCCTCCATCAATCAGAATCCAGCTGTAATTGACAATCAATACTCCGCCGGTGGAGCCGGACCCGTCGAAGGTCGCTTCCTCCCCGGCTTTCACCGTCTGGTCGGGTCCGGCTTCAGCTTGGCTCTGGACCCACTCGGTCCCCCAGACGTATTCAATCGTGGTGTCCGATGCCGTCAACCCGCACACATCTGTCACCGTCAGAGTGATCACGTATGTCCCGGCGGTCGTGAACGTGTAATCGGCCACAGGGCCGCTAAGATTGACCGCTATCCCGTCTTCCGAGAAATCCCAAACATAGCTGGCGATTCCTTGGTCGTCGGTGGAACCGAGGCCGTCGAACCGCTGGTTCCACTGAATGGGCCTATATGAATCGGGGCCGGCCTCGGCCACAGGCGGATTGTTCACGCCGCTCACGGCCCTGACATGGATTACCACCGCGGTTGCGCCCGTCAGGCCCGCAGGGTCCAATACCGTGAGCGTGACGGTGAAGTTGCCCACATGATCAAAGACAATATCCACAGTCCATTCGAACGAGTAGACTGTACCCGAACCCGTGGTATAGTTCCATGTGCAGCTGACAATCCCCCAGCCGCCATTGGAGGTCATCCCGTCGAAGTGAACAAGGCTTCCGTTTGCCACATCCGTGGCAGAGGCGACTATGACTGCATAGGGCGGCGTATCCGCCAACACTCGGGCAGCAAGTCTATTCTGTTCAATGGTACCCCCATGGTCGGTATTCATCACGAAGGTCGTGAGGAGCATGAGCAGTGCGATCGAAAACACCGCAATGGCCGACCGTCCCTTGGTCACTGGAATCCTCCTTCTTGAAGTAGAGAGGCAACAATGCACATGAACCTGACGGCGGGATTCCTGCTCTGGAGCGCGTGTCGAGGCGAGCGTCGGCCCTCTCGCCCTGAGTTGTGAGAGGGCTTTCTGAGAATCAATCGACAACCTTCAAGGGCTTTGGCTCGCCGTCCGCGCTGAAGCAGGCCCAGTCGTCCCTCTCGAACGGGAAACCGGTGATGATGTGTATCCAGCCGAACTTCCGGAACAGCTCCAGGTCGGCCCCTGACGGATGGATCGCTCCCGAAGGGTGCGAGTGCGCGGTCCCCACCACCGTGAAGTCGACAGGCAACATGTACAGCTTGAAAAGAGCGGACCTCTCGCCCGCGATCGTCCCGGGGAGCAGTATCAGCTCGTGTATCACGCCCTTCTTCGCCCGGAGGATCGCCCCGAACTCGTTCGGATAGCTCGAATTGGACGCCTCAAGGATCATCTTCAGCGTGCGTTTCCTGATGCTGTGGACGTTCGCGCGCATGTCCTTGCTGAAGAAATCGAACAGGGGCAAGGCCTAAGCCTCCCGGTCCAGCCGGGCCCTCACCCTCACGAGGTCGACCAGTTTCGACCTGAGGCTAACGCTCAGGACGAGCTCCTCCACCTGTCGCTTCAGGAGCCTGCCCATAGTGTGCGGGCCGTCGAGCCTGATGGATACGAGGTCGTCGAACTCGGTCGTCACGAACAGCATCCTCGTGATCGGCGAGTATCTCACGCCGAGCCCGACCCTGACGCCGCCCCACCGAACCGATGTCTCCTTCACCTGCTTCATCCAGGAGTACGGGACGGTCGCATCGATCAGCAGGCCCATCTTCAGTCTGAGCGACTTCTCACCTGCCAAGTGATGTGTGAACAGTGGCGGGATGAAGAACAGGCCCAAGAGGACCCCCTCGGCGGAACCGATGACGACCCAGATCTCCCTGACGACCTCCTCCTTCGAAGTGCTAGCCAGGTAGAAAAGGATGAATGTCGCGACCGCCCAGCCCATGGTGCCCATGACGAACCAGTGCTTAGGGTAGTCTATCCTGACGGCCTCGTGCTTCGTCACCATCGTGATCGCTCCGGGTCAATGCCTCTGGGCCGAGTACGGTGCTGACGACACCAGTTTCTGCTCCAGAGTGCTGTAGAAGTCGTCCTTGAAGCTGATGAACCTTGCCTTCTTCTCCGAGCCAGTGAAGATGAACTTCTCCGTGCCCTTCGTGGTGAACTCCGTCTGGCCGTCTATCACCATTATGCACTCCTTGGGCTCCTTGATCGTCACGCCTATCTTGCTCTTCGCGGGCACGACCAGCGGCCTCGCGGCGAGTCTGAACGGCGCGATGGGGGCTATCACCAGCGCGTCCACGCGCGGGTCTATGATGGAAGAGCCGACGCTCATAGCGTAGGACGTCGAGCCAGTCGGGGTCGCGATGATCAGCCCGTCCGCCCTTATCTCGGTCGCCCTCGCGCCGTCGATCGATATCTCGAAGTGCCTCATCTTGGCTATGTGGGCAGTGTGCAGGACCGCCTCGTTGGTGGCGTCCTCCAGCCGCTTGCCGTCCATCACGGTCTTCAGCTTCAACCTCTCATTGATCTTGTACTTCCCGCTCAGGAGCCTCTTGATCGCGGGCTTGATCTCGTCCGGCTGGACCTCGGTCAGGAACCCTAGCACCCCAGCATTGACTCCCAGGACGGGCCTATCCGTGCCCTGCAGGGTCCTGAGTATCGTCCCATCCCCGCCCACGGTTATGAGCACATCGACCCTCATCGACGAGAGCGGGACGCCCTCGAGGCCGAGCCCGCCTGCCATGCGCTTCTCGAGGACGAAATCCTGCCCCTTCAGGGCTTCGAGAACCTTCTTCGCGATCGGCTTGAAGTTGCGCAGCTCGGGCGTGCCTGTGATTCCTATCCTCGTAGTACCAGCTCCTTGACCTTTGGATCCCCATATGCAAGGAAGTTCTTGCGATCCTGGAGGTTGAATTCCATGTCCAGCTTCTCCCCCGTCGCCAGGTCGATCACCTCTCCGCCAGCCTCTCTCAGTATGAGGCAGCTCGCGGCGATGTCCACTATCCTGATCATGCGGTTGAGCTTTGTGCAGTTCATGTACAGCGCGGCAGCGGCCCCCTGAGCGACCATGCACATCTCGAGGGACGCGGCCCCGAAGGACCTGACCTTGGCGGCCATCATCCTCACATTGTCGGTCTCAGGGGCGGAGTCCTTGTTGTTGTACAGGATGAAGATCGAATCGTCCCTGTTGAACTTCGAGACGCCGATCCTGTGGCCGTTCATTTCCGCTCCCCTGCCCCTGCGCGCGTAGTAGGTGTCGCCGGTGAACAGGTTCTTGATGAGCGCCTCGTCGCAGTCGTTCATGGTCTTCTTGCCGATGGCCATCGAGACCGAGAAGAACGGGATTCCCCTGATGCAGTTCAGTGTGCCGTCTATCGGGTCGAGCACGAGGGTCTTCTCGGCCTTGCGGTCGATGTACCCCGCCTCCTCGGATAGGACGTTGAGCTTGATGTCCTCGGCGTCGAGGAGCTCGAGCACGGCATCCTCCGCGAACTTGTCGATCGCTGATGTGGAGGAGCCGCTCGCTCCCATGCCCACATGGACATGCCTGTCGAAGTCCTTCGGAAGCTCCTTGTAGGCGCTGTAGACCTCGTCCGCTATCTTGGTCAGCTCGGTCTTCACGGCCTCAATATTGGATGAGTCGTGTATATTACTTTCCCGTTGACTATTAAGGCCGCGATGGTCCGCCGCTCCAGGGTCCTGGCACGAACTTGCGCATGATGGTCCTGATGCTGAGCTGGGCCTCGTACTCCCCAGCCAACTTCTTCGCGAGTTCCGGTGGGAGGCCGCTCTCGATCATCCCCTTCATGACCCTCTTCGCGCCCTTCCTCGCCTTTCGCTTGGTCCTAAGATAGACGAACCCCGTCTTGATGACCAGGGATGGTATCGAGACCATGATGACCGCCACTGTCTTGGGCAAGTCACCTTCTCGCTCATTCATCATCTTCATCCATGGCCTTCTTTATCTTTTCCTTGATCTTCTTGCCGACATCCCCGTCAAAGTCCGGTTCTGGACCGTTACCGTGTCCCTGGAAGACCTGACCGATCATCCCTCCCAGGCTGAAGTTCGTCATGTACTTCTGCGTGAGCTCGTAGGCCTGCTTGTCGTCCATGCCCGCCGCCTTCAGCTGGCTGTAGAAAGTCGCGATCGACTTCCCGAAATTCTCGGCGTTCTCCGGTTTGTAAATGCTGTTGCTTATCGATTCGAGCAGCTTCGGGATCTCGGTGGAGACGACCCCTAGGATCTCCTTCAGCTCCTCTGCATCCGGTCTATCGTTTTTCTTCTTATCCTCTTCTGCCATTTCTTGTTCACCTCTATGCCCATCGGGGTTTCTTGATTCTACCATGCGTGGTGCCAGTACATAAGGAAAGTGAGCATTAGTGACCGACGCATCTCCCTACCTGTTCATCGATGCCCTCATCACATGGATCTGCGCTTGCGTTCGCCTTGCCGCCAACTCCACTATGGATTGCTTAGTCTTCTTCGCCATTTTCTCATTCCCCGAAGTCCTGTTCATCTCAACACCCTCTTGGGCTTCTGGGACTGGTCTATGTCTGATACCTGCACATAATCCAAGTGAGCAAAAGTGACCGACAAGACGTCACTTCGGAGGCTCGGACTTTGACACGCCGAGGCCGATCAGCTCGTACCATTTGTCGATGTATTCGGGGGTGAGCCAGTATTCCTTCGAACGAGAGGAGCCCTTAGACTTCACGACGCCTTTCTCCTCGAGTCCTTTCAGGCGTTCTCGGACGATCCGTCTCGATGAGGTCCCGCGCATGTCCTTGAGTTTCTCTGTTATCTGTGAGATGTTCTGTCCATCTCGCTCGAAAAGCACCTTGACGACATCTCTGGAGATCGAGTCCTTCACCCCGGGGATTAGCAGATCCGGAGAGATTGCGCCGTACCTCTGATACAGGCCGAGCATTTTGAAGTAGCTGTTGGAGATCTTCTGGAACCTCTCGATGTAGTCCACTAATTGGGAGTAAGGCCCAGAGACCTTGCTCATCGAGTTCTCGACGCTCTCCATCTTTTCAGCGAGAGCTTTGATCTGGCTACGGATGTCCTCGTCTGCCACTAGGGTTCTCATCTGCATCGAGGTATAATTGATTAGTGCACCCGAACTCGGATGGCTAGAACCGAGTGGCCGTGAATCATTCCCTGAAGATCCCCTTTCCCCTAACCCGTTCCAAACCTCTATGGTCTCTTCCGAGACGGGGCGCACACCCCTTTCATTCCTCCCACTTCTTCCACACAACAATACCTGACCCAATGAGAGCAACACCTGCTACAAAACCAACACCCGCACGAACTGAATCGATTCCAAAGACGTTCCAACTCGCCACGGCGCCCAGCACCGCCGAAATCCCAAACAGGAAAAGAAAGAACATGACGATTCCTTTTGTTGTCATCGAACCACTTCCCGATGCACCCCCCATGGCCTTTCCTCCACTTGTCCTTTTCTGAGAGTCTCAGTAGATCATGTGGAATAAGGGACCACGAAACCGACTGAATGAAATCAGAGCTTTGGCCACGCAAAATCGGGGCGATTCATTGATTTAGCCGGAGACAGCTCATGCCTCTGATGGTCAAAGTCATCTCGAAGGTGGAAGGAGCTCCCGGCGTGTTCACTGACGGGAAGGACCTGTTCACCGTCAACGCCGCTCCGGGGAAGGACGTATACGGCGAACGCCTTCTGAATGTCGAAGGTGTCGAGTACCGCCAGTGGGACCCGACGAGGTCCAAGCTCGCCGCCATGATACTTCTGGGAGGGAAGGACTTCGGACTCGACCAGAGCTCGAAGGTGCTCTATCTGGGGGCGGCTTCGGGGACCACCGCATCACACGTCTCCGATATCGTCACGAACGGCTTCGTTTACTGTATCGAGTTCTCCGAGCGCTCCTTCAGGGACCTCGTCCCGGTGTGCGAGACGAGGAAGAACATGATCCCCGTGCTTGCTGACGCGAACCAACCCCACGAGTACCAGCATATGATCGAGGCGGCAGAGTTCGTGTATCAGGACGTGGCGCAGCGGAACCAGGTGGAGATATTCGTCAGGAACATGGCGGCCTTCGAGGCTGGGCACGGGATCCTGATGCTCAAGTCGAGAAGCGTCAACGTGAACAGGAAGCCGAAGGATGTGTTCGCGGAGGTCAGGAAGGAGCTGGTCGGTGCCTGCCTCAAGGTCAAGGGAGTCATCGACCTGCAGCGATACGCGAAGGACCACGCGGCGTTCCTGGTGGAGGGGTAGAGCTCATGGCGATCATCGTGAAGTTCACATACGTCATCGCCTTCAGGGACGAAAAGTTCGTCATGGTCCGGCACAGGGACCGGGCCTGGGAGATGCCAGGGGGGAGGCTAATGAAGGGCGAGAACTACGAGCAGGCCGCTGTGCGCGAGTTCTTCGAGGAGACGGGGATGAGCCTCGATGTCATCGGGAAGATACGCATAACGAAGCCCGGTGGGAAGGTCTTCGTGGGGCTGGCTAGGGAGTCGCTCACCGGGAAGCCGGTCGAGTGGAACATCGTCGAGGTGAGGGAGTTCTCGGAGCTCCCGAAGGACCTCTCCTTCCCCGAGGTCGAGTACCGGGCAATGCTGGCTTACGCGCGCAAGCTCTTGGAAAAGTATAAAAAGAGGAAGCCCATAGGCGCCACTGCCACGCCACTGAACCATTAAATCGTTCGGAGTTAGAAATCAATGTCAAGGCTACACTCAAGAAGGAAGGGGTCGTCGGGCTCGAAGAGGCCCATGCTGACGGAGAACCCGAAGTGGGTCACGCAGACATCGGAAGAGGTAACGGACCTAGTGGTGAAGCTCAACGGCGAGGGCATGTCGATGGCCAAGATCGGCCTCGTTTTGAGGGACCAGCACGCTGTTCCCAATGTCAGGCTCGCGACCGGCAAGAGCATCAAGGCGATCCTGGACGATAAGGGGCTCAAGCCAGAGCTCCCCGAGGACATCCAGGCGCTGATGAAGAGGGCTGTGTCGCTCAACGGTCATGTCAAGAAGAACAAGAAGGACCTGCACAACGAGAGGGGCCTGAGGCTCATAGAGGCGAACATCAGGCGGCTCACGAAGTACTACAAGCGGGAAGGCGTCATACCAGAAA
>Ga0315286_10006795_pt1 | contig 11143 bp, 6 predicted proteins | sample YL17G10_0_MG_FD_205038 | JGI IMG/M metagenome (GOLD analysis project Ga0315286, IMG submission 205038) | Sediment microbial communities from Yellowstone Lake, YNP, Wyoming, USA - YL17G10_0 | ecosystem: Environmental > Aquatic > Freshwater > Lake > Sediment | place: USA: Wyoming | collected...
CGATCGCCTGTTCGATTGTCTCCTCAGGCGCAGGAAGCTCTCCGTCCGCATCGGGCCGCCGATCAGGATAGAAAAGAATCGCCTCGATGAAAACCCGAAGGAAGAATACCGCATCCTCGCGGGAATGGCGCAGAACGAGATCAGGATGTTGATGGATGAATCGGAAGTTTGAAATCGTCACGTCCCCTCATAGGGGATACTGCTTCGGCGTGATGCGGGCGATGCGTCTCATCGAACAGGGGCTCGAGAGCTTCGGAGGGACGATCTACACCCTCGGGGACGTTATTCACAATCCGCTTGAAGTGGAGCGGCTCAGGACACTCGGCGTCCATCCCGTGGAAACGCTCGATGAGGTGCCGAAGGGAGGAACCCTCGTTCTCCGCGCCCATGGAGTTCGCCCCGATCTGATCGATGATGCGCGGCGGCGCGGCATCGGCATCCTCGACGCGACCTGTCCGTTCGTGCAGCTCAGCCAGCGACACGTCAAGCAGTTCGCCGATGAATCGATTCCGGTGATAATCATCGGAGACCGAGAGCATCCCGAGGTCCGCGGGATAGCCGGCCATGCCGGCGAGAACGCTCTCGTCGTCAAGGATGCGCGGGAGGCCGCGCTGGTAAAGCCTCTCGACAGGGCGGGAGTGGTCATCCAGACGACGTTTTCAAGGAGCGAGGCGGAGGAGATAATCGCGGCTCTGGGCGAGCGGGTGCGCGATCTCAGGGTCAGGGACACCATCTGCCAGGCGACGGAGACGCGGCGGGACGCGATGCTCGCTCTCGCCCGGGAGGTGGATTGCCTGCTCGTCGTCGGCGGCAGAAACAGCTCCAATACGGTGCGCCTCTACCAGGGATGCGTCGATTCGGGCATTCCCGCGTATCTCATCGAATCGGCGGACGATATAGATCCCGATTGGTTCTCTGCGGTTCGGAGAATCGGTCTTTCCACCGGCACATCCACTCCGGCTTGGATCATCGACGCCGTTCTCGCCCGGCTTGACGAAATATCGCGGGAATCCGCCTGACGGATTCGTCCCCGCCCCCCCTCAAAAAATACTTGCTTCCAAAGTCCTAAGCCTTTATGATCTATTGTTCTTAGTCCATAATCCAGGGAGGAGATCGATTAATGCAGGAAGAGAAGCGTGTTGACGCAATTCAGGGCCCTGCTCAGGCGGGGGAGAAATCGTTCGAGAAAGGCGGTGACGCAGCGCGCGGCGCGCATACGAAGGCATATCTGTCCATGTTCGAACCGGTAGCTCCCGAGGAGCTTTCCGGCGAGGATTTGAAAAACGCCGAATGGGACCTTATCCTGGCCGATATCAACCGCAAGGCGGCGGAGCTCCAGGAAGGGAATATCGTCAAGGGCACCGTGTACGAGGTGACCGACAACGAGGTTATCGTGAACGTCGGGTTCAAGAGCGAGGGCTCGATACCGCGCATCGAGTTCTCGAACGCGCCGAACGTCCAGAAGGGCGACATTTTCGACGTGTACCTCGAGAAGATGGAGAATCAGGACGGCCTCATCGTTCTTTCGAAGGAGAAGGCCGACTTCATCAGAGCCTGGGACGATATCAAGGAAGCGTACGACAAACGTCTCACGGCGAAGGCCCGTGTCGATCACCGGATCAAGGGCGGCCTCGTCGTGAAACTGATGGGAGTCGACGCATTCCTGCCCGGTTCCCAGATAGCCCTCAGGCAGGTACCGGATCTCGACGAGCTCATCGGACAGGATCTCGACTGCAAGATCATCAAGCTCAACAAGCGCCGGCGGAACATCGTGGTTTCGCGGCGCGTCGTTCTCGAGGAAGAGCGCGACGAGAAAAAGAAGAAGCTGCTTGCCGAGCTCGCCGTTGGACAGGAGCGCGAGGGAATCGTCAAGAACATCACCGATTTCGGCGCGTTCGTCGACCTCGGCGGCATCGACGGGCTCCTGCATCTCACGGACCTCACGTGGGGCAGGGTGAGCCATCCCTCGGAGGTCGTCGCGATCAGCGACAAGCTCAAGGTGAAGATTCTCGATTTCGATCGGGAGCGGGAGCGTATCTCGCTCGGGTTGAAACAGCTCACCCCGTATCCGTGGGAGGGCGTCGATCAGCGTTACCCCGTCGGAACGAAGATGCGGGGCAAGGTCGTTTCGATCACCGACTACGGCGCGTTCGTCGAGCTCGAAAAGGGCATCGAGGGGCTCATTCACATCTCCGAGATGTCGTGGACCCGCCACGTGAAGCATCCGTCGAAGGTCGTCGCGATCGGCGATACCGTCGAAGCGATCATCCTCAACGTCGACAAGGAACACGAGAAGATCTCGCTCGGGCTCAAGCAGCTCGAACCCGATCCGTGGAAGGCCCTCGAAAGCAAATACCCTCCGGGAACACGCCTCAAAGGAAAGGTCAGAAATCTGACCAACTTCGGCGCCTTCGTCGAGATCGAGGACGGTATCGACGGTCTCGTCCATATTTCGGATATGTCGTGGGCGAAACGCGTACGTCATCCGTCCGAGGCGGTCCGCAAGGGGGACGAGCTTGAGGTGGTCGTGCTCGAAATCGACAGCTCCAAGCGCCGTATCAGTCTCGGGATGAAGCAGACGAGGGAGAACCCCTGGAACGAGCTTGCGAAGGAGTTCAACATCGGGATCGAGCTTCGGGGTCGAATCACGAGGCTTCTCGATCGCGGGGCAGTCGTCGAGCTCAAGGAAGACGTCGAAGGGTTCGTTCCGTTGTCGCATCTCGGAATCGACAATCTCCGGAAGCCATCCGATCATTTCGACGTCGGCATGGAGGTTCCGCTCAAGGTCATCAAGATCGACCCGCAGAACAAGCGGATCGTTCTGAGCGTAAGCGCGTATCTCGAGAACCGGTCGCCGGACGAGATCGACGCCTTCAGGGCCAAATTCCCGAAACGCGAAACCGCCGATCAGGACCGACCCGCCGCCAAAAACGCGTCGGATGATCAGGCGGGCGAGCCGGCCGATTACGACATCGACGAAACGTACGATGAAGATATCGACGCCTCGACTGACGATCCCGCCGCCGGCGCCGCGCCGGAAGGGAGCGGGCCGACCGCCGGTTAAGCGCGCGAAGGCGATACTGCAGGCAAGCCGGAGAGGGTGGAATTCCACCCTCTCGGCGTTTCCGGCCCGAGGCGGGGATTCAGCGGGGAATCGAACCGGAGCGGAATGGAAAAGACATTCTCGACCATCACAGTGGGCTGCAAGCTCAATCAGTTCGAAACGGAATGGATCCGCGAAGCCCTCATCCGGAGGAACTGGAGATTCCGCCTGTTCGAGGATGGAGCGGCTTTCTGCATCATCAATTCCTGCACGGTGACGGCGAGGAGCGACGCCCGGTGCCGGAATGCCGCGCGGCGCGCGAAGAGAACGAACCCCGGCTCCTTCGTCGTCGTTACGGGCTGCTACGCCGAGACACAGCGAGAGAACCTCGACGAAATGAGGGAGGTGGACCTCGTTCTCGGAAACGGGGAGAAGAGCTCCCTCCCCGCGATTCTCGATGCGATCGCCGAGAGGGATCGGGGCAACCTCCCGCCGGATGGCCCGGCGCTATCCATGCCCAAGCCGCCCGAGCGATTTGAGATCGACCGATTCCTGGACCACGTGCGCGCCTTCGTCAAGATCCAGGAGGGATGCAACGCCTCCTGCAGCTACTGCATTGTCCCGCGGGCGAGGGGTCCGAGCCGCAGTGTTCCTGTCCCCGATGTCCTCCAGCAGATTTCGGTCCTTCAGGAGAACGGCTACCACGAGATAGTTCTCAGCGGCGTGCACATCGGCCGCTACGGCGCGGATTTCGATCCGCCCTGCACCCTCGCCGATCTCGTCGAGGCAATTCTGGAACGCATCGACGCGGTGCGGGTTCGCCTGAGCAGCATCGAGATGAACGAGGTGACGGCGAGGCTCCTCGATCTCGTGCGAGCGACGGATCGCCTGGCGCCTCATCTGCATATTCCGCTTCAAAGCGGGGACGATCGTATCCTCGAGGCGATGAACCGTTCCTATCGCGCGTCCGGTTTTCGGGACAGAATCGAGGAGATCGCGCGCGCGCGGGACGGGATCGCGATCGGCACCGATATCATCGTCGGTTTCCCCGGCGAAACGGAGGCCTGCTTCGAAAACACCTACGAGCTCGTTCGCGACCTGCCGATCAGCCACCTCCACGTATTCGGTTATTCTCCGCGTCCGCAGACACCCGCGGCAGCCATGGCCGGGACGGTTGGCGGCGAGAGAAAGCGGGAGCGAGGCGGCCGCCTCATCGAGCTCGGCAAGGCCAAGAGGCGCGCTTTTCTCGAATCGCACATCGGCTCCGTCCAGCTCGTTCTCGTGCAGAAACCCCCGCGTCGACAGTCATCCCTCGTCCGCTCGCTCACGGGCACGTACTGCGAGGTCCTTCTCCCGAAGGAGATCGGCGCGAGGGGGTCTCTCGTTCCCGTTCGCGTGAGCCGTTTCGATCGTGGAACCCTCTATGGAACGTCGATCGAAGAGAGTCCCGCCCTAAAGCCTGTTACCGGAGCGTGCGCGCCTTGAAGCGATTGAACGTATATTGCGAGAGCTTCGGTTGCCAGATGAACGCGTACGATACGGACGTCATCTCGTCTCTTCTTGAGGAGCGCGGGCACGCGATCATCCGCACTCCGGACAACGCCGATTGCATCATCGTCAATACCTGCAGCGTGCGCGATCATGCGGAGCAGCGAGCGATCGGACGTCTTCTCGATCTTTCGCGCCATCGGGACGCGGTGATCGTCGTGTGCGGCTGCATGGCGCAGCGTCTCGGCGCGGCGCTCTTCGATCTGGTTCCCGCTGTAAGAATCGTGGCCGGAACCGACAGCTACGCGCTTCTGCCCGACGCGGTTTCCGCAGCCGTCGAGGACGGAGGACGCTTTGTGTTCCTCGAAAGGGATGACGAGGGCGGATACGAGGCGACGCCCATAAAATCGAAAGGGGGCATATCGCGGTACGTTTCGATAACGAGGGGATGCGAGAATTACTGTTCCTACTGCATCGTGCCGTATGTGCGCGGGAAGACTCGGAGCCGGAACGCCGATGCGATCGTGCGCGAGATATCGTCCGTCGTTGAATGGGGAGCGAAGGAAGTGACGATGCTCGGGCAGAACGTCATCGCCTATCGCGACGGCCGGATCGATTTCATCGGACTCGCCGAACGCGTTCTCGCGGAAACGGAAGTCCGCCGGCTGCGGTTCCTCACGAGTCACCCGCGCGACGTCGAGGCGGCGGTCTTCGAGCTCATGGCCCGCGAGAAGCGTTTCTGCAGCCACATTCACCTTCCCGTGCAAGCCGGAAGCAACCGCATCCTCGCGGCGATGAATCGCGGCTACACGAGGGAGACCTATCTCGAGAAACTGCGGCAGGCCCGGACGATCGTGCCCGGCATCGCCGTCACAACCGACCTCATCGTCGGGTTTCCCTCGGAAACCGACGATGAATTCAGGCAAACGCTCGATCTCGTGCGCGAGGCCCGCTTCGACGCCGCTTTCACATTCCAATACTCGCGCCGGGCGGGGACGGCGGCGAACGAAATGCCCGATGACGTGAGCCCGGACGAGAAAAAGAATCGGCTGCTCGCATTGAACGCCATCGTCCAGGAAGAGCGCGGGAGGATCCTCTCCGATCATCTCGGATCCCGAACCGAAATCCTCCTTGACGGTGCGGCGCAAAAAGGGGAATATCGGTTCTTGAAAGGGCGGACCCCGGAGTTCAGGAATGTGCTCGTGCCGCCGGACGGATTGAACGACGGGGACATCGTCCCCGTCGTTTTGAAGCGCCTCGTCAATTTCACCTTCGAAGGGGAAGCTGCAACGAGGAAATAGCCTCGAACCGGCCGATTCCGGTCCGGCGCGATTCCCGCACACATGAACATGGGAAAACGAATTCTCGCAATTGCCTTTGGCCTCACCGCGCTCTCGATCGCCGCATATGCCGCGCACCCCGCGCTCAAGCGCGCCGAAGAGCTCTTCCGGAGGGCGGATTACGAACGCGCGAGGAGAACCACGGTCGCCGATACGTCTTCGATGGATCGTTCATCGCTCGCCGCCGCGCTTCTCATGCTCGCGCGGATCGAAACCGACTACGTGAAGGCGGAAGCGCTCCTTCGCCGCGTCATGGCGTCCGAGAGCATGCCCGCGGCGGAGAGCGCGCGACTCGAACTTTCGACGATGCGGTACGCCACGGGAGATTATGCCGGCGCCATCGAGCTTCTCTCCGCGGGGGAGATGCATGGTTCGGAACGCGACGTTGGGAAAGCGGCGTATTTCAGCGCCCTCTGTCGCCTGCAGCTCGGCGACAACGCCCGCGCAGCCGCCGAATTCGCCGGGATCACGCGGGGGGAATACTCCTCGTGGAGCGTGCTTGCGCGCGCCGATATCGACGCCCAGGACGGGCGGCTCGCCGAGGCGATCGAGAAATACGAAGGCCTCGTTCGATCGCATCGGAATCCGATCGCGATTTTCAAGCTCGCCGAGTGCCTCGAACAACTCGGGGAAAGGGAAAAGGCGCTCGAGAGATACCGCTCGTTGATCGACGAGTTCCCGCGGTCCTTCGAGGCGGGGAGAGCGAACGAAAAGATTCAGCTCCTTACCGCGTCCAAATCCAGAACGAAAGACGAGAAGCAGGCCGGGGGGGGTGAATCGGGGGTATCGCCCGCGCGGGAAGCCGCGGAGCCCGCAGGCGCGGAAGGCAAGTTCACGATCCAGTTCGGGTCATTTGGGACGAAAGCGAACGCTCTGGCCGTTTCCGAAAAGCTCGGAGGAATGTTCCGCGGCGTCCGCGTCGAGCGCTTCGAGCTCGAGGGCCGCGTCATGCATCGCGTTCGTGTGGGAATCTACGAGAGCAGGGAATCGGCCGCGAAGGATGTCGCGCGAGCGAAGGAACGACTCGGGTTAACCGGAGCGATCGTTCCCCTGCAATAAGAGATGAACTACCGCCTCACACCCCTCATGAACCAGTACCGCGAGATCAAGAGCCGGTACGCCCAGGGGATTCTCTTCTTTCAGGTCGGGGATTTCTACGAGACGTTCTACGACGACGCGAAGGAGGTTTCCCGGCTCCTCAACATAGCTCTCACGACGCGCGACAAGGATAAGAGCAATCCGGTGCCCCTCGCCGGGGTTCCGATCCACGCAGCCGAGACCTATATCGCGAAGCTTCTCCAGCTGGGGCGCGCCGTCGTGATCTGCGATCAGGTTGAGGATACTCCCGGCCCCTCGGGAGTCGTGAAGCGCGTCGTCACGGATATCGTCACGCCCGGCACCACGCTCTCGCCGGCGACGCTCGTCGATCGCGAGAACAACTATATAATCTCCATGGTCGATCGCGCCGACAGGACCGGTTTCGCGATCCTCGACGTTTCAACGGGGGAATTCAGCGCAGGAGAGGACTTCACGCCGATGATCGAGCAAGCGCTCTCCGGAACGCGGCTCCGCGAAGCGATACTACCGCACGGTTCCCCCGCGCTCCGCGTTCGCATCGAGGCGATCGATAATCGCGCGACGATCGATGAACGGGCGCCGTATGAGTTCGAGGAGCAATTCGCGCGGGCGGCGCTTCGCGCGCACTTCGGCGTGAGCGATCTCACCTGCTTCGATCTCGAGGATAAGCCGCTCGCCCTCGCGTCCGCGGGGGCGCTCCTTTCCTTCGTAAAGGAACTGCGGCAGAACGGTCTTGTGCACATCGCCGGCATCAAGCTCTTCGTCGCGAGGGACAATCTCTTTCTCGACGCCGAGACGCTCGCGAACCTCGAGATCTTCGAACCGCTGCGGGGAAACGCCCCCGACACGACCCTTATCCATCATCTCGATCAGACGGAAACGGCGCCGGGCGCCCGAGAGCTCCGGAAATGGCTCATGCACCCGTCGCGCAGGGCCGAGGTGATCGAGCGCCGGCTCGATGCGATCGGATCGCTTCTCTCGGATCATACCGCGCTGCGGGCGCTGCGCGGGACGCTGAGAAGATTCCCCGACATCGAACGCCTCCTGTCGCGCATCACCGCGCTGAAGGCGGGTCCGCGCGAGCTGCTTTCGCTCGCGGAGGCGCTCGAGCGGGCGCCGGGGATCGCGGAAGCCGCGGGACGTTTCGAGGCAGAGGCGATCCGCGGAGCGGCTCGCGGCCTCTCCGCTCCGATTTCGTGCCTCGACGTCATCAGGCGCGCCATCGAGCCCGCAAGCCCTCCTCATCTCCGCGAAGGAGGAGTCATCCGGAGCGGTTACCGGGACGACCTGGACGCCCTCATGCGGGATTCGGTCGGCGGCAAGGCGTGGATAGCCCGGCTGCAGGAATCGGAGCGGGAGCGCACGGGGATCTCCTCGCTTAGGGTCGGGTACAACAGGGTGTTCGGCTACTTCATAGAGATCTCGCGCGCCCACGACGAAAAGGTTCCTGACGGGTATATCACGAAGCAGACCCTTGTCTCTTCGCAGCGCTATGTGACGGAGGATCTCAAGATCAGGGAACAGGCGATCATCAGCGCGGACACCCGTCGAATCGCGCTCGAACGCGAGATATTCGATACGATCTGCGAAACGGTATCGCGTGAAAGCGCGGCGATCCAGCGTATCGCGTCCGCCGTCGCGACGCTGGACGTCCTGTCGTCGCTCGCCGTGACGGCCCTCGAAAGGAGCTATTGCCGGCCCGAAATCAACGAAACGGGGGACCTCATCGTGACGGACGGGCGGCATCCCGTCGTCGAACGCATCTCCGGAAAGGATTTCATACCGAACGATATCGATCTCCGATCGAACGAAAAGAGCTTCATCATACTCACGGGACCGAATATGGGAGGTAAATCGACCTATATCCGCCAGGCCGCGCTCATCGCGCTTCTCGCGCATGCGGGAAGCTACGTTCCGGCGGCCAGGGCTTCCGTGAGTCTTCTTGACCGAATATTCACCCGCGTGGGATCGAGCGACAACCTTGCCCGGGGCCAGAGCACCTTCCTCGTCGAGATGGGCGAAACGGCGAAGATCCTCAACTGCTGCACGGAACGAAGCCTCGTCATCCTCGACGAGATAGGGCGCGGGACGAGCACGCTCGACGGCTTGAGCATCGCTTGGGCGGTATCCGAGTTTCTCATCGAGGGGGACGGATCGAGGCCGAAGACCCTCTTTGCGACCCATTACCACGAGCTCACGCGCCTCGTTGAACGCTTTCCGCACGTTCGCGCGATGCGCGTCGAGGTCAAGGAATGGGGCGATCAGATTGTCTTTCTCTACAAGATCCACGAGGGGGCGAGCGACAGAAGCTACGGGATTCAGGTCGCGCGCCTCGCGGGACTGCCCGAATCGGTCACTCGCCGCGCCGGCGAGATTCTGGCATCGCTCGAGCGGGAGAAGATGAACATGATGCCGTCCAGGACCGATCCGGCAGAGCAGACCTCCCTTTTTCACGAGCCTGATCACGTTCGCGAACGCCTGCAAGGTATTGATACAAATGCTATTACGCCGCTCGAAGCCCTCAAAATCCTCGTTGAGCTCAAGAGGCATACGGAAGATTAGTGTCACCGCGGTTCTGGCTCGACTTATGCTAAAAACCTAATGGGTAATACCATTTCGCCGCGAAACGGTGCAGGAGCGGGTCGTGTCAGGAAAGAGCATACAGATCGCCATCTTGGGCGGGGGCGAGGAGGAGCTCAATGTTTTGAGCGAATTCCATCGCACCCCCGATGTCGCCATCATCGGCGTCTATGACCGCGATCCCCGGGCCGTTGCGCTCGAAATCGCCGAAATCATCGGCATTCCCGCCTACTCGGACGACTCCTTTCTCGATGCCTTTCTCAAAGCGGACTACATAATCGTAACGGATAAACGCAAGCTCTACGAAAAAGAGATCGCGCTTCTCAAGAAGGATCGCAAGCGGATCGTCAATCCGGCCGAAGCGGTGAGCCAATTCTCCCCGGCCGCGCAGGAAAGGGACGACGCGTCGTCCCATCCGTGGCCCGAGCACCTTGAAGCCGCGCTCGAATACATGAACCACATCACCGATCGCGAGCGGCTCCTGAAATGGCTTCTCGAGATATCGATCCATGCCGTGGGCGCCTCGAGCGGTTCCATCATGCTATTTTCGGCGGAGAGCCAGGAGCTCTACATAGGTTATGCGAACGGTTTGAGCGCCGAGCTCATCGACCGGACGCGGCAGAAGCTCGGCGAAGGAATCGCCGGAACCGTCGCGCGGACGCTGACGCCGCTCCTCATCACCGAGATTGTGAACTCGCCTCTCTACCGGGACGGGCGCGAGCGTGAAGACATCGCGAGCTCCATTTCCGTGGCGCTCGTGCATCAGGGAAAGCTCCTCGGGGTGCTCAACGTCTCAACGCGCGGGGACGAAAAGAAGCTCGGAAACATGGACATGGAAACGATCACGCTCCTCGCCTCGAAAATCGCCCCGATCCTCGAACAGCATCTCATGATCGACGCGCACGGGATCAGGGAAAGCGAGTTTCAGATCCGCAACTATCTCGAAGGACTCTTTCATAATCAGCTCGGATTTCACGAGAAGTTCACCCTGCTGACGAGATTTCTCGCCGAGGAGCTCAATGCGGACACCGTCGCGATCTATACCGCGACGGATGAGGGGGACTGGCTCATTCTCGGAGGCAGCGATCAGCAGATGCCCGCCGGAGCGCAAACCCCGCGGATTCACTGCAACAAAGGGAGTCTTGCGCGCGCGTATGTCGGCGGGGAGGAGATTCTCATGACCGAGGCGAGCCATACCGCCGGGCTCCAGCTCAAGATCGGCGACGGCGTCATCACTTCGATCTACATTCCGCTTGTGCACAACGAGCCTCTCGGCGTCATGGTCATCGAATTCTCCAATCTGGGCGCGCAGCAAACGTTCTTCAGGCTCAAGGACGCGCTTCGCTTCCAGGTCGCCTTCTTCGCGTACGCCCAGATCAGGGAGGTACGTCAATCGAGGAAGCTCGAGAGCCTCGAGGAGCTCTCTTCGTTCGCGCCGGCCTTCGTGTCGCTCGACGACCTTTCGGCGAAGATCCGCAATCTGCCGGCGCTTCTCTCATCCCTGGTCAAGGCATCGATGGGAAGCCTCCACTACGAGAGTCCCGATCGCAGCGAATCGGCGTACCATCAATTCCCCGAGGATGAGACGGATAGACGGAGCAGGCTCGAATACGAC
>Ga0315286_10006797_pt1 | contig 11138 bp, 9 predicted proteins | sample YL17G10_0_MG_FD_205038 | JGI IMG/M metagenome (GOLD analysis project Ga0315286, IMG submission 205038) | Sediment microbial communities from Yellowstone Lake, YNP, Wyoming, USA - YL17G10_0 | ecosystem: Environmental > Aquatic > Freshwater > Lake > Sediment | place: USA: Wyoming | collected...
ATTGAAAGGAGTAGGCAATGACACTCAACAGGAAGTTGAAAATGGGTATGGTCGGCGGCGGACCGGGGGCCTTCATCGGCGAGGTGCATCGCAGGGCGTCTCGTATGGATGGCGGGATTGAGCTTGTGGCCGGGGCGTTCGATATCAACCCGCGAAAGTCAAAGCAGCAGGGCAGAGAGCTTTTGCTGTCCCCAAGACGCATCTATGGCAACTATAAGGAAATGATCGAAAAAGAGCTCAAGCTCCCCGAAGGCGAGAGGATCGATTTTGTTTCGATTACCACGCCGAATAACTGGCACTTTCCAATTGCCAGGGATTTCCTCGAGGCGGGCTTCCACGTAATGTGCGAGAAGCCGATGACGTTCAACGTCGCCGAGGCAAAGCAGCTCAAGAAGATTGTGCAAAAGTCGCGCAAGGTCTTCGGGCTGATGCACAACTACACCGGCTACCCGATGGTCAAGCTCGCGCGGGACCTGGTCCGCGGCGGCGAGGTCGGCAAGATCCGCAAGATAGTGGTCCAGTATCCGCAAGGCTGGCTGGCCACCGCGATTGAGAAGACGGGCCAGATGCAGGCCGCCTGGCGAACCGACCCCAAGCAGAGCGGCGGCGCAGGCTGTATGGGCGACATCGGGACTCACGCCGAGAATCTCTCGGAATATATCACCGGCCTGAAGATCACGCACCTGTGCGCCGATTTGTCGATTTTTGTCAAGGGGCGCAGGCTCGACGACGACGGCAACTGCCTGCTGCGTTTCAACAACGGAGCAAGAGGCATCCTGCACGCCAGCCAGATTTCCATCGGCGAAGAGAACAACCTGGCCATCTGGATCTACGGCGAAGAGAAGAGTCTCGAATGGCACCAGGAGCACCCGAACTATCTGTATGTCAAAGTGCCCGACGGCCCGGTTCAGATCTGGCGCCGCGGCAACGGTTACGTTGCGGCGAAAAGCCCGGCGGCCGCTCGCGCCACACGGCTGCCGTGCGGACACCCGGAAGCCTTCTTCGAGGCGTTTGCCAACAATTACGTCAACTTTGCCGATACCGTTCGCGCCAAGCTGACCAGGACGAAGCCCGACCCTCTGGCGCTGGACTTCCCGGACGTTGACGACGGCCTGCGAGGCATGCTCTTCATCGAGACCGTTCTGGCCAGCACCAAGAGCAACCAAAAATGGACGGCCTTTAAGAAGGCCTGAAAGAATTTGTTGGAGGAATGAAACTTAGTCGAAAGGATTATTTATGAAGAACAAGGCAGATCAAACCAAAGCCCAGGTCTCTCGTAGAGACTTCATCAAGGCTTCTGCAGCGGTGTCGCTGGCTGCTATGGGAGTGGGTGCAAATCGAATGTATGCCGCCGGTTCGGGCAAGATTCGCGTCGGCCTGATTGGATGCGGCGGCCGAGGCAACGGAGCACTGGAGAACCACCTGGCCGCAGGCAAGCACATAGGCAGGGATCAGGAAGTCGTAGCGACCGCCGACTGGTTCAAGGACAGGGCCGAGGGCGCAGGCAAGAGAAACGGCGTCCCGGCCGAGAGATGTTTCGCAGGCGCCGACGCCTACAAAAAGCTCCTTGCCACCAACGTTGAGGTGGTCGTGATAGCGACGTCGCCGAATTTCCGCCCCGTGCATTTCGAGGCCGCCGTTAAGGCTGGGAAGCACGTCTTTATGGAAAAGCCCGTTGCCGTTGACCCGCCCGGCGGACGCAGGGTCATCGAGGCAGGCGAGCTGGCCAAACAAAAGGGCCTGGGCGTTGTCGCCGGCACTCAGCGGCGGCACGAGAAAGGCTACCGACGCACCGCCTACGAAATAGAGAATGGCGGCAAAGGCAAAATCACCGGCGGCCGTGTCTCATGGTGCGGCGGGGCGCTCTGGTTCCAGAAGAAAAAAGAAAACGAAAGCGACGCCGATTACATGGTCCGCAACTGGGTGAGCTTCACCGAGATGTCCGGCGACCACATCGTCGAGCAGCACGTTCACAACCTCGACATCGCCAACTGGTACATCGGACATCCGCCGAGGACAGCACTCGGCTTTGGCGGGCGCGCACGCCGAAAGACCGGCAATCAGTTCGATTTCCACAGCGTGGACTACGACTATGGCGACGGCGTTCACATCCATAGCATGTGCCGCCAGATTAACGGCACGGACGGAGGAGTCTGGGAGGACTTCGTCTATAGTCCCAGCGATAAGAAGGTTAACGCGCCTGATTTCCCCGAGTTTGGCGGAGCCTACGTTCAGGAGCACGTCGATCTGCTCAACAGCATTTTCGAGGGCAAGCCGCTCAACGAGGCACGCAACGTCGCCGAATCCACGCTCACCGCGATTATGGGCCGTATAGCCACATACACAGGCAAGCTCGTTAAGTGGTCGGACATGATGGAGAACAAGGATTCGGAGTTATACAACCTCACCCTCAAGCCGACTGCCGAAGACTTCGAGAAGGGCCCCGTGACCGCTCCTCCGGACGACGTGGCTGCGATTCCGGGCAAAGACTAAGCCGAATTCGGTTTTGCCGGCCGGCGGCGCCTTGCGCCACGGGTGGTATTCCGGTTTGGTGAACTTCAGGTTATAAAAAAAAGTCGCGCCGTTCAAGGCGCGACTTTTTTATTGGCTTGCATAGTCTTGTGCATCGGGCCTTGACCCGGGCGCCGGACCGGCGAGACTATTTTACTTCAGCGATTTCGGTGAATTTTATCAGCGCGCCGCCCGTTTGAGGATGTGGGGCTATTGTCCCGACCAGGCCGACCTTACGGTCTATCAGCTTGCTATAATCCGTACCGGCGATAGCCGTGTCCGGCCGGGCGTAGCATATTGTCTTGCCCGATTCGCCGACTATCCGGTAGTGCTTTAGCTCCGGCTCGGTCCCGTAGATGTTGGAAGTCTGGAGCTTCCCGATAACTACAAACCGCCCCAAGTCTTTCAGTTGCGACAGGCGTGTGGTGCGGGCCTTCTGGATACCCGCAACTGTCGCCTCCAACTGCTTGTTTTGAAGACCGAGCTCTCTCGATACCGCTGCGGCCAGCTCATACCGCTCCACCTGCTTGAGCAGAAACTCACAGTAGCGCGCGGCCTTTCCGGCGTCCTTGTTCTTGACGATTTCGTCAAGCGACTTCTTTATGTCCGCGTAATCCTGCTGGTCTATCGGTTTGCCGCGTTCGGCCAGAAGTTTCTTCGTAAGCGCCTCATACTCCTTGACCATCTTTTGCTCGACGGTGGAATCCTTCACAGTCACCGGCGCGACAGTTGCCGTATTGGCGTCGTTGGGTTCGTTCGGCTCAACCGCCCTTACAACCCGCGTCGGGCCCGGGCCTGTGGAGGTCGAAAGGGGCTTCGTCAGATTTGTGCTGACCCAGAGATAGGCACCCGTCGGAGCGGCAATCTTGTAGTAGTTGTCTTTCTGCTCGCCCAGCAGCTTGACTTTCTCGCCGCGGTCAAGCTTCAACTGCAGCGTCGAATGAATGGGCTTAACCAGGTCCGAGCCGGCATAGACGCGAACGCCGTCGCCCGTGACGATCCCCGTTCCCGGATTATCAGGGTCAATGGTCACGTAAGGAACGTAAATCCACGAGAAGCTGCCCGGAGGCGGCACAATGCACGACCAGCTAAACTGGTGGCTGACGACTTTTACTTTGTCGCCTTTGTTGAGCTTGCCACAGTCGTAATAGTTGCTGCCCGGCCCGGAGCGAACATAGACGTTGTCGCCCGCTATCTCGGCGTCGTATGGAAATTGCGGCGCACCGACGGCGTTGGCATCGGCAGCCGGCGTCGGTCCGGCTGCGGGGGGGGCGATCTGGCCCAAACCGACCGATGAGAAGCCCAATAAGATAACAACGATTAAGAGGTTGCTGTATGATTTCATTTTTCTATCTCCCAATAAGAGATTCCTGGCTAAAATCCGATACCGGCCAAACAGCCGAGCGGTTTTCTTTCGATGCTTCAAGTTAGCAGCAATCGGTCCGGCTGTCAACCCCTTTTCTTGTTCCGAATTCATTGCGCCGCGGTGAACCTCATTTGCTCGATTCTTCCAGTCGAGCAATTTCATCCCGGCACATCTTCAACTGTCCCGGATCGGAGAGGTTTGCCGCGGCTGCCCGCAGATATTTCAGCGCCGGCTCCGCCTGACTGAGATAGCGCGAGTACAGCAGGCCGAGCATCAGTTGCACCTCTTCGGCGTATTCGTAATTGCTGTAGTGAGCCAGGAACTGCTCGTATGCCTGTGCGGCCTGGGCCGGCTTGTTGTCGCCGGCCAGCCGGTTCGCTATATCAAGAAGCTGCTGCCGGGGCAGAATCTGCCCGCTGTCGAGCACCATAAGCTCCAGATACAGCTCAACAGCACCGGCCAGGTTGCGCTCCAGCATCCGCCTGCTGATTTCATTGCGAAGCTCCTCTGCTTTCTCGTCCTTCTGTTTCTCCGCGGGCGTCTTGACCTCCTTGACCTTTATCGGCTTGGCCCCTACTCGCCCGGCAAAAGGGTCATAGCCGCCCGCCACAACGTCGCGGTAGCTCCGCCGCCGGTTCCATCGCTTTATCATTGCCCAGAGGTCGAAATCGCTGGTGCCCACCAGCCTTGTCGCAAGCATGGCCACAATCGCCACGACGCCGAAGGCATATCCGGCCAGATGCGCATCGTAGGCAACCTGCGGAGTATATCTGACGATCACGTTGTCTATTATGATCAGCTTCAACCCAATGAAATACAGCGCCGGCACCTCCAGCGTCCCAATGAAGAAGAACCAGTACAGGACCGTTATCAACGTCTGCGGAAACAGCACCAGGTAGGCCCCTGTTACTGCCGCCACCGCCCCGCTGGCCCCCAGGGTCGGCACGCCTGCGGCTGAGTGGATAACTGTATGACCTACGCCGCTGAATACCGCCCCGGCCAGATAGAAAGAGATATACGAAATGTTCCCAAGCTTGTCGTTGACGTTGTTGCCGAAGATGTATAGAAAGAACATGTTGCCGAAGATGTGCATATAGCCGCCGTGCAGGAAGGCGTAAGTTATGAACTGCCACAAGTAGGGCCGACTGGACATAAGCTGAAAATGTTGCGCCCACGGTCGAAGTATCTCGACGGCCCCCGTCCCGGCTTCGGTATGCGGCCAGAACGTCAGAAGGAAAATAACCACATTAGCGAATATCAACGCGTAATTCGCATAAGGCGTTCGTCTCGGCCGAATACTCGTCCGAATGGGTAAAAGCATAGCCTAACCACCATTCAAAAAACCATTAGAATCAAGACTCGGGCAATTGTAATGGCAATAGGCGGGTCTTACAAGGCATAAAAAAAGGACGGTCATAACCGTCCTAACCGGAAGAATATGTTGTTGCCGATTTTCCTCCCTTGCGGAAAACACCGGCGGTGGATAGTGCCGTCCGTGGCCGCCTGCCTCCTCCCCAGCCATGTCTTTCTGATAAAAATATACTAATAGAACCGGCCAAAACAAAATCCCAGGTGGAAAAAAACTTTGCCTTTTTAGCGTATTGTTGCTAATCAGTTGTGAATGAACCGGCAGATAATCACCAAGCGCATCGCTGCGATTCGGCGAGAGCTGAGCCGAAAAAAGATAAGCTGTCTTATCGTAACAAGGCCGGCCAATGTGACGTACGCAACGGGTTTTATGGGTGAGGATAGCTGGGCGGCAATAACCAGGAGCCGCGTGTATCTGCTGACCGACAGCAGATACACCGAGCAGGCCCGCAAGGAATGTCCGAGCTGCCCCATCGTTGAGCGGACCGGCTCGATGGCCCAGGCCGTCGCAAAGCTCGCCGCGAGGCTAAGATCACTGCGGACGATAACCGTTGAGAAGTCAATCTCGCTTGCCGACTTTGAGGCATTGACAAAGCACGTCAAGGCCCGGCTCAAATCGGTTGCGGGTATCATTGAGGCCGTGCGCAGCCGCAAGCACGGTGCTGAAGTTGCGGTTATCAAGGCCTCTGCTTCCATAGCGGCCCAGGCATTGCAGCGGACCCTGCCTCACGCCAAGCCCGGCATAACCGAGATCGAGCTGGCCGGCGCACTCGATTTTCAGATCCGCAAGGCCGGGGCGACCAACAGCTTCGCTACAATTGTCGCCTTCGGGTCCAACGCATCCCGGCCCCATCATCAGCCCGGCAAGAGAAAGCTCAAGCGGAAGGACACTGTATTGATAGACTTCGGCGCCAAATACAAAGGTTATTGTAGCGATATTACCCGATGCTTCGTAATCGGCGAGCCGACTGTTTTTTACCGCATGGTCTTCGAGGTGGTTGAGCGTGCCCAGGCCGCCGCCATCGCCACAATCGGCCCCGGCATCAAGCTCACCGCCGTTGATGCCGCCGCCCGAGACGTAATTCGAGACGCTGGCCTGCCCGTTTACGGCCACGGCACAGGACACGGCCTCGGCCTGGAAATTCACGAATTGCCCTTCCTCAAGGCCGACAGCAAGGCAGAAAAGCTCGAGGCCGGCCAGGTCGTCACCGTAGAGCCCGGCGTATATATCCCCGGCAAAATCGGTGTACGGATTGAAGACGATGTCCTCGTAACCAAGACCGGATGCCGGGTGCTAACCCGCCAATGCCCACATTCAGCCCTATTGCCCGGCTGAAACTCTCGAATATCTCTTTCCTTGTTCTTTCCGCCGCGTTATAATAGGGCGGCTTTCAAACACGTTTTAGTAATAGGAGGTTATTATGAAGACAAGACTGATTGTGGTGATATTGCCGGTGCTGTTGCTTGCCGTGCCGGCTCCGGCCGCTCAGGTCGGCTTCGAGAAAATCGTTGTTGATAAGACCTTCCGCTCCGAGGGCGTCGCCGTCGGGGATATCAACCACGACGGCAAGCTCGATCTCTTTGCCGGCGACGTCTGGTATGCAGCCCCCGACTGGAAGATGCACGAAATTCGTCCCGTCGGCCAGTATGACGGGGCAACAGGCTATAGCCAATGCTTCGCTAATTTCGCCCAGGATGTCAATGGCGACGGCTGGGTCGATTCAATCGTCATCGGAATGCCGGGCGAACCCTGCCGATGGTATGAAAACCCAAAAAATAAACCAGGCCACTGGAAAGAGCGCATAGTCGTCGATAGCGCCTGCAACGAAACGCCTGTTATGGTCGATTTGCTCGGCGATGGCCGACCCGTCCTGCTCTTTGCAGTCCGTCCGCAGGGAATAATGGCGTGGTTCAGCATTCCCAAAGACCTCGACGGTTTGTGGGATATGCACGCAATCGCCGGCCCGAACGCCCCGGGAACGGAAAGATATAGCCACGGCCTGGGCGCCGGCGACATCAACGGCGACGGGCGAAATGATGTCCTCTTTACCAATGGCTGGTGGGAAGCCCCGCAGGACCGCACCAAAACCAACTGGACATTCCACCCGGCTAATCTCGGCCCGGGTTGCGCCAATATGCTGGTCTATGATATTGATGGTGACGGTGCAAGTGACGTCATCACCAGCTCAGCCCACGGCTCCGGTATATGGTGGTTCCAGCAGGCCAGGACCGACAAGGGCGTCGAGTGGAAACAGCATGATATCGCCCCAAGTCTGTTCTCCCAGAGTCACGCTATGATTTTGGTTGACATTAATGGTGATGGGGTGAAAGATTTCGTCGTCGGCAAACGTTTCTGGGCCCACGGGCCCAAGGGCGACGTTGACCCGGACAAGCCGGCTGTGATCTACTGGTTCGAATTGCGCCGGCCTCAGAAAGGAACCGTCGAGTTCATCCCGCACCAAATCGACGATGACTCCGGCGTCGGAACTCAGTTCGAGGTCGTCGATATCAACGCCGACCGGAAGCTCGACATCGTTGCATCGAATAAGAAAGGCGTCCACGTTTTCCTGCAGCGATGAACCCACTTCCGCTGCGGGGAGTTGATAGGGTGTGCAAAATAAAAAGCATTTTGCACACGCTACAGCCCTCGGTGGTATATTTGTTTGACAATCACAGCCGGCGCGTTAAAATCGTCGCAGTTCGCAGGGGTGGTCCGCCGAGGGCGGATCTGAGAAGACACCCTTTGAACCTGATCAGGATAACTGCCCCCGCGCTTTCTTGCGAAAGCAAGAGCGGGGGCGAATAGGCCTGCGTAGGGAAGCGATTGACTGCCTCGGAGCCTGCAATTGAACATAGATCGCTTCCAAACGAAGCGATTTTTTGTTTACAGTGAAAGTTTTAGTCAAATGACGACACAGTTGCAAAACGCACAGGCTGGGATGACTACCGATGAAGTAAGGTTCGTTGCCGAGGTTGAGAATGTCGCTGCCGAGGCTATTCGAGAAGATCTTGCGGCCGGTCGGCTCGTGATACCCGCCAACAAGCTCCACCTCAAGACCAACCTGCGACCTGCCGGAATAGGGCGGCTCCTTACCACAAAGGTAAACGCAAACATCGGCACAAGCAGCGTGCGCTCATCCATAGAAGCGGAAATTGAAAAGATGGAGGTTGCGCTGGCCGTCGGCGCCGACGCGATTATGGACCTGAGCACCGGCGGCAATCTCGACCGGACGCGAGAGCGATTGCTTGCCAGGTGCCCTGTCCCCTTTGGAACGGTCCCGATATATCAGGTTATCGAGGGCAGGGATGTTGAGGACATTGATAACAAGATGATCCTCGATATTGTCGAGAAACAGGCTGCGCAAGGCGTCGATTTCTTCACCATTCACGCCGGCGTGTTGAAAGAGCATTTGCTCCTGCTCGAGAGTCGAGTCGCCGGCATCGTCAGCCGGGGCGGAGCGCTTCTGGCAAAATGGATGCTGCGCCACAACAGACAAAATCCCTTCTACGAAATGTTCGACGATTTATGTGATATACTGGCGGACTATGATATCTGCTTTTCTCTCGGTGACGGCCTTCGCCCGGGCGCAATCGCCGACGCCACCGACCAGGCCCAGCTCGCCGAGCTAAGGACGCTCGGTGAGCTGACGCAGAGGGCACAGGAGAAGGGCTGTCAGGTTATGGTCGAGGGCCCGGGCCATGTGCCCTTCGACCAGATACAATATAATATGGAAATCCAGCAGGAGATTTGCCGCGGCGCTCCGTTCTACGTACTCGGCCCGCTGGTGACGGACATCGCGCCCGGCTACGACCACATAACCTCGGCTATCGGCGCCACGGCTGCTGCTTTCTACGGTGCATCGTTTTTGTGCTATGTCACGCCCAGAGAGCATCTGGGCCTGCCGAACGCCGAGGATGTGCGGGCCGGCGTAGTCGCGGCCAAAATCGCGGCGCACGCCGCCGACGTCGCTCGCGGCCTGAAGGGCGCCGCCGAGAAGGACAGGAGGCTCAGCATCGCAAGGGCCAATCTCGACTGGGAAACGCACTTGGCCGAATCGCTCGACCCGGAAACCGCCGAGCGGATGCACGTCGAGGCCTGCAAAGAAATCGGCGGCAAGCAGTCCTCCACCGCTGATTACTGTTCGATGTGCGGCAAGGCCTGGTGCAGCGTCAGAATCAACAAGGAAATCCGAGAGGCGATAAAACGCAAGGACCCTGCGAAAGTATAATTCGTTGAAATCCCTGATTCTAACAGGGCCGGTGACCGGGAACATCAGCAGCGGCCTTAACCATACGTGGAAGACCGGCAGGGGCGCCGGCGGCTGGGTCAATACCAACGTCATAGGGGCCGACTTCAAATTCCTCTTTTAAGCACTCTAACAAAACCCAAATCGTCATTCCGAGCGCAGCCGAGGAATCTATTCGAATAGCCCAGCAAAGCGGTGCCTCATTTTGAAGTCAGGTTTTGTTACAGCCTCTTAGTCTTTCCCACTTTATCCGAGCTTGCTCTTGGGTGACCCGGCCGTTAGAGTGTTGCGCTGACTGTAACCGCCTGTCCCCTGCCCTATGTCTTCATTGAGTCAAACTCGATGAACGCTATCGGCAGGAAGACAAAGACCGGCAGCCACGCCCACAGCTCGGGCATCACCCTGTCGAAAACAACCTCCGTAGCGAGTATCTTGCAGACAAAAGTGGTGATGAAACAAGCCCCTGTCGTGGCAAAACTGATCATGACGGCGGACTTCATCGACTTCGGGTCGCGGCAAACCAATATCGGCAGGCTTATCATAAGCATCACCAGATTGATGACCGGGTCGGTAATGCGAAAATGCTTCTGGCTCCAAAGTTGAGCCACATCCTTGATCTTTGTCTTTTGCCTCGCAAGGGCGGCCAATTGCCGCGAGCTCAGCAGTGTCTTGTATTCGGCTCTGCGCCTCACGGGGATGTCCTGTGGAACAAGGTCGCCGGAGTCGTATGAGGCAATCGCACGGGGACCTTCCCTTGAGCCTTTTTCAATAAGCTCTCCGCTATACAGGTCCCATTTCCCGGCCTGATAATTGTACGTTGCTCTTTCTGCGCGAATCAGACCTGTCACTTCCCACTCCCACGCGTCCGAATCGCCCTTCATTTGCCGCAGAATAATGGTCGGCCAGTACAGCGTTGAAGTCTGCACGACGAATTTCCGTGAGCAAATAAGCGAGCCTTTCCCGTCGCCCATGAACCATACATCGTACGATTCCTGACCCGGAACCGCATGGCGATTCCGTACAAGCTTCGGCGCAAGCGGCGGTATAACCAACTCCTGGTCTATGACCAACAGGCCCGTCAATACTATGGCAAGCACCACTATCGGCCCGATCAAACGCTTCAGACTAACCCCGGAAGCCATCACTGCGACCAGCTCGTTGGAGTGAACCATCCTCCCGAAAGAAAAAGCCGCCGCAACTACCGTTATCATCCCGGCAAAATCCCTGAAGTACAGTGTGCCGTTCAGCCCGTAATATACGAGCACGTTTTCAATAACGGCCCACGCGCCGCGGCTGGTCTGCTCGGTGAATTCGTCGAGATTCACAAACAGGTCGATAATTACTCGCAGCCCCATTAAAACGCCGAAGGCGATTACGTAGCCAATCAGGAAGTTCTTAATAACGTACTTGTCCAGAATCTTCATATCAGTTCTTCAGCAGCCTGCGGTAAATCACCGCCGCCAGCAATAGCAGAAAACCCAGCCCACCCCACATCAACGCCATACCTGAGACGACCGTCGATTTCGTGTTCTCCGCGACCTGTCTGCCGCCTATTATGCACACTATCAGCACGGCCGCAGGTATGCAGCTCGCCCCAAAAGCCGTCAACAGATGCCCTCCCCTCTTAACGATGCCCAGCCCGATGC
>Ga0315286_10006798_pt1 | contig 11137 bp, 12 predicted proteins | sample YL17G10_0_MG_FD_205038 | JGI IMG/M metagenome (GOLD analysis project Ga0315286, IMG submission 205038) | Sediment microbial communities from Yellowstone Lake, YNP, Wyoming, USA - YL17G10_0 | ecosystem: Environmental > Aquatic > Freshwater > Lake > Sediment | place: USA: Wyoming | collected...
ACCTCCACCGGCGTGGGATTATCCAGAAGATAAAAAAGGGCCGGGAAAATCTCATACGGCTGACCTGATTTGAGGGTATGTGCCCGAGGAGATTATCTCACGGGATACTTCTATTTTAGATTTCTTCTCCGGGGAGTTTTGATAAAACAGGTTTAATCACGAAATTGTTGATGGACCTAACTCGGAAGTTAATGCAAGAGAGCAAAGGAGACAGTTTTAATAAAATTAAAAAAGCATATGGTTCCATTTTTTAGGGACATTTGATAATTTTTCATATCGAAAAACGGATTAAAAATATGGGGTTCCTGAAACTATCGATTCATCTGTGCTTTTACTCTTTGGTGCGGGTTCCGATATAGATAACGATGGAAAGTAAACAATTTTTTTTAAGGAGGTCATCCATCTTACAAAAATGTACTGGAGTGTTCACCGAAAGAAAAAAATTAGAGATTTTTTGTACGGTATTACTTCCTGTGACCTGTTGGCCATACGAGAGCAATGACTGCGGAAATAAAGAGCCCGGTAATTGCGGTGAGTGGTGACAGGGGGGCTGCCGGTGTCTGGGAAGCAACCGGAGTGACAGGTTGTGCCTGAGTGGGTGATACGGTGACAGTTACGTTTTCATTCTCCGATGAAGTCAGGTTGGCATTCCCCGGGAGCACGATGTTGAGTGGTGTCATGAGCGTATTTTTCATTGCCGGGTTGCTGACCGTTGCAACATATCGCCCGGGTGGCATATCGGCCCGGAACCCATAATTAAAGGAACCCAGACCGCTCACCGGAGAGATGTAGGTACGCACGTTTTTACCGCTTGAATCGGAAACATCAATCTTCACGTAGGTTACTCCTCGTTCCGCATAGCCGTTCAGTTGCACATAATCTCCCTGATTTATGGGACTCAGTTGCGGATTAATATAAAATTCGGGCTTTTTCATGAGAACTGATGTTGTTGCAGTTTTTTCCGGGTTTGACAGGTCCATCGCCGTGATGGTATAACGTGCAGTCACCATTTTTTCGATTCCTGCGGTGTTTGCGCTGTACCAATTAAATCTCCATGTGCTATCACGGGTCACCGTGACCGTATTTCCCGAACCGGGGATTCCATTGAGATCAGAGAGCGGAACACCTTCTGAGGGAAGACCGGGACCGGTAATTTTTAATAACGTAGTATTCCCAATAGTACCTCTTCCGTCAAAGGTGATGGTATCGCCGACATAATATCCTCCCGCACCACGATAGGAGATAGATAATGTACCCCCATCAGCAAGCACTGGCTGGATGATGAGGATTACGGCAATGAGCATGACAAAGGAGCAATACCCTTTATTTAAACGCAAAATATCCATTTTAGCCTCTCGTTAAACAGCATTTCATTATTGAAGATAAATATTTTTGTTATCGCAGTACCGGTCGTGTAAAGATTCCACGCTGAAATAATCAGGCCGGATATTACGAAATTCTCATCTACTATGTGATTGCATCATTTTATGAGAGACGCATGGAAAGTCACAGGGTACAGGAGATGATGCTCCTGATGGCATCGAAGATCCGGGCACTCGCCACTACAATATCAGACGAGGATGTCGGGAAATTCATAACCGAACTGCTCAATGCAAAGCGCATCTACGTCATGGGGGCGGGACGGTCCGGACTCGTTGCAAAGGCATTTGCCATGCGACTCATGCATCTTGGGATGCAGGCATTTGTTGTCGGTGAGACGATCACCCCTGCGTTGGACACGGGGGATATCATGGTCATCTTCTCAGGATCGGGCCGGACCAAGACAATCGCCGATATTGCAGAAACAGCACATGATATCGGGGCAAAGATCTGCCTGATCACATCGAACGCGGATTCAAGAATCGCAAAGATATCGGACTGTATTGTGATTATTGAGCACCAGCGGGACGACGAGGGAGATGAAGCCGTTGAATTTGAGATCCGGCAGATGATAGGGGATCACAAATCGTTCGCACCACTGGGAACTCTCTTTGAAACTACGTCCATGATCTTTGCCGATGCAGTTATCTCCCGGCTGATGGAGATCACCAAGACCGATGAGATTGCCCTCAGGAACCGTCACACAAATATCGAATAAATGAGGAGTACGACGACATGAAATTGAAATTTGCAGAGCGGGTACAAGGTATCGAAATATCCGGAATCAGGAAAATATTTGAAGCTGCGGGTGCGGATTCGATCAACATGGGACTCGGACAACCCGATTTTGATACGCCGCAGCACATCAAGGATGCAGCGATTAAAGCGATTTCTGAGGGAAAAACCGGCTATACAAATAATACCGGGATTCCTGAACTCCGGCTCGCTATCAGTAAAAAATTCAAAAAAGAGAACGGGCTTTCCTATAATCCGGATCAACTGATTGTGACAGCCGGAGCAAGTGAGGCACTTCACATCGTAATGCAGGCGATGGTTGGTGATGGGGATCGTGTACTCTGCCCGGACCCGGGGTTTGTATCCTATGCAGCACTTGCCACCCTTGCGAACGGGCGCCCGGTCAGCATGCCGCTCACCCGGGACCTCCATATTGATGTGGAGAAGGCAAAAGCTCTGATGGACGGTGCACGGATCATGGTTTTGAATTCCCCGGGAAATCCAACCGGTGCAGTTGAAAATAAAGAATCCATCAAAGCACTTGTTGAATATGCAGATGATGCAGGTGTCACGGTTGTTTCCGATGAAGTCTATGAGCACTTCATCTACGGCAAAAAGCACTGGAGTGCTGCCCGGTTTGGTGAGAATGTAATTACCATCAATGCAACGAGCAAGACCTATGCGATGACCGGCTGGCGACTCGGATACCTTGCAGCTCCTGAAGAAATTGTGGCACAGTGCGTGAAGGTTCACCAGTATTGCCAGGCGTGCGCTACATCGATTTCCCAGTATGCTGCTGTCGCAGCCTATGAAGGAGACCAGGGTCCGGTCATAATGATGCGGGACGAATATAAGGTGCGACGGGATCTCATCTGCAAAGGACTGGCAGATCGGGGATTTGAATTCCCGGTTCCTGAAGGTGCATTCTACGCTTTTGTACCCATGAAACCTGCGCTGACCCAAAAGATCATAGAGAATGGCATTATCATTGTCCCCGGCACAGCGTTTGGGGTGAATGCCCCGGAGTATGCCCGTTTCAGTTATGCAACCTCGCGGGAAAACATAAACCGGGCCCTTGACAGGATACAAAAGGTAATGAGTGGTTGATATGGTCAAAGAACTTCTGAAAAAATTATCCAATGCACATGGTGTATCGGGCAGTGAAAGTGGTGTATTTGCGGTCATAAAAAAGGAGCTCAAAGGGTATGTTGACGAAATACACGAAGACCCGATGGGCAACCTGATCGCCATAAAACATGGCAACAAATTCAAAGTGATGCTCGCTGCGCATATGGATGAGATCGGGCTTATGGTCAAGTATGTCGATGATAAGGGCTTTATCCGCTTTGTCGCTCTGGGGGGCTGGTACGGTCCGACGCTCTATAACCAGAGGGTGATCCTGCATGGGGCAAAAGGGAAGTACTCCGGGGTTATTGGCGGTAAGCCCCCGCACATGATGGATGATGAGGAACGCAAAAAGGGCGTTAAAGTCGATGATATGTTTATCGATATCGGCGCCAGGAACCGCGAAGAGGTTGAGTATCTCGGTATCGAAGTGGGAACGCCCGTGACAATGGACCGTGAGTTTACTGAACTTGCCTATAACCGGGTATCGGGAAAGGCGTTTGATAACCGTGCCGGAGTTGCAATGCTCATAAAAACCTTAAAAGAGATGGACTCCCCCCTCACGGTCTTCGGTGTTTTTACCGTCCAGGAAGAAGTCGGACTGAAAGGTGCACGCACCAGCGCCTATGCCCTTGATCCCGACTGTGCGATCGCAACTGATGTCACGATCCCGGGTGACCACCCAGGAATTGAAATGAAAGATGCTCCTGTGGAGATGGGCAAAGGTCCGGTTATCACCATTGTGGACAGCAGTGGTCGCGGACTCATCGCCAGTAAGAGAATGGTGAAGTGGCTTAAGGATACCGCCGACTCCCAGGGAATTCCGGTGCAGATGGAAGTCGGGAGCGGAGGAACAACGGATGCAACAGCGATCCACCTCACCAAGGGTGGAATCCCCAGTACAACCGTCAGCATCCCTTCACGGTATATTCATTCACCCGTTGAAGTTGTTGACACCGAAGATATCGAAGCCGGTGTAAGACTGCTTGTTGCAGCGCTGAAACAGAAACCTGCACTTTAAGATCAGTCTCTCTTTTTTGTCGAACCGCATTTGCCCGGACAAGAAAATCGAATAAAAAACAAAAAACGCCCCGGCCGGGACTTGAACCCGGGTCAAAAGATCCGCAATCTTCTAGGATGTCCACTACCCTACCGGGACACGGAAGTATCTACTGCCTGCCTACTTAAATCGTTTTTATCGTTTATATAAGAGGCTGTTGCATGACTATTTTCAACTGTACTTTTGTACCAGTTGAGGTCAGAAATATCCTTGCATTTCTGTCAGACTGCAGTCTCACCATCACAAATTGTACAAATGGGTTGCTTTTTTCGAGTTATGCAACAGCCTCATAACTCACCGTTTTTTAAAAAAAATAATTCCAGGACTACGAAAATGACAGGTTCGCACAGGATAAATTCAAAAGTTTGATTTATTTTAAAAAATATGGTGGAAAAAAGTTTTTGGATATTATTATACTTTTGTCCATGTCGGAGTGGGAGTTAGAGTAGGGGTAAGGGGTCCTAAACTATCCCGGGGATTTGCTGCAAAATAAGCACAGTCTGTTGTCATATTGAATTGCGTGGTATCATTGAAATTTCCTTCCGGTTTCACCCATACACTGGCAGTTGCAGTTATATTATTACCGTAGAATTCAATCTGCATGTTATCTCGTTTCACGATTTTGAGGGTACGATTAAGATACGTGGTATATTTCTGAGTCCCAAAACCATCCTGGAGATAGATTTCGGTCGGATTTGATTTACTCCTGACAGTGACTTCAAACCATGAAATAGGACTGTATTTATCAATCTTAACAACTTGATCAGCCTGATCTGTAATTTTAGAAGTATATGATTGATAATAGGTGACATTGGACGGTTTAACCGTATAATTGATGTACATCGGGGGATACTGCAGGTCAAACGAAACCGCTGTTTTATTATACGCAAAGGTATTCGTTATGGAATAAATACGGCAATATTTATCCTGGGGGATCGGGGTAGGAGCAATGGTCTGGTATCCACTTGTCGGCGTGTCGGTTACAAAGGGGGTTACTTCCGTAACATAGCTCGGTGTTTTTGTAGTCTCCGGGAGGAGCGGATTACCCCCGGCAGTACTCCCCGTTTTTGATGCGGTTGCATTTTCTTTCGGGGGTGCAATACAACCTGATGCAACAACAATAAGGATAATTGATATACAGCAAACGATACGGATAACAACCTGTTTCATAAATCAATAGTACAGTTTTTCATGTAATTAAGTATTTTTAGATATATTTGCCGGTTTTTTAAAAAAACACCCATAATATCTGCAGTCACATGCCAGATGCATGAAAATTGTCAATGCCGATTTTCCTAGCAAACAGATAACAAAACTCAAAAACCAAAAAGATGCGAGGGATGGGATTCGAACCCAAGAACTCCTACGAGACTAGGCCCTCAACCTAGCGCCTTTGACCTGGCTTGGCTACCCTCGCTTTTGTGCCATTACAGAAAGGTTGTCTATCTAATAAAATCTTATGTAAGCCCGTTTTTCCTGAAGGTTTTTTCACCCTGCCCTCACCACCGGAATCTGCCTGCACCGTTGAAGCATACGGGTATAATTCTGAAACCGGAAGGGGGCGCAGCAATTCCACGGCCACAATGGCGCCGGAACTGCATAGATGTATATTTATATACATCGTACCCAGTGGTGATTATGTGGTCAGACATCATCCATGAATTTGCCGACTCACCTTCCCAGAGCCGTGTCGCGCGGTTCTTACTCAAGAACGGTTTTGGCGTGACCGAAGATGCTCGTATCAGTTGCAATGGTATCGAGGTGCCGGCAACCGCGGTGGCAAAAGCAATCGAATCGGATCGACGGGTTGTGGACTCTACCGCACGCCGCATCCTTGAGCGCCCGCTCCTCCGCGACATCTTTCTTAACATGCGGGCAACCCCTGACCTGAGCAGGGTTGCAGAATCCTTAGGTTTTCATGTCATCACCATACTCCCGAAAAATGCCCGTGAGCGGGGTATTATCGGTGCGGTGGTCCAGGTCCTTGCCCGGTACGATGTCTCCATCCGCCAGATCTTTGTCACCGACCCGGAATTTTCCGAAGAGCCCCGGCTTGTCATTATTATTGAAGAATCCATGCCCGATGGTGTCGTTGAACAGATCCGAGCATTGCCCCAAGTCAAAAATGTCATTATCTAGACAGCACCAGGAAGAAAAAATATAAACAAATGGTAATTTTTTACCTCTGTAGAAATCCTTTTTAAATTATTTTAACACTCCTGGGGACTTCTGCCAAGCCTTCGCCCCCGCATTACGATATCCTATCAGAAGGTTTGAGAGAGATTCTCATGGGTTAACTGGAAAAATTTAGAGGGGGGGGTCAAGGGGATGCTCCCCTTGGGTTGCCTCCCCCTCTGGGGGAAAGAGGGGGTCACTCTCATTGCATTTCCAAAAGAATGGAGAGCGACAGGATTTCTACAGAGCCCCCAAATTATTAATTTTTTGTCAGCCGCAGAGCATCTCGACATCCTGTGCAAGGTGATATATCCGCAGTCTCACCTTTCTTTTCAGGTGAATGGCAGACGCAAGGCTCTCCTCAATATTCACCCGCTTTTTACCTTCAATTAAGTTGTCGGCATGACACACAATCTTCTCTTCGGTCGTTTGCGGCAGGCAGTCACGGGGAGACAACCCCAGCATCGTGCATTCATCAGCCGTAAGTCCTGCACCGGTGTGGCACTCAACAATACGGGCAACCTCCTCGCTGACCCCGATCTCCCTCAGGTGATCTGCTCCCTGCTGTGCATGCAGGATCGTGTGGCTCGTCCCTCTCCCGATATCATGAAGCATCGCACCTTCTGTTACAAGCCTGGCAGAAACAAGGGCATTGCGCTCAGCATATTCTAGCGCAACATCCCGGACAGCCCGGCAATGCATGATCACTTTTTCGCCGCACCCTGCCTCGCGCAGCAGATCTTCAGAGGTTTTATCCGATCGGTAAGGCATGACCCAGTGACTTTTTGATCGAGTCGATCCGCTGTTTGAGCGATTTTAAGAGCACATCGTTATCAAAATGTGTCACGGCTTTTCCACAGCCCGGACAATTGAAATCACAGTTCATTGCCTGCGGGAAGGTAAACAGCACCTGGCAGTCCTTGCAGATGAAGAAATCATTCTCTTCTTCATATTTCCCGCGGCGTTCGAGTTTTTCCAGCACGAGCTCCATATCTTCCCGGATCGCGTTAAAGATGTTATCGGTGCGCAGCTGCCAGAGATAGGTTAGCCAGCCCGTCTCGTTGTTTTTTATCCGGTGATACTCGGCAAGCCGCTTTTCATAAAGGGTATAGAGCGAGTGCCTCACCGAATTTAAATTTATACCGGTCTTTGCGGCAAGTTCTTCATCGCTGTGCTCACCCGAGCGCGGGAACCGTTCGATAAGGTTGAGCCCTTCATCTTTTACCAGGCGGTGAAGATATGCACGTATTGCCGGATCTTTCAGCAGGTCGTCTACGGGATCCATCACCGTATGTATTGTCGGACGGTGCTAATATGCTTATCCAGCATCAAAAATGCAGCTTCGCGTGTCGGACCCTGCCCATACACACTGACCACCGCCTGCCCCTCTTCAAAAAATGAATCCGGCCACGGGATATCAGCCACATACGGCACGAGGTGTTTGAGATCTGCGGTAACCATGACATCCCGCTCGGCAAAGAGGATGCTGCGGGCTGCAACCTGCCGGGAGGGCAGTGAACCCAAAGGAAGTTTTCCCGCACAGGCATCGACGTGGTACTGGAACAGGTTGCACCCGTACGCCATTTCAACGGTATCGATCGTTCCCTGGAACCGGGGATTTACCTCAATCGCGTAGGCAGTCTCACTGCCAAGAACAAAATCAATCCCGATCGTACCAATGCACCCGCTTGCAGCAGCGATCTGCTCTGCCCGGGTAACCATCTGCTGGCAGAGCGAGTGATCAAATGGTGTCACCGAACCGCAGAATCCAAACATGGATTCCCCGTTCCCCCGCAGGATCTGCTCGTTTGCAGCAATCGCCCGTGCCCGTGAACCATCCGCAACACAACAGACACTTGCCGGAATACCCTCCACAGGTTCCTGGCGGATAGAGGGTATCCCTGGATACAGCTTCTCCCATGCAGAGAGCCCGGCTGCATCCCGTACGATCGCATTCCGCCACCCGCCGGAACCCCGCCGCGGTTTGACCATGGCTGGATATTCCCCCGCAGCCAGGAGCCGTGGGACGGGCACGTTGTGGGCTTCAAAAAAATGCTGGATATCGAGCTTATCCAAAAACCGGGCGATTTTGTCTTTGGACGTCCCGCAGAGGGGTAGCACCGTAGGCAGATCTTCTGCCCCGGACGTGACAACAAGGTGGTCAAACGTATGACGCTGGCAGATCCTATGAATTGCATCAGGGAGATCCGCAAGATCCAAAAATTTTTCCCGGTCGGTGGTGTGCCAGGCGAGGTCCTGGTCACAGAAATGATCGACAGCACACACTTCGTAACCTGCCCGTGCGGCCGACTGCACCACGTGCCGGGTGGCAAACCCGGCCACCAGCACCCGCCCCTTCACGGTTCCTCCGTCTGTTTTCCTGCTTTTGAGGGGATGATGCGTATCTTTGAACCCGGAAATTCATGCCGGAATTCCTCTCCGGAAAAAAAGTGATCGAGAAAGAGGGCAAGACTTGAGATCTCGGAATGGGGTTGGCCGGTAACGGCTACGTTATAATCCGCAAGCCCGTAGATATCCCCGGGTACTTTCTCTGCGCCAACGATGATGAGAATTTTTTTAAACGTCTTTATCTCGCCGATCACATCAGGAAGGCTGAGACCGTACATGGTGAGGTGAACAACCATCCCGCCCTGTGCCTTCCAGTCCCGGATACAGGAACGCCATTTCACCTTATCCAGGCAGAAGAAGTCGCCCCCCCAGCGGCTGACCACGTCATCAATGCTCTGGACAACCCCCTTGTCGGCAGAAGCAAGATACATCCCCTGTGCCCCCAGCGCCCGTGCCGTCAGTCCGACATGGGTTGTCACCCGCTGGTCGCGTTCAGGCCGGTGACCAATCCGGAGAATGATAACTTCAGTTCCACGCATACAAGGTTTCCCTTTACTTTTTCCGTGCTTTGATCACACCATTTTCAATGGTGAACGGAAGATCATCTGAATATTTTACCTGGCAGCGTATGAGGGACTCGCCAAAATTGAGCACCCGCACTTTCCCTCCGTCCCGCTCAATCAGGAGATATCGTTCGAGACGTTCGAGCGCTGCATCAACCGTGCCGGGATCAAGTCCGCTCAAAACGACCAGACCTTCGACCGTAATTGCGGGTTCCTGTACGATGAGGTGATAGATCAACCAGTCTGCATCCGCTTCTTTCACCTTTATTCATTCCTCGCGGGGGTGAATAAGGGTTTTTATCCAGCCGCCAAAAGATCGCACTGCTGAGCTCCCCTTTTTTTATACCAGCAACCAATGAATGACAATGGATCCTGCCGATACCCCTGTTCCCTATAGCAAGCTGGTCGCCCTTGCGGATCATCTTTTTGAACAATGCGAGGATGATGTCACCTGCCTTTCACCGATGCTCGATGCCCTGGACTCCGGAACGCGCAATGAATTACTGGCCAGCGACCTGCTCAACGCCTTCCAGGTATTTTTTTATTTTTTCCGCATGATGCCCGATGAACTGGTGCAGGAACGGCTCGAACTGGAACCTGCCTCATCCCTCATTAAGGGGGTGAAGATTGATGAGATCGATCTTGTGGATTTGGTCTTTTCTCTAAAAAACCATGAACCGGTGATTGTCGTTTCAGAGGGGGATATCCCGCTCAAGACCTTCAAGGGAAAAAAAGCATACGCTGAAGGGTTGAAGTATATAGAAAATCCCCCGTACTGACTCCATAAATCTTCAGGATTTTTGTTATTCCCGCAGATCAATCCGTATGAATGGTTTTCCTGCCTGCTATTGATTCAACGCGTATCAGGATCTTTTCTATAAGGCAACCGGGCAAATCGATGTATGGGTAAAGATCCGGGTACAACAAAAAATTAAGCGATTTTTTCGGGCGCGTGGTTTATCGTATGTCCCGTTTTTGTACCGTTATTATTCGCATAATTTGGCGGATTTTTTGTAATCTGACCGCAATTTTATCGTTTTTTACTATCTATTTTTTTTGCTTCAGTAAAGCGTAAATCTCCAGTAATATGATAGTATGATGAAAAGACCGGAACGTTTATGCACTTTATGCATATCCGGGAAAATTACCCTCTGAAAAATCCAAAAAAAAACCGGTCGTTTGCATAATCAATAAAGGAGTAAAGAGTCTTGGAGAAAAATAAACAGTCCAGTACGAAGGGAGCGAAACCGGGGCTCACATCTCCCGGCCGGATGACGGGTATCGGATCCATAACAGGCATACCAGAAACTGCACGAAAAAAGATCCGCTGCGGTATTGTTCAGAATCATCCACAATACGTTCCAATTATTGAGGATGCGCCATGACACGCGGACGCATTCCTGTCAGGGCCCGTAAGGAAGCTGATCCTATTGCGGAGAAACGGGGTGTGGTCCAGCATTACCAGCGCGAACCCGGCAGGATCTGTGATTTTACGATCATGAGCCCGGGCATAGTATCGCATGTCCGGATCAAATGCGTGCGCCGGTTCTGCTGTACGGTTGAAGAGATGGGACGGGAACTTGCCGCAGAGATTGCGGCGATCAGGATCATTGCGTCATCGCGCGAGATCTCCCGCGAGCTCTGGCTCTGTTCGCCCCGGTACGCATGGCGGTTTTTCCGAATCCTTGACCAGTCACTTACAGAACTCGGGCGTGACGGTATGCCGCTCCCGACGACGGGACCCGGAACT
>Ga0315286_10006799_pt1 | contig 11137 bp, 11 predicted proteins | sample YL17G10_0_MG_FD_205038 | JGI IMG/M metagenome (GOLD analysis project Ga0315286, IMG submission 205038) | Sediment microbial communities from Yellowstone Lake, YNP, Wyoming, USA - YL17G10_0 | ecosystem: Environmental > Aquatic > Freshwater > Lake > Sediment | place: USA: Wyoming | collected...
TTCGTTGACGCAGGTGTTGGAGACGTGTGAGCGCGTGACGGGAAAACGCGCACAGGTTGTCAAAAGAGAGGCGCGGGAAATGGACGTCAGGGAGAATATATTAAACAGCGAAAAGCTGACGCAAAAATACGGGTGGCGGCCGCGTGTGACATTTGAACAAGGGGTGGCGGAAACCTGGAATTGGATTCAGCGGGCCGATGGGTAACTATTATGCTCACCTTTGTCCTCGGCACCCGCCCTGAAATAATAAAATGCGCTCCGGTGATACACGAAGCGCGCCGCCGCGGCGTGCCGTTTGCGATCGTCCATTCCGGCCAGCACTATACACCATCCCTCGACGAATTGTTTTTTCAGGAATTGGATTTGCCGGCGCCGGTTGCCAACCTGCAAGTCGGCTCCCTTGAACCGGCTTTGCAGATCGCGACAATCATTCAACGTCTGGTTCCGGTCTTTCGCGAGATCAAACCCACGATCGTTCTCGTTCAGGGCGATACGAACACGGTTCTCGCCTGCGCGCTTGCGGCACATAAGATGGATATTCCGGTTGCGCATCTGGAAGCCGGCATGCGCTGCGACGACTGGACCATGCCCGAAGAGGGCAATCGCGTCCTGACAAGCATGGTTGCGGATTTTCATTTTTGTCCGACGGCGCTTCAGCGCGCGCGTCTGAATCAGGAGGGCATCACCGAAGGCGTGCATGTGGTCGGCAACACGATCGTTGATGCGGCTCTCTATTTCGCGGATGTGGCGCGATCTTCGTCTTCCATCATAAAAACTGCGGAATTAAATGGCGCACCCTTTGCCATGCTGACCATGCACCGGCCGTCCAATGTGGACGATCCGAAGCGCTTGGTGGATCTGATGGCGTGTCTGAACACGGCGGCCACGGCATCCGGCCTGCGCATCGTGTTTCCCGTGCATCCGCGCACCGAAGGCCGTCTCCGAAAAGCTGGTCTGTGGGATCGTTATGCAAACGATACGGCGTTTGTCATGCTCGCGCCGGTCGGTTATCTGGACCTGTTGCGTTTGCAAAACGAAGCGGCGATCGTGCTGACGGATTCCGGCGGCATCCAGGAGGAGGCGTGTGTGTTGAAAGTGCCGTGCATCACTCTGCGGCCGAACACCGAGCGGCCCGAGACCGTCGCTGCGGGAGGAAATATATTATTTGATGGAACCGATTCGGTCCGTTTGGCCGAACTCATCCGGACGATGCGTGAAAAAGAGCTGAATTGGACCTGTCCGTTCGGGGACGGCAAAACCGCGGAGCGGGTATTGGATATTCTCTCGCTATGACAAAACCGCGCTGGGACGTATTTTTTGAAGAAACGGTTCGTGCGCTCTTCATTTCCGGTGCGCGTATCCTGGACATCGGCGCCGGCTTGAGGGTGGACGCGGTGCGCGGCAATGTCGTGGATCCGAAAAATGAATGGATCAAACCGTTGCTGGAAAAATTGGATTATAAAGTCATGGATCTGGTGGATACGTATCATCCGGATATCGTCGGCGACGTCATGGCGATCCCGTTGCCGGACAACCAATTTGACGTGATCACCTGCTTGGCGGTTTTGGAGCATGTGTCGCGTCCATGGGATGCGGCAAAAGAAATGTATCGCGTGCTCAAGCCGGGCGGTTCGCTGCTGCTGTATGTCCCGTTCTTGTTTCCGTTTCATGCGATGCCGGGATACTATACCGATTATTTCCGTTATACGGACGAAGGCATCCGGTCGCTGCTCGGTCAGTTCATAAATATTAAAATAGAACCTGTCCGCGGCCCCGTCGAAACGCTGGTTCATTTTTTGCCAAAGTGGTTTGGCGAAAACGTCGTGCATGCGGCGGCGCGCTGGCTTGATAGTCGGCGCGCATCATCGGGCAAACAAACGGCCGGATATTATGCGGTAGCGCGTAAACCCGTATGAGACAGAAAGGTTTTTTGTCGCAAATTTGGCGCGGGAAATCCCCGTTCCGCGTCTTCGGTTAGCCCCCCGGCTGGCGGCGGCCGCGCAGATATAGCCGGTTGTTCCGAAAATTATTTTCGTTCTGCTTCTTACCATTACAGATGCCTTTGACTCTATTGTGCTCCGGTTCGGGCCGGCGTATCGTTCTACATGCCTTTGGGATATCTTATAATTGCGCAAAAACCGCCGAAAAAAGACATCTAAAATAGACTTTTATCATTTTGTGAAGATTAAATAATCCCTTTTTATGCGCATTCTCGTGGTTGGTGTGGGATACTGGGGGCCGAACATCGTTCGGAACCTGGTTGATTTTCCGGAGGTGGAGGCGATCGGGATTTCCGATCTGGACCGGGCGAAGGCCGAAAAAGTCGCGGTCCGGTTTCCGCGCACGCATGTGGCCAGGCCCGCGCCGGACGCGTTTTCGGACGGATACGATGCGGCCGTGATCGTGACGCCAGTGGATTCGCACGCCGGTCTCGCGACCGCGGCGCTGGAAAAAGGTTTGCACGTGATGGTGGAAAAACCGCTGACGCGCACGAGCGAAGAGGCAAAGGCGTTGATCGCAAAGGCGGAGGCGGTCAATCGTCGTCTCATGGTCGGTCATGTATTTCATTACAAACCCGAGGTCCGCAAACTCGTCGACCTCGTGAAGTCCGGCGAGCTCGGAAACATCCGGTATCTCGATTCCGTGCGCATCAATCTCGGTCTGTTCAGATCCGACGTGAATGTCCTTTGGGATCTGGCTCCGCACGATCTGACCATCTTTGAAGCGCTGCTGGACAGGGTCCCGAAGCGCGTATCCGCCATCGGCGCGGTCCACGTCGTTCATCCGGTGATGCCTCAGGAGACCATGGCGTATCTGACCCTCGATTACGGAGACGGGTGTTTGGGCCACGTACATGTCAACTGGTTCTCGCCGGTAAAAAAGCGCCTGATGATCATCGCCGGCGACAAAAAAATGGCCGTGTATGACGATATCACGCCGGGGGAAGCCATCCGCGTCTACGATCACGGGACGTATGATCCCAAGGCGGAAACGCCGTTCTACCCCGCATTGAGGAGCGGCGATATTCTGATCCCGCAAATCAAACAGGAGGAACCGCTCAAAGTCGAATTGCGGGAATTCCTCGCGTCGATCAAAGAGGGCCGGCCGCCGGCGACCGATGGCCGCGCGGGTTTACGGATCGTGCAGATTCTCGAAGCGGCTATGCGGTCGTTGAAGAGCGAAGGAAAATTCGTCGACGTGGAGAGATGATGCTTTTTTCTATGAAACGCCAGCATGAACGCAAAATGCAGTGGCTCGCCGCGCAATGTCGCGAAGGGCGTGTTCTTGATGCCGGTTTTGCCGCCCGCCCGAACCCATTTCTGCGAGATGTCACAGGCCTTGATATCGTTCCGCCGGACATAAGACCTGAAAATTATCGGGAAATGCTCCCGTGTAATTTAAATACGGATGCCATTCCTGCCGGCAATGCGTCGTTTGAAAACGTGGTCGCGGGTGATCTGATTGAGCATGTGGAAAATCCTTCGCATTTCCTGCGTGAAGCGAACCGTGTGCTTGTGCCCGGCGGCCGTCTTGTTCTCTGCACGCCGCAGGCGAATGACTGGTGGGTCACGCTGCACAATTGGTTTTTCCGCCGCCTGATCCGCGATCCGGATCCGGGAGAGCATCTGCAGAACTGGACGATTCTTGATATGACGCGCTTGCTGAAGAAAAATGGATTCCGGGTGGATGCGGTCCAGGGTCTGTATTTTCAAACGCCATTCTTGCCGATCCGGATCCATGTCCGGCGATGGCCGGCGCTTGCATGGCAGGTGATTTATACCGCCACTAAAGTCGCGGCCCCCGACCGGTCGGTGATGGTTATGGAGAATGGCGTCAGAAAAGGTTTTGAGCCGAACGCCGTATGAAATACATTAAAAAGGATCCTATTGGCCGGCATCGGCCGAAGAAACGTGATCCGCATATTTATCAGCCTTCCTGTTTACGCGATGTTACGCTGGGTGCGGGTGTCATCGTGCGCTCGTTCACGAATCTATATGAGTGTGTTGTGGGCAGCGAATCACAAATCGGTTGTTTTGTGGAAATTCAGCGTGGCGTGGTGGTCGGCAAACGGTGCAAAATTTCGTCGCATACGTTTATTTGCGAGGGCGTTACGATCGAAGATGGTGTTTTTGTGGGACACGGAGTCCTGTTTACGAATGACCGCTATCCGCGCAGTGTGAATGCCCGCGGACGCCTCTTGAAGCGCGGAGATTGGAAGTGCGAATCAACTATGGTTCGCCGCGGTGTTAGTATCGGAAGCGGCGCCATCATCCTTCCTGGCGTCGAAATTGGAGAAAACGCCATCATCGGAGCCGGAGCCGTGGTCACCAAGTCAGTTCCGGCCCGCGCGATCGTTGCCGGCGTTCCTGCTAAACTTTTGCGTATGTTGAAGAGGGGAGAAAACCGTTTATGACCGTATGGCAAAAATAAAATGCTCGCTTCCGATCCTGACACTGAATGCCAAGAAATCCCTTGAGCGCCTTCTTCCTTTGATCGTGCCAGAGTTCGACGATGTCTTTTTGATGGATGGGAACAGCACGGACGGCACCCGGGAGTATGCGCAGGGGCTGGGCGTCCGGGTCGTGCCGCAATACGAGACGGATGAACAGAACGTCCGCATCAAAGATTTTTACGAAGTCCGCATGCGTTCCTGGGCGCTCGCAAAACATGATTGGATTTTCGTGATTGATGCGGACGAAGGTCCTACCCCGGAACTCCTTCGGTTGATACGATCGGTCGTGACGTCGAATCAGACCAAGACCGTACTCCGTGTCCGGCGATACCCGGAATTGTCGAACGGGACTGTGATCCGCCATACGCCGTTTTACCGAGCGCATTTTGTCCGTCTTTTCACGCTCTCGTCCGGGGTAACGCTGATTCCGCGGAAAGTCCATGAGCGTTTTATTATTCCTCCGGACGTTGCGGTCGTGGATTGTGAAGAGGCGATCATTTGTCCGGAACCTTCCGCCGAAGCATTACGCAGGCGGTCGGCACGCTATCTGGCTATTGAGGCGGAGCAGCTTGAGGACACGTCCCTCTGGTATCTATTCCGCTGGGTCATTGTGTATAATATAAAAAGTTTTTTCGGGCAGCTGTTACGGGTTGTGATTGCGGATATCCGGAATCTCATTCATCACGAACCGTCCCTCCCGTGGAATTATGATGCCGTGTTTTTAGAGTACCAATTGCGGAGCATAGCGACGCGATCACGTTCGTGGAGGCAAAAGCGGCGTCAAAAAAATGCGCTTGCCAAACTTGCCAAAAAAGCATCTGTTCGCTAGTGTTCGGCTAGATTCTAAGTGTCTCCATAACACGGCAAGATTATATGTCGGTCCCATTTATCGACTTGAAACGTGATGTGCAGACGCATCGCGACGCCTATCTTTCCGCTACCGCCCGGGTCCTCGACTCGGGCGGGTTCAGTTTGGGACCCGAGGTCGAAGCATTCGAAAAAAAGTTCGCCGAATTCCTAGGCGTGAAGCACGTGATCGGCGTCAACGGCGGGACGTGGGCGCTCTACGCCGCGTTTCAGGCTTTGGGCCTCGGCGCCGGGGATGAGGTGATCGTGCCGACGAATTCTTTTATTGCGACGGCAGAGGCCGTGGTGCTGACGGGCGCGACGCCCGTGTTTTGCGACATGGATCCGAAGACGTACTTACTGGATCTGGCGCATGCGAAAAAGCTGATCACGCCGAGGACAAAGGCGATCGTGCCGGTGCATCTGTACGGTCAGGCGGCGCCGATGGACCAGGTGATGCAATTCGCCCAGCGGCATCGGCTGTTTGTCGTTGAGGATGCGGCGCAGGCGCACGGGGCGCGTTACCAGGGAAAGCGGGCGGGTTCCTTCGGCATCTTCGGGTGTTTCAGTTTTTATCCGACCAAAAATCTCGGTTCCATGGGCGAGGGCGGGGCGGTCGCGACCAACGACGACGAATTGGCGGAGACCGTTCGGCAGATCCGCTGCCACGGCATGTCGAGCATCACGAACTATCAACACGCGATTTTCGGCGTCAATCTGAAGATGGAAGCGCTGCAGGCCGCCTACCTTTCGCTCAAGCTCGACCGGCTTGATGCGATCAGCGAGGGGCGGCGCCAGGCAATGGCGCGGTACCGACGCGGCCTCGAAGGCGTTCCAATCCGGTTTCCGGACGAGGTCGGCGACCGCCACGTCTATCATCTGTGCGTCATCCAGACGCCGCGCCGCGACGAACTGAAAGAATATTTAAAGTCAAAAGGGATCGGGACGGCCATTCATTATCCGGGTCCCATCCATCTCGCCCCGTCTTTTGCCCGGTACGGCGTTCAGGCCGGATCGTGTCCGGTCGCCGAAGCGGCGTCGCGGCAGATCCTTTCTTTGCCCCTGTTTTCCGGCATCCGTGACGACGAAGTGGACGAGGTGATTGCCGCGATCCGCTCATTTTTTGCATGAAGATTCCTTGTTCAACCCCGATCCTGACCATGAATTGTCAGCCGGCGCCCGAACATTTGCCGATGGAGAAAGCAGTGAGAGCTAAACGGATTCTTTTTTTTCCGATTCGGCCGGATAGCTTAATCCTGCGCTGGCGAGTCGCGTGAAGGTTTTGGAAAGAATGCCACCCCAGGCACCAAGAAACGGAATCAAGACGACGTTGGAACTGATCTGAAGAATCGTATTGACTGCATAAAATCGCCAGAGCGCGCGGATATTCTGGTGCGCTTGAAAATAACTTAATCCAATTATGGATGGGAAAGCGAGAAAGCCGAGTGCGTAGACCATGGACGGCAGGACTTCGGTCCGGTATTGGGGGAAGAGCCAGGGGAGAACAATAGGAACGCAAAGGCAATATCCGATTACCAGAACGGCAGATCCGAGGAGGGCTAAGCGAAAATGGCGTCGTGTTTGGCGGAGAATGGATTCCGTGTGCTCGTGGCGCGAAAAGCGTTTCAGGATGATACCGCTCATAGAGTTCACAAAATCCTTGACTTGCTCCGGCAGGAGGGTCGCAACACTGAAATTTGCCAGGCCGTTGTAGCCGGCAAATGCTTGGATCAGCACCTGGTCAAGCTGAAAGGCGATTGCTTGAAAAATACCGATCAATGATAAATGGTTGCCGAGATGGAGATGCTCCTTGGCGCTGCCGGCGACCGGCAATTTTCGGATTTCGCGACAGGTCATATATCCCCGGAAAAGGAGGTCGAATCCAAAATAGGCAATGAGCAAGGGAATCAAGGTTTTCCAATGCAAAATGATCCCGAAAAAAAGGATGGAAAATAATAAGTTGTTGGTAATAGCAAGCTTGATCAGGCGTTTGATTTCGTCTTTCCCTGTCAAGATCGATCCGTACATGTTGCTGAGCGAATAAAAGGGGAAGATGATGGCCGTGAACGCCAAGCCGAAAGCGACAGTCTGCTCGCCGCGCAAATAGCGCTCCACGCCGAGGCCGAGCAACGCAAGGGTTCCGAGCAGCGAAAAGAAAAAAATGCGTTTTGCGGCGACACGGGCGATCACGGTGTCGCCTTTGGCGATGCCGCGGATCACACTGGTGTTGATCCCGGAAAGGGAAAAAATTCCGGCAAGACCGAACATGGCTAATATGTAACGGAATTCGCCAAACGTGGTGCGTGGGATCCAGCGCGCCATGAGAAACGTGGTGGCGATCCCACGTACCACGGTACTCATCTGGCCAAGCGACATCCAAAAAAACGACCGCCCATAAAAACGGACATCTAGATGGAGACGTGTGCTCAGATCAGTTGCTAAATGACTGATGAATTGATGGACTCGCATGGGTGTAACCTCTTATTCGAGATCGTGAGAATCGCACCGAGATGCCGTAAATTCCACGATGAATCGCGCATCGGAGAGGCGCTCTTCCCGGTGGGTGAATCCGTGAAAGAGCGAAAGGAATTGTTCTTTGGTTTGTGGAAAAAGGTCGAGGTGGAGCTCTCCGATCAGCGCGTCGATGTGTGCCAAGGAAACGGTATGCCCAAAGACGTCGAACTCGGCTCCCTCGACATCGAATTTCAGGAGGTTTACGCGATCCACTCCCGTCAATGCAAATAAGGAATCAAGAGATTTTGCCTCTACCTGGATGGGTTTGGACCCCACAATGCGTTGTTTGACGGAAGAAGAAAGATGGCTTGGATGAACGTAGAAAGGGATGAGGGCATCCGATCCGCTCACTGCATAGGGATAGACAGTGATATTCGGGCACGACGAGACGTTTTGCCGTAACCGTTCAAACGCCACGGGATTCGGTTCAAATCCAAAAATACGGGCTTTGCCCTGAAGCAGCATGTCAAAATAGAGAATGGACGTGCCGATATTGCTTCCGATATCGAAAATGATTTTTGGCGCCGTCGGCAGATCGCGGACCGCGGCATATTCATCTTCCACAAAAATTTCCTGAAGCGTAAGCAGATCCATGTTTTCATGAATCGTGAACGGCCGTCTCTGACCAAATTTTTTCAGGAAAACGTGCGCGTCGGTCTTGTCGCCAAGGCCGAAGCGTTTTTTGACAGGAACCCAAATGGCGAGAAAGCCAAGTTTGACGCGCGAGGTCGTATCGGCGCCGAGCTTCGCGAGACCGTAGGCGACACAGAGTTTGTCGTAGATCGCTTTGAATGTTGATGTCATAGAGTTGTGAGCGCAGATTGGAGCCACTGCACGATGCTCTTCGTGCGGTTTCGCCATGTGAATGGTTGAACGATGACTTTTGCCCGTGCAGATGCCCTTTGCCGCCAACCGGTATTTTCCATGCGCTGCAGAGCGCTCAAGAATTGCGACTCTGATGACGAGAAGAATTGGGCGATATCTTCGGTGAGTATTTCTCTGGACGATGGAACGTCGCTCGCCAGGATCGGGAGACCAGCGGCGAGATATTCGAACAGTTTAAGCGGCGACGTGTAGGAACGGCCGACGACGTGCAAGGGCGATGTGGGAAGCAAACCGATGTCGGCTCCGGAGAATTGGCGCACGACTTCCGTATGCGGGAGCATGTTGAAGCAATGGACACGTGAGATGGATCGTTTGCGGACGGTCTCGCGAATGCGGGTGAGTTCATTTATTGGTCCGCCGATCATCACAAGGTGTGCGGTTGGATCGGTTTTAGGCCACGCGTCCACAACAAGATCGACGCCCTTCCATGGATAAAAGCTTCCCGCATAGAGCGTGACGATTGCGTTGTCTGGCACACCCCAGTTTTTACGAACAGCGGTTCGGTCATCCATGTTCGTAAAGTCATTCGGATCGTACGCGTCAGGCGCGACGAGAATGTCGTCTGGTAGTACGCCGGCGGAAATAAGCACGTCTTTCAATCCGGAGGTGATGACGACATATTTCCAGATCTGTCGACGGATACGAGCGAGCCGTTTGAGTTTACTTCCAGATGCATCATGTAATTCCAATACAACGCGGCGTCCCAGCTGCGCAAACGCCGGAACCATCCACGGATCGCGCGTGTACCAAATATCGGCATGGTGGCGTATCGCAAACCGATGGACAGCCCGCTGAAACGTAAAACGTTCGAGGAGATAGGCGGGCCTTGAGAGCCAGAGCGGGGCGTGGGCGAGCGCATCAATCACGGGTAAACGGAGAATAGGAAAATCGGGCGTCAATCGCGATGTGAGAAGATCCTCTTGCGCGGGAGGCGCTAGTTTTCTATCCGGAACGATCAACGTCGGATTAACTCCCAAATTCCGTAACGCCGTGCAGGTCATGGTTATCTGATAACTGTGTGCGCGTTCGCTTGGATAGCGGATATTTTCGATGTAGTTCCAGGTGAGGGGCATAGGCATCCAATCCAGCATACCCATCTTATTCGCCCTTGTCATCTCCCCGCGAATGTCTTTCAGATGACAGTCGATTTGTCGTATCCATGGCCAAATAATTTATCGGATCAAACGACTTTGATATTATCTCAGGATTAAGATAGGGTACGCATACATATCCAAGGAAAAAACGAAAAAAAGCATGAAACTCCTCGAATCCGACGGCAAAAAAATACTCCGGAAGGCGGGACTTGCCGTTCCTCCGGGTCTTTTGATGCCTTATTCCATAACGTCCGGTCCGTGGTACGGCGCGTTTCCGGTCATGCTCAAGGCGCAGGTTCTGCAGGGCCGGCGCGGGAAACGCGGGTTGGTCAGACAATGCGAGAATCAGGACGAAATCGCCGTCGCCCTTCGCGAGATGAAGAATCAATTATCACCGGAAACGTGCGGCGGTTTTTTGTGCGAGTCCGTCATTTTGCACGCGGAAGAATGTCTGGTTTCATTTTGGATCGATGCGGTCGGTCAGATCTGCGCCGGTGTGTCCGAGGCCGGTGGCGCCAGTGTCCAAAAAATCCAGACCTATCCGTTGACGTCTGTCGCGTCTGCCGACTCGTTGCCCGTTCCCGCTGTCATTAAAGACGTGATTAGGAAACTCTATCCTATTATTTCAGCGGAAGATATTCTGGAATTGGAAATCAATCCGCTCGCCGTTTTGACTGATGGAACGTGTGTCGCCTTGGACGCGAAAATCGAAGTGGATGACGCGGCAACGTTCCGTCATCCGGAATGGGCGGATTACGGACGCGGATCCTCGTCCGCCCGCGCGCCGACCGAACGCGAAAAAGCGTATGCGTTTTTCCAGCAGTCGACCGGTCATCGCGGAACCCTCGGCCGTTATGTCGAATTGGACGGCGATATCGCGTGTGTCCTGTCAGGCGGCGGTGCCAGTTTGGTGGCGATGGACGCGCTCAAGCGCGCTGGCGGACGCGCGGCGAATTATGTCGAGATGAGCGGAAATCCGGATCCGGAACGGGTGCGCGCGGCCGTGAAAATCGTTTTGTCCAAGCCCGGCATCAAAGCGATATGGATCGCGGGTTCGTGCGCCAATTTCACGGACATCAAGGCCACGGTTGGCGCAACCCTGCAGGCAATTTCTGATTTAGGTCTGAATATCCCGATCGTGATCCGGCGGGACGGGCCGAATGCAATGGCGGCGCAGGAAGACGCGCACCGCTGGGCTGCGGAGCAAGGGGTTTCGCTTCGTTTTGATCTGGCGGAAACGGATCTGGATGCGTCCGCGCGCGCAGTCTGCCAGCTGGCGGAGGCGGGGATCAACCATCTATGAACTGGAAAATTTTTGATCCCCAAACGCCGGTTCTAATCCAGG
>Ga0315286_10006800_pt1 | contig 11136 bp, 10 predicted proteins | sample YL17G10_0_MG_FD_205038 | JGI IMG/M metagenome (GOLD analysis project Ga0315286, IMG submission 205038) | Sediment microbial communities from Yellowstone Lake, YNP, Wyoming, USA - YL17G10_0 | ecosystem: Environmental > Aquatic > Freshwater > Lake > Sediment | place: USA: Wyoming | collected...
CAGCAGCTTCAGGATCGCTTCGGCCTGGTTCGGGGTCAGGCTGCCCATGCCGCAAGAAGGGGTGATGAGGCTCTGCCGCAGGATCGTCTTCCGGTCGATGCCCGCCTGCTCGAGGCGCCGGATGCCCGCTTCGAGTATGGAGACGAGCAGATCCGCGGTTTCGTTCCCGGTGAATGCGCCTGTCGGGACGACACCCCAGGCGAGCGCGCGCCCGCGACCAAAGAACTTTTTGATATCATCAGGGTAGAGCATCACCTTTTCCATATACCCGAAGGCGTCGAAGTTCACAATATCGACCCGGGTATTCAATATCATGGACCAGTCGGCGTTACCGCAGCAATGGATGCCGGCAAGGCCTCCCAGCTCATGGATGGTGTCGGTGATCTCGTTCAGCTTCTCCGCGACGAGCTCCGACGACACGGCGGAGAAGGCGGAGCCGAGCGATTCCATGGCCGGCTCATCGATGAAGATGATGATGGGTTTGCCGAAAGGTTTCAGTTCCTCGATCTGCCACGCCGCCTTCATCGCGAGCCCCTTGACCACGGCGTCGAAGAAGAGCTCGTTGTGGATGATGTCCCTGCCGGTTTCGTCTTTGAACGATACGCCGGTGGTCAGCGGACCGGTGATGTGACCCTTGATGTACCGTGCATTCGATAAAGACCCTTTTTTCAGCGCGCGGAGCAGCGCATAAAACCCGGGGGCGTATCTCTCGGTGATCCGGAAGAATCCGTAATCCTTTTCCAGATACCGTTCGAAGAATTTCTCGAGGGCCGGGGTGAGGTCCCCGGTCGTGTTGAAGGAGACCTTTCCGCCGGTTTCATCGATCCGGAGCCCCGGTAATGATTCGCTGTATTGCACATCCATATGCTCACGGAAGTTCCTTTGCGGCAGCTGCGGCCAGATCGGCGCCTCGGGCAGATACCGGAGCGATTGTTCCACGGCCCAGTCCGGATCGGCGCCCGGCATGCTGCCGATGCCGGTGGCGATGCAGTTGAAGTGGTGGGTCATGATGGGCTCCTTCCCGTCCTGTACTGAACCAGGGCGCTTTCGTAGACTTGCCGAATGGCCACGTCGTGTTCGGCCGCGGCCCGCTTGCACTCCTCGTACTCGGGGGAGGCCGTGACCGTTTTGCCGTCCCTCTCTCCGATCTTGATCCGGATCGTCCCGAACGGGGTGACGACCTCCTCCCAGCGGCGATCGAGGCAGACGCGCTCCCACCGCGACATTCGGACGCCCAGCGTCGAGGTCTCGGCCAGGACGACGGCGGCTAACGACTCGGCTCCGGCCGGATCGCAGATCACCGACAGAAGCGTTCCCGGCCGGTTCTTCTTCATCTGGATCGGGGTCAGAAAGACATCGAGCGCACCCGCGGCGAAAAGCTGCTCCATGGCGGTCTCGTAGAACTGCGGATTGAGGTCGTCGATATTCGTCTCGATCACGGTGACGCTCCGGGCAGCGGGGACCGATATGGACTCCTCGCCGAGCATGACCCGGAGCACGTTCGGGATGCCGAAATCGCTCTTCCCGGCGCCGTAGCCGATCTTCTCGACGGTCATGGCGGGCATCTCTCCAAAAGCCGAGGCGATCTCCGCAATGATCGCCGCGCCGGTCGGCGTGACCAGTTCCCCTTCGATGTCCAACTTCCGCCAGGGCACCCCCCGCAGGATCTCGACGGTGGCCGGCGCTGGCAGCGGGAATGTGCCGTGGGAGCCCGTTGCGTAACCGTGAAACGTGGGCATCGGGCCGGCGACGACCTTCGGCCAGCCGATCATCTCGAGGCAGATGGCCGCGCCGACGATATCGACGATGGCATCCACCGCGCCCACCTCGTGGAAGTGAACCTCTTCCGGAGAGCGGCCGTGCACCCTACCTTCGGCCTCCGCGAGTCGGTTGAAGATGCGCTCGGCCGTCTGCTTGACACGGTCGGAGAGGTTCGCGCCGTGGATCGTCTCCCGAATCTCCTTCAGCCGCCGGTGATGGGGAGGGTGGGGTTCATCGAGGACCACACGGACGTCCGTCGCCTCGATAGGCCCCTTGATCTTCCTGCCGACCTCGATTCTGTACCCGCCGACCCCCAGACCGGCGAGCCCCTCCCGGAGTCGCACCGGGTCCGCCCCGGCGCCGATGAGCGCCCCGAGCGTCATGTCGCCGCTGATTCCCGCGAAGCAGTCGAAATACGCGATCTTCATCGGAGATACTCCCCAAAAAAATCCATAAAACTATCCGGTTCGGGGCGGCTTCGTAAAAAGCTCCAGAGGCAAGGCGCGCGACTCCTGAGGAATGAGGCGTACTTTTCGTACGCCGCAATGACGAAGGAGGAAGCGCAACGCAGCATATGGACTTTTTCCGAAGCCGTCATCGGTTCACCAAATGCGCGAAGTATCCGGCCCCGAAACCGTTGTCGATGTTCATGACGGCGATCCCCGCGGCGCAGGAGTTGAGCATCGCCAGCAGCGCGGCAAGCCCCCCGAAGCTTGCGCCGTAGCCGACGCTGGTCGGCACGGCGATCACCGGACAGGAGACCATTCCTCCGACCACGCTCGGAAGTGCGCCCTCCATTCCGGCCACGACGATCAGCACGTTTGCCTGCATGATCCGCTCCTTCTGGTCGAGGAGCCGGTGCAGGCCGGCGACCCCGACGTCGTAGGAGCGCTCGACCCGGCTGCCCATCGACTCCGCCGTGATCGCAGCCTCTTCCGCCACCGCGATGTCCGCCGTTCCCGCGCAGATGACCATCACGAACTTGCCGTCCCCGGCGGCAGGTTCGGGTCTTTCCCCGGGGTTATCGACCACCAGGATCCGGGCGAGGCTGTGATAGGTGCAACCTTCAACCGCCGCCGCGATTTTCCCGGCGACATCCGGCGCCACCCGGGTTGCGAGCACCTTTGCGTGGTGTCCGGCGAGCCGTTTTACAATATCCACGGCCTGCTCGTCGGTTTTCCCCTGGCAGAAAACCACCTCGGGAAAGCCGGTGCGGATTCCCCGGTGCAGGTCGAGCTTTGCGCACCCGATGTCGTCATAGGGAAGGGTGCGGAGGCTGCTGAGCGCCTCATCGACCGGCAGATCGCCTGATTTTACCTCTTCGAGGAGTTGTTTGAGCCGCAAAACGTCCATTTATACCTTCTTTTCCTTATCGAGAACGGCGTTCATGCTGCCCATCCGGTAGCCGTCCAGATCCAGTGTTATATAAAGATAGGCCAATTCCTTGAATTTTGCAACCACCTGCCGTCGGATTTCCGGCGAGGCGAGGCGCAGGACCTCCTCCGGTTCGACCTCGATTCGGGCGATCTCCCCATGGTGCCGGACCCTCACCTGCCGGAATCCCAGCTCCTTCAGGAACCGCTCCGCCTCTTCGAGACGTCGGAGGATGACGGGTTCGATCCGAGTTCCGTAGGGGATGCGGGACGAGAGGCAGGCAAACGACGGTTTGTCCCAGGTCGGCAGGCCCATCCGGCGCGAAACCTCCCGGATATCCTTCTTGGTAAACCCGGCTTCGCGCAACGGGCTTCGGACGCCGAGTTCCGCAGCCGCCCGGCTTCCCGGTCTGTAGTCATCCAGATCGTCGACATTTGCGCCGTCGACCACCCGGTCGATGCCGTGTTCCCGGCCGATGACGATGAGTTTGCTGAAAAGTTCGGTCTTGCAGAAGAAGCAGCGGTCGGGGGTATTGGCTGCGAAATCGTTGTTTTCAAGCTCGTCGGTGTTGATGCCGATCACCGTGATCCCCAACTTGCCCGCCGTTTCCAAAGCTTCCGCCACTTCGGATTTAGGATAGGTCTCCGAAGAGGCCAGTACGCATACCGCACGCTCCCCGAGGACCTCTCCGGCCACGGCCGCCAGCAGCGTACTGTCGCAGCCTCCGGAATAGCCGATGACGACGCCGCCCATCTCTCTAAGCAGCGTGCGAAGCCTCTCCAGCTTAAAATTGATTGTTTCCATGGCACCTTTTCCCATTCATCGACCGTGGCGTTTTACATATCAAAAAAATGCTATCGTTGTGTACTTCTTTCTCGTTAACCTACGAACAAATGGACTTGGCTATTTGTAGCGATTGAAGATCGATAGAAAATGTTTCATAATGACCAAGCTAAGAGGCGTGACAGCTTTATACCACGTCTGCCTTGAGCGATTTCTTGTTAGGCGATACTAATTTTAAATCTCATTTCAGCCTTTCAATCTCCTTCCGTATTTCATCAATCACCTCAATGTTGTATATTTTTTTCTTTTCCCCAGATTTAACTGAATAAATGAAGAAAACTCTACCACCAAATTTATTTCTGAATTTCTCATGGTTTAATTCATGCATTGTATCCCACTGATACTGATTTAATGATAGCCCCGATGAGATAGGTTTTATTTGAAGGCCTATATATTTGTCATCAACTCGGATATAAAAATCAACATTGAAGGTTCTATCCCATTCATCAGGAGCAGGGTGTATTTTAACACCTAAAATAGATTCTAATTGCCCATATATCGTATCTATTTCCGTTTTATATCCTTCATATGTTCTGTTGAGGACAAGGTTATAAGCATAGTCAATACATTCTTCTTCCTGAATTGAATCGAGTTCATTTTGAATAACCTCAGAGAGCTTTATATAAAGTTTTTGCCCTAAATCTCTGATGTATTCTCTGGTTACGTTGATTCCGTTGAGTTTTTTCTGTTTGGCATTGCTGAAATAAAATTCCTCCCATTCTTTGAACGAGCTTGGGGCACATTGCCTTATTAATTCAGAAGTCGGACCAACACTGTGCGACTTGTTAAGTCCCCACCGATTCATTCCATAATTCAGCAAGGTTTCTCTCTTGAATTTAAGGTTTCTGCCTTCGCTACCGGAGATCCACTCTTTTGACATTGATTTATCTATCCTCTCAGCAGTAGAAATTTGTCTTTATATTTGTAATCTATTGATGTATCAACGTCCGCCAGTTTGTTTTTTATCAGATGAGCATTAATAAAAGTCTTATTCTGCAAATATAAATAACAAAACAGATTCCCCATATTATCATATTTGATGGAATCATATTTCATAAATACTTTTTCTCCTCTTAGCTTTGCCCAAAGAAATGTTAAAGCTTCGTCGTTTACCTCTTTTCTTTCCTTTACACCAAGAAGTTTTAATTTAAGGCCATTGTTTAATATTATCAATTCAGGGCTTAAAATCTCTTTGATGAAGTGATATGTTTCTCTCGTCTGGTCTTCTGAGTTATCTATCTTTGAACCAAACTTAAGCTTTTTCGGGTCGACTTTTTTATCAAACTTAACAGGGTCCTTAAATATGTAAGGCAATTCCTTTATTTTTTCTTTAAAATTTAGCTTTGGCTTTTCTTGTGTTAATATTTTATATTTAGCCTCTTGAAAAATAGACATTTGTTGAATGCCAAGTTTGTTTTTTAAAACAGGGGAAAAATCGCTGTTTATTTCATATCCTATAGAGTTTCTACCCAAATTCCGTGCTACAAGAGATGTTGTGCCACTTCCTAGAAATGGATCAAGCACGGTATCCTCAATAAAACTGAACATTTTAATAAGTCGCCTCGGAAGTTCTTCAGGAAACATGGCAAGATGTTTATCTTGTCTTTCACCTGGGAAATTCCAATGCCCAGCAAAATATTGATTCCATTCTTCCTGTGTTAATTTTGATTGTTTTTTAATCTCTTGGCTAACCTTTGTTTGAGAATTTCCATATTTTTTGAAAATCAAAATGAATTCATAATCAAGCTTAAGAATTCCACTTCTTGGATACGGGAAAGACCCCATTATTGTCGCCCCACCAGTCGTATTGCACGTAGTAACCTTCTGCCAGATGATTGCTCCCATATAGTCAAAACCAATTGTCTCACAGAATTTTATTATTTCTGTCCTTATCGGAATGACCTTATATCTCCCATAATAGACAGAACGGGCGAATTGGTCTCCAATATTAATACATAGTCGGCAACCACTGTGTAAAACTCTGTGGCATTCATTCCAGACGAGGTTTAAATTATTAATGTATTCTTCATAGCTATCGTTAAAGCCAATTTGATTCCCATTGCCATAGTCTTTTAGTTGCCAGTAAGGCGGGGATGTAACGATAAGGTGGACGGATTCGTCAGCGATTTCATTCATACATCGCGAATCGCCAAAGATAATTTTATGCAATGTGCTCATGTTGATAAGATCCTACCATAATATTTATCGCCCAATGGTAAAATTCACCGGCGATACACGTCTATTTTGAGGATATCTCCGTAGAATTGGGGAAAGCCACTCATTAAGAGAAAATATGATAAAAGGAAGGAAATCGTCTTTGGAGAAATTCCCATGTCGGCAAGAAATTTCATACCGTTGTCATCTCCATTGGATATAGTGCCTCTTCGGCCAGCCATGCAGCGTAATGAAGTGCTTGCCGGATGTCGTCGTGTTCGATATAGGGATAGGCGTCAAGGATTTCCTCTGTGCTCATTCCATTGGCTACCATGTTTAGGATCAATGACACGGTTACACGCATGCCCCGGATACAGGCACGCCCTCCCATGATCTGTGAATCAAAGGTAATCCGATCAAAACCGATCATAATAGAGCCCTCCGTTGACTCAGTTTGTCTTTCAATACCACCGATCAGCTTATTTGTGAAGAGCAAAGAAGGAGAACTATATACCAGGCGGTTCGTGAAAATATTTATAACCGGAGTGCTTCCGCTGCATAACGCAGAGATTCAACGATATCACTATTTTCAAGATCCGGATATGCTGCCAGGATTTCCGTATCGTTCATCTCTTCCGCCACCATAGCGACAACCGTTGCCACGGGAATCCTCAAACCCCGGATACAAGGCATCCCATTCATCTGGTATGGATTAATAGTGATTCGCGAAAAGTTCATACATCCACTTTCTTCAACCTACCGGCCGATGAGGCCGTAAGTATGTCTGCTTATTGATTCATCACAAATTCATATACGGGAACTTCGATCTTTCTCGCGGGCTTAAGCTCTTTCCGGGCAATCCTCAGCAATTCATCCGTGACCTCCGGCGAGTAAATTTTTTCTCCGCATCGCGCACATACATCAGCAGGGACATGCTCGATAAAGATGTAGCGATCCTCTTCCGCGTAACTAAAAGTAACGGTTTCCTTTACCGATTCTCCCCCGCAAAATGGGCATTGCATTTTAATCACCTCCTGTTTCTGCCGTTTTCCCATTCCTCCGGATCGGGTTCATGAGAATTGGAGGACAGCCACTGAAAGCATGATAAAAGAAACAGACATTCTTTATGCGCTTACATGTGCAATTTTCAATATGGGTCTTATTGCCTGCCAATCAGTTGTTTCATTTGCCGTATGCCAGAGATCGTAATTTCTCTGAAGGTTCAACCATAATTCAGGAGTAGTATCAAACGCTCTGGACAACCGCAAGGAAACATCCGTTGTCACAGCGCCGCGTTCATTCAGTATTTTGGATACTGTTTTTCTCGACAATCTCAGCTCCTTCGCAAGATCTGTAACGCTGATTCCTGACGGGTCCAAGTAATGAAGCTTGAGAATCGATCCCGGATGAGATGGCGGTCTTTTTCGTGTTCTCATAAATAATCCTTTTCAATGATAGTCTTCGATGTCTACATTAAGTGCGTCTCCATCCTTCAATTCAAACGTCAATCGCCAGTTGCCGGAGACCTTTATCGCCCAGCGCCCCTTCGCTTTGGGAAGTAGCGGATGAAGGCCAGAGCCGGGGTAGTTCATATCCTTGATTTCATTTGCCGCATCAAGCCTATCCAATATCGCCTCTAATTTGGAAGCATGCTTGGCTTGTATGCCTTTACGGGTTCCATCGTAGAAAAAATCTTCCAGACCTTTATGGATAAAAGATTTTATCATGGACTATACTGTAACCAAGATGGTTACGTTTGTCAAGAAAATATCACAGAGAATTGGGGGACAGCCACTCATTAAGAGAAAGCATGATAATCGGCGGTTTCAGGCAACCCCGCTTCGATGATCGATAAAACCTATCAAGCATGGGGATTTAGACCGGCCATCCGCTCAAGCACCTCATAGACGGCCGCCGTATCGTGGTCGGCATGTCCCGAAGTCAGAGCCGCGGTGTATATCGGTATCGTTGCCAAAAACAGTGGAGCGGGAGATTCGGCGGCCAGAAGCGCTTCTCCGATCAGCTTCAGGTCCTTTTGCCAGACCGTATTGGTAATCATCGCCTCGTCCCAGGTCCGGTCCACCATCGATGGACCGCGAACCTGGAACATACGCGAGCTGCCGGCGCCGTCACCGATGACCCTGACCACGGTTGCGGGGTCGAGCCCGGAGCGCACCCCGAGCAGAATTCCTTCGGCCGCCGCCACGTTATGGATAGCCACGAGAAGGTTGGCGACCAATTTCATTTTCATTCCGTTGCCGAATTCGCCGAGGTCATAACAGACGCGGGCAAAGCCATCGATAATCGGAAGGCATTCCTGAATTGCCTTGGCGTCTCCGCTTGCATAGACCGCCAGATCCCGATTTCGGGCCTGGGCCCCGGTTCCCGACAACGGGCAGTCGAGCAGCGTTATACCGTTACCGGCAAGAAGGTCGCACGCCTTCCGCTTGGCTGTCAGCGGCAACGTTCCGGTTTCGATGACGATCGTGCCCCGCGCACCGTTTGCGAAAAGGTCAGCGCAGACCGCATGAAGCGCGGCCTCGGATGGCAGCGACAGGATGATGTGACGACAGCGCTTCCCGACTTCGCATGCATCGGCAACCGCCGTTCCGCCCGCCTTGTTCAACGCATTGCGGGATTCGGCGATCAGATCCGTTCCGATGACCTCGAACCCCGAACCGACCAGGTTCACCGCCATCGCCAACCCCATTTTGCCCAGCCCGATCACGCCTATCGGGCCGAAAGTCTTTGAAACCGATTTTACCGGGTCGGACATCCCCATCTCAACACCTCTATTTGACCGATGTTCGCAGCACCTTTTTATCCAGTTTGCCGACGCTTGTTTTAGGAATATGGTCCATAAAAACATAGCGATCGGGAACGCCATACTTGGGCAGCTTCCCTTCATCGGCAAATTTTTTCATAAACGCCTTCAGCTCCTCCGGGCTGACCTTGCCCTGAAAATCCGGTTTCAGGGTCACGATCATCAGGGGCCTTTCACCCCATTTTTCGTCCGGCACGCCGATCGCGGCGGATTCGAGCACGGCTTCATGCTGGCTCATCACATTTTCCAGATCCAGCGAAGAGACCCACTCCCCGCCGCTTTTGATCACATCCTTGATCCGATCGGTGATCTGCAGGTATCCCTCGGCATCGATGTAACCCACATCGCCGCTGTGCAGCCAGCCGTTGCGCCACAGCTCCTTCGATTTTTCCGGTTCCTTGAAATAACCTGCCGTCAGCCAGGGAGATCGCATCACCACCTCGCCGGTGGATTGTCCGTCATGGGGCAGCAGGTTGTCCTTCGCATCCACGACTTCGATCTCCGCCAGCGGGATCGGTTTCCCGGTCTTGATGATCACATCCAGCAGCCTCTCTTCCGGCCAATCCAGCATCTTGTCCTTGGGGGTGGCCGCGCTCATGACCGGGCAGGTTTCCGACATCCCGTAGCCGGCATGAATCGTGATGCCGAGTTTCCGGGCCGCCATGGCCAGACCTTTGGGGAGCCTCGCGCCGCCGATCGAGACTTTCCAGTGGGAGAGGTCCACCGTATGGACGGCCGGGCAGTTCAGCAGCATCTGCAAAATGGTGGGCACACAATGCGAATAGGTGACCTTTTCCCGTTGAATCAGTTGCAGGAGTTTGTGCGGTTCATATTGCCCCGGATAAACCTGTTTGGCGCCCAGCAGGGTGGCTACGTACGGAAATCCCCAGGCGTGAACGTGAAACATCGGGGTCAGCGGCATGTAAACATCGTTCGATCGGAAGCGGGCGATGGTGTCGTAGGCGCCGGATACGAGCGCAACCCCAAAGGTGTGAAGCACCAGTTGGCGGTGGGAAAAATAGACCCCTTTGGGATTGCCGGTGGTGCCGGTGGTGTAAAAGGTTGTGGCTTTGGTGTTTTCGTCCAGGTCCGGAAATGGATAACGCGAAGCCGCCGATTGCAGCAACGCTTCATACTCGGCGGCAAAGCCCCGCTTCGTATCCGGGGGGCCGTTTTCGGCGATGACCACGTATGTCTTGACCGTTTCCAGGTGACCGATGATGGTTTCCAAAATGGGAAGGAAATCGGCATGGATGATGATCATTTTGGCTTCGGCATGGTTGAGGGCGTAGCGGATCTGATCGGCCGACAACCGCCAGTTCACGGTCTGCAAAACGGAGCCCATCATCGGGACGGCAAAAAAACACTCCAGATAGCGGTGGCTGTCATAGTCAAACACCGCGACCGTCTCCCCCGGCCTCAACCCCAGCGTTGCAAGACCATTGGCCAGCATGGCGATGCGCTTTTCAAAATCTTTATACGTGTAGCGATGCCTGTCGCTGTATACGATTTCGCGATCCGGCGAATCCATAAGCGGTGTGGCTAACAGTTTTTTGATGATGAGCGGATACTGGTAATTTTCTCCAGGCAAGTAGTTTTTTTCGGCCATTGACAACCCCCCATTCTTTCTGTAGTTTCGGAAGCAAGCGTAACTTGGTTGAGAGCGATATCTAAATGAAAGGGCTTTGTCTGTCAAGCTGATCCGACAAATTGCTGGACCGGTGACGGAAAATTGTTCACAGGGGGTTAACCTGACGAAGGAGGATGAACCGATGACCACACCGAATGATCTTGCCTTTCTCGATGCCACCGCGCAGGCCGCGTTGGTCCGCAACAAGGAGGTCCGGCCCATTGAACTGGTGGATGCGGCGATTGCGCGCATTGAACGGTTGAACCCGACCCTCAATGCGGTGGTTACCCCGATGTACGATCTTGCGCGCACCGCCGCCGGCGGCAAACTCCCCGCCGGACCTTTTACGGGGGTGCCGTTCCTGCTCAAGGATCTCATGGCCTCCTACGCGGGGGTCAAGATGTCCCTGGGGATGGAACTGCTCAGGGACTTCGTGCCCGATCACGACAGCGAGCTTGTCGTGCGGCTGAAACGCGCCGGATTGATCGTGGTCGGCAAAACCAATTTGCCGGAACTGGGGATTCTGCCCACCACCGAACCCCTCCTTTTC
>Ga0315286_10006802_pt1 | contig 11135 bp, 9 predicted proteins | sample YL17G10_0_MG_FD_205038 | JGI IMG/M metagenome (GOLD analysis project Ga0315286, IMG submission 205038) | Sediment microbial communities from Yellowstone Lake, YNP, Wyoming, USA - YL17G10_0 | ecosystem: Environmental > Aquatic > Freshwater > Lake > Sediment | place: USA: Wyoming | collected...
CTCAGGCCCTCCAAAACCCGGCCCCGGCCGATGCGGTACTGGTGGTGCTGCCCGGCTGGAGGAGGGAGGAAATCGCGGCGGCGCTAGCGACATCGGGCCTGAACATCACCCCGGGGGATTTTCTTGCTGCTGTAGCAGCCCCCGAGCCTATCCCGGACTTTTTGCCTACCGGTGCGACGGCGGAGGGATTCCTATACCCGGACCGGTACACCCTACCGCGCTCGACGACCGCTGCGCAGCTGGTATCGGTGCTGCTCTCGGATTTTTCCATCCACATGGCTCCCGATCTGCAGGACGGTTTTTCGCGCCACAACCTGACGGTGTACGAGGCGGTTACCCTGGCGTCCATCATCGAGCGCGAGGCGGTGGCGGATGAAGAGATGCCAATCATCGCCTCGGTCTTTTACAACCGGCTGGCAACCGGCATGAAACTGGAAAGTGATCCAACGGTCCAGTATGCCCTCGGCTACAATGCTCTGCAAGGGACGTGGTGGACCAACCCGTTAAGCTGGGACAACTTACAAATCGACTCTCCATTCAACACTTATATTTATGAGGGACTGACCCCTGCCCCGATTTCCAATCCCGGGCTGGCGGCCTTGCAAGCTGTGGCTTATCCTGCCCAAACCCCTTATTACTTTTTCCGGGCACGCTGTGACGGCTCCGGGTTACATAATTTTGCCGAGACGTTCGAACAGCACCAGCAGAATGCCTGCCCGTGAATTGAAATTCGGCAGTTCAGCTGCCACTCTCAAAAGTCATGGGGTGATTTGATACGAAACGTAAATATCTGCTTCCAGCATCGTGCTCAAATCTTCCGAATAATAGTGATGGACGAAATAGAGCGTCCTGCCGTCTCTGGATAGGGTGGGCTCCCCGGCGAAGGTGGAGACGATCTCCTCGGTCGCGGCCCACTTCCCATCCGACTGACGTAGGGAGCGGAAAATTGCCGGACCGGGGCATTCCTTCGTGCTTTGACCGGTGAACCACAACTCATGTCCGTCGACGCTGACGAATGGCCAACCTTCGTCAGCGGCGGTATTGATCAGCGGTCCGAGAGAGACCGGCTCTCCCCAGCCATTGGGGGTTTTCTGCGAGATCCACAAGTCTAATCCACCGTACCCACCAGTACGGCGGGAGTGAAAATATAATTCCTGCCCGTCGGCGGTGATGTGCAATTCGCCCACCTCGTACTCGCTTTGCTTGAGTTCATCACCGGCATAGCGCCAGTCTTGCCATGAACCTCCCTTGAATTCCGCGCGGAACCACTGAATGCCCGTATAACCTTCCCTTGTGGTGCAGAAGTAAATGAGATTACCGAACACGAATTCACAACCATCCAACGCCAGTTTGCCGGGGTCTGAAAGGTGAACGCGTTCCGGTTCGCCCCAAGCCTCGCCGGTGCGATGCGTTACCCAGATACCGGTCACACCATCGAGCAGTTGTTTTTCGGCTGGAATGCTGACATCGGGAGTGAAAAAGAAGTAAAAGGCTCTGCCATCCAGGGTCAGGAATGGGCTGTCCTCGCCCCCGGCAGAGTTAACCGGACCAGGCATTGGCTCCGGTGGGCTCCAGCCAGCAGCCGAGGTGGGCGGCCAGGAATCGTCTGCGGGTGTGTGCTTTACGGCGGTGGCAGGAATTGTGGAGATGCGGTCCGCCACTGGTGTGGGGGCAGGTGTGGCTCCTCTGCATGAGAGGATGGAGGCAAGAATGATGACGAAGGTGGGCAGGATGCGTTTCATTGGACAGATCAAGCGTTTGGGATGAACGGGGATCTCTACTTATTGACCAGAGCGAGCGTCATGACGAACAGGCAGACGCCAATGAGGCCGAGGACAAGCCCGGCAATGGCCGTGGCGCGCGAGCGGCCTTTCCCGATCAACCCAGCCAGGCCGAGAGCCGCACTGACCAATCCAAGGAATGAGGATGATCCGCCGCAGACGAACAATGGCGTGCCGACCAGTTGGATCCATTGCTGGGCGACGCCAGTCAAGGCGCACAGGCCGATGCCAAAGACAAGCGCGACGGAAGCGATCCCAAGTCCAAGGCTTGCATTACCGAGGGGATTCGGTGCTTGTTTTTCAGACATTGCTCCTCCTGGAGTGAAAGTTAGATCCGCCCCCCGGGGCGGCGGTCAGATTGGACGTGCTATGCAGGTACGGGAAGCGGAACGGCGGGTGTCTTGACATCATGATTCTACGTAGTAAGATCCGATCCACGCGGCCAAGCTGATCACAAGCAGGATGACAGATTGCAGGACAATCTTTTCCATCAGGGTGTGGGCGACGTAGTACACCAAGTTATGGCTAATATTGGAAATATCTATCGGAATGAAAGCTGGGATGCGTGGTGCAGCGAAATTGACCCAGACTATCTCAAAGAGTGGCAGCGATGTGAGCGAGATACTCAGCGTGATTGCCCCTGTGATAAAGATCGGGATACCCCACCAGCGCATCCATCCCTTGATGGAACGCACGCCGAATAGCGTTACGAGCAACAGGCACGCCAGCGGAAGGAATGGACTGAGGCGGATGATCATCCGCATAAGTATAAGTACGCGAATCGGGTCGTTGTTGATCCCAAACGGCCCTGGATTTGAGGATACAGCCGCCGGAGGTGCAGGTTTGATGATCGTGACATGGTCGGGGATCGTTGTTATCGCAGCGTTCAATTGTTCCTGTACCTTTGGCAGAACGAGATTGAGCAAATCCTCCCCCGGAGCACACAGGAAGATCCCGGTACTCTCCGCGCCGATCCCGCCGGATATTTGGGCCAGTTCATCCAGCGTGCAGGATGGCTGAGAGATGATCAGTTGTTTGACGGCCTCGGATCCGGGTGGGCCAGCGAGGCGCGCCTTCAATCCAACCAACGAGATTGTCACAGAATCCGTTTCCCCGTTCAGGTATGCAAAGAGACCGTCAATTGTCTTTTCAGTCATCGCCTGGAGATCCGCGGGAGGCAAGAGAGTTATGATAATGGTTTCCCAGTCCGAGGCCTTGAGGTTGCTCATGAATGGCGGCATCCCACCCGCGGCACCACCCAGACCTGTCTGGCCGGTTGTCAACATCACGCTGATGATCCCGGGCAGACGTTCGTAAACATTTTGGCTGACCAGTGCTTTCTTATACAACCCAGGGTTGAATAACTGCTGCCCGGCATTGTACAGCAGCAGCGCCAGCACCGCGGTAATCACAAACAGAATTGCGAAAACTGCGGTGAAGAACTTTGCGACACCAGTCAGAAATTGACGCATGATGCCCTCTCTGTCTTATTTTCCTTGACAGGAAACCGGATTCCGAACCATCCAGCAATCCTTTCCTATCGGGGAAATCATTCCTGTTCCCGAGCGATCTCGATGTAATCCTCGGTAACGGTGTTCTTCAGCGAACCACCCAACAGGGAAATGAGTTCGGAAGTACAGCGGGCTTTCTCCTCGGCGTCGCGGCGGCTCCAGGTACGACTCTTGATCTCCAAAAACCAGCCCAGATCGGGGGTTTCGAGTTTATCAAGGTTGATGAAAAACTCCTCGTCTTTATAGCGCACCAGCCAGCGCAAGCGGTCCTTATCCACCGGGATTTCCGAGGCTGGCTTGAAGTATTCACGGTAGAAGCGCAGGCTGTTCGATGCGGGGGCAAAATAGCGGATACGCGACAGAAGTACGTTATGGGCGAAGTCGCCCTCGCGTGCCGGGCCAATGAGCGTCAGGCGGGCGCGGATGCCGATAATGTTCTCCTTCTCGTCCACGCTCTCGTCCTCCCGGTAGCGGACATGACCCTGGTCCGGGTCAGCGAATGCGAAATAGACATCATGCTGATGATAATGTTTTTTGCGCAAGATCTTGATCCCCGGTTTTTTCAATGCCTTCTCAACCGGAGCCGGATTCTCCAACCTGACCTTAACCTGAACTTCAAATGATTCTTCTTCCGCGGAGCCGCCCAGTGCCACCAGTTTCGAGAAAACGGACTGCTCGCGCGCGACCAGGAACATGTCCATACGATGAGCATATTCCTGTGCGGCGAGGAGCAGTTCCTGCTCGTTCAGTGTCAACAATCCACGGTCGCGCATCAACCATTTACCGTTGACCATCACGTGAGTCACATCGGTCGCCTTCCCGGCATAGACGATCTGGGCATAGATATTGTCTGGGTCGCGGCGGAAGCGGGGAGAATTGTGGAGGGCGGAGATATCCACCAGGATCAGGTCAGCGCGTTTGCCCGGTTCGAGGGAGCCGGTGACGGATCCGAGATGCAGCGCCCGCGCCCCAAGACGGGTACCCATCGCCAACGCCTGCGGGGCAGGCAGAGCGATTGGATTGTTGCTTACCGCTTTTGCCACAAACGCCGCCAGGCGGACCTCCTCGAACATGTCCAGGTCGTTGTTCGAGGCCGGGCCGTCAGTCCCGATGCCAACGTCCAGTCCCGCGTCCAGCATCTTCTGGACCGGAGCGAAGCCGGAGGCGAGTTTAAGATTGGAGGAGGGATTGTGCGCCACGCCCGCCCCGGCGTGGAGCAGGGTGCGCATCTCGCCTTCGTCAATATGGACGCAATGCGCTGCCAGAACTTTGGCTTCGAACAGCCCCTGCTTTTTAACGTAGGGGATGACCGGCATGGCGTTCTCGCGGCGCATGTTCTCCAATTCGATGGAAGTTTCGGCCAGGTGGGTGTGCAGGGGCACGTCGAACTCAGCTGCAAGCTGTGCGGTAGAGCGGAGGATCTCCGGTGTGCAGGTGTATGGAGCATGCGGTGCGACGGATGGGGTGATGAGCGGGTGCCCCTTCCAACGCTGGATGAAGTCGCGCGCCGCGGCCAGCGAATCTTCGAAGGCGGGTGCGTCCGGCGCGGGGAATTTGAGCACGGTCTGGCTACAGACGGCGCGAAGGCCCGCTTCCACAGTGGCTTTGGCAACGGACTCTTCGTAGAAATACATGTCAGCGAAACAAGTCACGCCGCTGCGGATGAGTTCCGCGCAGGCGATGAGCGCGCCCAGCCGGACGAAATCGGGCGAGACGAACTCGCGCTCCACCGGCCACATATAGCCTTGCAGCCAGACATCGAGACGCAGGTCGTCGGCAAGACCACGCATCAACGTCATCGGGATATGGGTGTGGGCATTGACCAGTCCCGGCATCAGCACTTTCCCTTCGCAGTCCAATACCTGCACGGCAGTGTACGTTTTGCGGATTTCAGCTTCGTCCCCCACGGCGGTGATGGAATCTCCGCTGACGGCCACCGCACCGGGTTCGTACCGGCGCATCTCATCGTTCATGGTCAGGACGATGGCGTTGACGAGAAGCAGGTCAACCTTTTTCGGCATTCGTTCTCCTTGAGATTATCTTCGTTCGGGTGAAATCATTTTTACGGCGAAGAAGCGAAGTCCGCGAAGGCTCTTCATTCACGAGAAGGGTCTTGGCGACCATGATGCTCTCTTCACAGTATTCGCAACTTCGCGGTTTATTCTTGTTCTACCGTTTCCAGTTTAAAAATGCTTTCAGCACTTTCAGGTTTTGGTCGAAGTCGGTATCCCTGTGATTGGTCAGTTCCAGATCCACGGCGGCGATATTTTTGGACGAAGCCCAATCCACCAGGTTGCCGGTGTACTCGCAGCCGGTATCCAGCGGTGGATAGGAGTAATCGCTAACGCCGGACAATGCCTCCGCCAGCCGGACCGAAAACTTGTCTGGCGGGCTGCCACCGGGGAAGATTCCGAGGGCAGCGCTGTGGAAACTGATGAGGCCGTCAATCTTATGCTGCTGGATGAAGATCATCAGTGAGACAGTCTCCGGTTCTGAACCGGCATAAGCCCCGGCTGTCACCGGCAGGAGCGTCCAGCAGCCATCCTTATCCCACACAGCCTTCCAGTTGGCCGGGAAGTTGCGGTTCAGATCCACGCCGTGATCGTTGGTGCGACCGGTCTCATCGTGTCCGCGCGCCTCGCCATCGGGGTTCAGGCTGCGGAGTATATAGAGGGTGATATTCTCCGGGACGGCTTCCGGGTGGTTACTCAAGTAAGTAATCAGTTCGTCCGCCAGCGCAATCGTATTCCATTCGTTCCCACCGTGAATGCCTGCCACGATCATCCGCCTGATCGGACCGTCGCCGAAACGGTACAATTCCAAGGGTCTCCCACCGACCGAGTAACCGATGACCAGCGGGCCCTGCATCCAGGGCGGTGGCGTGGGTGTGTCGGTGATGTAGACGTACGGCGTGATGGTCGGCTTGCGCGTCGGGCTGGGGGTCGGCGTCTGCGTCGGAGGGCGGAGTGTCGGAAAGGACGTGGCTGTGGGGAGTTCGAGAAGGACGGCCTCAGAAGGGATGGCGGCTGCGGCGGAGGCGAAAGGCGTGCGGTCCCAGAAAAAAACGATGCCAACGCCGACTGCGAGGACGCAGACCGCATTGATGGCCCACAGAGCGATCACCCATCCGCCCAGGTGCCCTTTGCTCCTCGTCATTGCGCCTCCTGCGCGGTGCGTCGTAACAGGTCGAGCGCCATGTTCGATGCCCAGCGCGGGGCGTTACCCGGATGCCCGCCGTAGGCAAGATTCCGCTCCTGGCTGCCTGCAGGCATCAGGATGGTGATGGAAATTACCTGACTTTCAGCTGTTTGTTCAAGGTGAACACCCAGTGCAATAGAGGCATGTTTGGACCGGCGGACTGCTTCGGTTTCCGTGGCCAGCGCATCCGAGCGGATATCGCGGGTGCACCCGCCTCGATAAGCCGGGTTTCCACCCCGGGCGAGACGCGTCAGGAGCGCGCCGCCCAACCGGCTTTCGAGGCAGGCCAGGGTCCAGCCCCGCCCCGCCACGGCTTGCAGCGTGGATTCCTCCAGCGTCTCCTCTTCCGCCCCGTAAACATTATTCCCCAGGCGTGAGCGGATATCCGCTTCGATGGCGGCAATCATTTTCTCCGCATCGGTTTCGTTCGCGGCTTTGGCCGCGATGCGGAGGTCCACGATGCCAGAGTGGGCGGTCAGGCCGACGGTGGGATTGGCAAGAGTTTCCAGGTCACCGACCAGTTCGTCGAGGGCGGCCTCGCCCATCCCGCTGACATGGAGTGTGCGGACCCGGATGAGTTCTCGTAAATCGAAGCGGCGCTGCAGGTAGGGGACAACAAAATCATTGAGCAGGGTCTCCATTTCGCGCGGCACGCCGGGGAGGGAAATGACGACGCCCGATCTCACTCCGTTTTCTGTCCGCGCAGATTTGGGTCGAGAATTTTCAGCGTGAAGATGCGAAGTGCGCGAAGAGTTATTCGTATCGCGAAGGTAAACTTCGCGGTCACCTGCCCCCGTTCTTTGAGGGTCGTTTTCTTGCGGTTCAATGAATTCAACAATGAACGCAGGTGCGGTGCCAACCGGGTTTGAGAGCACGATGGCGTCTTTCGGAATGTAGGCTTGCCGCTTCTGGTTCTGGGTCGGGATGCGGCCATAGAGGGCGACACGAGCCTGGATCTGCTCCCAGAGTTCAGGGTGGAATTCGAGCGGTGCGGCGCAGGCCTCGGCGATGGCTTGGCGGGTGGGATCGTCCACCGTCGGACCAAGCCCTCCTGTAGTGATGACAATTTCGGCGCGGGCCAACGCATCGCGGACGGCTCCGGCGATGCGGACGGCATTATCGCCGACGATCTGCGCCCGGAACAGGTCCACGCCCAGACTGCGCAGGAGGCGGGCGATGAAGCGCGTATTGGTATCGGCGGTCTCGCCGAGCAGGAGTTCGGTGCCGATGGCGATTATCTCTGCGATTGGCATCGTTTTTCAGTGCCTGTAATCTGTAATTTGTTTAGACCACATTGTACTCTTTTATTAACCTTCCTTCTTCGAACCTCTACAAATCGAGCATGGAAACGTCCACGGTGCGGGATTTACCCTCGAGGATGATCTCGGACATCAGTTTTCCGGAGACCGGTCCGTGCATAAAGCCATGACCGGAGAATCCGGCAACAATGTAAAACCCTGCGACAGGCGTCGGGCCGTAAATTGGGTGCGCGTCGGGTGTAACTTCATAGAGGCCAGCCCAGTGCGAGGCCAGCCCAGCTTTTTCGAGAATCGGCATGCGGGCGATGGCGGCTTCCAGGTTGACCAGTTCGAAAGCCTCGTCCACATTTTGATCGAAGCCGGGGTTTTCGTTCGAATTGGACATGCCGGTCAACAGACCTTGGCCCTCGCAATGGAAATATAGCGATTGAGCAAAATCGATAACGAACGGGAAATCGGCAGGAAGTTCGGGCAGCGGGGTGGTGGTCAGCATCTGGCGGCGTAGAGGTTCAAGCGGGACAGCGACTCCGGCCATTTGAGCGATGAGACCGGCCCAGGGTCCGGCAGCGTCGACGATGATCGGCGCGGCGACAAAGCCCTGAGCGGTTTTTACGCCAGTCAGTCTGCCGCTTTCCACCATCAGCCCGGTGACTTCCACGCCGGTCAGCGCCTTGACTCCCATCCGCTGGGCCGCGCCGATGTAACCCATGACGACGCTGTTGGGGTCAACCAGCCCGTCTTTGGGATTGAATGTGCCGGTCAGGGCGTCGTCGAAGCGCATGAGCGGCAGGCGGTGGCGGACTTCGTCGCCACTCAGCCACTCGGTCTGCACGCCGAGTTTGTGCTGGAGTTCCACGTTGCGTTGGAAGTATTCCACGTCATCCGGTTTGGTCAGGGCAAAGAGATAGCCGCATTTTCGATAACCGATTTCCTGACCGGTTTCTTCTTTGAAGCGTTCGAACATTGGCAGGCTCGCCAATGACAGGCGAATATTTATTTCAGTGGAAAACTGGTAGCGTACGCCGCCCGCGCAGCGGCCGGTGGCCCCCTGACCGAAGAACTCTTCCTTTTCGAGCAGGAGGATATTTTTCTGTCCACGTGCAGCCAGATGGCAGGCGGTGCTTGCGCCCATCACACCCCCTCCAATAATTACTACGTCAGCAGTTTTTGGAAACATATATTGCTGCCTCGCTCCGTGGCTGGGATATTTTACTTTACTTACAAGAAACCCGTTTTCAACCTGAAAACGGGTTTCTTACAGGTGCATCTACTTCAGCTTCTATTCAACACCGAGATAAGCCTTCTGGACCATCTCGTTTTTCTTCAGGTTGGCGGCGGTGTCGTGCAGGACGATCTCCCCGGTCTGCAAGACATAGCCTCGACTGGCGATGGATAGCGCCATCAAGGCGTTCTGTTCCACCAGAAGGATAGTCGTTCCCTCTTTATTTATTTCCATGATGGTGTCGAAGATACTCTCAACCAGCACCGGGGCCAGGCCCATGGACGGCTCGTCCATCAGGAGCAGGCGGGGATGGGCCATCAAGGCGCGTCCGGTGGCAAGCATCTGCTGTTCCCCTCCGGAAAGCGTACCACCAAGCTGGCTACGCCGTTCCTTAAGCCGTGGGAACAAGGTAAAGACGCGCTCCAGGTCACTGGCCACTTCAGCGCCTTTCTTGCGGGTATAAGCGCCCATCTCCAGGTTTTCATAGACACTCAGCCGGGCGAAGATACCGCGCCCCTCAGGCACCATCGCCACACCCTTGTTCACAATTTCATGGGCTTTGTAACATAGGATATCTTCACCAGCCAGGCGGACTGTGCCCTCACGCGGCTTGAGCAGGCCGGAAATGGTGCGCAGGGTGGTCGTTTTGCCGGCGCCATTGCCGCCGATCAAGGTAACAATTTCGCCTTGTTCGACGGACAACGATACACCCTTAAGAGCGTGGATGTTCCCGTAATACGTGTGAATGTTTTCGACTTCCAGGATTGGCATGGCTATCACCTCGTCGTGGATGCGGCCGGGATAGGGGAGGCAGCCGCAGGTGTTGCCCTACTACCGACTACACTGCCTCGCCCGAGGTAGGCTTCGATGACCTTGGGATTGTTCTGGATCTCGAAAGCCGTTCCCTCTGCAATCTTGACGCCGTAATCCAGGACAGTGATTTTTTCGGAAATACCCATCACCACTCGCATCTGATGCTCGATGAGCAGAATGGTGATTTCCAATTCATCCCGAAGGCGGCGTATAAAGGCCGTCATCTCTTTGGTTTCATTTGGGTTCATGCCGGCGGTCGGCTCATCCAAAAGCAGCAATTTTGGACGGGTGGCAAGGGCGCGAGCGACCTCAAGCCGGCGCTGAGCCCCATAAGGAAGGTTCCTGGCCAAGAGATCCCCTTTCCCGCCAAGTTCAATGAAATTGAGCAAGCGCCGGGCTTCATCCAGGGCGGATTTTTCCTCCCGACGAGTACCAGGAGTGCCCAAAACAGCCCCGATCCAATTCGCGTGGAGGTGGAGATGCTGACCAACCAGGATATTTTCCAGGGCGGTCATATCAGCGAATAAGCGGATATTTTGGTAGGTACGCGAAATACCCAGGCGTGCGATCTGATCCGTGCGAAGACGCTGAATGGGCGTACCATCGAAGATGATCTCGCCTTCGTTGGCTTTTTCAAACCCGGTTATGCAATTAAAGAAAGTGGTCTTGCCGGCACCATTCGGTCCAATGATGCTGGTGATGGATTTCTTCTCGATCTCGAAATCCAAGGTACTAACGGCGACCAGGCCGCCGAAGCGTTTGGTTACTTTGTTTGCAGTCAGAATAGCCATTCGTCGCTCCTATTTGGCCGAAGTCGAGGTGGTCGAGACGCTCTTTGGCCCCGGTTCGATTTTTTCATCCATATGGAGTTCACGCTGGACGATGGAAGATGGCCAAAGTCCGCCGGGCTTGGCCAGCATCATGACGATCAGGGCTGCACCGTAGAACAGGAAGCGGTACTCTGAAAATTCGCGAAAGGCCTCGGGCAGCCCGATCAATGCAATCGCGCCTACTATCACGCCCGGAATACTGCCCATGCCTCCCACGATGATCAAGCAGACAACATTGATCGAAACCATGAGCACCATACTACTGGCGAAGATCGAGCCCACGAGAGTTCCGAAAATCGCTCCGCCCAAACCGGCGAAGGAGGCACCGAGCATATAAGCCAGCAATTTGGTCTGGATGAGATTCACGCCCAGCGCTTCGGCCACATCTTCGTCCTCGCGGATAGCCATCCAGGCCCTCCCAAGGCGGGAATCGCGCAAACGAGTGGCGATGAAAGCAACCAATATTGCACAGATGACGGCGAGATAATATATCTCTTTCGGTCCGCCGAGTTCCCATCCAT
>Ga0315286_10006805_pt1 | contig 11134 bp, 10 predicted proteins | sample YL17G10_0_MG_FD_205038 | JGI IMG/M metagenome (GOLD analysis project Ga0315286, IMG submission 205038) | Sediment microbial communities from Yellowstone Lake, YNP, Wyoming, USA - YL17G10_0 | ecosystem: Environmental > Aquatic > Freshwater > Lake > Sediment | place: USA: Wyoming | collected...
GCCCCCTTCTCATTCGCGGCATCTCCCTGAAAGGAAAAGATCCCCCGTTGCCGCAGCATTTGGCGCCTGAGGGGGGATCTTCTTTCCGGCAAGGGAAACGTTATTTCGTGGGTTCAAGGGAGGCCATAAGCGCTCCGGCCTTGCCCTTCACTTCCTTGCCCTTCGCCAGGGCGTCGCTCAGATTTCCGCCCTTAAAGGCATTTTCCGCATCCGCCCAGCCCTGGGTAAGTTCGCCCAACCCGGCTTTGGCGCCTTCTAATTTGGCCTTATCCATGCCGGCCGGCAGCTTCTTGGCTTTGCCAAGAGCTTCCACTTTCGCCTTGATCTCTTCCACCATTTTGGGGAGTTCGGCGCTTACGGCTTCCCAGCCTTTGGTCAGTTCCGCCTTCTTTGCAGCAGCGGCGGCAACCGCCTCTTTCACTTTTCCGGGGAGATCCTTGGCCGCGTTCAGCGCCTCGGTGTATTCCTTTTTCTCGAACTTCTCTTTGGCTCCTTTGACGGCCGCCTCCAGGCTTTTGAGCTGGTCGGGAACGTATTTTGCGATTTCGCCTTTGGCCGCATTCAGAGCTTCCTCGACGCCTTTGATCGCCAATTCGGCAGGCTCCTTGTCCCGAGAGCAGGACGCCGCCAAAAAGAGACAAACCATCACCAACGCCATCGCCCATAAACTTCTTTTCCTCATATTCTCCTCCTTGGAATTTTTGGGATCTCCCCCCCCACGGGGTTGACGGCCCATATGAATTTACTTTTTCTTCTTACCCAATTTGCATCGAATCGTCAAGAGAAAATAAAAAGAAGTTTCTTATCCATTTGTGTGGTATTGAGCTTGACATACAACTTCGCTTTTGGTAGATATAAGTTTTTAACAAATCTCTAACCGCTGTATTTTTAGCTCACTAACATCAGGTTTTCATTAGAATAAAATCTGGAGGCACTTTGGCGGGATCGCAGGATGATCTAACGCCGCACGAGGGGGGCTGGGCGCGGAGGCAAGACTCCAGCCGGGTTGGAGCCTCCCGAAAAGAGGAAGTGAGGCGTGCCGGGAGAACGTTTACAACCGGCGTGCTAAATGAGCCAAATGTCAGAGCCAAGGAGGATCGGACAATGATGAATCGCACCTGGAAGGCAAGAGTGCTCGCAATCGCACTCGTCACAATGGTTTGGGTGATGAGCGAAAGTGGAGTCGTGGCGGCAAAGACGGAGTTCCGGCTCTCAAACCAGCTTCCCCCGTCCCACCACATATCGAAGGGACTGGTCATCTTCGCCGGAAAGGTGAAGGAGCATTCCAAGGGGGCTGTCGAGGTCAAGATCTTCGACTCGGCCCAACTCTTCAAGGACACCGAAATCGTGGAGGGTCTTCAGGACGGATTGGTCGAAACCGGACTTGTGCCGGTGAACAAATGGTCGGGGATGATCCCGGCCGCCGATGTCTTCGAGATGCCTTTCTTCTTCAAGGACCTCACCTCAATCAAAAAGTTTCTCGATGCCGGGGCGGGCGACCTGCTCGACAGGGAGTTTCAGAAGAAAGCGGTGAAGACGCTTTTCTGGGTCGATTACGGATACATCCAGTTCTTCAACAACAAGCGCCCCCTCACTAAGCCCGACGACTTCAAAGGGCTGAAGATGCGGACGTTCAGCAGCGGAGACGCCGAGACGCTCCGGGCCTTGGGTGCCGCGCCGACGGTCATGAGCTCGTCGGAGATGTACATGGCCCTGCAGCGCGGCACGGTCGACGGCGCCACCACCGGCATGCCTGCGGCCGTATCCCGGAAGGTCTTCGAGGTCCAGAAGTTTATGACGGAGGCCAACTACACGACCGCGCAGTTCATCGTGCAGGCGAACCTCAAGTGGTGGGAGAAGTTGCCCCCGGACCAGCGGGATGCCCTCCTTAAAGCCGGGAATGACGCGGAGGAATGGATTCGCGGGGCGATCGCCCAATCGGAAAACGAGGCCGAAAAGGTGATCCGCAAGGCCGGCGTGCAGATCCACCAGGTGACGCCGGAGATGCGGCCGCTCTTCGTCCAGGCCACCGACCCTGTGCGGCAAGCCTTCGCCACCAAAAGCGGCCCGCTCGCCAAGAAGCTGATCGAGATAGGGTTGAGCCTCAAGTAATCGGATTCCGGGGGCGGACGGCTGGGCCAAAGCCCGGCCCTCGCCCCCCGGTTTGAAACAAAGGACGCGTTATGATCGAGCCGTTTCATGCCGTCGTTAAGCGATGCAATTTCGCCCTGGGCCTGGTCAGCGGACTTGGCATCCTGGCCATGGGGCTCATTCTCAGCTACGAGGTGATGTGCCGGTATTTATTTGATGCCCCCACAATCTGGGCCCAGGAGATCTCGACCTACCTGTATATGTGGACCATGCTGGCGGCCTCCTCGTACACCCTCCAAATGGGGAAGCATGTCCACGTCGATCTCTTGCTCGAACGTCTGCCGACCCGGGTGAAGACCCTGTTTGAGATCGCGACAAGTGCGGTCGGAGTGGTCTTCTGCGCCATCGTCTCGGTGCAGGCCTACCAGATGATTGCCGCCACAGTGCAATTTGGCAAGGTGTCGGCCACGCCGCTCCGCATGCCGCTCTGGATCCCGCAGTCGGCGCTCCTCATGGGATTCGTGCTGCTCACCTTCCAGTTCGCTTTGATCCTCGTGGATCGGGTCCTCCAGCTCAAGGCCCACGCGGGGAACGGGGGCGCCTCCGCATGACCAGCTTCGTCTTCGTAACCCTGTTGCTTCTGGGCGCCCTCTTCGCCGGGTTGCCGGTGGCGTTTTCGCTGGGGTCGACCTCGGTTCTCTTGATCTTCCTGTTCGATCTGCCCATGAAGATCATTGCGAATACCGTCTTCACGTCGCTCGACAGCTTTGTCGTCATCGCGATCCCGCTCTTCGTGCTGATGAGCCGAGTTTTGCTCGACGGCAGGGTCGGCAATGATCTCTTCGACGTAATGAACGCCTGGGTCCGGCACCTGCCCGGCGGGTTGGCTATCGCCACGATCCTGGCCTGCGCCTTCTTCGCGGCCATCAGCGGTTCGGGCGCGGCCACCGCCGCGACGATCGGCATGGTGGCCTACCCGGCGATGATCGGGCGAGGATACAACAAGGAATTCATCCTGGGCCTGCTGGCTTGCGGGGGAACGCTCGGCATTCTCATCCCGCCCAGCATCCCCCTTATTATCTACGGCGCGGTCACCGAGGAATCGATCGGAAAGCTCTTCATCGCCGGGGTCATTCCCGGGTTGGTGCTGACATCGATCTTGGTCATCTTCGCCGTCTACCGGAGCAGGAAGGGCGGGTACACTCGCATGGAGCCGGCCTCATGGCAGGAGCGGCTTCAGGTGACCCGGAAAAACCTTTGGGGCATCGCCCTCCCCTTTCTGATCCTCGGCGGCATCTACACCGGAGTGTTCACGCCGACGGAAGCGGCGGCGATAGGCCTGGTATACAGCCTTTTCATCACGTTGGTGATCTATCGCACGATCCGGCTGCGCGACCTTCCCGAGATCTGCCTCAACGCCGTGGGCACCTCTTGCATGATCGCCATGATCATCTGCGGCGCCCTTTTGTTCGGCCGCGTGATGACGATGCTTGAAACCCCCCAGAAGCTCACGGCCCTCATCATCGAGTGGCAGCTTTCGCCTTTCACTTTTGTCCTGGCGATGAACGTTCTGATGCTGATTTTGGGGTGCATCCTGGAAACGGTATCGATCATCATGCTCACCATGCCGCTGGTGGCGCCGATCCTCGACGCCCTCAAGATTGATCCCATCTGGTACGCCATTGTCCTCACGGTCAACATGGAGATGGCGTTAGTCACGCCTCCCGTGGGGATGAATCTGTATGTAATCAATGGCCTCGCTAAAGACATCCGCATGGCCGAAGTCATCCGGGGCGTTGCCCCGTTCATACTCTTGATGGCAGCTTTCCTGATCTTCACGATGCTCTTCCCTCCGATGAGCACTTGGTTGCCGTCGATGATGAAGTAAGGGGAGAAATTTCCTTTCTGGAGGTCGAACAGCCTGAAAAGCCGGAGAGAACGGTTGAGGAGATTGAACGGGTATTTTTTTCCCTGGCAATCTGCCGTTATCGGGGTGCTATCCGCTCAAGCATTCCAAACTTGAGAGGAGGCGTCTTTCCCGATGGCCCCTCGGGGGGCTGGAACCCCGACTTTCAGAATACTGCTCGTGAAGCAAACATCCTTCTTCGTGCTTTGAAAGTACGCGGAAACCTCAAGCAGGGTTTTCAAATCGATTCCGGTTTTGACCCCCATCTCTTCAAACATGAAAACGAGGTCCTCGGTCGAGGTATTGCCGGAAGCCCCGGGAGCAAAGGGACACCCGCCAAGGCCGCCGATCGCGCCGTCGATAATGCGGACCCCCGCCTCGTAGGCGGCAAAGGAATTGGCCAGCCCTAAACCCCGGGTGTTGTGCAGATGAATCCCGAAAGTGACATCCGGAAACTCTTTGCTACAGAGGCCGCAGACTTCCTGAATCTCCCGGGGATTTCCATATCCCACCGTATCCGCCAGGGACATGTCCCGAAATCCCAATTGATAATACTCCCGGACAAACGAAAGCGTTGCTTCAGGTTTGATTTTCCCCTCGAACGGGCATCCGAAGACCGTGGCCAAGCTTATCTTGACCGTCATCTCAGGATAAGCCTTCCCCATCTCCCAGATCTTCTTCGCTTCGCTGACCGATTCGGCTGGAGTCCTGCGCACATTATTAATGTTGTGGGATTCGCTGACCGACATCACAAAAACCAGGTTGCGGACCCCGCTCTCCAGGGCCAGTTGGGCGCCCTTTAAATTGGGAACGAGCGCCGAAGCAACGGCTCCCGCAGGCTTCAGGGCGATTACTTTGCGGGCGAATTCTCCGGCATCCTGGAACTGGGGCACCGCTTTGGGGTTGACGAACGAGGTAAACTCGACATCCCGGATCCCGCTTTTGATCAGGCGTTCATAAATTCCGACCTTCACCTGGGTGGGAATGAATTCGGCGATATTCTGAAGACCGTCCCGCAGCATGACCTCGCGGATAACAACGCTTTCCCGGCTCATGTCAGATTGCCCCCTTTTTCTTGAATTCCTGCACCTGCGCTTCGGAGAACCCGATTCGGGCCAGAATTTCCCCGGTATGTTCTCCAAGCTGCGGCGCCGGCCGCTGGATCGCCGCCGGGGTTTCGCTCAATTTCACAGGAAACCCCAGGATCCGCATCTTGCCGGTGGGCTGATCCACCGTTAGGACCATCTTCTGGTGTTGGATTTGGGGATCTTCCAGCGCCTGAGCGAGATTGTTGATGGGCCCGCACGGCACCCCTTCTTTGTTCAAAAATTCGATCCACTCGGCCATGGGTCTTCGGGAGGTGATTTCGCTCACCCTGCGGTTCAGCTCCTCGCGGTTCTGCAGGCGAAGCTTGTTGGTTTGGAAACGCGGGTCCCGGTTCAAATCCGTCAAACCCAACGCCTGCGCTAACCTCTCCCACATGTGTTCGCCGGAGGGAGCGATGTTGATGAACCCGTCAGCCGCGGGAAAGGTTCCGTAAGGACACAGAACCGGGTGGTCGTTGCCGAATCTTTGGGGGATTTTTCCCAGGGCGAAATATTCGGCGGAAAGGTAGCTCAAAATACTCACCATCGCATCCACTAAAGAGGTTTGGACCTCCTGACCCCGCCCGGTTTTTTCCCGCGCCACGACCGCCGCCAAAATCCCGAAAGCGGCGTAGATCCCGGCAACCGAATCGGAGATCGGGATTCCGGTGCGCACCGGCTCCCGCTCGGAAAACCCGGTTATGCTCATGAATCCGGAGAGACCTTGGGCGATGAAATCGAAAGCCGGCCGCGGGGCGTAAGGTCCATCTTTTCCAAAACCCGAAATCCCGCAGTAGATGAGGCGCGGGTTAATTTGGCTCAGGTTCTCGTAATCGAACCCAAAGTTACGCATAACGCCCGGGCGGAAGTTTTCTACGACCACATCGGCATCCTTCGCCAATCGCCGGAATATCTCCTTCCCCTCCTTCGATTTCAAGTCCAGGGTCAGGCTCTTCTTGTTGCGGTTCATCCCGACAAAATACCAGCTTTCCCCGTTGATAATCGCCCCCTGGTGCCGGGTCTCATCCCCTCGGTCCGGAGATTCAATCTTGATCACTTCGGCTCCCATGTCCGCCAGAAGCTGCGTGCAGAAAGGACCCGCCACAAAGCGGGTTAAATCGAGGATTTTTATATGAGCAAGGGGCATCAAAATCGTTTACCTCCCGAAATTTCAATATCCGGTAGAAACCAGAAAAAGAGCGGCCGTATCAGGCTGCGCGGAAGCTAACAAAGAGATTCCTCTTTGCTGAAAATTGACAGTTTTGTTTTTACCCATAAAAACGTGAAATCCGCAAGTTTAATGAGATTGCCCGGCCCCCTGTCTCGAAACCCCGAGTTGGAAACAAGCCGTCGAAGCTCTAAGAAACTCTGGATTCAACGCATCAGCCGCGGCAGGAAGGTGATGATAGAGGGGAAAAATATGCAAAGCACAACAACCGCTACAATCGGGAGGAGATAGGGTAGAACAGACCTGGTAACCTCCTCGAAGGATAGTTTGGTGATCGCTGCCAGGATAAAAAGCACATTCCCGAAAGGGGGCGTACAAACGCCCATCGAGAGATTGATGGTCATGAGAACCCCGAAGAAGACCGGGTCGATTCCCAGAGACTTGATGACCGGGACGAGGATGGGGGTCAGGATGTTTACCGCTACCAGCACCGACATGAAACACCCTACGATGATGAAGAACCCATTGATGAGAAAGAGAATGACGAGGGGATCCCGGCTGATTTTCAACATCTCATCAGCGACCATCTGGGGAATCTTGACGTTCACCAGGAGCCAGCCGTAAATTGCCGAAAAGGCCATGATGAGCATGAGGATGCCGGTGAATTCCACCGAGTCCTTCACCACCTTGAGCAATTCCATGCCGGTGATGGTTTTGTAAACCAGAAGGCCCAGGACGATGGCGTAAGTCGCGGCCACGGCGCCTGATTCGGTGGGGCTGAAAAGGCCGGAGTAAATTCCCCCGATGATGATCGCCGGGGTCATCAGGGAAAGAAAAGCCCTTTGGAAAGAGGTAAACATGACCCGGACCGGCGGCCTGGGGGTCAGGGGGATTTTATGCTTCAGGGAGACGAAATACACCTGGACCATCATGAGAAGGCCGATGGTGATGCCCGGGATAAATCCCCCCATGAATAAATCCGCGATGGACACATTGGCCAGCCACCCGTAAAAGATCATGGCGATGCTTGGGGGAATGATGGGTCCCAGAATGGAGGAGGCCCCCGTAATCCCCACGGTGAGCCTCATGGGATAGCCGGCGTCCCGCATGGCCTTGATTTCGATGTTCCCCAGCCCCGCGGCATCGGCCACGGCCGTGCCGGACATGCCGGCGAAGATCATGCTGGCAATCACATTGACATGGCCCAAGCCACCCCGGAGATGTCCCACCAGGGCATTGGCAAAATTGAAAATCCGGTCGGTGATGGCGCTGGTGTTCATCACATTGGCCGCCAAGACGAAGAAGGAGGCGGAGATCAGGGGGAAGCTGTTCACCCCTTCCATCATCTGCAGGGCGAAGAGGTCAAAGGATAAATCTTTGAACCCCGATCCGGCGATGATGACCGCCAGACAGGTGTACCCGATGGAGAAAGCCACGGGGATCCCCAGGAGGAAGAAAAAAAGGAGTATGCCGACAAATACCCAGAGCATCAGCGTCCCTCACCTTTCTCGGCCTTACCCAGAATAAATTCAAAGATGGATATCATCAGATAAACGGCCATCATGATGAACCCGATGAATAGAGGCAGATAATAATAGACCAGCGAAATTTCTAAAGCCGGTGACCTCATGTGAATCGAGGCCTCCATCATCAGGTAATTGCCGTAGATTAACCCGACACAGAAAGGCAGGCAGAGAATGTCCAATAACCATAAAAAGGTATTCTTCGCCTTTTCCGGCATCTTGAGGATCAGGAAATCGATGCGGATGTGCTTGCCCCGCTTCAGCGCGACGGCCGCCGCCAGGAAGGTGGTCCAGATGAAAAGCAGGCAGGCCCCCTCGTCAGACCAGGGAGTGGCAATTTGGAGGGGACGCAGTGCAACCGAAATCACGACCAGCAAAACAGTCGCTATGAAGCAAGCGATTGCGATCCACTCCAGAACCCAGGTCACTTTGGCCACGGCGCTTCTGAACATCGGGATTCCCCTTCCCCCCTCCGGAGAGGTTTTACAAGTTTGCCGACCTCAGGAGATAGGTGCGATTAGGTACCCTGCCTCACTTGGGCACGTATTGCATCACGGCCTTCTGTACATCCGGATGGAGGCGTTTGACCTCCTCCAGGATGGCTGGCCGTGCCATCCGCTTGAAGGAGTCGATGTCGGGCGTCATGATGGTCATACCTTTCTTCTTCAGCTCGGCAAGGTAGAACTCATCTTTCTCCCTTTCAACCTTCTCCCCATATTTGGCGGCTTCGGCGGCGGATTCGCGGACGATTTTCTGCTGCTCGGTGGTGAGCTTTTTGAACCATTGGTCGCTGGCCACCCACCACCAGGGCCAATAAATATGGGAGGTCAGAATGATATATTTCTGGACTTCCCACATCGACCGGCTGTAGGGGGATACGAGGGTATTCTCATGGGCTTCAACCTGCCCGGTCTGCATGGCCATGTAGATTTCCGGGGCGGGAATGGCCACGGGCAGAGCCCCCAAAGCCTGCCAGACTCTAATCCAAGCCGGTTCCTGGGGGACTCTCATCTTTAATCCCTTCACCTCCTTGGCTTCTTTGATGGCCCGGCTCGAAGTCATATGGCGCGGACCCCGGTACTGCGGGCCAAAGATCACCAGTCCCCCCTTCTTTAGGGACAGCTCCTGAATCATTTTCGCCGAAGGCCCGTTCAGAAACTCTACCGCCTGCTCCCAGGTAAACAGGTAGGGGATGTTGAGGGCATTGTACTCTGGCGCGTACTGGCCGAGGAATATTCCCCCCGTAAGGGACATCTCCGTTTTCCCGATCTTCATCAAACCAAGAACTGGGACCTCTCCCCCAAGCTGGCCGCTCAAGAAGGGAGTCACCACCATCTCTCCTTTGGATTTCTGGTCCACCAGTTCCTTGAATTTCACGATGCCCGCTTCTTCCGAGCCGCCCGCAGGCATCGTGTTGTTCACATGGATTTGGATTGGAGCTGAAAGGGCTCCCGCCGGATAGACGGCCCAGGTCAGGCCAATAACGAATAGGATTGTCAGAGTGAAACGATTGGTTCTCATCTCTCCCTCCCTTTAGGTTAAGAATCGCAAGGCGCCTAATGCAGAGCGCACAGCGTCCATAAATAAGCGACCCCAAATTTTCTCTTCTCCCCTAATCACAAACTCCACTTCTGTTCCGCGCCGTCCTTGGTGACCGGCCCCTTTAGAACCGGAACGCCAACTTCCAAGATGCTGCTGGAGTAACGAACGTCCTTTTTAACACTCTGGAAGTACCTCGATGCCTCCAGGATGGCTTTCAGGTCCACCCCCGTATGGACCCCCATCTCTTCAAACATGAATACCAGGTCTTCCGTCGAAGTGTTTCCCTTTGCCCCCGGGGCAAACGGACAGCCCCCCAGCCCCCCGATAGCGCCATCATGGATCCGGATTCCCCCTTCGTAGGCGGCCAGCGAATTGGCCAGGCCCAACCCCCGGGTGTTATGCAGGTGGATGGAAAAGGTGACATCCGGGTACTCTCGCACGCAAAGATCGGACATTTCTTTCACTTCCCTGGGATTCCCAAAACCGACCGTATCCGCGATCGACATCCCCCGCAAGCCAAGCTCATAAAACCGGCGGATAAATTTGAGCGTCACCTCCGGCTTGACCTTTCCTTCGAAAGGACATCCAAACACCGTGGCCATCCCGATTTTTACATCCAGGTCGGGATAAGTCGCTTTAAGCTCCAGGATCTTCTTCAGCTCATCGATCGACTCTTCCCGGGTCCGTCTTACATTGTTGATATTGTGAGATTCGCTCACCGACATGACAAAACCCACCTTGCGCATCCCGCTCTCCAGGGCAAGCTGGGCGCCCTTCAAATTCGGGATCAGGGCCGAGATTTCTACTCCCTCCGGATTCACCTTTAATACAGCCTGAGCCATCTGCGTGGCATCGCGGAATTGAGGGATGGCCTTGGGGCTGACAAACGAGGTGATTTCCAGGTTCCGCAGGCCGCTGGCCACGATCAGAAGGAAAAGTTCAATCTTGGCATGGGTGGGGATGAAATCGGGGATATTCTGCAGGCCATCTCTCAGCATCACCTCGCGAATCACAACGCTGTCCGCCTTCATAGGCAGTCTCCTTTTCTCAAACCGGATCTCAGCCCCTCCATCCCGCAAAACGAAATCCGAGGAGGTTTATGAATCAGACAACACCCTTCCCTTTTAACGCCTGAATCATATCGCTGGAGTAACCGATCTCCGCCAGAATTTCCTCATTATGTTCCCCTAATTGCGGGGCCCCTCGATGGATTGTCGCCGGAGTATCGCTCATCTTAACTGGGAACCCCAGGGCCTTTACTTTCCCCGAAGGCTGTTCAAACTCCACTACCATCTGCTGGTGCCTGATTTGGGGGTCTTCCAAGGTCTGGCCCAAATCATATATGGGGCCGCACGGAACCCCGTCTCTGTTCAGGTGTTCGATCCACTCGGCCATGGTCCGTTTAGAGGTCACCCCGTTAATGATTTCATCAAGTTCTCTGCGGTTCTGGCGTCTCAGCGGATTGGTCCGAAAGCGGGGATCTTCGATTAATTCTCTCAAGCCGAGACTGTGGGCTAGTTTCTCCCACAAGCCATCTGTTGCCGGGGCGATGTTGATAAAGCCGTCTTCCGCTTGAAAGGTCCCGTAGGGAGAACCCACCGGGTGGTCGTTTCCTTGCCTTCGGGGGACTTCCCCTTTCCCAAAATAACGGTCCGCCTGGAAACTCATGACGCTGACCATGGCGTCCACTAAGGAGGTCTGTACCTCCTGTCCTTTTCCCGTTTGTTGCCTTGCCAGCAGAGCCACCAGGGTCCCATAGGCTCCGTAAATGCCGGCCACCGAGTCGGAGATGGGGATTCCTGACCGCACCGGTTCGCGA
>Ga0315286_10006809_pt1 | contig 11131 bp, 5 predicted proteins | sample YL17G10_0_MG_FD_205038 | JGI IMG/M metagenome (GOLD analysis project Ga0315286, IMG submission 205038) | Sediment microbial communities from Yellowstone Lake, YNP, Wyoming, USA - YL17G10_0 | ecosystem: Environmental > Aquatic > Freshwater > Lake > Sediment | place: USA: Wyoming | collected...
CCATCTTGCCCGAGGAGGTGCCGAACCGGTTGCGGCTGTGCACCGAGTGGATCGCAGAGGTCGCGGGCGCGCGTCCAGTGTCGTTTCGTTGCCCGCGGCTGTTCGGGTCCACGACGGTCGTGAATGTCTTGGATGACCTCGGGTACGTCGCCGACGCTTCGTATCCCATGTACTACTTCCGCCGGCGGCTGAGACCCTATCATCCGAGCCGCGACGATTGGACAAAGGAAGGCGATCTGCGCATCGTCGAGTTGCCCAATTTCGCCGACCTTTCCCTGAGCCCCGGCGACCCGCATGGCCGCGACCTGGACCAGTGGCCGCTGTTCCGCACGGAGGGCGCGGAGGCGTTGCTGCGTCACATCGCCGGCTTTGTCGGCTATGGCGCGGCGCGCGGCGTGCAGCCGTTCCTGTGCTTCTACTTCCATCCCTGGGAGTTTCATCCCATGCCTGGCGAGATCCATTTCGGCGAGGCGACCGTCCGTCCCGATCCGTTCATCGTCAAGCACTGCGGCCCGCACGCGGCCGAACAGTTGGACCTCCTCATCGAGAAACTCGCGGGTCAAGGCGCGGTTTTCCGCCAGGCCCGGCAGGTCGCAAAGGAGACTTGAGATGTGGGCGATCCCGGATCAAGAGTACCGCGACCGGATGAAGCGGTTCCAGCGCAACCTCCGCGAGGCGGGTTTGGACGCGGCGCTGGTGCATTCGAACGAAGCCGACGCCGCCAATGTCCGCTACCTTTCGGACTACTGGCCCACCTTCGAGTCGGCGGGCATCTTCGTGCCGGCCCGGGGCACGCCGGTGCTCCTCATCGGCCCCGAAAGCGAAGCCTACGCCCGTGCGCGCAGCAAGATGCCGCAGATCGCCATGATGGCGGAGTACCGCGAGTCGGCCGATCCCGAGTACCCGGGGATTCCAGTGGCGGATTTCAGAGACGTGGTCAAGCGCGCCATGCCTCGCGGGACGCTGAAAAAGCTCGGCCTTGCGGGATACTCCATCATGCCCCTGCCCGTCTACCTGAGCCTGCGAGGCGAACTCCCGAACGTGCGGCTGGTCAGGGCTGACGACACCCTGGTCAACCTGCGCATCATCAAGAGCCCCCATGAAATCGCGCTCATGCGCAAGGCCTTCCGGATCAGTGAGAAGGCGATCGCCGCCATCCTGGGCGAGATCCGTCCGGGCATGACGGAGTTGCAGGTCATCGGCATCGCGCAGCGCGAACTCTACCGGCACGGCGCCGAGTATGAGGGGCATGCCCTGTACTGCTTCTGCGGGCCCGCGACCCGGCACGCCATCTCCCGCCCCACCCACAACAAGATCAGGCGCGGCCAGATGATCCAACTCAATATCGGCGCCCGCGTCGGCGGGTACTCGTCGAGCGTGGGCCTGCCCTTCTCGATCGGCAAGCTCCCGGCCCCGAAGCGGCGCCTCCTGGAGTTCGGACTCGAAGCCCATCTCAAGACGATGGAACTGATGAAGGCGGGGAAGATGGCCTCGCAGGTGGTCGCGGAGTATGAGGAGTTCGTGGAGCGGCGCGGGTTCAAGCAGCACATGCTCTACGGCCCCTGCCACGGCATCGGCATGATGGAGGTCGAGCGCCCCTGGATGGAGTCCACATCGGCATACAGGCTGAAAGAAAACATGACCTTCCAGGTGGACACTTTCTTCTACGGTTCGGACTTCGGTCTGCGCTGGGAGAACGGCGTACGCGTCACCAAGCCCGGCGTCGAGAAGTTGTCACAGAAGTTCATGCGCATCGTGGAACTCTGAGGCAAGATGCGATCGGCGCGTGGGGTCCCTGAACCCCTCCGCGGTTGTCAAGCGGCCTTGAAACCGCTCTGAGCGGCTTCCGGGCAGAGGTCGGGGCAATCAGCAATTCCCTCCCCGCTCATCCTCCTGGGCGCCGCGTGGCGCGATTCCTGTCCTCTCCCCGGACTCGCCGACGGGAGCTTCGGCGGTGATGCCAAACGTATGTTTGACTGAAGATGTCGGATTCCGGGCCATGTCCAGTACGGTCGAGGCATGAAACCGCCTGCGTCGCTCACCAGCCTCAGACCGCTTCCTGCGGCCGTCTGGCCCGACGCGGCCCCAACCCTGCGGGGCGCGCCCGGCAGGTGGCGGGCGATTTCTCCCTCCAAAAAGCGTGCAGGAAGCCCCCGGCGGCCGGCATTTGACGCCACCCACGGATTCTGCTACACTATGCCCAGCTCTCATGCCCGAGCCGTTGGGCAGGTAGGAACGTAGGCCTGTCTGCGGTGATGGGGGCACTCAAGAGTAAGTCACCTCGTCGGCTAGCCGGGTACCTTGGCGATATGGCTTCCTCTAGCATGCGAGGTGACCGCATATCTTTACCCAGTTTAGTCTTTCGCCCGAGCTTCTGCGGGCGACTCGTCGCATGGGCTTCGAGATCCCCACGCCCATTCAGCAGGAAGTGATCCCTCTTGCGCTCGCCGGCGGCGACCTCATCGCCACCGCCGAGACCGGAAGCGGCAAGACCGCCGCCTTCCTCCTCCCCCTCATCAAGCGCTTGCAGGACGACGGGAATGGCCACACCCGAGCGCTCATCCTCTGTCCCACCCGTGAGATCGCGGCGCAGACGGCCGAACAGTCCGTGGCGCTCACGCGGGGCACGGCCTTACGCACCGTCTCCGTCTACGGCGGGGTCAGCATGGACCGGCAGCGGCAGGCCCTCCAGGCCGGCTGCGAGATCGTGGTGGCTACCCCTGGCCGCTTGCTTGACCACCACCGTCGCGGCGCCGTGCGGCTCGACTCCGTGGAAGTGCTGGTCGTGGACGAGGCGGACCGCATGATGGATATGGGCTTCATCCCCGACCTGCGCCGCATCCTGAGGCTCCTGCCCAAGGAACGCCAGTCCATGCTCTTCTCCGCCACCATGCCCTTTTCACTGATGGAAGTGGCCTACGCGGAGATCTTGCGCAACCCCGATTGGGTCGAGGTGGGCTCCCCTTCCGTCCCGCCCGCGACGGTGTCCCAGTCGGTCTACCTGGTGGCGCCCGACCGGAAGATGGACCTGCTGCTCGAGTTGCTGGGGCAGGAGGCCATGGAGAGCGTGCTCGTCTTCGTCCGCACGCGGCGTCGGGCCGATGTCCTGGCCAGGCGCCTCCAGCGCGAGGAGATGAAGGCGGCTTGCATCCATGGCGATCGCAGCCAGAGTGAACGGGAGAAGGCGCTCCGCAACTTCCGGCAGCGCTCCGTGCGCGTGCTCGTGGCGACCGACGTCGCGGCTCGCGGCCTCCACGTGGAGGGAGTAACCCACGTCATCAACTACGACATCCCCACCCTGCCGGCCGAGTATCTCAACCGGATCGGCCGCACCGCGCGAGCCGGCGCTTCGGGTGATGCGCTCACCCTGGCCAGCCGGGAGGACGCCCCTGCTCTCGCGGGCATCGAGCGCACGCTGGGCAGAGAACTGCCCCGCGTGGCCGTCGCCGGGCTGACCGAGCCCGAGCCGCCTCGCGTGTCTTCCCGGCCCCCGAGCGCGCGCCCGCGTCGTGCCGCCGCGCGCCGTCTGTTCGCCCGGGGTAGTCGCAGGTAGTGGGAGCGTCGTGGCGGGTTCTGTTTCCGTTGCACCGCGGCCTGGCGCGCGGTCGGGAGGCTGGTGTTTCACCAGCATACATCTGGATGGAACCGCGGAGCCAGGGCGCGGCATAAGGAGGCCACCATGGCCAGCAAGAGTCTGTACGTCGGCAACCTGAGTTACTCGGTCACAGAGAGCGCGCTGCGGGAGTTGTTCGGGGAGTACGAGCCCACTGAAGTGCGGCTCATCCCGGACAAGGGGTTCGGCTTTGTGGACATCCCCGCGGAGAAAGCGGCCGAGGCCATCGCGGCCCTGAATGGTCGCGAGGTGGATGGCCGCACCATCACCGTCAATGAGGCCCGCCCTCGGGGTGAGCGCAGCGGCGGTGGGGATCGCGGTGGGGGCGGCGGCTTTGGCGGAGGCGGCGGTCGCGGCGGTGGCTCACGCCGCTGGTAGTGATGCCTGACCGGGAACTCATCTGCGAGGTGTGCGGACAGGCCTTTGTCTATTCATCTGCTGAGCAGGCTGCAGATGATCAGGCGGGCTATCCGCCGCCTCGCGCCTGTCCTGCTTGCGTGCAACAGCGCCGTGCGGAGCGGGCCGCCAAACGCGCCGCGAAACGTCCCCGCAGGCGCTACTTCCGCCGCTGAGGGAGGCGGCCGCATGATCGGCCGGCGCGCTGATGGCTCGCCCCCTCAGGCGGCCCAACAGATCGCCGTGGTCAGTCTTGGCTCCTCCGCGTCCGTCAGGCCCGGCTCGGGACCGGGCCTGGCTGCTGGCGTCAAACCCCGATGTGGATAAGGGCGGTTCCGGCGCGCCGGACTGGCACGGGACTTGCTGGGGGAAGGGTGGCCGAAGGAATCGGCTGAAACGGAGGCTGAGATGAAGCAGGCGACTCGGGGGCGTCTGATCGCGGTGGTTCTCCTCGCCGGCCTGGGCGCGGGGCTGGCGGGGTGCGGCACGATGGGCGCCTCCTCCGCAGGGAGGGCGGCTGTCTACATCACCGATGCGGCGAGCGCGACCTTCTCGTCCGTCAAAGTGACCATTGACGGCATTATGATCCGCCGCCCGAACCGATGGGTCTCGGTGCCTGGCGTGTTCCCCGTGACGGTGCACCTCTTGACGCTGTCATTCCAGCAGCAACTGCTCGGCACGATCGTGCTCCCGGAGGGCTTCTACTCCGAGACGCGCCTGGTGCTTTCGAGCGCGCCGGGGGCGAACACCGTGACGCTCCTATCGGACGGCAGCACCCACGACTTGGTGCTGCCGAGTGGAACGCAGACCGGCATCCAGTTGATCGGTGGTTATCGCGTGCAGGCCCACCAGACCTTGGCCCTCGCCATTGACTTCGGTCCGGACAAGACGATCCACCTCGACAGTAACGACAAGTTCATCCTGCGGCCGACGATCCCGCTGATCGTGGAGCAGCAGGTCCTGGTTCGCTACGGCGCCCTCAACGGTACGATCGAACCCCAGGCAGCATGGGACACGGCCGTCGTGTCGGCCTATGACGCGGCGACGAAGGTCTTGGTTGCGGCGTCAGCCGTGACCTTCCCGCCCGCGGGCGAAGCGCCCACGCCCACTGACGGCACCTTCCGGATCGCGCTCCCCGCCGGGACCTACTCCCTGAAGGCGACCGCGACCGGGTTCACGGGCTTCGACTCGCGGCCCATCACGCATGCGGTAACCCTGGGCGTCGACACCGACGCGGGAACGATCACGCTCACGGCCACACCCTAGCGCCGCACGTTGCGGAACAGGGTTCTTGGCGCCGGCCATCCCGCTGCCGGCCTAGCGATCCAGCCGGAACAACTTCCCTTCTCCGGCCTCGAGTTGCGTCTCCAGGAGGCAATCCGTGGAGTTGCGGTTCAGGCGTCGCACCCGGCCGCTTAACTGGGAGACTTCCCACACGCCCTTGACCTTGCCATCCAGGACCAGCCGCGCCTGAATGTTCTCCCTGCAAGATCGGTTCACTACGAATAGGTAGTCCCGATTCGCCGGGTCTCTGAGCCAGCCGATCACCATCTCTCCGCCCGTCGCTGCTCTGACCGGTGACGTCGGGTCTAGCCCTTCTGTGCCCAGAGGCAGCGGCTCGGTGTGGTACACCGCGACCGAGCGCAGTGCAGCAAGGGTGCGCCCCAAAGCACCGACCCGCATGTTGAGCCGGCGTACCGCGTCGTAACGTGGGTTGCGCCTGCCCTCCTCGGAGATCATGCCTGGGCGAAAATTCCTCGAGGGGTCATGCGGCGTCCAGTATGTGAAGTAGAGCACCCCCTTTGCGCCGTAACAGAGGGTGGTGTAGACTTGCCACCGCAGGTCCGCGTCGCTCGGCTCCCGGTAGCGGCCGAAGGCAAGGGCCAGGATGATCTGCGCGAAGGGAAGCCCGGCTTTCAAGCAGTGCCTGCGCACGATCTCCAGATTCTGAAAGTATCCTTTGCGCTCACCGTTCGGGAGGAGAGCGTAGTGATCCCAACTCACCAGGGCAGGCTGCACCGTCTCGATGAAGCGAGCGATGTATTCATCGTAGGTCTTGGTGCCGAGGTCCCCTTCATCAGAATAGATGGGGTTGAGGTTCACGTACGGAAGATGTCCGGGGTCTTTGCTCAGGAGGTACTGGTTGATGCGCCCAAGCACCGGAAAGGCGGCGGCATTGGGCTCGTCGGTCAGGAAGTACCCCGCAAGCGCGGGGTGCTTTGAGTAGTCGGCGATTACGGCATCGAGATACGGGGCAAGGTTTGCGCTATCCTGCTGCGCGGCGAAAATCCTGCGATCGGCGATAATGGCCTTGATGCCCGCTGCCTGGCAAGCATCCAGGATTCTGCGGTTGGTCTGCGGGTCCGTAGCCGCACAAGGGGGCATCGCCACATTGAAACCGCATTCCGCGACCTCCTGGTAACGCAGCGCGCTGCTTTCCGTGGGTGGCGGGGCGCACCAGAATGAGAGCATGAACGGCGCAGGGTTCGTGGGCGCGGCGCAGACGTTGCCGGCGACAACCGCGGTAGCCGCCAAGGCGATCCATCGCATGCTCGTTCCCTTCTTGGCCAAGAGCCCCGCACGTGGGTTCACGCAAAGGGCGCACGTCTCCTGCCTGCGGACGGACCTGCGGCACTTCAATCGCCCGGGGATGAGGCCTTTGCGCGAATCCGCAACGCTGAGATCCGAAGAGCTCATCGGTCTTGAAACGTGGCCCATTTCACACCCGATTGCCACAAAGCCGCGGAGCGCACGTTCTCCGCGCACCGGGTGTACACCCTGGCGAAGCAGGGCACCGGGGAGATGATGCGCCGGATTGGACTGACGGCCTCAGGGCCTCCACCGGGCCCAAGTCCCCTGTGATCGCGCCTTCCACGTCCCTGGGCGGTCGCCGCGGCTCACGCAGCACCGCTCTCGTTGGGAGGGGGGCAGGAGGCCTTGTCCGCCACCATGGCCCTGGTCACCAGGTCATCGGGGCAGTACCTGGGCGGGCTGATGGCGCAGCCCGCCGTCGGCGGCACCAGGCACGGGTTGCCCGCGTCATACCACGAAGAGGGATCGCCCAGCCGCTCCACGTGGCCGTAGTAGGAGAGGCCCGGCCCCACATCAGCGAACCTGGGCGTGGGGCTCATCAACACCGACTTGCCCGTGGCGCGCACCAGGTAGACCGCCGCCATGGCGCGAGTGGTGGTGTTGTTAGGGCAGTAGAGCGCGCGGCCCTGGGAGTCGGCGCCGCAGCCGGCGGTGAGTCCTGCCGTGTAGATCGCCTCGACGTACCTCCAGTAAGTCTCCGTGGGCGGAACGTCGTAGAAGGTGTACACCGTCACCGGGTTGCTGCTGACCGCTCCGAAGCGCGTGCTTCCGTTGATCATCTGCCAGTCGCAGTGGAGCGGGCCGGTGAGATAGGTGGCGCTGTTGGGCACCGTGATGTTGAAGGCGAAGGTCTTCGACTGCCCCGGGGCGATGCTGTCGCTGGGGCTCAACTGCACGCGGTTCAGCCCCCAGGTGGTGTTGTCATTGGGGTTGACCGAACTGAGCGCATAGCCGGCGGCCGCCGTCCAGGTCGTGGTACCGGTGTTTTGCATCGTGATCTGGATGCCGGCGGCCCGGTTGCGAAGCGTGCTCGCGGGCACCGCCGAGGAAACCACCGCTGCGTCGTCCGTCGCCACCGTCACCGTCACCGTGTCGGTGGCGATCTGCAACAGGCTGTCATGCACCGTCAGTGTGTAGGTGGTGGTAGTGGCGGGCGAAGCCGTCGGCTGGGCGATGTTGGGGTTGTTCAGGCCGGTTGTTGGGGACCACGAGTAGGTATAGGGCGCCAGGCCGCCCGAAGCCGCGCCGTCCAGGGTGGTCGAGCCGCTGGGGGCGATGGTCTTGTTCGCACCCGCTTCCGCGGTCAGCGGCGTGGCCGCCAGGATGATGGTGTCGCTGTAGGTGCCTGATACCGTCATGTCGGTGTATCGCACCTTGAAGTCCACCTGCACCGTGCCGTCGGGCGCGGTCACCGTGACCTGCTTGGTGAACGAGAACGGTTCCCAGGCCGTCCAGCCGCCCGAGCCGGGATACTGGAACTGCATCTCGCGCGGGTTGCGGGCCCAGAGATCGAGGTCGAGCGTGGCGCTGGTGGCGTAGGTGGCGCCGTCGTTGATGATGAGGTGCGGGTTGGTGCGTTCGAGCCAGACTTCACCCACCCCCACCGAGGTCCCGGCCATCTGCCAGGAGAGCGTCAACTTGCCGTCCGCGGTCAGCCCCTGGGGGATAGCGTACTCATACTGCCTGGGTGGATCGAGCATGTTAAACCCATTGTGGATGCGTACGCCGTCGGCATCAAGCGAGAAATTGGCCCCATACCCGTAGGTCGTCTTGACAGTGTAGTCGGCTGCGGGGTCGAGTCCGTCGAAGTTCATTTCGAGCGGGACCACATCCGTGGCCGCCGCCTGGCGCCAGCTGAGCCGCGCGCTGAGATACTTGTTCCAGTCGAAGGCGTCCGCCACGGTGAGCAGATCTCCGGGGTCCTCCTCCCAGGTCTTGGCGTGGATCAGGTGAGGCTCCTTGCCCTCGGCGCCGTTGCCCAGGTCCTCGTAGAAGCCATCGGGCCCACCCATCTCCCAGCCGATCAGCCGGGTGATGCCGGCCAGTTTATCGGTCTCGTTGCCCAGGCCCAAGATCGCGTTGAGTTCGTTCTCAAGCCAGATCCGGTTGTTGAGATACTCGTCGAGGAAGTCGAGCACCGCCCCGCGCTCCGAGCCGCTGGCGCCGTAGAGCGGCACACTCATCTGCATGCCGATGGTGGTGTTCAGGTCCTCCCCCAGTTCCATGATGCGCGCGCGCAGCGCTGCCCCAACGCCCGAACCATCCTGCGAGGCCAGCGTGGCGAGAGCATTGTTGATGGCAGTGTTGGCCCCCACGCTGCGCGCCTGCGCCAACTGGTTGTAGGCCGTCTGCTCCAGGGAGGCCGCCTCGATGCGGCGCGCGCGCACGTAGGCGTCGTAGCAGGCGCGGAACAGCCCCTCCTGGAAGCGCCAGTTGTTCGCCAACGTGCCCGCGGAGGCCACCGCCTCCATGGCCTGCCAGTTGGCGAGCGTGGTGTCAATGCCGCTGTTGGTGCGCACCGACCCCACCCAGTTCCCCTCCAGGTTGAGGATGTCCGTGACCAGACCCTCGCCGAACTCGTTGCTGAAGAAGTAGCGGTTGTAGTCCTCCAGCGTCTCCCAGACGCTGGCGTTGCGATCCCAGAGCCGCGCGCTCCAGATCGCCTTGTTGACGTCATCATGCACGCCGTCGGAGTAGGTCACGGCGCCGTCAATGTAGTCATCAAATACCGTGCAGATGTGCGCCTCGGCCACCGGGCGCGGGTTGATCGGCTCCCGGCCCTCCGTCAGTGCGTACGCGTGGTCCCATTCGGGCACCGGGTACTGGCAGCGCACGCAGTGGGTGATGTCGGGATAGTGGCGCACCCCATACTGCGCCGGCACCTGGGCGCGCGTGTTGGCCAGGAGGTCGGGGGAACTGGGCCCGTACACCAGGCCGTTGAACCAGGTGGGCTGGACGGTCTGCAGGTAATTGTAGAACCAGTCGCGGTCGGCGAAGGAGAACTTCTGGTTGGAGATCCACATTTCCGCGTTCGGATGGTAGCTGCGGAGCGCGGTGGCCAGATCCTGGCAGTAGGAGACCAGGTTGGCGGCCGTGTTGGAGCCGGGGTCGCCCCCGGGCACGAAAACCGCGTCAATGCGACTGCACGCCGCGAAGAGCGCGGTCCGGTCGGCCAGCAACTGCGCGCGCAGCGTGGGGTTCGTGAGGTCCACCTCCGCGGGCAGCCACATCCACACCTTCAGGTCATACTCGTTGCAGAGGCTGCACAACTGCAGGTTCATGTCCCAGGGAGTGCGCACCATCAGCGGCCCCTGCGCCGGGTTGCTGGGGCTGCGCGGCGGGATCAACTCCACGGCGTTGATGCCGAAGATCAGCAGGTCGCGGAAATACTGCTCGAACTGCGGCACATCCCACTTGTCAATGGTATTGTTGGTTTCGCGGTAGCCCAGTTGATGCCCGCGGATGGTGTTCTGCGGCGAGGACTCCTCGTTGAGCGACGGCACGATCAACCGCGCGGAGGCGTAGTTCATCTTGCGCAGGCACTTGCCTACCGCATAGAGCGTGCCCCGGTTGTCCGCGCCGGCGCAGATCACGTAGGGGTTGCCCACGCTGGTCATCATCTCCAGGTGAAAGCCCTCCGCCGGCAGGCTGAGCGAGGGCCGCAGCGCGTCAATCAGAGCGTGGTGCCCCGCCCGCCCCACCAGGAAGGCGGTGACGCCCGAACTGGGCGTGAACGCGCTGTGATCCACCACCGGGACGTTCATCCCCGTGCGCGCCACGATCTCGTCATGCAGCCAGGCGGCTGCCTTCTGCTCCGGAACGGTCCACGAGGTGTTGTCGGTCACGATGGCGGCCTGCGCGGCCGAGGTGAGGGTGCGGAAGGCCGAGGGGTCGCCTGCCGCCAGCCACTCCTCGTTGAAGACCACGTGCTTGATGTGGGTGCGCTGATGGGTGTAGGTGACGTGGATGCGGCCGTCGGCGGTCTGGATGATCGAGGGGTAGGAGTACTCCCCGGCGACGGTCTCCAGGTTGCGGATCGCCGTCCAGGTGGCGCCTTCGTCGGTCGAGAGCGCGGCGCTGAGTGGGGTGCGCCCGCTGATGGTGTTGTTGAAGATGAGCACCACGTGCCCGTTGGCCAGTTTCGCCTGCTCCACCGAGGACTGGGGGTTGGGCAGGCTGATAGGCGCCGGGTAGGTCCAGGTCCAGCCGTAATCGTAGGAGTAGGATTCGTGGATATTAAGGGGAGCGCCCCACTTGCGCAACAGCGCCCGCAGCACGTGGTCCGAGCGCTCGATCACCGAGGGCTGGATCACCGAGGGGTCCCCGGGGTTGCCCAACGTTCCGGACAGGCTCCAACTGGCGCCCTGGTTGGTCGAGATGAACATGGCGCCGTTGTCGTTGACGTCACTATAGGCGGGGAGAATCCAGTTGCCGTTGCTGGCGGCGAAGGCGTGGCAGCGCACGTTCCAGCCCAGTTCGCCCGCCATGTTGACGGGAGCCGACCAGGTGTGGCCGTTGTCGGTGGAGGTG
>Ga0315286_10006814_pt1 | contig 11129 bp, 11 predicted proteins | sample YL17G10_0_MG_FD_205038 | JGI IMG/M metagenome (GOLD analysis project Ga0315286, IMG submission 205038) | Sediment microbial communities from Yellowstone Lake, YNP, Wyoming, USA - YL17G10_0 | ecosystem: Environmental > Aquatic > Freshwater > Lake > Sediment | place: USA: Wyoming | collected...
CTGCCGCCCAGGTTGTAGTGCCTGGTGAAGACGATCCGCGGATACTTCTCGATAAGTCGCCGCAAGCGGACCTGGCGGCGCTCCTGGCAGGCGGCCGCGTAGAGGTCCTGCCAGCGCGTGTCGCCGCCGGGCGCCTGCTGCTTCGCGAGTTGGTCGAGCGTCTCGCGCAACGGCCCGGCGCCGTCGCCGAGCTCCTTCAGCACGCGGCCGACCACCTCGCCGTCAACCGGCGAGCCGTCCTTGCCGCCGTCCTGGAGCAGCCAATCCTGGAGGATGGCGTCGCGCGGCGCCGCTTCCGCCACCTTGCCTTCTTCGGCCCAGGAGGGCGCAGGACCTGCGACCGCCAGGATGCCCGCCACCAGGGCGAGGACGCCTATCACTTCGCGGTGCATAACCACCATTCCGTCAGTGATGAACACGCCAGCCATCCTCCGGTCTCGCTCCACACGGCCGGTTCCGCTCGATCCGGTCCAGCTCCCGCCGGTAGTCTTCGGGGCAGTCCATGTCCGAGAGCACGGCGGGGCTCGCCGCGCCGAGCTCAAACACGTCCTCGGGGTGCGCCTGGCGCAGGCCGCGCAGGCCCACGTCGTCGTGGCACGTCAGGATCTCCTCGCGATAGCGCGCCGAGAACAGGATGGGATGCCCCGCCCTGCCTTCGTGGACGGGCACCACGATGCCGCGGCCGGCGGTGCGGAAGGCGCCGAGCATCCGGCCGATGAGATCCGCGGTGAGGGTCGGCTGGTCGCCCAGCGCCACGAGGACCGCCTCGCCGTCCGGCGGGAGCGCCCGAAGGCCGCACCGCACCGAGCTCAGCATTTCGCCGCCGGCATCCGGATTGGTCACCAGGGTCGCGCTAAGGCCGTCGAGCGCCTCGGCGATGCGGGGGGCGTCGTCGCCCACGACCACAAACGTCCGGTCGACGGGGCTGCGAAGAATCTCGCCGACGATGTGGCCGATGACCGTCCGCCCGCCGAAGGGCAGGAGCAGTTTCTGCGCCCCCATGCGTCGAGAGCGGCCGGCGGCGAGGAGGACGGCACAGATCATCGGACCCTCATGTGTTCATTGCCCCGGCCGTGCACGTGCCACGGGTTGCTTGTACGCGTTTAGCGTGCCGACGTCCATAGGCAGGGTGGCATGCCCACGCCGCTGTTCGCGTGGGCATGCTCCTCGGGGCACGGTCAAATCATGCCCACGGAACGACGCCGTGGGCATGCCACCCGGCCATCCGGAGCAACACGCCAAACATGTACGGTTGCTTGGCAACCCGTGGCACGTGAAAAAAAACACGGCACACGTACGCACTCCTACGCGCTTGGCATCCGCGGCGCACTGCCCTTCCGCCGGACCGCGATCAACTGGGCCACGATGCTGGCGGCGATCTCCGGCACGGTCTCGGCGCCGATGTCCAGACCGATGGGGGCATAAACCCGGCGGAGCTCTTCCTCGGCGGCAGCCCCGGACTCCGCCAACTCCTTGCGAATGAGCGCCACCTTGCGCCGGCTGCCGATCATGCCGAGGTAGCCGGCCGGCTTGTGGATGCAGGCGGCCAGCGCCTCCTTGTCGTGCCGGTGCCCGCGCGTGACCACAACGATGTACGTGTCGCCGGCGGCGGGCAGCGCAGCCAGCCCGCGGGCGATGTCGCCGCAGAGGGTGACGGTGCCCGAGGGGAACAGCGCCGCGTCGGCAAACTCGCTCCGGTCGTCGATGACCACGACGTCAAAACCCACGAGGCCGGCCTGGAGGGCCAGGGCCTGGCCGATGTGCCCGCCCCCGGCGATCACGAGCACCGGCGCAGGAATCAGCGGCTCGACCAGCACTTCGAGACGCGGGCCCTCCGGCGACACGTCCTGGACGAAATGCTTCGGCGCCTCGCCCGCCATGGCCGCGCGGATGGCCTCGCCGCCGGGAAATCCGACGTCCGGCAGGACCGAGTCCTGCGGGAACCACTGCACGGTTGTCTGCGGCAGCGCCGAGAGCCGCACGGCGGTCAGGAGCACGCCGCGCTCGCGCCGGCGGCGGGCTTCGGCGGCCTGGCCGTACACGGCCCGCTGGTCGGCGGCGGTCGGATCGACGAGGATTCGCATGCGCCCGCCGCAGATGGGGCGATCGCCCGCCGCGCTGGCGCCCTCCATCGCAAAATCGAACACGAGCGGCCGCTTGGCGCGGATGGCCTCGACCGCCCGGCGCTGCGTCTCGGCCTCGACGAGCCCGCCGCCGATGGTGCCCCGGATCGCGCCGCCGGAATCGATGAGGGCCTTCGTGCCGGCCTGGCGCGGCGTGGAACCCTCGGCCGCCAGAACCACCGCCAGCGCGAACGGGCGGCCGGCGTCGGCGAAATCGACGACGGCCTGATGGATATCGGTGGCAAATGGAGGGGCGTTCATGTCCCCTAGGCCTTCGACAGGCGAATCGGCATTCGGCGAACGCGCTCGCCGGCGGCGTGGAAGACGGCATTGCCGATGGCCGGGGCGATGGCGATGATCGGCGTCTCGCCGCCGCCGGCCGACGCGAGGTCGGGCCGGTCGAGCAGATGGATGTCGAGCTCCGGCACGTCCTCGAACCGCGGCGGCAGGTAGCTCGCAAACGAGGCGTTGAGCACGGCGCCCTTCTCGAACCGCATCTCCTCGCGCAGGGCCGGCCCCAGGCCCATGAGAATGCAGCCGACCACCTGGGCGTTGAGATTGTCGGGGTTGAGGACCGCGCCGCACTCGAAGACCTCGCACACGCGCCGGACCGAGATCGCGCCTTCGCGGATCGCGATCTCAACGCACGCCGCTACATAGGAACCTTTCTCGGTGCCGCACGCCAGCCCCACGCCGACGCCGGGCTCCTTCTTCTTGGCCCGGGCGGGCCAGTCGAACCGCTTGGCGGCCTCCTCGAGGACGGCCCGCAGCCGCGGGTTGTCCAGGTGGGCCAGGCGGAACTGGAGGGGGTCGGTGCCGGCCGCGGCCGCCAGCTCGTCCATGAAGCACTCGCGGGCGAAGTTGTTGGCCGCGGCGGCCAGCGCGCGGTAGGACCCCTGCCGCATCGGCGAATCGGACCCCACCGACTGGCACCTGGCTTTGCCCGCCCGGTACGGCGTGTCGAGCGCCGCCCCGCCGGAGTTGATATTGACATAGTGCCATGAGGTGAGCGTGCCCTTGGCGTCGAGGCTGGCCTCGATGTCGATGACCGCGGCCGGGCGGAAATAGGCCCACGTGAACTCCTCCTGGCGCGTCCACCGGATCCGCACCGGCCTGCCGACGGCCTTGGACAGCCGGGCCGCCTCGACCCCCGCGTCGGCCTGGTGCTTGCCGCCGAAGCCGCAGCCGAAGTCGGGCACGATCACCCGCACGCGGTCATTGCCGACGCCCACGGCGCGGGCGATCTCCGACTGCGAGCCGAACGGATTCTGGGTGCTGGTCCACACGGTGAGCTTCTCGCCCTCCCATTCCGCCACGGCGGCGCGGGTCTCCATCGGCACGTGCTGAACGTAAGCCACGTGGTAGACCTGGTGGAGGGCCTTGCCGGCGGCAAGCTCGTCGGCGAACGCACTTTTCGGCACGCCGCCGCGGGCGTGCTGCTTGAGGTACTCGAAGACCTCCTGGCTCGAAGGGTGCGGCGCAGGCTCCCACGCGGCGGTCTTGGCGACGGCGGCCAGGGCCTGCTCGGCGGCAAACGTCGTCGGCGCCGCCACGGCCACGAACGAGCCGTCCTGAACGGCCACGACGCCCTTCATCGCCTTGGCGGGGGCCAGGTCCACGGCCGTCAGCCTCGCGCCGTAGGAGGGCGGGCGGAGGACCTTGCCATGCAACATGCCCGGCCGCACGATGTCCGACGGGTAGCGGTGGGCGCCGGTCACCAGGTCCCGCCCGTTGGGGCGCGGGACCGACGTGCCGAGCACCTTCCACTCCTTCACCGGCGTGAGGGCGACGTTGGGAGGGGCGGCCTGCTCGAGGGCCTTGTCCTCACTATTGGCCAGATCGGCATAGGTAAACTCTTTCCCTCCGGCGGCCTGGACGACCTTGCCGTCGCGCACGTCGACGGCGGCGCGATCGACGTTCCACCGCCGGCAGGCCGCCTGCACGAGCATCTCGCGTGCGGCCGCCGCGCCCTGGCGCACCGCCGGCACCGTCGACGGCGTCGTGCGGCTGCCCGCCGTGATGCCGTCGTCGGGCGTCAGGCCGGTGTCGCCCATCACCAACTGGACGCGGCCCGCGGGCACGCGCAGCTCTTCGGCGGCCGCCTGGGTGAGCTCGGCCCGCGCGCCCTGGCCGCCTTCAACCTTGCCGGTCATGACGGTGATGGCGCCGTCCTTGGCGATGTGCACCCGCGCCGCGACGCTGCCGCCCTGGCCGCCGCCGCCGCGGCCGGGCCGGCGCTGGCCCGCGGCCGGAAGCGGGACCACAGTGATCAGCAGCCCGGCGCCGAGGATCTTGACGAAGGAGCGCCGCGTGAGGCCGTCGCCGCGCGGGGCGCCCTGGGCCGCCTCCGGATCTTCCATTCCTTCGGTCGGGTTCATCGAGCGATCGATGGCCATGAATCTCACCTCCCCGCCTGGGCGGCAGCGCGCCGCACGGCCTTGAGGATTCTGGGATAGCCGCCGCACCGGCAGAGGTGCTGCTCCAGCGCGGCGAGGATCTGCGCGTCGGTGGGCTTCGGCGTCTCGCGAAGGAGGCCCACCGTGGCCATGACCATGCCGGGGGTGCAGAAGCCGCACTGGAAGGCGTTCTCGGCCAGGAAGGCCTCCTGGACCGGATGCAGGGCCCCGCCCGCGGCCAGGCCCTCGATGGTGAGGATCGTGCGGCCCTCCGCCTTCGCGACCGGCGTGACGCAGGCCGACGCCGCCTTGCCGTCGATCAGCACGGTGCAGGCGCCGCACCGGGCCTCGCCGCAGCCGTACTTCGGGCCCGTCAGTTGCAGGTCCTCGCGCAGCACGTCCAGGAGCGACCGCTGCGGGTCCGTGGTAACGGTCTTCTTCTGGCCGTTGACCGTGAAACTGATCGTCGCATCCATGAATGGGCCTCCCGCCAAGTGGCCACGCCCGGCGAATGTTACCCTATAGTGTAACCGGGGCCGCGCGGGGAATCAAATAAGCATCCGCGCCCGCGTCGGTGAAGAACCTCGCGCCCACCCCGCCCCGGCCGGCCGCGAGGTTCTTCACCGCTGCCTCATTCATCCGAGCCCTTGACCAGGCAAGCCTCACCCGACAAAATCTACTCGCAAGTTTCAGGAGCCTTTCTATATTAACGACAGTTAGCACAGCCAAGAAAGGGCGAGTTCGATGTTTCGTGCGATTGAACTATCCGGTTGGCGGCAATTCGAGTCCGTATCGATAGATCTGGACGCCCGAATGACAGTGCTAACCGGAGAGAACGGCACAGGTAAGACTACGATCCTCAATGTCCTGAGTCGCCACTTTGGATGGAACCTCAATCTAATATCGTCTCCCCTTCCTCTTTCCAAGAGCAGGGCCAGGAGGTTTTACAGCGACGTCTGGTCAATGCTTGAATCCGATTTCTCGGTGCAGCCTGGCAACCTACCTGTTGGTGCCATTCGATATGCAGATGGAAACAGCTGCGAGTTGTCGGTTCCGCCAAGCCCCGAACAGGCCCTGTACAACCTGAATTACCGGGGCCAGCAAGCTGTGCCCGGAATCCATATCCCCTCACACACACCAGCGTTCACATACTATCGCGTCCAGAACATTCCTACAGACCCGAAGACAAGCCAGCAGCAATACCAGGCATATCAAAGTCTTCTTCAACAACTCTACAGTGCAGACCACGGACATAACCCAGGTGCCGCGCTGAAGCAATCACTCATCTCCCTTGCCGTATTCGGGTATGGCACCCCAGCTGTTGTCGAGAACCCGGAATACCGGCGATTGTTCGAACAGTTTCAAGGCGTTCTGGCAATACTTCTGCCGCGCGTCCTTGGCTTTCGTCGCCTTGAGATTCGCGTGCCTGACATCATTTTCTGTACCAGTTCAGGGGACTTTCCCCTTGATTCAGCGTCTGGCGGAATCGGCGCCATAGTTGGAATAGCCTGGCAGATCTTTATGTATGGCGTAGACATTGAATCATATACAGTGACAATCGATGAACCGGAGAACCACCTTCACCCCAGCATGCAGCGCGAACTGCTCCCCAATCTTTTCAAAGCTTTTCCCAGGGTACAGTTCATCGTCGCAACGCACAGCCCCTTTGTCGCCACATCCTCGCCACAAGCCAAAGTCTACGCGCTTGTTTACAGCGACCAACAGCGAGTGCGTTCCCAACTTCTCGAGACTGCGGACTTGACAGGAACGGCCAACCGGACTCTGCGCGAGATTCTCGGTGTTCCCCTATCAGTACCGGTTTGGGTGGAGCAACGCCTCCTTGAAATCATAGAGAGATACCGTTCTGGGCCGGCAACCGCAGAGCGACTTGAGGAACTCAGGAAGGAACTCAAGCACAGCAATCTGCAGCTTTTTCTTCCGGAAGCCATCGACCGGATAGGGGGCGGCAGTGCGCAACATCCCTAAGTCCCAGCCCCCAAGAGTCCTGGTTGATAGCAGGTTGGAATGGGAAGCGGCAGTTGGCGCCAACCCGTCGGAGCACAACAAGAACCGTTATAGGCATGAGGAAATCAAGGCCGCGCTTATCAAAGAGACGGCCAGCAAGTGCGTATACTGCGAGAGTAGGATCGGGCACAACTGCCCGGGAGATATCGAACACAAGATCCCAAAGTCTGAGCGTCTGGATCTAATATTTGACTGGTTCAACATGACCATCGCATGCAATGAATGTAACAGACGTAAGCGGGATTACTACAAAGAGACCTGTATGTTTTTAGACCCCAACAGAGATGATGTTGAGGCGATGACAATTCATATCGGCCCAATCGTCTTCAGTACTCCAGGCAACACCAGAAGTGAGAACACGCTCAAGCTTCTGCAGGTCGATCGTCCCGACCGACGCCCTGCACTCATCGCACAAAAATGGGAGAAGCTCGAAGCCGTCAGAAACCTAGTCGAGCGAATTGCATCCATCAAAGAGCCAACACTAAAGCAATGCCTGATCGCAGAATTGGGCGAGGACTGTCAGCGGGAAGCCGAATATTCAGCAATGATCAAGGCATACGTCGAACGGCTGCCAGCAAACTGGGCCAATCAATGAACATGGACGCTTTACGAAGGCCCTGCATGCCCTTCCTATGGACGTGGCTCTGTGCTTCAGGAATCCGCCGGGGGGCGCTTTCGGCATCCACAACGGCAATATCATGGCCGGCGTGCTGGGCAAAGTGGCGTTGAATAATGTCGATACGGCAAATGCCGCCGCCTTCGGCGTGGCGGCCGTCACGATCCAGTCGATGACGCTCAAGCAGCCGGGCGACCCTGCGCTGCACACCTGGGGCAAGAACTGGCTGGCCAACCCGGCGGACCAGTTCACGATCAAGCTGCTCTCGGTCTGATGCCTTGACCGCTCGCCCCATCAGGGACAACTGTTCTCCAGCCACGGTTTGAACCCGTGGAAGGTAGGCCCGTGCGCCTATCCTCCTCATGGTGTCTTTCGAGGCCCTCCAGGGGTGGTGGCGCGCCGTCTCAAGTACCCCGCTGAGGCTGCAGCATCAAGGCTCAACGGGCGCGGTGCAGCCATGTCGAGAATCCCGCCAAGACCCCGCCACAATGGATTCCATAAAATAGGTTGCGGCCGGGGCGGGGTTCCGGTAAATGGCACTCTCAATGAGAACGCACAACCGAGCCGGATTCGCGATCGGGCTATGCGCCCTGCTTGCATCAGTGGCGACTGCCGCCGGGTGCGCAAGCGGGCCAACGGGCGAGACGCCCGCCCAGGCCCTGACGCCTGATGGCGTGGGCCGGCCCGACCAGGTCGCCGGCCAGATCGACGTCTGGGGCTGGAACATCGCCGCCAAGAGTCTCGCGAAGCTCGTGCCGGACTTCAACCGCCGCTACCCGCACGTCGCGGTGAACGTCGACATGACGGGGGCTAACCTCCAGACGCGCTTCCTCTTGTCGCTCTCGGCCGGCGTCGGGGCGCCCGACGTCTCGCAGCTCCAGATGGTCGACGCCCCCAAGTACATCGCCACCGAGCGTCTGACGGACCTGACGCCCGTGGCCGCGCGGTACGAGAAGTCGTTCTCGCCGTCGCTCTGGCGCAACTGCCTGCACAACGGCAAGGTCTACGCCATCCCGTGGGACATGGGCCCCTGCGCCGTCTACTACAAGCGCGAGCTCTTCGAGCGGTACGGCGTGGCCCCCGAGAAGATCGAGACATGGGACGACTACATGGCCGCCGGCAAGGTCATCCTCGAGAAGTCCGGCGGCCGGACGAAGATGCTGCCCCTGGCGCCCACGTCGCTCTGGATGATGTACGAGATCATCCTCCAGCAGAACGGCGGGCAGGTCTTCGACGACGACGGCCGCATCGCCGTCAATACCCCGCAATCGAAGCAGGTGCTCGAGACGTTGCGGAGGCTGCTGGCCTCGGGCATCTGCGACGAGGTCGCCATGTGGGGCCACGAGTTCATGGCCGGCCTCAAGAGCGACTCGATCGCCACCTACCCCATCGCGGTCTGGTTCGGCGGAACGATCAAGGACACCGTGCAGGAGTACCCGGGGCAGAAGGCACGGTGGGGCGTCTTCCGGCTGCCCGCCCTCGAAAAGGGCGGCCTGCGCACGAGCAACGTGGGCGGCTCGGTCCTGGTGATCCCCGACCAGTGCCGGCAGAAGGCGGCCGCGTGGGCCTTCATCGAGTACGCCCTGTGCACGCGCGAGGGGCAACTGGCCCAGTACCGCCACTTCGACCTCTTCCCGGCCTACCTGCCCGCCCTCGACGACCCGTACTTCGACGCCCCCGACCCGTTCTACGACGGGCAGAAGGTGAGCCGCCTGTTCGCCACCGACCTGACGAAGATCCCCGCGCTGAACCGGACCCGCGACTGGGTCGAGGCCACGCGGTACGTCGAGCAATCGCTGACCCTGTGGGCGTCGCGGGGCATGCACTCGGAGGGGTTCTTCGCCACGCTCGAACAGAAACTGCACCGGCGGATCGGGCGCGAGATCTCGCCGGCGTCGCTGTCGCTCGCGGAGGGCCAGGCCCATGGGCGATGACAGCGACCTTTCCGGGCAGGTTGGCATGCCCACGCCGCCGTTGCGTGGGCATGCACCTCGACGAAGGAAGAACATGCCCAGCGAAAGGCACGCTGGGCATGCCACCCGGCTGGTCGGCGGGGCGACGCCCCCGCCGCGGACGCGCTGGGCGGACGTGCGCCGGCACTGGCATTTCTATGTCTTCATCTCACCCTTCTTCATCCTCTTCGCGGTCTTCGGCCTGTACCCCATGCTCTTCTCGCTGTACCTGGCCTTCGTGAAGTGGGACGGCCTGACGGGCATGACGTGGGTGGGCCTCGCGAACTTCGCCACGATGCTCGAAGACGAGATCCTGGCGACCTCGCTCTGGAACACGCTGGTCATCGGCCTCCTGTACGTGCCGCCGATGATGGTCCTGGCGTTCCTCTTCGCCCTGGCGCTCGACCTGTCGTGGCTGAAGATGCGCGGGGTCTTCCGCTCGGCGTTCTTCCTGCCCTGCGTGACGCCGATGGTGGTCATCGCCATCGTCTTCGGCCTCTTGTACAGCCCGGAGCGCGGCCTCCTGAACTACACGATCGGCCGGGTCGGCCTCGACCCGGTTCCGTGGCTCAACAGCGAGGCCTGGTCGAAGGTGGCGGTGGCCATCCTCGTGGTCTGGCGATGGACCGGCTACAACATGGTGCTCATGCTGGCCGGGCTCCAGGGCATCCCGCACGAGTACTACGAGGCCGCCAAGGTCGACGGGGCCGGGGCCTGGCAGCGCGTGCGGCACATCACGGTGCCGCTGATGCGGCCGACGTTCCTCTTCTGCGGCCTGCTGTCGCTCCTGGGCACGGTGTACATGTTCGACGAGGTGTTCGTGCTGACGCGCGGCGGGCCGGGGATCTCGTCGACGAACTTCGGCCTGTACCTCTTCAACATCTCGTTCGGCGATTTCCGGTTCGGCTACGCCTCGAGCGTGGCCTACACGGTGGCGCTGGTGGTGTTTGTGATCGCGCTGGCGGCGACGCGGCGGGGGCGGGCGTCGCAGGACGAGGGTGAGGGCGGCGCATGACGGATGATCCGGCATCCCATGGTGAGGGTGGCATGCCCACGCCGCCGTTGCGTGGGCATGTTCTCGGCATGGGCAACAGCATGCCCGGCAGAAGACTCGCCCGGGATGCCAGCCCCCGCACGCCGGCCGACGAAAGCGAGGGCGGCGCATGACGCACCGGATCAAGGCCGCCGCGGGGAAGCTCAGCCTGTACGTGGTGCTGGCGGGCCTCGCGCTGGTGTTCCTCGTGCCGTTCTACTGGCTGGCGATCTCGGCCTTCAAGTCGCAGGGCCAGATCTTCTCGACGCCGCCGCAGTGGGTGCCCAGCCCGTGGCAGTGGAGCAATTTTGAGGATATCTACCGCGAGACGAATATCGTCCGCGCGTTCCTCAATTCGGTAATCATCGCCGTCGGGCACGTGACGCTGTCGCTCTTCCTGTGCTCGCTGGGCGGATACGCCTTCGCCAAGTACCCCAACGCCCCCGGCGGGCGGAAACTGTTCGCCTTCGTCCTCGGCACGATGATGATCCCCGGAGCGGTCACCCTGATCCCCACGTTCGTGATCCTGATGAAGCTCCAGATGGTCAACACCTGGTGGGCGATGATCGTGCCCGGCGCGGCCAACGCGTTCGGCATCTTCTGGATGCGGCAGTACATCGCCGCCCACGTGCCGAACGACCTGCTGCACGCGGCGCGGATCGACGGGTGCAGCGAGTTCGGCATCTACTGGCGCGTGGCGCTGCCGATCGCGCGGCCGGCGCTGGCGGCCCTGGGCATCATGCTCCTCATCGGGACGTGGAACAACCTGATGATGGCCTTCCTGCTGCTGCGCACGAAAGACATGCAGACGCTGCCCCTGCTGATCTACCTGTTGCAGGGCGAGACGCGCACGCCCTTCGGCATGCTGATGGCGGGCGGCCTGCTGACCGTGGTGCCGATGGTCGTCGCCTTCCTGGTCTTCCAGCGCCAGTTCATCGCGGGGATTACGTCGGGAGCGATCAAGGCGTAGGGACCCAGGGGTGT
>Ga0315286_10006815_pt1 | contig 11129 bp, 10 predicted proteins | sample YL17G10_0_MG_FD_205038 | JGI IMG/M metagenome (GOLD analysis project Ga0315286, IMG submission 205038) | Sediment microbial communities from Yellowstone Lake, YNP, Wyoming, USA - YL17G10_0 | ecosystem: Environmental > Aquatic > Freshwater > Lake > Sediment | place: USA: Wyoming | collected...
GTGTTTCACCTTTAGAAACACTCGAACTTGAAGCATCTGCGAATCCAACAATTTTTCCGCCCAACCTGTTTATAGCACTTTCAAAACTTAATCTTGTACGGGTAGATGGTTCAAAAAATAATGTTGCTATCACTTTACTTTCCAGTAATTTCCGGGTAGGTTGCTTTTCAAATTCTTCAGTAAGATCAAGAATCCTCAGGATCTCCTCTGTTGAAAAATCATCTATTGATACTAAGCTTCTGTTTTTCATAGGTTTGTCGCATTAACCACACTTGGCTGACCTGAAATCAAAATTACTTAAGAATTGTCTTATCATCGATAAGTGTTGATAATTAACTAAAAACTTTTAAGCGCAAATATTTTCTCATTGTGTATCAAGATACCTGTATTTCAAACCTTCAATTCTTGATAACCTGTTTAAGATTTTTTCCCTGGCCGATGTCCTGAAATTTACTTTAATACTGCACTCGAGATCAAATGACTGTTCAGATTGACCTATATCTTCCTCCTTAAGAATTTTCATAACATCATTCATTGATACATGAGGATATGTAATCTCATAATACTCCTGCAGGGTGTACTCAATTATTACCGAATTTTTGATAGCCGAGGCAGCTGCAGATCTATAGGCGTTTATTAATCCGCTTACCCCTAATAAAGTACCACCAAAATACCGGCTGACAATTATAATAATATTTGTTAGCCCGAATGAATTTATCTGCCCGAGAATAGGTCTTCCTGCGGTACCTGGAGGCTCTCCGTCATCATTCACTCTCCAGATCATCCTTTCGTGACCAATCATGTAAGCATAACAATGATGCCTTGCTCCATGGTCTTCTTTCCGGATTTTATCGATAATTGACTTAATTTCTTCATGATCGGACACAGGAAATGCAAACGCGATGAACCGGCTTCCTTTTTCTTTATAGATTCCCTTTGAAGATGATTTAATTGTTGTATAACTATCAGAATACATTGTAAATCTATTGCGGCCAATTATAGTTGATATTAAGGCACAATATTAATTAATTCTATTTGTCCGATTACTGATTATTGTAAAAAATGATACTTTTGTCGTAATTGACATTAGATATGAGTGTATTATTAGATGAAAAAGATTTGCATAAGCTTATTGTAATTGGCGACAGGATACTCATTAAACCAAAAGTTCCTCAGTCAAAGACAAAGAGCGGCTTACTTCTTCCTCCCGGTGTGAATGAAAATGAAAAGGTGCAAATTGGGTATGTGGTAAAAGTTGGTCCGGGGTATCCAATCCCTTCGGTAAATGACAATGATGAGCCATGGAAAAACAGATCTGATGAACCGAAATATGTTCCTCTTCAGCCCAAGGAGGGTGATCAGGCTGTATATCTGCAGAATAGCGCAATTGAAATAGAATTCAATAAGGAAAAATATATTGTAGTGCCACACTCTGCCATATTACTTCTCCTCAGGGATGATGGACTATTCGAATAATTTAATCAGACATGGAAAATGATTTTCTGAAAGGAAGAAAAATCCTGATTGTAGAAGATGACTTATCAAGTAGGTTGTATCTTAATAAGATACTTGAAAAGACAGGAGTAATTTTACTAAATGCAGGTGATGGCGAAGAAGCCATTGAAATTGTTCTTAGTAACCCTGATATTGATATAATATTAATGGATATTCAACTTCCTGTGATGGACGGTTATACAACAACCAGAAAAATCAGGGAGTTCAGAGAAAATGTAATTATTATTGCACAGACTGCCTATGGGCTTTTGGACGAAATGGAAAAAATTATTCATTCGGGATTTAATGATTATTTAATCAAACCAATATTCTCTCAAAATCTGATAGAAAAGTTAATAGCTCATCTTCCCAAAAAATAGTCTTCAACAAAAGCATCCTGTTCACTTATTGTTCGGGGTAAAATGCGAGGTTCCGGAATTCATTCCTAAAGTCTTCAATTTCATGCGCCCATCTCTCCTTCTCAATTCTAACATTCTTTCTGTCTGATAATGATTCCCTCATCCCGGAATCCCCCGATAGAATATCAAAAGGTATCAGGTTATATTCATATTCATATGGTGGCAGATTAAATTTCAGAGCACCGTCTATCGAGGTTTCTATTATAGCGCTAAATATTTCTAGCGCAGTTCCGACAGGTGTAAATAGATTGATGTCAGTAACATGTATCTGAAGACCATTGCAAGTCTCTCCGCAGAATTTGTGAAAAGTCGGGATGAAATTATGCATCCTGAATGCACATCCTTGAATATTACGTGCATCGAGATTCTTTTTCAATTTTTCTGAATCAATAAACGGAGCCCCGAAAAGCTCAAAAGGTATTGTTGTGCCTCTGCCTTCAGAAAGATTAAGTGCCTCAATAAGAACAGTTCCAGGATAGACAATAGATGTATGGATGGATGGTATATTGGGCGATGGTAAAACCCATGGAAGCCCGGTTTCACTGAATAATGAGGATCTCTTCCAGTTTTTCATCCAGACAATATTAAGATCACATTCAGGGTAATACTTTCCCTTTATCCACAATGCCATTTCTCCAATTGTCATGCGGTGACATAAGGGGATCGATGCTCCTCCGACGAACGTAAAATACTTCTCCTTCAACACCGGTCCATCAAATGGGAGGATGCCTATCGGATTTGGTCTGTCGAGTATCCATACAGGAATTCCCGCTTCAGAACAAGCCTCAATACATAGTTTAACAGTCCAGATATATGTATATAATCTGGCGCCAACATCCTGTAGATCAATTAATAAGGCATCAATGTCTTTAAGCATTTCTGGTGCCGGTTTACGATGTTCTCCATATAGGCTGTAAAGAGGAATATTTAAGCGTGGATGTCTCTGACTTTGCCACTCAATCATATTATCCTGGGTTTGCCCATGAATGCCATGCTGAGGTCCGAAGATGGCAGACAATTTGCAATCATGCCGTTCAAAAAAGATATCAATAATATGTATAAAATCTTTTGTGATACTTGGAGCATGACAAAGAATTCCAACTCTTTTGCCCTTCAGCGCAGATGGAAGATGATCTAATATAATTTCAAGTCCGGTAACTACCATAGTAGCAATTTTGTCAGCAAATATATAATTAACAGTCTGGAATTATCAATAACATAAATTATATTAATTAAAAATGATTATTCTTTCATAAGTTTGGGCATTAAAAAACTATTTATTGATATGCTTATAAGATCACTAAGTCTGCTGACTATTAAATTACTGATAATTATGCTCCTGGTTTCGTGTTCCGGAACCGGCAGTAAGAGTATAAGTATTCTTGAAACAACAGATATTCATGGAGTAATACTTCCATATGATTACATCGAAAAAGAAAAATTAAGTGCTTCTCTTGCATCATCTTTCACTTATATCAGGCAGATCAGAAAGGAAAAGGATGCAACCATACTTCTCGATAATGGAGATAACCTCCAGGGTCAGCCGGAAGTTTACTATTATAATTTTATCGATACAGTTTCACCACATTTTTCTGCTGAAGTCATGAATTTTACAGGATATGATGCGGGCACGGTGGGAAACCATGATGTGGAGGCAGGCCATTCAGTTTACGACAGGTTAGTTAAAGAATATAATTTCCCATTACTTGCCGCTAATGCAATAAATGTCAAAACAGGAAAACCATATTTTAAACCGTATCATATAATTGAAAAAGAGGGAATTAAAATAGCCGTTTTTGGTCTTGTCACACCGGAAATTCCAAATTGGCTGCCTCCGGAACTATATTCAGGAATTGAATTCAGAGATATGGTTGAAACAGCAAAGCTTTGGATGCCAGTTATTTTAAATGAAAAGCCCGACTTGGTTGTAGGGTTATTCCATTCCGGATGGGACATGTCGAGGGAGCAGTTTCAGAAGAGTAATCATTTAGGTGAGAATGGCTCTGCCTCAGTCGCTTATAATGTTCCGGGATTTGATATTGTTTTTAATGGCCATGATCATAAACTGGCAAATGAAAAATTTGTCAATTCAATTGGTGATACAGTGCTGATTCTTAACGGTGGTAGCAAATCGGAAAAAATAGCACAGGCTGATATAACTTTCACTTCCCGGAAGATTAAAGGAAAAAGGCAGAAGAAGATTACCGGCCAGATAGTAAATGTTGCTGACTTCAAACCCGACACTGAATTCATTACAAGGTTCACTTCGCAACATAAAAAAATTGATGGGTATGTGGATCAGGTTATTGGTAATTCCTCTGCGACCGTCTCATCACGGGATGCATATTTCGGTCCATCTGCTTTTGTTGACATGATTCATTCAATACAGCTTGAAATAACAAGAGCCGACATTTCATTTGCTGCGCCATTATCTTTTGATGTTCAAATTCCTGAAGGTCCAATAACAGTTGGAGATATGTTCAAACTCTACAGGTTTGAAAATATGCTGTACACAATGACAATGTCAGGAGATGAGGTTCAGAAATATCTTGAGTATTCATACTCTGTGTGGTTTAACTCAATGAATAGTCCGAGTGATGGTCTGCTTAAATTGCGTACCGGAAACAATGGAAAACCAATTCTTACAAATGGAAAAGCATGGCTGAAAAACCAGCCTTATAATTTTGAATCAGCTGCAGGAATTGACTATACAGTCGATGTTAGTAAACCGGAAGGATCGAGAATTGTTATAAGTGGTTTTACTGATGGCAAACCTTTTGAAAGAACTATATTGTATAAAGTTGCAGTCAATTCGTATCGAGGAAACGGGGGAGGCGGACATTTTACAGAAGGGGCAGGGATAGAAAAAGATGAACTCAGATCACGACTTATCACCTCAACTGACAGAGATTTAAGGTACTATATTTTAAAATCAATCGAAGCAAAAAAAACAGTCAATCCGAAACCAATTAATAACTGGAAAATTATCCCGGAGAAGTGGGCTAAAACAGCTACTAGCCGTGAATATCCACTACTTTTTGGTACCAAAAAATAGACTTTGCAATTTCAGAAACATGAAAAATGATTCAAATGCACTACCAGATGGAGCCAAGCTTCCTTTAGTGGAGGAATTTTTCACATTACAGGGTGAAGGGTACCATACAGGAAAAGCAGCTTATTTTATCAGGTTAGGTGGATGCGATGTGGGATGCAGTTGGTGCGATTCCCGTTTTTCATGGAATCCAGAGCTTCACCCTATGGTTGAGACTGATATAATTATCGACCATGTTGTAAAATCTGGCACAGATTCTGTTGTTGTTACAGGTGGTGAACCCCTTATGTGGAACCTCAATTATTTATCCAGTGGATTGAAGAAAAAGAATATTTGTACTTTTATAGAAACTTCTGGAGCATATGCCTTAAGCGGAGAATGGGACTGGATATGCCTGTCACCAAAAAGAAATATGCTACCGGTAAATGAAATTTGGAAAGTTGCAGATGAGCTGAAAGTAATTATTCAGGATAAAAGTGATTTTGAGTGGGCAGAAAAATATCGCGGAATGGTTAGAAGTAAATGCAGATTATTCCTTCAACCTGAATGGAGTAGATTCGAGACAATTATTCCTGAAATTGTTGAATATGTCAAGAGAAACTCCATCTGGAGAATCTCTCTTCAAGTGCATAAATATATGCACATACCCTAAAGCAGACATGAAATATCTTTTTATCATATTGCTCTTTATAATTTCCTGTGTGGCAACACTCAACAGCTTTTCTCAGGGTCTTCATTCATCTTCCAACAAAGCCATTAAGGTATTTAATGAGGGAGTATCAGTATATGATTATCTCGATTATAATAAAGCTGAAATTAATTTTAAGGAAGCCATCTCACTCGATCAGAGATTCTATGAAGCATATATGATGCTTGGAGAATTGATGGCAAAACAAAAGAGGTATGCCGAGGCTGCATCTAATTATAAGGCCGCAGTAAAGATCGATTCGCTGTTTTTCAAGCCTGTTTTTTTCAACCTGGCTAATGCCGAAATGAAGTCAGGTGATTATAATAATGCACTTATTCATTTCAATGTTTATCTTTCTCAGCCAGGTATGTCGGAAAAAAATAAAATCGTTGCAATAAAAAGTGCAAAAAACTGTGAATTTGCTTTGAATGCAATGAAAAACCCTGTCCTGTTTAATCCAGTAAGCGTTGGCAGTTCAATTAATACAAAAGATGATGAATACTGGCCCTCAATAACAGCTGATGGTCAGACTTTGATGTTTACAAGACAGACAATTCCTTCTGATAACCATTCAACTTTTGGAAAAGTCCAGGAGGATTTCTATTTAAGTTATTTTTCAGATAATTTATGGAAAGAAGCATTTAATGCTGGCGCCCCGCTTAATACCAGCCAAAACGAAGGTGCTCAAACTCTTTCATCAAATGGTAATTATATGTTTTTTACTGCCTGCGACAGACCTGGTGGTTTAGGAAGCTGTGATCTGTATTTTTCTGCTTTTAATGAAGGAAGATGGTCAGAACCCTCCAACCTTAGGGCCCCGGTGAATACTCCTTCCTGGGAATCACAACCATCAATAAGTGCAGATGGCAAAACTCTGTTTTTTTCAAGTAGTCGCCCTGGTGGATTGGGTGGAAAGGATCTTTGGTTTTCAACAATTAATGATAAAAATGTCTGGACGGATCCAGTGAACATGGGGAACTCCATAAATACGGATGGAGATGAAATGTCACCATTTATTCATTTTGACGGAAGAACACTATATTTCGCTTCTGATGGAAGAGTTGGAATGGGAGGATTTGATATTTATATGTCCAGGATGAATGATGACAGTACCTGGACAGACCCACAAAACCTTGGTTATCCTATTAACACCTATAATGATGAAATGGGACTTATAATTGAGTCTGGAGGGCAAAAAGCGTATTTCTCCTCAATCAGGGATAAATTGAACGGGAAAGATATTTTCTATTTTAACCTTTATGAGTCTATCAGACCAAGTCCTGTCTCTTATCTGAAAGGTAAGGTTTACGACAAAGAGACGGGAAAGTTATTAAAGGCTGTTTATGAATTAACTAACCTTTCGACAGGCAAGGTAATAATAAAAAGCTCAACTGATGGTGCAGGGAATTTTCTGGTTTGTCTGCCTTCCGGATATAATTATGGGGTTAATGTCATTAAGGAAGGGTACCTTTTCTATTCCGAAAATTTTATGTTTGAAGGACAACATCCAGTTGGTGAGCCATATACTAAAAGGATAAGTCTGAACCCAATTAAAGTAGGAGAGAAGATGCAGCTCTCAAATGTATTTTATAAAATTGATTCCTGGCAATTAAAGAAGGAATCGATGTCAGAATTAAATAATCTTGCAAACCTCCTTTCAGAAAATAGAGACCTTATTATTGAAATCGGAGGTTATACCGATTCAACAGGGTCAGCCGAATATAATATGGTTCTATCTGAAAAAAGAGCCCTGTCGGTTGTTAACTACCTTATAGATAGGGGTATTTCTCATGAAAGGCTTAAATATATAGGGTATGGGAACGCATCACCAATCGGGGATAATGTGACTATTGATGGTAGAAAACTAAACAGAAGGACTGAAGCTAAGATCATTGATCGGAAAAAATAAAAAAATGGCTATCTATTGGTGAAATAGCCATTTTTTCACTTCTTATTGAATTCAGACATTGAAATTAATAACATTTGCTTGCATCAGATGGCCTTCATGGTATTAACAAATTTATTGATATTTATGTCGGAACTTACTACCATCTTTGCAGGCACAGAAAAATAAATTCCTACTCCTGTAAGACCATTACATTCAATCCAGATAGTTCCCCCCAACATTTGAATAAGCTTCTTGGCCAGGGTAAGATTGATCGCTGTAAACGTATCATTGTAGTGCGCAAGCGATTCATTAAGATCCTCTGTATGAAGAAATTCTTTGCATTTGAAATAACCCTGACCCGAGTCGAGAACATAGAAGATTACATTGTCATCCCTGAAATAGTACCCAATCTTTATATACCCTGATTTTGTGTTTTTTATTGAATTCTGAAACAGACTGCGAATTACCCTGAAAACCCTGTATTTATCAATATAAACCTCAAGAGAATTAGAAAATTGGATCTCAGTTACGAGTTCCAGATCCTTGTGACCCTCTTTCCTAATTACTTCCCTGAATTCTGAAAGAAGGTCATCAAGAATATTATCTAGTTTGCATATTTTTAAATCGGCCTTTGAATTACCCGTATCAATTATTGCCGAATCAAGAAAACTATCGAATAACCCTATTAGTTGTTCACATGAGCTTAAAATATGATTGCTGAATTCCTCACGTTCTGAATTGTTACAACAATTTTCTTTCATTAGAAATGAAAATGCGACAATTGCATTCATATGCGTTCTCATTTCATGAGACATCCCGGTTAAAATTGTCGGACAATTTATCATATTGTTCTTTAATGAATTCATACCATTCCTCTTTTCCCTTATAATCAATTGTGAATTCTCACCTACGCCTGTATCATTTGCCGAAATATCAAACAAAATATCTAAGATTACCTGAACCTATTTCAATTTTCTTATAATCTTTTTTGCATCATACCTGTAAATACCACCCTCCTTTTTAATAATTTTCAATTGATGAATTGCCTTCACCTTTTCATCAGTCTTTAAATAACAAAGGGCCAGATACCATTTAGCAGTTTCAATGAAAAGGTTATTATCATCGCTAATAACCTTAACAAATGATTGGTTTGCTTCAGGATACTTCCTTTCTTCGAAATTTGCAACACCATTTAAAAAAATGGATTGCATGTCTCCGGGGTTAGTCTTAAGCACTTTGTTGAAAAGAATTGCAGCTTTCGCGTAGTCGTGAGTATTATAAAACTCCAGGGCCAGAATGAAATCATCATTTGTATCCGACTGACCTGACCTTTGAGTGGTCGGAGGCTCGTATGCTTTATAATAGCGGTTCATAATTTCTTCACTACTAAAATTTTTCCCCGTAAACAAAGTAATACTTCCAATAAGTATCATACCTGCAATAACAGCAGCATATATTATATAGGTCGGCTTCTTAGTATTTCTGACAGGTATATTTGCCTCTCTTCTTCTTTCAATTTCGGATAGTTTATTTCTTAAAGATATTATTTTATGGTTCTTAAGAACCTCATCGGTACGTTTCCTGAGATTGACCTCATTCCGAAGTTTTTCGTTACCATTAAGCTCCTTCCGGAACCACTGTTTTTCAGCATCACTCATCTCTTCGGCACTATACCTTTCGATGAAATATGAAAAATCAATTGTTTTCATAGATATATATATTATTTTATTTGAATTTCAATTCAAATCAAACAAACGACTGCCGGGCAGTCACACTAACAACTCTTTATCAGCAATATACTTGCAATTAGTAAATTGCTTCAAAGCATATAACTTCTTTTAACCTTTAATAATAAGTCTAAGCTTATTCACAAGGCACACAAAATATTCAAACTATAGATTAGCCAGTTCTCCTGTTCACGCCAAGACAGAATTTTTTTTATCAGATTTTTATAGGGGGATTGGTTGTTTTTACTATTGGGTCAGCCTCTCCGCCACGTACATAAATCATCTCTTCATTTGAAAGTGCAAACTCATTAAAAATGTCACTAGTTAATTCGAAATTCAGGGTTTTCATAATTCTCTTTTTTAAATTGATACTAATTCAGGGTAATTTGTAATTCAACTGCATTCTATACTGCTACATGTCGGAAGGTATCATTTTGTGACATGAAAAAATCAATTATTTTTAAATTATTTCTTAAAACACACATAATCTGGTATATACTGTCAATGAAATTTTGCTTAGAATGGATTTAATTTGGTTTTATTATCTTTGATTAAGATATTTTATGGTGATACCATAACAAGCGTCAAGATTATTTATGGTTAAGCGGTTTCCCATTTCAAGAAAATTACTATTTATATTACTCCTAACAGGTTGGGTTAACATTTCTGCCGGTTATAGTAATTATAAAGTGTTCTTCTCGTTTACCGAGATGAAAAAAGATGGACTTATATATCAAAAGTATCGAGACCTTACGTCAGATGAAATTAATCAGCTTAATTTAGCTCTTCAGGCTCTACTGGTTAAGAGTGATTTTGATGGAAGCCGGTTAATTGTTGACCATATTATTCAAAAAATCAATAACAACAATAATATTGACAGTATAACTTTATCTGATTCTTACTATTTTATTGGTGTATATTACTTATTTACCGGAAATCTGAATAACGTCGTTAATTATTTAAAATTATCGATGGCATTAAGAGAAAAAAAACAGGAATATGATAATCTGTACGCCAGAGCTCTTTATAATATTGGCATCGCATACAAAGGTCTCGGAGATTTCAATAAGCTTGAAGATTATTCTTTGAAATCTCTCGAAATGGATAAAAAGATATATGGCGATTCAAGCCCGGATTTGATAAGTTCATATTCAACTCTGGCTATTGCTTATATAGAACTCCAGCAATATGAAAAGGCTATAAATTATTCAAATATTGCGTTGACAATTGCCAATAATATTATTGACAGCGTTGCTCCGGTAATCATGGCTGATCTGTACAATAATTTGGGTGTATGTTATAACAGACTGGCAGATTTCTCAAAAGCAAAGATCTACCTTGATAGATCCGAATTGATTTATAAGAATAGCCATCTTGACCTTAACGATAACTATATCAATCTGATGAATACTATGGCAATAACCTATGGTACCCTGGGTCTTGCTGAAAAATCAGATGAGTATTATGAAAGAGGTATTGCACTCGCTCTATCGAATAATTCCTCTTTAGCTTATAATGCATTAAATAGTTATGCCATTGTCCTTGGAAATGCCGGCAATAAGAAAAAGGGAGAAGCGTTGCTCAAAAATGCCCTTGTAAGAGCAAAAGCCAAATACGAAGAGGATCCGCGTAGCTATATTGAAGTACTCAATAATTTTGCTGAGTTTTTAAGGGAATATAACATTGACAATAAAAAATCGCTTGAATGCTATGTCACGTGTTTGGATTATCTAAGCAAGAATCAACAGGACCATTTATTAAAAGATCCTGTTTATATCGGGTACTCACTGTCGCTGGTCGAAGAAGGTGAGCCATATAAAGCATTAGAAACTATACAGTCATTGCTTTTTCCCGACTATGG
>Ga0315286_10006816_pt1 | contig 11128 bp, 9 predicted proteins | sample YL17G10_0_MG_FD_205038 | JGI IMG/M metagenome (GOLD analysis project Ga0315286, IMG submission 205038) | Sediment microbial communities from Yellowstone Lake, YNP, Wyoming, USA - YL17G10_0 | ecosystem: Environmental > Aquatic > Freshwater > Lake > Sediment | place: USA: Wyoming | collected...
CGATCCCCGCCATTGGGGGCACATCGAGGGGCGATGGCAAATAGTCCACCACCGCATCCAGGACAGGCTGCACCCCCTTGTTGCGTAGCGCCGAACCGCAAAGAACCGGCACCAGCTCGCCCCGCAGTGTAGCCCCGCGCAAGGCCCGCCGCAACTCCTCCGCCGAGATCTCGACCCCGTCCAGGTACTTTTGCATGATCTCGTCGTCGCACTCGGATACCTGCTCCAGAAGCTTCTCCCGGTGTTCCAGCGCCACCGGCAACAGCGCATCCGGGATCGACGCCGCTTCCCGGACGGTTCCCATCTCGTCGGTGTACAGGATGGCCTGCATCGTCAGCAGGTCTACCAGGCCGCGAAACGTATCTTGGGCGCCGATCGGCACCTGGATCGCTGCGGGGTTGGCGGCCAAACGGTCTCGGATCATCTGGACCGTATGCCAAAAGTCCGCCCCGAGGCGATCCATTTTGTTAACGAAGCAGATCCGTGGCACGTGATAGCGGTCGGCCTGACGCCACACGGTCTCAGATTGGGGCTCTACCCCTGCCACGGCGTCGAACACCACCACGCCGCCGTCCAGCACACGCAAGCTGCGCTGGACTTCGGCCGTGAAATCAATGTGGCCGGGCGTATCTACAATATTAAACTGGCAATCTCGCCAGAAGCAGGTCACTGCCGCAGCAGTGATGGTAATTCCTCGCTCCCGTTCCTGCTCCATCCAGTCGGTAACGGTAGTCCCATCGTCCACATTGCCCATCCGATGCGTGCGGCCCGTATAGAATAGAATCCGCTCGGTCGTCGTTGTCTTGCCCGCATCAATATGGGCGATGATGCCGATATTCCGTATGCGTTCGAGGGGATATGCCCGGGACATGGGACAACCTCGAATCGAGGAATGACGGACGACGAAACTGGATGCAGTTACGGTCGAGCGTATTCGTCGTTCGTCATTGGCCAGGAGTTACCACCGGTAGTGAGCGAACGCCCGGTTTGCCTCCGCCATCTTATGGGTGTCTTCGCGCTTCTTGATGGTCGCACCGCTGTTGTTCGCAGCGTCGAGAAGCTCACTGGCCAGTTTCTCAGACATGCTCTTGCCTGGCCGCTTGCGCGCAGTCGCGATCAACCAGCGGATGGCCAAAGACACCTGGCGGTCGGGCGCAACCTCAACCGGCACTTGGTAGGTGGCACCCCCCACGCGCCGGGGCTTGACCTCCATGATCGGGGTTGCGTTCCTGAGGGCTTGTTCGAACACCTCCAGGCCGGGCCTCTTGGTCTTGGCCTGCATGATGTCCAAGGCATTGTACAAGACGCGCTGAGCCGTGCTCTTTTTCCCAGAACTCATCAGCTTGGAGACGAATCTCGACATCAGCAGGCTATTGTACTTAAGATCTGGCGCGATCTCCCGCTTGGGAGGACGATTCCGTCGTGGCATACCTAACTCTCCGACTCAATCTCTGCTACTTACCCACCGTCTTTTTCGGCAGCTTGGCCCCATACTTGGAGCGCCCTCGCTTGCGGTCCTGCACGCCATCCGAATCTAGTGCCCCGCGTACGATGTGGTAGCGCACGCCTGGCAAATCCTTCACGCGGCCACCGCGCACCAACACCACCGAGTGTTCTTGCAGCCCATGCCCCTCGCCGGGGATGTAGGCCGTCACCTCAATGCCATTCGACAACCGCACGCGGGCGATTTTGCGCAGCGCCGAATTGGGTTTCTTGGGCGTCGCGGTTTTCACCTGGGTGCAGACCCCCCGTTTCTGGGGATTCCCCTTCTGCTGGCGCGTCGTCCGACCCTTGAGCGCATTGGAACTGAAGCGCAGAGCTGGCGCCTTTTCCTTCTTCGGCTTGGGCGAACGCCCGTTTCTTACCAATTGATTGATCGTAGGCAACTCGCTCCTCCTTCTTGCCTATTCACCAAAAGCGACATGACCAAAAAGAACCGACTCGCGAATCTTGAGTCTAGCACGACTCAGACCAGAAGTCAAATCCCCTGACGCTCTAGGCGGGCGCTTCGAACAACCGCGCCAGCTCATCGCGGGCGAACGCGGGCAGGGCGACCAGTCCCCCCGGTGTCCTCATCTGTACCACCGCCGGTCCACCGACCATCTGTCCAATGATGGACGCTCCGATGCCAGCAGCCTGCAATGCCGCCACCATCCCGGCCGATTCCTCCGGCGACGCAGCCACCAACAACGCCCCCGAAGCGATCACCCCCAACGGGTCCAGGCCCAAGGCTCGACAGAGGGCCGCCGTCTCTGGGAACACGTGGACTTGCGCCAGGTCTACTACCAGACCCTTACCCGAAGCGAGGGCCAATTCCCACAGCCCGGCAGCCAACCCCCCTTCGGTTGGATCGTGCATGGCGTGGGGCCGGCCGGCCCCACGCACCAGCTGCGCATCTCGCACGACGCTGATGCCCGGGTCTTGCAGAAAGCACCGCGAGCGAGCCACCCATTCCCAGCCGACTTGCCTTGCCTGTTGCTCCCCCATCTCCCGAGCCAGCAGCGCTGTCCCCTCGATGGCGATCCCCTTGGTCAGGATCACGTCGTCGCCCACCTGCGCGCCCGCGGTGCGCACCAGGTCCTCTTTTTCTAATTCTCCCAGCATCAGGCCTACGGCGATGGGCCGGTCCAGCCCATAGGTAATCTCGGTGTGTCCACCGCACAGGACGATCCCAAGCGACTGGCAGGCCTGACTGGCCTGGGCCAGGATCCCCTGCACCAGCACCCGATCGGTGCGCTTTTCCGGCAGGAGCAGCGTCAGCAGCAACCACCGCGGCGTGCCCCCCATGGTGGCGATGTCGTTGGCGTTCACGTGGACCACGTACCAGCCGATTTCGTCGGTCGCGAAGGTGATGGGATCGGACTTGATCACCAGGTAGCGGTCGCCCATGTCCAGCACGGCCGCATCCTCGCCCACTTGAGGACCCACTACCAGCCGCTCGTCCCGCCCGGCGTAGCGTTCCAACAGGGCGTGCAGGAACTCCATCGGCAGCTTGCCCACATTCAACGTCTGTGCATCCATGGTGCGTCTGTCTCTTTCGCGACCCCATCCAACCCCAAGCCCCCGTTCCCGGCGCGACGAGCAGGAGTCTCTCGGACAGGGAGAGGGCCTCCCCTGTGGTCGAGGAGGCCCTCTCCGGGTTCGCGCCGTAGCTTACCAGATAAGACAAGGTGATGCTACGGCGCTCTGCGTACAACTACTGTCCATTTGCATCACCTCCCTATCCTAGGATAGCTCCTGCACAACAATGATGATCCCGCAGGCTCCAGACCGGAGGTATTATCCCATGGAATGGCTGGGTTGTCAAACTGGTGGGTCGATCGGAAGGGCGAAAGGCGTCCTTATCACTTCTGTCTAGGCACGCATCTGGGCCAGGGCTATCGCGCCCAACACCCCCGCCTGATCCCCGAGAGCTGGCGGCACGATGTACTGGTCGATCCACTCCACGATCTCGGGCGACTGGATGTACCCATTCAGCAGGGCCTGGACCTCGTGGCGTACCCGGGGAAAGAGATGCGCCTCGCGCATCACCCCACCGCCCAAGATGATCCGCTGTGCCGACAAGACGGTGATTAAGCTCACCAGCCCCAGCGCCAGGTAGTGCGCTTCCAGCGCCCAGGCGGGATGATCGTCGGGGAGCGTTTCGCCGCGTTGGCCCCACCGGGCCGCGAGGGCCGGGCCAGCTGCGAGCCCTTCCAGGCAATCCCCATGGAAGGGACAAGTACCGTTGAACGGGTCCCGATTCCAGTCGTGCGGGATGCGCACGTGGCCCATTTCCGGGTGCATCAGCCCGTGCAGAAGGATTCCCCCCACCATTCCGCCGCCGCCGATGCCGGTTCCGACAGTTAGGTAGACAAAAGTGTCGACGTCCTGGGCCGCGCCCCAGCGGTGTTCGCCCAGGGCGGCCGCATTCACATCGGTATCAAACGCGATGGGCACGCCCAGCGCCGACTGGACCCGGCCGGCGATGTCCACGTCCTGCCAGCCCGGTTTGGGGGTGGTAGTGATATGCCCGAACGTGGGCGAGGCGGGATTCGGGTCCACCGGTCCGAAGGAGCCGATGCCGACCGCGATCACCGGCTCCGATTGGCGCTGAAAAAAGTCGATCGCCTGCCCGATGGTCTCATCCGGTCGGGTGGTAGGGAACTGAACCCTGGCGCGCAGGTCGCCGCGCCCGGTCGCCACCGCACACACGAACTTGGTTCCGCCTGCTTCGATGCCACCGTAGAGCTTGGCCATAGCTCGCTCCGTGTGTAAATAACTGCCTGTCACTTCGGAAGTGACGGGCACCGAACGACCTGACCGCCGGCGATCACCGCCCGAACCAGGTTGGTGCCAAAGCGGTAACCCAGGTGGGTGTAGGAAGGCGCGTCGAGCACGGCCAGATCGGCGCGCTTGCCCGGCTCCAGGCTGCCGACCTCGTCACCCAATCCCAGCGCGTGGGCGGCGTTGATCGTCGCCGCGCTGATGGCCTCGGCCAGGGTCATGCTCATGTACCGGCAGGCCAGGGCGATCACGAACTGCATCGATTCGCACCAGCACGTGCCTGGGTTACAGTCGGTGGCCAGGGCGACTGCCCCGCCGGCTTTGATGATCTCCCGGGCGGGCGTGTACTCGCGGTGCCCCAGGCCAAAGGGGGTGCCGGGCAGGGCCACGGCGATGGTGCCAGACCGAGCCAGCAGCTCGACCTCGTCGGGCGGGGTGCACACCAGGTGGTCGGCCGACACCGCCCCCAACTCCACGGCCAGCCTCGTGCCTCCCAACGGCTTGAACTCGTCCACGTGGATCTTGAGGCCAAAGCCCAGCGCTTTGGCCGCCTCCAGGATGCGCCGGGATTGCTCCAGGGTAAAGGCGCCATCCTCGCAGAAGACGTCGCAAAAGATGGACACTCCAGGAACTCGGTTTCTTCGAGAAACCGAGCCTCTTTGCGCTTGCCCTGCCACCGCCGGCAACATCTGCTCCACCACTCGGTCCACGTATTCGTCCGCGTGGCCCTGGTACTCGGCGGGGATGGCATGTGCACCCAGGAAGGTCGGAACCAGAGTACCGCGGAACTCGGCCTGGAGGCAGCGAATGGCCTCCAATTGCTTCAGCTCGTGGTGGGTGTTCAGGCCGTAGCCGGTCTTGATCTCGACCGTCGTGGTGCCGTGAGCCAGCATCCGCTCCAGGCGGGGCCGGGTCTGGGCCACCAAGTCTTCCAGGCTGGAGGCGCGGGTGCGGCGCACGGTGTTCATGATGCCCCCGCCGGCGGCCATGATCTCCATGTAGCTCGCCCCGGCCAGTCGCCTCTCGAACTCGTCGGCCCGGTCGCCAGCCCACACCAGGTGGGTGTGAGGGTCCACGAAACCAGGCAGGACCGCTTGCCCGCCCGCGTCGAGGCTGTGCCTGGCCTGGACCGAGCCGCGCAGCTCGTTGGACGGCCCCACCGCCAGCACCTGCTCGTCGAGAACGGCCACAGCGCCGTGGGGAACGATCCCCAAGTCTCCCATGGCGGTGCCCCGCTTGGGTCCGCCAGGCGACGCCAGGGTCAGCACCTGGGAAGCGTTGTAGATGAGCAGGTCAGCGCGCACCGTGCCCTCTCCCATGCGGGGAACGGACCTCCGAGGTTTTCAGGAACCCTCGGAGGTCTCACTTCTGTAGGTCCGGGTGCCGGTCCACGCCTTTTTCGCCGTGCAGCAGCTCAATGGCGTGGGGTAGAGCGGGCAGTATCGTCTCCAAGTTCTCGCGTACGGCCTTGGGGCTGCCCGGCAGATTGACGATGAGAGTGTGCCCACGGATGCCGGCCACTGCCCGCGAGAGCATGGCGTGGGGCGTGACCTTCAGGCTGGCAGCGCGCATGGCCTCTGCCAGGCCGGGGGCCTCCCGCTCGACGACGTCGCGGGTGGCTTCGGGCGTGGCGTCCCGCGGGGCAAAGCCCGTCCCGCCGGTAGTCAACACCAGGTCCAACCCGATGTCGTCAGCCCAGGTGATAAGTGTGCTGGCGATCACGGGCCGCTCGTCGGGGACGATGGCCTGCTGCTCCACAGCCGCGCCCAGCCGCTCCGTTACCAGTTCACGGATCACAGGGCCGCTCAGATCCCGGTATTCCCCCCTGGACCCGCGGTCGCTGATGGTCAGAATTCCTGTTCGGATCTTCATGCGCACCCATTGTCCAGACTTCCGAAGTCTCATAGACTTTGGACGTCTGCAAGATCGCTTAGGCGGCAGGTTCCTCTTTCACAAAGACCCGCCACGCACCCCCAATGCCATCTTCCGTCACGCCATAGTACACCTGGAGCTGACCGTCGGGCATCCGCTGGACCAAGTCGTAGCGAAGCTTGCCCTCTCGCTTTGACGATTTGGCCATTCCCAGGCGGTTGTCTTCCGGGTACCACTGCACTTGATCTGCTGCGACCGGGTGAGTTTCGTGTTCGGTGATGGCATAACGCCACAGCTTGCGGGCCGAGGCGCGAGTCACGTTGCTCACGATGTTGCCGTTGCGCAGGTCTTTCATCGTGTGGTAGAAGACACCTTTGCGCTCGGCGGTCTCAAAGATCTGCACTCCGGTTCCCGGCGGATCCACACCCGGGGGCAACGCGGCTTCCCCTACGACCGGAACGGTGTCGGCATAGGGGAGGGGCTCCGCCTGGATTTTCCGCCGAACCAGGGCGACGACCTCGTCCCGCATGGCCACGTTGGTCTCGGCTTCCTGGCGCAGGTAGATGGTCGTGCCGTCGATGGCGTAGGGGGCATCCTCGCCCAACGGTACGCTGATCTGCACCACCTGCCGCCCCTGCGTCTCCACGGTGGTGACCTCCACCTCCAGTGGGGGCGTGATCTTGCGCTGGATCTCCCCCTTCAGTGCGGCGATGACAGCATCGAGATCGGCTACACCCACCGGCGGCGTCTTGGGATCGGCTTTGACACCGACGTAGATCGTCCCACCGTTGGTGTTGGCCATGGCCACGACATCCTTAAGGATGGCGTACAACCGCCCTCCTTGCTTGGCCATGTTTTCGTGGAACGCCTGGACGATGCTGGGACCTCCCTCGCGGGCTGCCTGGACATAGTCGAAAGGCGCTTTGGTCGGGCGGTAAGGCCGGGTCCGCGAGAAATCCTCTGCGGTGAACACGGCCTTAATCGCCTCGAAGGTCGGCTCTGGCAACAGGATTTCGGTCACCCGGTCGCCCCACCCCGGTCGCTTCAGGTCGGTCGGGTGCCGGTTCACGCGGTGGGCATCGGACCCCTGGATGCAGTGCATCCGGCGGGGATATTCCGGCTTCTGCCCGTTGAAAAACGAGGCCGTGGCCCCTCTACCCCGTTTTTCGAGGTCCGTGACCTCCAGGGCATGCAAGTGACGGTCCTGGGTATAGGCGATGCGCGTCTGCCCACCAAAATCGAGCCCCCTCAGCGCCACTCCATGGCTGGAGTTGGCGTGAGGCGCGATGAGCAGGCCACCCGCTTCATCGATTATCCGGTAGGCGGTGAGGACATCAGCCGTGGCGCCCACTTCGGTTGCACCCCCATCCAGCATGCTGGCCGGAACGTTCAACGCCAGGAGCAAATGCTCCAAGGCCCGGATGCTAGTTTCGGGCGGAAAGATCGCCAGGACGTGAAACCCCAGGGTAGCCGTGAACTCGAACCCCGGCAAGACCAGAACCTTGTTCCCAATGCGCCGGTACTCTTCCAATCGCCGCTGTTCGTCGGGCTGGATCCGCCCCAATCGCTCCAGCAGATGGAGCTGCTCAATCTCTGCCTGCAATGCAGCACAACCAGCGACCGTGTTGTGGTCGGTAACGGCAACGATGTCCAATCCCTGCATCTCGGCTTTTCGCAATAGATCCAAATAGCCGACCCCCGTTTCTTGCCAGTCGGCAGAACCTGGGGTGTGTAGATGCAGGTCCATTTTGTACCACTGCATCTGTGTCTTCTGTGTATTCTTTTTTGTCACTTGAACTCCTTAGTTTTCGTGGTGAATAGACCCAATATACTTAGTCGTCTGATGGGCCCTCCTTCTCCATCTCTTCTGCACCGGGCTGTGCGTCTGTCGCTGAACCCCGGGTTTCATCTTTCATGCGTCCTTCGGCCGTGGAAGCGTCACCCAGGGCAGCGGCAAAGACGTCGTCCACCCGCTCCGCAAAGACGAAAGTCATCTTGTTCCGGATCTCTTCGGGAATGTCGTCCAGGTCCATCTCGTTGCGCTTGGGGAGGATAACCGTGTGCAGGCCTACCCGGGCGGCGGCAAGCACTTTCTGCTTGATGCCACCAACCGGCAATACCTGTCCACGCAGCGTGATCTCGCCGGTCATCGCCACGTCGGCCTTGATTGGCCGGTCGGTCAACAGCGAGACCAGCGCCGTGGCCATCGTCACCCCGGCCGACGGGCCATCCTTGGGCACCGCCCCGGCGGGGACGTGGATGTGCAGGTCGCTCTGGGCAAAGATGTCTTCATCAATGCCCAGCCGAGCTGCCTTGGAACGAACGTAGCTGACGGCCGCCTGCGCCGACTCTTTCATCACGTCGCCCAGCTTGCCGGTCAAGATCAGCCGCTTGCCGCCCTTCATCTTGGTGGCTTCGATGAAGGTGATGTCCCCTCCAGTCGCCGTCACGACCAGGCCAATGGCCACACCCGGGATCTCGGTCCGTTGTGCACATTCCTGGTAAAAGCGGGGTTTGCCCAGGTAGTCGACAAGATCGCCCTCCTGGAGGTGCACAGACGTACCCTCCTGCTCTGCGATCTTGGTGACAACCTTGCGACAGACGGTGCCGATCTCGCGTTCCAGGTTGCGGACGCCCGCCTCGCGCGTATAGTCCTGGATCATCGCCCGGAGCGCGTCGTCGTCCAGGGTAATCTCCCCAGGACGGAGCGAATTCTCCCGCAACTGGCGCGGGAGAAGAAATTGCTGGGCGATGCGCACCTTCTCCTCCTCGGTGTAGCCGTCCAGTTCCAGGATCTCCATCCGGTCGAGCAACGGCGCCGGAACCGGCGACAGTTGGTTGGCCGTGGTGATGAACATCACCTGGCTCAGATCAAAGGGGACATCCAGGTAATGATCGCGGAAATCACGGTTCTGTTCTGGATCGAGCACCTCCAACAGAGCCGACGACGGATCGCCCCGCCAGTCGGCACCGACCTTGTCGATCTCGTCCAGCATGAATACCGGGTTCTTGGTGTCCACCCTCTTCAGGCCCTGGATGATCCGCCCCGGCATGGCGCCGATGTAGGTGCGCCGATGGCCTCGGATCTCGGCCTCGTCGCGCATGCCACCCAGGCTCATGCGGATGAACTTGCGGCCCAGCGCCCGAGCGATGGACTTGCCCAGGCTGGTCTTGCCCGTGCCCGGTGGCCCGACGAAGCACAGGATGACGCCTTCCCGCTCCTCACGGATGAAATCGTGCCGCTCCTCTTGCTCCCGCTCGTTCTTGCGCTCCAGTTTGAGTTTGCGCACCGCCAGGTATTCCAGGATGCGGTCCTTGACGTCTTCCAGGTCATAGTGGTCCTCGTTCAGCACCTGGCGGGCGTGGGCAATGTCCAACTGGTCCTCGGTAGCAACTTGCCAGGGCATGGCGGTCAGCCAATCCAGATAGGTCTTGATGACCGAATACTCGGCGGCTTGGGTAGGCATCTTTTCCAAACGGCTCAGCTCGCGCAGCGCTTCTTTTTCTGCTTCCTCTGGCATGCGGGCTGCGGCGATCTTTTGGCGGTATTCCTGGATCTCGAGAGTCTGCTCGTCCGTTTCGCCCAGTTCCTTCTGGATGGCCTTGAGCTGCTCGCGCAGGAAATAATCGCGCTGCATCTTTTCCATCTCCCCCTGGGCTTCGGTCTGGATCTTGCGTCCCAGCTCCAGGACTTCTAGCTCCTTGGTCATGATGGACGTCAGCTTGAGCAATTTCTCGCGCACACCGTCGAGCTCCAGGATGGCCTGGGCATCGGCGATCTCCATGCGGATGTTGGTGGCGATGAAATACACCAGCTGCCGGGGGTCGTCCAGGTTGAGGGCGGCCATCAACAGCTCGTCGGGCATCTGCGATACCAGCGACACCAACCGGCGCAGCAACTCCACAGCGTTGCGCATCAGGGCCTGCACTTCGAGGCTGTCTTCCACCAGGTCGGGCAGGGTGCGGACGCGAGCCCGCAGGTAAAGCTCGTCGCCGGTCCATTCTTCGATCTGGATGCGCTCTACACCCTGCACCAATAACCGGATGGTGCCATCGGGAGCCTTGATCATGCGGTGGATGTTTGCCGCCACGCCCACAGAATATACGTCCTCCGCTCCCGGCTCCTCCTTTTCGGCGTCGCGGGCTGATACCAGGCCAATGATCTGCTTCTTGACAGTGGCGTCATCCACCAGGCGGATCGACCTGGGTTGCCCTACACTCAGGGCTTGAAAGGTGACGGGATAGACCACTACCCCCCGCAGGGGCAAAATGGCCAATTCCTCGGGAATCACCATCTCGTCTTTTAGTTCTCTCTGGATTTCTGGCTGTTCAACGTCTGTCATCGGATCTAGTCACCCTTTGATGAAGATTCCTCGGCGTTCACGACAGGCACCTGGCGTGGCTTGGTCTTGGGCAAGTGCACGATCAAGAAACCGTTTTGATACGTGGCCTCGATCTTGTCCACATCGATCGCCCGGGGCAAGATAACTTTCGTTTCAAACTGCCCGTAAGAGATCTCCATCTGCTGGTAGCCCAGCTTGGAGGCAGGGTCGTGCCGCAGGCCGCCAATGGTCAGCTTCTTGGCATCGAGCGAGATCACAAAATCATCCTCCGCCATTCCGGCGACTTCCACCTTTACTACCATACACTCGTCTGTTTCATATACGTCGGTGGGCGGGCGCCAGATCTTGTGTTGCCTGGCTGAGACCCACCGCTGACTGGCTACTGATTCACGCAACATACCCAACATCTCCGCAGGAATGTGCTCCACGCCCAGAAAGCCCTCCTTGTTTCCTTTGTCCCATCATGCCCCGCGAACGGCATTCCATCTGTAGGCCACTGTTCCAAGACTCGTGATAGGCAGGTCTCTATTAGACAATTCTACCATACTTTTTCAATCTTTTCAAGATGGTGTGTGCCTGGAACAGCAATTCTGAATTTGGACGACCATCGGACCTCGGCTGTCCGTTTGCTTGGCCTGGACTCCCCT
>Ga0315286_10006817_pt1 | contig 11128 bp, 16 predicted proteins | sample YL17G10_0_MG_FD_205038 | JGI IMG/M metagenome (GOLD analysis project Ga0315286, IMG submission 205038) | Sediment microbial communities from Yellowstone Lake, YNP, Wyoming, USA - YL17G10_0 | ecosystem: Environmental > Aquatic > Freshwater > Lake > Sediment | place: USA: Wyoming | collected...
TTGACCTAAAGCCTGTTTGATTGCTTCTAGCTATACTCAAGTCAACAATCATTCGCCATTACGGCTGCCTTTACATGCCAAATCCCAATACCAAAAGTGGTGCTTGATTGCTGAGTCTCTTGCGGTGCGGATGTTCCTACAAGATTGATCGGATACTCCCGAAACACATCTAATACCGGAGTTATCTTGTCGGTTAATTGAGATATGGCATAAACATTGAGCAGTATCAAAATAAACGTAAAGGCTACCGCTACCATCATTATTCTATTTATGGCCATTTGTATGCGAACCATCTTATCTGCCCCCACAACCGCATCCGCTACCACAACTGGCCCCACAAGTCCCTCCGCTCCCGGCAGTAGTTGTTTGGTTAGTCGGTTGCTGAGTGCTGCCTTGGAGAGACGCGCCCAAAACGGTGGCTGGATATTCCTTAAAGACATCCAGCGCAAGTATCTGGGTTTGGTTCGTCTTGGTGTTGTCATAAGTCACATCAAACGTATTCGGGAAGCTGAACTGGACGCCCAGGAATCCGGATATGGTCTTCAGTTCGCTCGTTATCAACGGCGCATGACCAGAGCACGGTATATCTACAGACATTTTCAGCGTAGATACATAGGGGGCCTGTTCGCTGAGCGCCCCGCCGGTTATGTTAGAGGGTGAGGCATTTGCCAGCATCGGGAAAATCAACAGGAAAAGCAATAGGTTGATCCCGATGGTCGAGCCGTACATCCCGGTGAGGTATTTCCACTTCTTCTTTGCGCCCAGCGCTGATAGCAGGCCGTTCTTACGGAGGTATAACAGCGCGGATAACGTCGCGAAAGCGAACGATATCGCTATCAGTATATAGAAAAAATATCTGTTCATCAGCAGGGGCTTGAAGAACTGCATGAGCATCGTAACCCCGAAGATAGAGCCTATAAGGAAGGCTATGCACATGGTGTGGGGCACCAGCGCGTAGAATATCCCCCGGGTTATTCCATTCGTTTGTTTAGCCATTATTATCACCTTCCCAGAATCAGTTTGAAACGCTTTATAAAGGGTTGTTTCACTGTTTCTTCAGCAGGACAACGTTGGTCATTCCTCTGGTCTTGGTCTCGATCAGGCCTTTGCCCTCGAGCTTGTCAAGAATACGGCTGACCTTGACCTTGCCTAACCCGCTCTTATCCACTAGGTCGGACTGGAAGATTGATCCGTCCGCCTCTATGACCTTCTCCAGAACCAGTCTCTCGTCTCCGTGCAACGTCTTCAGAACTTTCCCATAGGTCTCTTTCGTGGGCCTCTTCATGTCAAATCTCTCAGTTATCCTCTTTATGACCATCTCGTCCCTGGAGAAGAAAATCAGATATAGGCCGATGCCAATGACTATAATCATTAGCCCCAGCGCGACATTGGTCTCGAAATTTATGGTCCCCCACATCGGGCAGGACAGGCCATGAGTACATTCGTTCGCCACTATCGCCGTCAGGGCCTGGTTGAAGATGTATATTATGAAGCCTATCACTAGAGCTATCCCGACAATCAGCATTCCTACGGTCCTGTTTTTCATAATATCACCTGACTGAATTGAGTATTGCCTCGCGAATCATCGCCTGCGGGATATAGGAGTGCTTTTTCCCGCGATAGATATAAGCGCGGCAGTCGCACGGGCTCTCCAGCACCTCGCTACATCCGTAGCACGCCGTAGAGCGCCTTCCTGTCTTTCCACTCACCAGTTCCTCGATATCCTTCCCATTGATGCGCACGGAATTCGACTGTGCGAGCTTGCTTACTGGGAGTTTCTTGGTCTTGAAATCAACCGCGATGCCCTCTTCTTGGAGCGTTTTGCGCAACCCTTGCACCGTCTTCTCGACGTTCTTATCGGTGGTCCTGCATCTGCTGCACGTATCCCTATCGACATACCTGAACTCAATGCGCAATTTCTTTACCATGTTCATCTTTCCCGGGTAGTAATCCAAGACTGAATCCACATTCTAATTATGGCTAAGCAGCGCGCTTTATAGTCTTATCAACTGTATTTATGTAAAAGACAATCTCATAGCCGGGGCGAGGTTCATACGTAACTATATGCATACCTCCCGTCTGAATCTCATCACATTTGAATCCGGTTATATTACTAAACTTAGCCGCAGCCATTGCCATCTCACATGGGCCTGCATCTACATTCACGCTAATTACGCCGAGCTCGTATCCGGCTTGATCAATAATCTTGTATTCTTCAGCTCTTGTATTCCACAAAAGGACAATTGCTACCACGACTAAAATGCCAACAAAGGCCCCTATTACAATTTTATTCATATTATCACCGGGTGCAGGGGAAGGGATTTGAACCCTCGTAGGGACTAACCCACCAGATGTCTCAGACAGAACCCTTAAGTCTGGCGCTTTTTCCTGTCTCAGCCACCCCTGCTCGACTATATTAGGTCACCGTCTTTTTATAAACCACTTGCCTAATCTAACCATGATTCTGGTCACCGGAGGAACCGGCTTTGTTGGCAGCGCGCTGGTAAAGGAGCTGAAGAAAGAAGGCGATGTGACAATCTTCAGCAGGAAGCCAATGCCTCATTCTATAACCGGTGATATATCCGACTATAGCGCCGTATCGAGGGCCGCCAAGGACGCTGACGTGATTTTCCATCTGGCCGCGGAGCTTGACCAGTTCGCCCCGTACAAAGAGCACCACAAAACAACAGTTAGAGGCACACTGAACGTAATGAAGGCGGCTGAAAAGACCGGCGCGAAAGTAGTCTACATGAGCTCCAACGCCGTCATCAATCGCAACAAGACCAACTACTCGACAGCCAAGGCGGAAGCAGAGGAAATAGCCCGAGCCTATTGGGGGAAGATTAATGTTCCTATAATCCGCGCCTCTCTGATATATGATAAGGATTTGATTATGAAGCTCAAGAAGGTCAGCTATCTGCCGTTTCCTTGGAAGAGGGGAAAGATACATCCAGTATACAGAGGAACTCTCGTCCAGGCGCTCATAGGCGCGATGAAATACGGAAAATCGGATATATACCCAGTAGCCGACCAAAGGCCTATCCTGTTGACAGAATTCTTCAAGGGGATAGCCAGACCAAGGCCTATGCTCTGGATACCGCCCCAAGTCATATGGCTGGGAATAGCCGGAGCATATCCGATAGAATGGATAGCCAAGCTGACCAGAACCAGGCCCATAGTCACTCCCTCGTTCATCAGGAGCCTTTTCGAAGAGAGGGTTCTGGACACAAAATGGTCAATAAAGAGACTAAAATACGAACCACGCGATACGCTGGACGTAATCAAGAAGATAAAGAGTGGGGATACTGAGATTTGAACTCATAGGATGGTTATTTTTTTGCCTGTCTGCCTCACATTAAACTTTTTTTACGCTTAGTCAATTGTCTTATAGTGTCTTTATTTGCGTGTGGCAATACTACTACTCTCTTTTTCTCTTCTTGTTTTATTAGATTTCTTATGTTATTTATGCCCATTTCTTTATCTACTGTTCTCTCTCTCAGTGGTTTTAAATTTCTTAGGTTCATTTCCTTATACATTGCACTAGCTGTCTCTGGGAATAAACTTTCTCTGCCCATAACTATCAAATACCTATGCTCCTTCAGCAATTGTTCATCGCTCCAGCCGGCTATTTTCTCTACAATCGTTTGCTTCTTTTTCATTTCTCCAGCTTTTTTTATCGTCTGTCTGCGCGGCATTAAATCACTAAAATACTTAGTTATCGTATTCTTATAAACCTTATGGGGATACTGAGATTTGAACTCAGGTCTCTAGCTCCCAAAGCTAGAAGGATGGACCAGACTACCCTATATCCCCCTCAGAATTAGATTTGGCTCTTCTCTTTTATATATTTCTCTACTACCTTCGGGTCCAGCTCTATCCTTATGCCGAGCAAATCGATTACCTTCCTAGATAGATAAGATTTGGCTATCTCCGGGCCATTTTTAGTCTTTGCCGTTAGGACCTCGTTTATCCTTCTGGAAGTGGCTGGACTACTAAGTTTCGCCAGCGCCTGGGACAGCCTTTCCTCACTAACCTTCCCCTCGACGAGCCAGTCCTTCTTCTTCTCGTTATAGGCGGCGCCCGTGACCTCATACGCTATCTTATCCAGCTCCTCTAACGGGAAATCCTCGCGCAAGAAGTCCCAGATTTTCCTGTCCATCGACTCGTGAACGCTGGCCAAAATCCTGGAAACTTCGGCTTTCTTGGCACCAGCCTCTAGCCTCCCCTTCTTTATGCAGACCCAGTTGCCTACCTGTGCTGAAAATAATATCTCGTCGGTCATATCAATCAAGTATCGTATGTGCCTCTTTATCCGTCTTCAAAACCAGGAAAGTAGTGCTCTTCTTTATCGCCGGTATCATGAGATTCTTCTGGATGAACTCATTAAGCTCGCTGGCGTTCCTGAACCTGACTGCGATGAACAGGTCGAAATCGCCGGTGACCTCGTACATGCCAAAAACGTTCCTTGCCCGCAATAGTTTTTTCTCGAGCTCGGTCATCTTCTTGAGGTCGACGTTCAGGGCTATTACGGCAGCGAGACCATAGCCTAATTTCGAATAGTCTATCTCCACATGGTATCGTTGTATGATTTTCTTCTTTTCCAGCGTGCGTATCCTGGACTGGGCCGTGCCGACCGCTATATCAAGGCGCCGAGCGATTTCACGATAAGAGAGTCTGGAGTCCTTCCGAAGCTCCTTGATTATCTTTATGTCCAATTCGTCAGGCATGTGCCCACCACTATTAGCGTTTGCAGGTTAATTAATTTTATTGCTCCCAGCGGGATTTGAACCCGCGTCGCGGGGTTGAGAACCCCGTATCCTTGGCCTCTAGACTATGGGAGCGTATGGGTCTGGCAGGAATTGAACCTGCGATCTCTGTCTTGTGAAGGCAGCGTCTTAACCACTGGACTACAGACCCTGTTTCTTCCTCTTTATTGCCTCGTTTATCCTTCTTATGGTCTCCTGTTCCTTGAGGGCAAAGCCAGTCATCCCTTTCCTCAGGTTGGCTTCCATGTCCCTCTTGTGGGCTATCCTCATCTCATCCAGCATGTCCAGTGTTATCCTGCTCCATTGCTCGCGCAGCACAATATCTATCGGTAGCCCCTCTCTCTTCAAGGCCTCCATTTTTTCAATGTTTTCCAGCGTCATCTGTTTTTTTAGTATCTTCCTTTTCGGTCTCGCGTTCATGTCATTTCCTCTCCTTAAGCCACTTGTTTATCTCCCCGAGCACGTCTTCGCAGTGATGAACTAAACGCTCATTTTTGTTTCCCTCAGCTATCTTTTTCATTCTCTCGTACGTGTGTCTATTTTCGAGCAGTTCTGGCTTCGTCATTAACTCGAAGCCATGGGAAAATGCCTCAGCTGCCCTTTCAACCGCAGCTTTCTTTCCCATCTGTCCTTTTCTTAATTTGATTAAATATTCAGTTTTCTTTTCTCTTCTCACTCTCTCTATGCCGCTAACACGGTCAGCTCTCTCTTTATCCAGGCGTTCCTTCCTCTTGCTAGTAATCTTCATCGGCGTCATGCTCTCATAGTCCCGGGCAGATTCGAACTGCCGTCCACGGGTTCAGAGCCCGTTATCCTTGGCCACTAGACTACGGGACTTTCAGTAGTAATAGCTTATAGTTGAGATTGAATATAATATAAATAGCACTATCTTTTTGGTGCCTTTATTTATATTGGTGAGGGGGATAGCGTGAAGATAGGCAACGTCGATATAATCTGGTGCGGACATGACACTTTCCTGATCGAGGGAGAGAAGGTCATCTATACAGACCCCTTCGTACTGCCGAGCACCCCGAAGAAGGCGGACCTGATTCTGATAACCCACGATCATTACGACCACTGCGCGCCGGACAAAGTCAAGCAGATACAGAAATCTGACACGGTCATAGTCACGACGCCGGACTGCGCGCGAAAGCTCACGGGCAATATCAAGACGATAAGGCCGGGCCAGAGCGTGACGATAGGGGATATAGCGGTCAAAGCCACCCCCGCATACAACGTCGGCAAGCAGTTCCATCCCAAGACCAGCGGCTGGGTGGGGTTCATGTTCTCTGTTGATGGAACGACCATCTACCTTGCCGGAGACACGGATTTCATACCGGAGATGAACGGCTTAAAGCCGGATATAGCCCTATTACCCATCGGCGGGAAATTCACCATGGACATAGAACAGGCGGTAGAGGCCGCGTTGTCTATAGAGCCGAAGACAGCCATACCCATGCACTACGACACGGTTGCAGGAACAGAGGCCGACCCAAACGAGTTCAAGGAAAAGCTGAAAGGCAGGAATCCGTCCATACAAGTCGAGATACTATAGCTTTTTCGCAAAATGCCTTATCTCTTTGTTGACTGCCCTGAACTCCTGCATCATTCCTCTCACCGGGTGTATCGAGACGAAATGCCTGAACACATAGCCTGTTTCATACTCTTTCTTGATATGGGACTCCTTTACCCTGCTCAACAGCGGCAGCGCGCCCAGCCTGAGAATGGCTGAAACGGCGAAGACCAGCGGTATTCCGGCCAGCGGGAAGGCGTAGCTCTCGGCGATGATGCCTCCCACCAGCGGCGCGAAAATCATCGGAACGATAGTGATGATGTTATAGTCGGCGGTCTGCACTATCCGCTTGTCGCCTTCCGTTGTATCTAAGAACATGTTGAAGTTGGCCAGGCCGACGCCCGCCCACGCGACACCCGAAATTATCTGGACGGGTATCAACCAGATCAAGGTCGATGGGGTCACGAAGATGAAAACCAGAGGCACAAGAGCCGCGCCCAGGACCCCTATGAACATCGTCGGCCTGCTCCCGAACTTGTCGATCAGGCGCCCCCAGTGCTTCTGCGAGACAAGACCAGCAAAGGCCGCTATCGCCGAGAACATGGCATAGTCAGCATACCCCATCCTGAGATTATCCAACATATAAACGGCGAAGAACGGCGAAGCGATCATGTATGCGAAGCCGAAATAGGCGTTGAACGTCAGGAAACGCCTGAAGTTGCCGCCTATCCTGAGGTAATCGTGGAGATGGTGTTCAGAGAGGTTCAGCTTGCTGCCCCTTATCATCGCGAAATAGGCTATCGCTGCGATCCCGAATATGAAGCCTAGGAGGAAGATGCTCGAGAAGCCCATCAAATCGTCTTTCGGGAACAGGTCGAGATAGAAGCCGACGAATATCAGGACCATTATCGCAGCAAGCCCCATATAAGTGTTCCTGTTAGCGAAATATCTCCCCCTAATCTCCTTAGGCACGACATCGGCTATGAATGAGGTCCAGGCGGGATAAGAAAGGTTTACGAAGAAAGAAGAGACGAACACCGCCGCTAAAAGGACAGTGAGCCAGGACTCCGGTGGCAGGAACGGTATGAAGACTATGGCCAGCCAGGACATCTTCGCCAGGAACTCACAGGCATTATTGACGGCCCGCCTCTTCCTGACTGCCCAGACTATCTCCGAACCGGGCACCTGTGATAGAAGCATGCCCAAGTTCTGCAAGGATGTTATCGTGCCTATCACCAAGTTAGAAGCGCCTAAAGCCAGACCGAAAGGCACCAGGAACGGCGTGGTGAACGCGTCGGCTATCGACCAGTTTATGCCGTTGTAAAAGAGGTTTTTCCTGTCTTTTGTCTCCTGTTTCATAGCTTGTTCTCCTTTATGAAGCGGCTAATCCGGATGAAGCCTTCTTCTATCCTGTCTTCCGGCTCTGACACGAAAGTGAACCTGAGGTGCTTCTTGCCCTGCTCGCCGAAGTATTTTCCAGGTATGACAACTACTTTCTGCTGTTCGAAAAGCTTGCTCGCAAAAGTTTCTTCGTCCATCTTATTCAGGTAACGGGACATGTCGGGGAACATATAGAACGCGCCTTTGGGTATCGAGAACTCGGATTTAGGCAAATATTTTTCCACCATATCGACCATTTTGTCTCTTCTCTTGCGGTAAGTAGGAACGACTGTCTTTTCCAGATACCTTTTCCTGACTTTCCCTTTCTTCTCCAGATATTTCTCGACGCAGAGCTGCGCTGGCCTGGACGGGCAGAGGGAGATATAGGACTTTATAGCCGCAACCTTGTCTATGAATTCAGCAGGACCGTAGACATAGCCTAGCCGGAAGCCAGGCATAGACGCAGATTTAGAGAACGAGCAGCAGGTCACGGTGTTGTCATAGCCGCCGAAAGTACGGGAATTGTAGAACTTCCCGGTATACAGCATGTCCTTGTAGATATCGTCAGTGATCAGCCATAGTTTCTTGTCCTCGCATAGCTCTACGATCCCCCTCACGACTTCCTTGTCCAAGAGCCTGCCAGTAGGATTATCTGGCGAGAGCACAAGAACGGCCTTGGTCCTGTCGTTTATAGACTCGTTTAGCATGTTGACGTCTATCTGGAAGTCGTCCTGCACATAGACGGGCAGATGGGTCACACCATCTTCCAGGAAATTGAGCTGAGGATAGTAGGCGAGATAGGTCGGGTCGGCTAGCACTATCTGGTCAGGATATTTGAGCATAGTCCTGAACGTTATGAAGAGCGCCTCTGTGCCGCCTTCAGTCAGGCATATCTCCTTTTCATGGTCTATCGTGACTTTTTCCTCCCGCTTCAGCAACTCGCAAATGAGCTCGCGGACTCTGGGCATGCCTTTAGTGCTGCCATAGCAGGATGCTCCATGCGGGTCTCTCCTGAACTCTTCGCAAAGGAAGTCGAGCGTTTCCTTTGGCGGAGCGAGCGACGGGGCGCCGCCGCCGAAGGTTATTATCTTGTGCTTCTCCCCGCATTTCTCCAGCATCTCCGACATCTTCCTGACCGGGGACACGGGCAGATGCTTTACGGCCAAATCGAGCATGTTATCGATATACAAAAAGAGTTTGTTATTTATATACATTCTTTTCTAATGATATCCATGCCGCGCGGGATATTCAAAAGGAAGAAAACGGAGCCCAAACCCCCCGTTCCTATAATGCTGAAGAAGTTCACAATGGGAGAGCTCAAGAAATATGCGCTAAGTGAGGCGATGCAGACTGTCAAGCGCTGCAGGCCCGGCATCACCATCGGAGAAATAATGCAACTGGATCTGGAAGAGAGGATGGGTGGGAAGCTGACAAGAGAGGGGAAAGAGGTAGTCGAGACATTCAGGAAGGTCGCGAACGAATTCTGCAGAAGGCACGGTTGCGAGCCGCTATTTTAGACGGCCGAAGCTCCTCGAGATCATCATTACCCCTATGACCGTCGTGGCGAACACCATCAATACCACCATGGCGAATTGTTCTTGTGTGAATAAAGCCAACGACAGGCCTACTTCCGCTATGATCAGGCCGATGCCGCCCCTGGGCACCAATCCTGAGCCTATCGCATTAGCCTCTTTCTCTTTCAGCTTAAGGACCAGCGCGCCATAATAGCCGCCGATGTACTTACCCGTGACAGCGGCCACTATATAGACGACCAGGAACGCCAATATCCCTATCGACAGGATGCTCCAGACGTTTACCGCCAGTCCTATGGTCAGGAAGAACAACGGGAAGAACAGGCCTTCGCCAATGTCCGTAATCGTCTTCATGAGCTCCTTTCTGTAGTTGGGATTAATCTCGCTCAAGACCACCCCGGCCAGGAACGCGCCAAACGCGGCTTCGTACAGGAAATAGGCAGAGACGATTCCGAAGAACAGGACGAACGTAAAGGCTATGGTTATCCTGGTCTGCGGGTTCGGGTGGCCGAAAGTATTGAAGAACCAGCGGCTGGCCTTTGGCATGACTGTATATGATATCAAGAGCATTAGAACCAGGGTCACTATTATCCTCGCCAGCCCCCAGAACTCCAGCCCGCCAGTCTCATGGACGGCTATAAGCAGGAAGACGAAGAAGACGCCCGCTATGTTGTCCATTATGGTCGTGGCGTGGAGGTAGGTCGCTGCTTTGGTCTTTGTCTTTCCCAATTCCAGCAATATGGCCAGCGACGTCGGTGTTGCTGTCACAACAGTCGCGGCTATCAGCAACAAGACCTGGCTCTTGCTGAAGCCGAACAATAACCCTAAAATCAGGACGAAGATGCCGGAGAAGAACATGCCGAGAAATGCCATCAGGCTAGAGCGCTTGGACGTCTCGAATAGGTCTTTTAGATTAGTCTCCAGCCCGATCAGAAATAATATCAGCATGCCTCCTATCAGCGCGAAGAAGTTCAGCCACTCGGGTATCTGCTGGTAATCGATGAAATTGAACGCAGACGGACCCAGCAATATCCCTATAAATACCGAGCCCAACAGAGTGGGTATCCTGAGCCTCCTCTCGACGATGGACAGAGCAAGGACGCTTACCAGGATTATCAGTAGACTCGAGAGCTGAAAGACTTCAGTGAACATTACTTACCCTCTGCCTCTGCCACCAGCTTTTTGGTCCTCATTATGACGTCCGGGTTGACTGATATGCTGTCTATATGGTTGTCCACAAGGAATTTCGTGTATTCCGGGTATTCGGAAGGCGCCTGGCCGCAGATGCTGACGCTCCTGTGGTGGTTATGCGCCACCTCTATGAGATGCTTGATGGCCCGTTTGACCGCCTCATTCTTCTCGTCGAACTCGCCCATCTTGCCTAGCAGTTCAGAATCCCTGTCAACGCCCAGTATCAGCTGGGTCAGGTCATTGCTGCCGATGGAGAAGCCGTCGCAATACTCAGAGAACTTGTCGGCCAGGAATATATTCGATGGTATCTCGGCCATGAGCCAGATTTTCAGGTTATGGCTCCTCTCCAGGCCCTCCTCCTTCATTATCTCCTCTATCCTCTTGACCTCGGCGATAGTCCTCGGGAATGGCAGCATGATGTGGATGTTCTTGAAGACGCTCCTGGCCCGTTTGACTGCCTTGAGCTCCAGCCTAAACGCTGGCTCGAACGACGGCGTGATGTAACGGGAGCAGCCTCGCCAGCCTATCATCGGATTGGCCTCTTCCGGCTCGTATTTCTCCCCGCCCTTTAGAGCGCGATACTCGTTTGTCTTGAAATCTGATAGGCGCAAAACTACTGGTCGAGGATAGAACGCCTTGGCAACGACTCTAATGCCATGGGACAGCTTCTCGATGAACTCCTCCGACCTGCCCTGCTCTATCATCGCCAGCGGATGCTCGCCTATCTCGCTCGCAAGTATGAATTC